>ERZ838839.632-NODE-632-length-43067-cov-43.454827_pt1 | contig 43067 bp, 33 predicted proteins | sample MGYA00519909_ERZ838839 | MGnify/ENA primary metagenome ERZ838839 (study PRJEB31850, sample SAMEA3708843) | human gut metagenome | biome: human gut; feature: human-associated habitat; material: faeces | place: China | collected 2014 ... | reverse complement strand
CTTCCAAATGGAAGTGGTTTTTACTCTCCGTACTGATATGCGGAGGATTTGCCTGGTTTAAGTATGCCAGTGCACCGTTTGTGTATTTCAGTTCGACTACAGTCATTATCAAGGACCCGTCCAATAAAACCGTTTCTGCCGGACTGGACCGTTACGATAACTTCATCAACAAGGTGAATGTGGCGAATGAAATCCTGCAGTTCCGTTCCAAGAGACTGATGCGGGAGGTAGTACAGCGCACGCATGCGGACGTGAGCTATCAGATAGAAGACGGTTTGCGCGACATTGAACTGTATACACAATCGCCGGTATTGATCAGTTTTCCGGATGCACTGCCTGAACAGCAGGTGGGGTTTACAGTGACCGTGAAGGACGAAAAGACGGTAGTATTTTCTGATTTTACAGGTAAGGAAGCCCGGGAAAGATACGAGGTGAAGCTGAATGATACCTTGAAACTGAATAGTGGTAAGGTGGTGGTGACACCGACTCATTATTTCCGTCCTTCGTGGAAGGGTGAGCCTATACGGGTTTGGAAACAGGCGCTGGATGCGGTCGTGGCACGTTATCAGGCAAGTCTGGGGATAAAGCAGGAGGAAGAAGAATCGTCTATTCTGACTCTGGCCTTGAAAGACAGTTCGCCGGAACGGGCAGAAGACATGCTGAATATGTTGGTGACAGTGTACAACGAGGAGGCGATTAAAGACAAGAATCAGGTGGCTGTGAATACGGCTAACTTTATCAACGACCGTCTGATTATCATCAGTCAGGAGTTGGGAGCTGTGGAATCGGATCTGGAAAACTTCAGACGTGAAAATCAGGTAATGGATATTACATCGTCTGCTAACATGTATATGAATGAAAGCCAGAAATACAATGCCGATGCCCTGGAAATGGAAACACAGTTGCGTCTGGCCAAGTATATAAAAGAATATCTTACCGACCCGAAAAAGGAAATCGACCTGATTCCTTCGAATACGGGTATCAGCGATATGAACATTGAAAACCAGATTACACTGTACAATGCTACAAAGCTGAAACGCGACAAACTGATTGAGGACAGCAGTGACAAAAACCCGGTAGTAAATGAACTGAATAATTCGCTCCGTGCCATGAAGCAGAGTATCATCCGTGCGGTGGATAATATGATAGTCAGCATTAATGTGAAACGGGATGATGCACAGAGCCGGGAAAAACGGGCCAGAATTCGTGTGGAAGCAATTCCGACAAAACAGCGTGAAATGTTGTCTATCGAGCGTCAGCAGAAGATTAAGGAGGCTTTGTATCTGTTCTTGCTGAACAAGCGGGAGGAGAATGCGCTGACACAGGCTATGGCGGATAACAATGCCCGTGTTATCGACAGTGCAGAAGGTACAAAAGCACCGATTTCTCCGAACCGTAACCGTATCTTGCTGTTGGGTATTCTCGTGGGGCTGGCCATACCGGGAGTTGTCTTCCTGCTTATCATGTTCCTGGATACAAGGGTCCATAGCCGTAAGGATATTGAAGGAGCGGTCAGCCTTCCGTATTTGGGAGAAATTCCTTACGATAAGGAAAGAATGGAAAATCGGAAAGGGAAAAAGAACGAGTTGGTGGTAAGTGAACAAGGCAACGATATCGTGTCGGAAGCTTTCCGCATTCTCCGTACCAATATGGCTTTCTTAGGAAAGAAGGGACAGCCTATGCAGGTTGTTACGTTTACTTCGTTCAATGTGGGAGCTGGTAAGACATTTATTTCGCACAACCTGGCGATGAGTCTGGTATATACCAAGAAGCGGGTGATTATCGTAGACTTGGATATACGTAAGGGAACCTTGAGCCGTCATTTCGGTAAGCATAAGGTTGGAGTAACCAATTATCTGGCTGATCTGTCGGTGAAAGTGGAGGACATTATCCAGCACGAAGAAGGCTTCGATGTTATTTCTTCGGGTGCGGTAGCTCCCAATCCGGCGGAATTGCTGATGGACGAGCGTTTGGACGAACTGTTCAACGAACTGCGTACCCGTTACGATTATATCATTGTAGATAATGTGCCGGTGGGTATGATTGCCGATGCGACCATTGCCAACCGTGTGGCCGACCTGACCATCTTTGTGGTGCGTGCCGGACGTCTGGATCGTCGTCAGCTTCCGGATATCGAACAGTTGTATCAGGAAAAGAAACTCAAAAACATGGCTTTGGTACTGAACGGTGCCGATTTGCATCGTCATGGCTATGGTTACGGTTATGGATACGGCTATGGCTACGGTTATGGCTATGGCTACGGTTATGGCAAGAAGAAAGAGTAATTGAATTTAAATAATATAATCTAATAACTTTAAAAAAGGAAGTGAGGTTTTTATGAAGAGAAAAGAGTATGAATCTTCACAGACACTGATAGCGGAGGTGGAACTGGAGAACGGCTTTATGGCTGCCTCTGTATTTGAAGATGGAAAGGATAATGCAGACGGCGTAACAATTGAGGAGCATGGATTTGCTAATCCTGATGCTGAGTGGGAAGGTGATTATTCAGGTAGTACATGGGATTAATAAAATTAACAGGTTATGAAAAAATATATATTTACGTTAGGTATGGCTTTAACAGCCTGCCTGTTTAGTTGTACAGACGATGATTTTGGCAATGGGACTGTAAAAAATCCTGTGCAGACAGGAGATGAAATCTTATTCGGATCTACTTTGTCGGGAGATGCAGAAGTTATTGAAAAGTCAGTTGGCACAAGAACGGTATACGGTGATCGTACGAGTACAGGAGTACCGGTGTATTGGGAAGCAGACGGTAGTGACGAGATTGCCATTTTTTGTCTACAGGCTTCACAGCCGGCAGATCATTTGGTGAATTATAAGGTAACGCCTGTACTTGATGGAAATGGTGATCCAACACAGACTGCAGCATCTGTTGCAAAAGTAAATACTGCTGAAGCCGGTCTGCAGTGGGGAGACCGCGATGCAGAGCATAGATTCTATGCTTTCTATCCTGCCAGTGCGGTGAAAGGTTCTGCTGAAGAAAATTCTACCGGACAGATTACTGCCAATATTCCTGTAACTCAACAGGTGCAGGAATGGAGAACTGTAGACTATAATGAACCAGGAGCCATTAACAATAAGAAAACTTATTTCGGACTTCCAAATATGGACTATGCCTATATGTATGCCTACAATGCAGTGACACCTTCACAAGTAGCGCAGAATCAATTGATTGACTTGCAGTTCCATAATCTGGTTACTGTACTTGATATTACAATACAGGGACCATCATCGGGTACAGCAACTATTACCAACGTTAACGTGGATGCAGTAGTCGAAGAAGGAGCAAAACCGATCTTGACAGGTGATTTTACTTGTAATATACGAAACACTGAGACTGGAGTAATTGGTACTTGTAATCCAGTTGGTAGTTTTAGCGAAGAGCGCGGTATTATCTCTATTCCTTGTTATGATAAGAAAAACGGTCAGTTTATTCAGCTTAAACCTAATGAACTTCTTAATGTAAAAGCTTACATTATTCCACAGGATAAAGATAATACTGTAACTAAAGGAACTCTTCGTGTTACCGTGTCTTTGCTGAATGGTGCACCTTGTAGAAAAACATTAAATACAGCTGATGTGGTGTCTCACAAGATTAATCGTGTAATTCTTCCTCCATTAGCATTGGGTGGTACAAACTATTGGATGAGTTCATTGGATCCGAATATCTATGTATCTGAGCTTTCTTTGCCGGGAAGTAAAATGTCATATTTGACTGCTGAAAACAGAGCAAACATTGTTTATCAGAATGCAACAATAGAAGAACAATTAGTGGATGGGGTTCGTGCCTTTATTTTCCATACACAAAGAATGAGTAATGGAGAACTTCGTATTTCAGTAAACGGTTCAGCTTTGACAAAGACGTTGAAAGATGCTTTGGCGGATATTGCAACATTCTTGAAAGATGCAGAAGCAAAAGGTAAAACTAAGGAAACTGCTTTTGTACTAGTTACTTATAGTGGCGGATCTGGATCTGAGAAAGATTGGATGACTGCTTTGCAAAATACGGTAAATGACTGTGCCGGTGATTATGATACTTATAGAATCTTTGATAAAGAAATGACACCGGATGTGACATTAGGTGATGTGGCTGGCAAGATTATTTTGAAGGCAAACTATAATTCTGATAATATGATTGCGGGAGCAGGTACGGCTCCGATGATGTATACCAAATGGGAAGTTCCTTATGTAGAAGGTGGTTTGCCAATGACTTGGGGAAATCCGAATAGCAGTGCAAACTTGCGTTGGTTGTATCAGGAGGTTACCTCAGTAAAAGATCCTTCTAGAGGTTGTGGACATGGTAGTGCAGAAGCTACAAAGGAGGAAAAAGAAACGTATATCAAGAAAATCTTCCAGGAAAGTGTGACTGCATACAAAAATGATGAGTCTCATAAGACTTGGTTTATGAATGACTTAGGTGGTTATTATTTTTATCAGACTGAAGGATTGTTTGGTGTGCATTCAGATCATGAAGATCCCGAAGGACTTGCTACAGATATGAATAATTTGGGTGTCAGCGAACTTCAGAACCGAACAGAAAATGCCGGATTGGGATTGGTTTATATGAACTTTGCCGATAAACAATCGGATTCTGGTACTAAATATAAGAGTGACTGGTTGATTCAGACCATTATTGATAACAACTTTAAGTTTGCATTGCGTAAGAAAGAAACTGATCCAACTACCTCTTATGATGCCAATTATGCCAATGGCGGTAATGCTATAGGATGGGATAATTAATGTAGGATAGCTTATGCTGTACGAATCAGCTGATTCGTACAGCATAGCTTGTAATAAAAAACTATGAAAAAGGACAACAAAATAAAACAGTATGGCAGCATTCTATTTTGTAGTGCGTTAGTCTTAAGTTCCTGTCAGGATAAGCTCCTTGTGGAAAATGGAGAGAAGACAGGAATTACAATTCTGGCCACTATGAATGGTGATGGGCTAAAAAGCCGTACTTGCGTTGATAGCTCCACTTCGGATGAGGTGACGGGTATTTTATGGTCGCCGAAAGATTCAATTGGTGTGTATGGGGATAACGGCACAAAAAATGCCTTGTTTGAAGCAACCAATACCGGTAATGTAGCGGAAGCTGAATTTAACGGTTTAATGGTGAGTGGAGATTATCCTACTTATGCGTACTATCCTTATAATGAAGAGAATGCAACAACTGATGTATCTGCTCTTCGTGGTAATCTGAAATTGACTCAAAGTTTTGATTTGACCACAGGTAAATTGGAAGGAGATTATAAGGTGGGTGTTCTTACTTCTAAAACTTCCGATGGAAATTATAAGTTTGGATTCGACCATCTGTTCTCTTTGCTGAAATTTGACATCAATGCTACAGGAACTGCTTTGGAGGGGGATAAGCTGGAAAAAATCATTCTTACCTTACCGGAAAATCGCCGGCTGGGAGGTGAATTTACCTTTGATGCCACTTCGAAAGCGGTTACATGGACTGGTGATGCTACCGGTACCAATGAACTGAGTATGGTGTGGAGTGATATGCCGGCTCTTGTAAACGGAAAGTCTTATACAGGCTATATTACCTGTGCACCGGATATTCGTCAGGGAGATGGAATCAAAATTACTATTCTGACAGAGAAGTTCAAGGCTGAATTTACCCGCACTGCATTGGTAGACTTTGCTGCAAACACTTGTTATACATTTCCATTGAAACTTGAAAATTATAACGGGGATATGGAAGTAACCAACCGACCGGTTATTACATCTTTCTCTTTTGAAGCTGAGCAAAATAAGAGTAAGATTCTGGATACGAAGTTGGTTGCCGCTTCTAACACAACAACTGCAACTGAAAATAAAGCAGAAGTACTGTCTGTGAACGGTGACGACATATCGGGATGTATTCCTTATTTGTATGACTTTAAACTGAAGCCTACATTTACTGTGACAGAAGGTGTACAGGTAACAGTGAACGGAGTGGAGCAAATCAGTGGAGTGAGCGAGCAGGACTTTAGCAAGCCCGTTGTGTATACTGTTTCTAATGGAACGGAAAACCGTGAATATACAGTGACTGTAACCAATTCTGGTTTGCCTGTAGTTGTATTGACACAAAGTGGTACGGGTACAGTAAAGTGGGATGAAGCTGGAATCTATGTTTGTGCGAAAGATGCAGAATGGCCTACTACAGATCGTTTTTCTGTGTATAATGCAGACGGAACTCTAAATGTGCAGGATGTTCTTTGCGGAATTCGTTTGCGTGGAAATTCGACGCAGAAGTTCCCGAAGAAACCTTTTGCTATCAAACTTGAGAGTAAGAAATCTGTATTAGGTATGCCGGCACATAAACGTTGGGTATTGCTGGCCAACTGGATGGATCGTACCATGCTTCGTAATGCTGTTGCCTTGGACATTGCACACCGTGTGGATTCTGCGTATGTGAATACGAAGGGTGACTATACCGGAGGTATTGCCTGGAGCCCTCGTGGCACCAGTGTAGAAGTCGTGATGGATGGACGTCATGTAGGAAACTACTATTTGTGCGAACAGATTAAGATTGACGGTGACCGTGTAAATATAAATGATTGCATAGAAGATGTAATTGATGATGGCAAAAATCCTACTATGGCTGATTGCGGTTATCTGTTGGAGTTTGACGACAATTACGACGAAGTGGATAAGTTCCGCACCGGACGTGGTTTGCCGTGTATGTTCAAGGATGAAGTTACTAAATTTAGTGCAGAAATTTTCAATCAGGTGAAGAGCAGAGTAGAGGCTGTAGAAACCAATCTTGAGGCTGGAAACTTTGAAGCTGCTTATAGTGACTTGGATATTAATTCGGTAATCGACTATTTCTTTATTCAGGAACTGACATTCAATGATGAATATAAGCACCCGAAGAGTGTGTATATGCTTATTGACGGTGCTGGCAAATTGACTGCAGGGCCTGTTTGGGATTTCGACTGGCAGACATTCGTCGATTATGATAAGGTGCAGGCCATGAACAATAAATATGGAGGTACTTATTCTTGTCGTCAGAGTGGAAGTTGGCTGTATGGAGAATCGAAACTGGCAGAAAAAAATTGGCCGTGGGGCGATTATGATTATGTAAACGACCAACCCTATATGTGGTATCCGCTCCTGTTTAAGGACGAGACATTCCGCAACAAGGTGCAGGAACGTTGGGCGGTTATCTATCCACAGTTGCTTGGCGTAGTTGCCGAGGTAGACCGTTTGTCTGAAAGAAACCGTTTGTCCGAGCAATTCAACTCCGTTATGTGGCCTCTCAACTCTAATATTAAAGTAGATTTGGGATGTGGTTATAACGGCGATGAAGATATGACCTTTGATGAAGCTGTAGCTTCTTTGAAGCAGGCTTATTTAGATCGATTGTCTTGGATGGATAATGCAATTCAGAGTGGTAGTTTTGTAACAAATGCGAAATGAGTGAAAAATAATTAAAGTATATGATGCTATGATGAAGAAATCAATTTTAGCAGCTTTTGCCCTGGCGGCAGTTGCAGCACCTGTCTGCGCACAGACTGAACAGGCAGGTACTATGGAAGAAACCATAGAATATAGTGAGGATAAATATAAAGTAGAAACCAACCATTTCTGGGACAACTGGTTTGTAACTGTAGGAGCCGGAGGAGGCCTCTTCTTGGGCGACCATGACAGACAGATTGGTCTGGGTAAACGTATTTCTCCTGCACTGGATATTGAGGTAGGAAAATGGTTTACACCCGGATTGGGATTGCGTTTGGGCTATAACGGACTTTCTGCAAAAGGAGCCACACGTTGGTCTACTGCACATTCTACCGGTAAGGATGTACCCGGATGGAACGGAGGTATGGATTATTCGAAGTTCAAATACTTCAATTTGCATGCAGATGTATTGCTTAACTTCTCTAATCTGTTCTGCGGATACAATGAAAAACGTATCTGGAACAGCAGTCCTTATTTGAGTGTGGGATGGATGCGTACATGGGAAGCACCTACTGTAGGAAACATTACAATGAGTGTAGGTTGGTTGAATACCTTCAGACTGAACAAGGCGCTTGATTTGAATCTGGATTTGCGTGGTGCGTTGGTAGACGATGCAATGGATGGAGAAATGGGTGGATCGAAGTTCGACGGTATGATTACAGCAACGGTAGGTCTGACCTATAAATTCAAACAGCGCGGATGGAGCCGCAGCAAGACAGTAACTCGCACGAATATGGGTGAAATCAATGCTTTGCGCGATCAGCTGAACCGTGCCAACGAGGAAAATGCTCGTCTGCGGAATGCTATCGACGAAAGCAATCGTGAACCGAAACAGGCTGTGAAGAAGACAGTGGCTTCGAACTTGATTATTTTCCGTATCGGAAGTGCCAAACTGTCGAAGGAAGCACGTGCTAACTTAGGTTTGCTGGCTGAAGCTATCAAGTCTTCTGACCCGAATGCAGTATATACTATCACTGGTTATGCAGATGCCGGAACTGGTAGCAAGAAGACTAACGAACGCTTGAGTAAGGAACGTGCAGAAGCTGTACGCGATTGTCTGGTAAATGAGTATGGTGTATCGGATTCTCGATTGCGTATAGACTATAAGGGTGGAGTATCGAACATGTTCTATGACGATCCTCGTCTGAGCCGTGCGGTAATCACTCGCGGAGAATAAAGAATCTCTGTTTTTATACATTTAATATTTTTGGCTCCCGTTCTTTCCATCGTTGGGATGGAAGAACGGGAGTTTTTTTGTGGGTATGGAAAAGAACGTGTATCTTTGGAAGAGTTAATGCAAGATAAACAGAAAAGATGCGTATTGTAGACTGTATAAAATGGTTATGGATGACTTCACGGGGATTTCGTGGGGCGATTGCCGTAAATGGAATCATTGGGGTGATGCATGTGGGAGTGTCGCTGCTGTTTGTGTATGTATGTAAGCATCTGATTGATATCGTAACCCGGCATTCGGCTGATAATCTGACGTGGTATGTAGGGGCGATGATAGTCTGCATGGGGATGCAGCTGCTGTTGTCTGTCGTGTCGGCAAGAATGGGAAGCAGTCTGGATATCCGTTTCCGGAATGAATTGCGATACAGACTGTTTTGCCGCGTAATGGAGAGCAAATGGGCTGGAAAGGAGGTAATGCACACGGGAGATATGCTCAACCGGATGGGAGAGGATGTGCTCACGGTGACCGGAGCCGTATGCAGGAGTATTCCGGCATTGTTGACTACGGTGGTGCAGCTTGGGGGTGCTTGGATTTTTCTGTATCAGCTGGACAAAAGACTGGCTTGGATTCTGTTGCTGGTGATGCCCGTGGCATTGCTGCTGAGCAAGAGCTATGTAAGAAAGATGCGCAGGTTGACCAAAGAAATCCGGGCTACGGATAGCAGGGTGCAGAGTCATTTGCAGGAGAATCTGCAGCATCGGGTATTGATAAGAACACTGGAGTATACTTCGTGTGCGAATCAGACGCTTTCTGTATTGCAGGAGGGATTGCAGAATAAGGTGATGGAGCGTACCAATTTCTCGGTTTTCTCGAGGCTGATGGTGCAGACAGGTTTTGCTGTTGGTTATGCGACGGCTTTTCTGTGGGGACTGTATGGAATGTATGGGGGCACGGTGACATTTGGAATGATGACGGCTTTTTTACAGCTGGTATCGCAGGTACAACGGCCGATGGTGGATTTGAGCCGTCAGATTCCGGCTTTTGTGCAGGTTTTTACTTCGGTGGAACGGCTGCAGGAACTGGCTGCCCTGGATGTGGAAAAGAAGGGTAAGTCGCATAAGATGGAGGGGAAATTGGGTGTAAGACTGGAGAAGGTTTGTTTTGCTTATTCGGATGGGGAAAGAAAGGTGATGGATAATTTTTCCTGTAATTTTGCTCCGGAAAGTCTGACGGCGATTGTGGGAGAGACCGGAGTAGGAAAAAGTACACTGATAAGACTGATGCTGGCATTGCTGCAACCGAATAGTGGACGTGTGGTGTTGTATAATGAGAAGGAGGAAGTGGAGGCTTCTCCGCAGACTCGTTGCAATATTTCGTATGTGCCTCAGGGAAATACGCTGGTCAGCGGTACGATACGTGACAATCTGTTGCTGGGAAATCCGAAGGCTACGGAAGAGGAGTTGCGTGCTGCACTCCATACGGCAGTGGCCGATTTTGTATTGGATTTGCCTGAAGGACTGGATACACTTTGTGGGGAACTGGGGGCTGGTCTGAGTGAAGGACAGGCACAGCGTATCGCTATTGCACGCGGATTGCTCCGTCCCGGACGTATTCTGATTCTGGACGAGCCTTCATCGGCATTGGACAGTGAAACGGAGCAGTTGCTCCTGGAAAGACTGACGCTGGAGGTAAAGGATAAAACACTGATGCTGATTACACACCGTGAAACCATCGGACAGCTCTGCACGTCAGTCATCCGGATGCAGAAAAAGGTGTAAAGAGGGGATTTACTCGAGCAAGGCTTTCATTTGCTGGAATGAAAAATTGGTGAAATCGGGAATCACCAGGCGGCATTTGTCGCGGATGGCTTCTTCCGGATTGGTGGTGCAGAGGCCTACTACGGTCATACCTGCTGCATTGCCTGCTTCAAGTCCGTGGAAAGAGTCTTCGAATACCACACAGTTTTCTTTTACGGTATCAAAGACTTCAGCACCGAGAAGGAAACAGTCGGGGGCGGGTTTGGAACGGGTAAACATTTCTGCCGTGAGGATACGGTCGGTGATTTCTTTCAGTTCCGGATGGGCTGCATAGACATGAGCCATCTTTTGTTCGTTGGAACTGGTAACGATAGCTATCTTGGCTCCGTGGGCACGAAGGTCTTGCATGAAGCGGACGACTCCCGGTACATATTCGAAAGCCATTTCACGCTCGAAACGGTTGAGGGCTTCGGTAATTTCCTGCTGTAGCTTTTCCATGCCGGCAAAGTGTTTGGCATAGATTTGTGTCAGTGTCTGTCCTTTGATGCGGAGTCCGAAATCTTTTTCATCGGGGAAATACTGGGCACTGATCCGGTCCCAGAACAGAGTGTATTGTGTTTCGGTGTCCATCACTACTCCGTCGAAATCGAATAGTGCTGCGATGCATTTTGTCTGATTCATTTTGTTTTTGAGATTTACTTGATTTAACGGTACAAAGTTCTGAAATATTGCAACATATTCCTAACTTTAAAGTCGAAAAATAAAAGAGGAAGGTTTTTATGGCAGAAAAAAATCCACATGTATTGGGGAATGCTCCGATTGGAAAGTTGCTTGTAGAGTATTCTATTCCGGCTATTGTAGGAATGACACTGACTTCTTTGTATAATATTATTGATAGTATTTTTATCGGGCATGGTGTAGGAGCACTGGCGATATCGGGACTGGCGATTACGTTTCCGCTGATGAATCTGCTGATTGCCTTCTGTACACTGGTAGGAGTAGGTGGGGCAACCATTTCTTCCATCAAACTGGGACAGAGAGATATAAAGGGAGCAGAGGATATTTTGGGGAATGTAGCTATACTTTGTGTGGTCAATGCTTTGTTTTATGGGGGCATTACGCTGATTTTTCTGGATGAAATCCTGTACTTCTTTGGGGCAAGTGAGAGTACCATTCCTTATGCCCGCGACTTTATGCAGGTCATTTTGTTGGGTAGTCCTGTTTCGTATGTCATGGTGGGACTGAATAATATCATGCGGGCTACCGGATATCCTAAAAAGGCGATGCTTTCGTCTATGCTGACTGTGGGATGCAATGTGATACTTGCTCCGATTTGTATTTTTGTACTGGAATGGGGGATAAGGGGAGCTGCACTTTCTACAATTGCTTCCCAGTTTGTGGGCATGATATGGGTTTTGTATCATTTCCGGAGCAAGAGCAGCTATATTCGTTTTAAACGTTCCAGCTTTAAATTGAGAAAACCGATTATTCTGAATATTCTGGGAGTGGGAATGTCGCCGTTTATCATGAATGTGTGTGCATGTTGTATTGTCATTTTCATCAACAACAGATTGCTGGAGTATGGAGGAGACCTTTCGATTGGGGCCTTTGGTATATTGAACCGTATACAGATGTTGTTTGTTATGATTGTAATGGGGATTACAATGGGGATGCAGCCTATTACGGGATATAATTACGGAGCACGGCATTATGACAGGGTAAAGCAGACGCTGAGATTGGGTATTATAGCCGGATGTAGCATTACGACTGCCGGATTTCTGATCAGCGAATTGTTTCCGTCGGTATTTGTGGGAATGTTTACTACCAATCATGAGCTGACCGAACAGGCCACACTGGCACTGCGTATTGGGGTGGTGGCTTTTCCTGTAATTGGGGCACAGATTGTCATTACTCAGTTTTTCCAGTCTATCGGAAAAGTGAAAATATCAATTCTTTTGTCGTTGTCTCGTCAGTTGGTGTTCTTATTGCCGGGGCTGGCTTTGCTTCCTCTTTATTTTGGTGTGGAAGGAGTTTGGTATAGTATGCCGGTATCGGATATGCTGGCTTTTATAATGGCGGTAATAATGCTGTTATGGCATTTCCGGACGTTGAAAAGGACTTCAATAATATAGGATTGTAAAACTTAATATTGACTGTAATGGAAATTATGCACGATGAAAGCCGGAATCAGTTCCGGATGGAGGCTGAGGGCCTGGTGGCTCATGTAGCTTATGAGATAACAGACGGAGGGTTGGACATCCGTCATACGATTGTGCCGAAACCGCTGGAAGGAAGAGGGATTGCTTCTGCACTGGTGAAAGCTGCTTACGATTATGCGAAAGAGCATGGATTGAAACCGGTTGCTACTTGTGCGTATGCCGTAGCATGGCTGCAAAGACATCCTGAGTATAATGGGGAGATAGGAAAGGACTATTGCGAAGGAGGTTCGTGCGCGCTGTAGTTGATTTGTGATTTTTGTATAGAATAGAAAAAGCGTTTTAGCCTTACGGAGGAGTGGGCTAAAACGCTTTTATTATTATAAGGATTCGGAAGAAGATTCCTGGTTGTCATTATTGCTTTTCCTGGATACAGGCCGGTCGAAATGCTTTCCGCACTTTTTGCAGATATATTCCCAATGTTCGGTTCCGGGAGGTGCTCCGGAGAGCAGGCCTAAAATAACTGCAAAGATGGCACGGGTGCGGTGGGCCTGATTCAGTACAAACTTGATTTGGTCGGAATGACAGTATGGGCAGTACTTTAATTGCTCTCCTATCATCTGGTTTCTCTCGAGAAGGGCAAAGGCTTCTTCATACTGCTCTTCGGCTACAAAAATGTCTACTCCGGATATGGGGCTGATGTATCCTCTCAATACTCCGGAGGTATTGTCGTTTTGCAGGATGCTGTCAATTCCTTCGTTTTTCAAGGCACCTTGTATAAGATGGGCCTGAAAAGAATCGTTGCAGGTGATTAGCCGGACTGTTTTCATTGCTTCTGCTTTGATGTTTTTAATAAATGCCGTAAGACTGTTCCTATCGTGGTATTCTGGAATCGGTTCAGTTTGTCAGCACGTTCGTCGACACTTTCGAACAGAGGTTCTGCATCTTTTTCAGACAAAATACCGTTGGATATCAGTTGGCGTATCTGGCGGCGTTCGTTGCTCAGGAGCATACGGATGGATTTCTGGGTGAGGGCGTGTCGGTAGGCTCTCGGGAAACTTTCTGCCAGTTCATTGATCAGGCTTTCCATCTCTTGTATGTTGTGGCTGACTTCCTGTCGCAATGTATCCAGTACGTGTTTCTGCTCTTTGGACAAGAGATCGGAGGTCTGCAGTTCTTCGAGCAGTTTTAAATCTTCTTTTTGTATGATGATAAATCCTCGCCCTAAGTCGTAGATGGAAGCAATCCGTTCGCGGAAATAGAAACTCATGGTGTCTTGCAGGAACGAACGCTTGCGCAACTTGTTCAATATAGCTGTGCGATGACAGTATCTGAAGATAGAGTTCCGGTAGTTGAGCGGATAGGTTCCGTCGTGGTCGTACAATTCGTCCAATGAGTTCATCAGACGGCGGAAGCTCATGGGCTTGATGATGCCTTCGTCGTAGATGGTACGGCAGGTTGCTTTCTCTCTGTCGAGTACGCGCAGACGTATTTCAGTCAGTACGGCATGGGTCCCGGGAGTGTGTGGAGGGTCTTGGGGCACCTCGGTCAGGTATTTGCTGACTTTCTTCCAGTTGGAACCGGCCAATGCTTCCCGTTTTTCCAGTCGTTCCAGATATTTTTCTGAGTTTTCACGGATGGAACTTTTTATTCCGTAATCCATCATCAGTCTTGCCGAAGGTACTTGGATGAGGCCCAGCTTGTTGAGCAGCCAGCGGGTAGTGGTAGCGTTGACACAGAGGGTCAAGGTCACAATTCCGGCAGTAAAGAACAAAATCTGGCTGCGTATGTCTTCAGGAATAGCCGGGGTATACGATACCATCAGCGCCAGTGTCATACCCAATGCACCGCGTAGTCCGCCCCAGGTAAGAATGACTGATTCACGCTTGCTGAGTCCGTAGCCCATCCGTTTCATGAGCGGATAGAGCAGCATAATCATAGCGAAGCGGAAGAGGTTGAGGCAGACATAGATAAGCAGCAGGATGGCAAACGAGCTCCAGGAGAAGTCTACTTTTTCTGCGATGACAATACCTACGAGGATAAATATCAGTGTATTGGCAATGTAGGTAAGCAGTTCCCAGAAGCTTTCCATGAATGTGTTGACCTGTGGCTTGAGTCGTGGTTTTCCTACATAGGTAATGGTAAGGCCGAATACCAGCAGGGCAATGACTCCCGATACGCCTAAATAATACTGGGAAAGTATAAAGGTGAGGTAGGCCGAAAGGATGATGACGCTGTTTTGTATCATCTCTTCGGAATTGATACGGGTAATGAACCAGAGTACAATGCGTGCCAAGAGGAAGCCTAACACGGTACTGATGCTGACTACTTGGATAAATTCGAGGACGGGAGAAGCGGAAGCGCTGTCACCTGTTCCGGCATATGCACCAAAGAACAGCATGAAACATACGATACCGGTACCGTCGTTGAGAAGGGATTCTGCATCGACCAGGGTAGAGAAACGCTTGCTGGTTTTCAGTTCATGCAGCAGGGCGACTACGGCTACAGGGTCAGTGGCACTGATCAGGGCACCGAACATCAGGGCAAAGGGCCAGGTCCAGGAACCGAATCCGGGAACAACATGGCCGACTGTCACCAGCAGTGCTCCGGTGAGCAGCATACAGATGATGAGTCCGGGTACGGCCAGTAAGGTGGCATTGGCCAGCGTCTTTTTGAAGATGTGCAGATTGAGCTCGTAGGCTGCATCGAAAATCAGGATGGGTAGAAACAAGTATAAAATAAGGTCCGGATGGATGTTGGCTACAGAATCGACGGCTTCTGTCAGATTGGGCCAGAAATCGAACACACCTGTACGGTTGAGAAGACCTAAAGCCAGACCAATGGCAAACAGGCCTACTGTATAAGGGATACGACTGTGTTTAAGCAGAGACTTGAGTAAGGCTCCGATTACTAACCCGCCAATGGTGAGCAGGAGTGGAATAAGGAAAGAAACGTCTTCCATAGTTGTTCTGTTTGGAATTTATACTAACTAATTTAATTTCAGTTTCGCAAGTACCACTTACAGGTGGTATGTAAACGGGTTGACAGGGGGGGGAGTAATCGGTCAAGTAGACTCGTAGCATCATACATCATGTGTGAAGCCTTGTGAGCTTGTCGGCCGAAACCTTGTCAAGCAGGGCAATGGGTTTGTGAAAACTTCAATGATTTAAAATTAACAAAAAAGATTGAATTATGTTTGAATTTGTGCCTAAAATTAATGGAAGAGTCTTGGCCTATACGAATCATTGCCAGTCCTTTTAAGTAAGGATTACAGTTTCTCCTTGAAAGTACTCTACTTTTTTCGGGGAAAAACTGTACTCCTTATCAGAAAGGACTGGTAGAGGAGCAGGTTGTAGCTAACCCGGAATCTGGGTTGATGAGGCTATTTTGCGGGCTGTAGCACGGTCGGGTTTTCCGCTTCCCGTCAAGGGGAGTTGGGGCAGGCAGATAATCTGCTTGGGTCTCCAGTAGGGAGGTAATTGCCGGAAGGCTTCGTGCAGGTTTTCTTCTGTCACTGGATTTTCCGATTGTACCAGAAGAACGATGCGCTCGCCAAACTTGCTGTCGGGGGCAGCCGTGATTTGAAATGCGAAAGGCAGCAGAGGCTTCAGCCGGGCTTCTACCTGCTCAATCTGGACTTTTACTCCACCTGTATTGATGGTATTATCTTTTCGGCCTAAAATACGGAACTGTCCCTGCGGGTTGAACTCCACAATGTCGTTGGTCACGAGCCGGATGGGGCTGACCAGAGGAGCATCGATAATCAGTGTCTGGTCTGCAGACAGTGTGAGAGATACATTCGAAAAGGGAGTGTACCATTCGGATGCTTCCGGACCATTGAGACGGCGCAGGGCTATGTGCGACAAGGTTTCGGTCATGCCGTATGTGCTCCATACTGCGTGCGGAAAGGAGTGCAGTTGTTTTCCCAGTTCCTCGTCGACAGCTCCACCACCGATGATAAGATGCCGGATACGAGACAGTTTTTCTGCTTCTTCGGGCACTTGCAGCGAGTTGAATACCTGCATGGGAATCATGGCCGAGAAGACCGGAGTCTGCGAGAGCGACTGCATAGGATGTCCGCAGGGAGCAACGGGGATAAGATTCAGTCCTCCTACCAAAGCACGGACGACAACCATCTTTCCTGCAATGTACTGCAGGGGCATACAGAGCATGGCAGTATCTTCTTCCCGGAGGTGAAGAAACGAAAGCGTGAGCATGGCACTGTTCATCATGCGCTGCTTTTCTACCCGGAGTTGTTTGGGAGTTCCGGTAGAGCCGGAAGTATGTACCCGAAGAGTGTCGGAACCGTCGAACCATTCGGCAAGGAAGTCGGCTATCTGGACATGAAAGCTGTCTGCTCCGTATTCCTTGCGAAAATGGTTTTGCAAGCGGCTTGGCATCCCGTCGGACGGAGTGGCATCGGTACAAGTGTATCGCACTCCGTCGATGGTTATGCTTTGCTGGGAAATATCTGTGTGGAAATTCATTGTTGTAACCATTGTTTTAAGTCGGGTTCTGCTTCTTCCGGATGATACCACAGGCAGTCTCCCTGGATGTGCAGTGGATAGTCTACATTGTCTGTAAAGAGAAGTCCGGTACCCAATCCTTGCGGCAGTGAGGGTTGTAAGGTAGCACACCATTGGGCAATGGCATTGAGTCCGATGTTCGACTCCAGTGCCGAAGTCACCCACGAACCGATGCTGCGTTCGGCAGCCAGTGTAATCCATTCTTGAGAACCTTGAATACCTCCGTGAAGCGAGGGTTTCAGAATGATGTATTGCGGGCGGATGGTATCCAGCAATTCTATCTTGCGTTCTCTTTCGTTTATACCAATCAGTTCCTCGTCGAGCGCAATGGGGAATGGAGTGGTGGCACAAAGCTGTTTCATGGCTTGCCATTGTCCGGCACGGATAGGCTGTTCGATAGAATGCAACTGGAATTCATTCAGCTGCTCCAGCTTTCGGGGGGCATCTTCCGGAGAAAAAGCTCCGTTGGCATCTACACGCAGCTCAATCTGTTCGGGAGAAAAATGCTTGCGGATGTGTGAAAGAAGTTCCAGCTCCCGTTCAAAGTCGATGGCTCCGATTTTCAGTTTGATGCATCGGAAGCCGGTTTTCATTTTTTCTTCAATCCGCTGGTACATCTCGTCGAAGTTGCCCATCCAGATCAGTCCGTTGATGGGGATTCCCTGCCGGCCTTCGGAGAAAGGAGTGGCCCATAACTGCAGACTTCCTGCATGAAGATGTTGCATGGCTGTTTCCAGACCGAAAAGCATGGACGGATAAGGGCGCAGCGCTTCGTAGTCGATGCATCCGTTACGTTCTACTTCACGGCAGTGAGCCTGCAGGATTTCTTCGTATTCCGGAAGGTCATCGCAACTGAGAGCCGGGAGAGGAGCACATTCGCCTACTCCATATCGTCCGCTGACGGTGTCTGTCAGCAATAGATACCATACACGGCGGGTTGTATAAATACCGCGCGAAGTGCCTGCCGGCTGTTTGAAATGCAGGGTGCGCGGAATGATTTGCAATTGATACATGGGCGTAATTATATTTTCGGCACTTGAACGGACTGGTAAAAATCGGTCTGCTCAAGTGCCGGATCAGTAAATTAGGGGAATTTAGGATATTTGCTCCAGTCGGGCTTGCGTTTTTCGAGGAACGCTTTTCCACCTTCCTGAGCTTCTTCTGTCATGTAATACAGCATGGTGGCATCGCCGGCCAGTTCCTGTATTCCGGCCTGTCCGTCCAGTTCGGCATTCAGGCCGGCTTTAATCATACGCAGTGCGAGCGGACTGTGCTGCATCATGGTTTCTGCCCATTCTACCACTTCGTCTTCCAGCTGGTCGAAAGGAACCACTTTGTTTACCAGTCCCATGTCGAGTGCTTCCTGTGCAGAATACTGACGGCAGAGGAACCAGATTTCGCGTGCCTTTTTCTGTCCTACGATACGAGCCAGATAAGAAGAACCGAAACCTGCATCGAAACTACCTACACGCGGTCCGGTCTGACCGAAGATGGCATTTTCTGAAGCAATAGTCAGGTCGCACACTACATGCAATACGTGTCCGCCACCAATGGCGTATCCGTTTACCATGGCAATAACCGGCTTCGGGATAGAGCGGATTTGTTTCTGTACATCCAGCACATTCAGGCGAGGTACACCGTCGGTTCCTACATAACCTCCGTGTCCTTTTACGTGCATGTCGCCACCGGAACAGAAGGCTTTGTCGCCGGCTCCGGTCAGTACCACTACATTGATGTCCTGACACTCGCGGCAGTAGTACAGCGCATCGCTGATTTCAGTCGTAGTAGTTGGAGTGAACGCATTGCGGTAGCGGGGACGATTGATGGTAATCTTGGCTATGCCATTATAAAACTCGAAAAGAATATCCTGGTATTCTTTGATGGTTTTCCATTCTCTTTGTTGTGACATATGTATCGGTTTTTTATGATTCTTTTTTCAGATTATGATAATATTCCTTCAGCATCTCAATGTCCAGATTCTTGTCTGTAAATACTTCCAAAAGCATCGGACGGTTGGTGACAGAGGCTTGGGTAAAGACGGTTACAGCTGTATTCAGTTCTTCGCTGTTGCGAGCGGAAAGGTATTCGAATCCCCGGTCTTCTGCCCAGGCTTTTGCTGTGGTACAGTGAGTGGCTGTTACGAAACGGCGGGCATTCTCATGCAGTTCCAGTCCCGGAAGCGCATGGAAGATTTCCCCTCCCTCGTTGTTGAGCAAGAGGATGCGTATGTTGGCTCCGTAGTTGGAATTCCACAGCGCATTCATGTCGTAGAAGAAACTCAGGTCGCCGATGAACAGATAGTTCAGTTTGTCGGAAGCCGTGGCATATCCCAATGCAGTAGAAAGTGAACCTTCTATACCGTTGGTGCCTCGGTTGGACAGAATTTCCACGTTGGCCGGAATATCGAACAGTTGTGCATAGCGCACTACAGAACTGTTGGCAAGATGCAGGCTACAGGGAGCCGGCAGGTTTTTGATGACTGCACCGATGGCGCTCATTTCCGAATAATCGAACTGTGCCTGTGGAATGGCCTTTGAAAGTGCTTCCCATTGGCGCGGATATTCTGGTGTGCGGTTTTCCATCATGGGAGCAATCTTTTCGAGGAACTCGAACGGATCCATTTCGATGACGGTGGTCAGTGAGCCATAGAGGTCGACCACTTCGCCGTCGGGAGCAATGTGCCAATGTTCTACCGGCGGATGACGGCGCAGGAACTTCTTCAACCGTTTGGAGATGATGTGTCCTCCGTAGGTGATAAGCAATTCCGGACGCATTTTCTGCTGTGTCTCAAAGTTCATGGAGCAAAGCAGCGGTTCGATGTTGCGGATAGGTACTCCCGGCACAGTCTGGTTGCTGATGTTTTCCGTAAACCAGGCAAAATGCTTGTACAACATCTTGGTATATCGTTTGTCGAACAGATAAATCAGATTCATTTGTCCTACTACTGCCATGCGTCGCTGATAGCGGTTCAGACGGTCTATCAGTGGCTGATAGTCTTTATCGTATACACTCAGTCCCTGATAGCGGGTAATGACTCTTACCTCCGGCAGTTCCGTAACCGGAAGCTTGAAGAACGGTTCGCTGATGGGCACATTGATATGCACTGGTCCTTTTCCGTGATGATTCAGTTCCAGCAGTGCTTCATTAATCAGACGGTTGCAGTACCATTCGCTCTCTTCGCTATCCACTTCGGGCAGGTCGACCGACTTTTTGACCAACGAACCGAATACCCCGGGTTGAGGTAAGGTCTGTCCGTCCATTTGTCCGATCCATGCCGCAGGGCGGTCGGCTGAGATGACGACCAAAGGCACCTGCTGATAAAACGCTTCTGCTACTGCAGGGTGAAGATTGAGCAATGCAGTTCCCGAAGTACAGCATACGGCAGCCGGAGTTCCCCCGTGCAAAGCCAGTCCCAGTGCAAAGAATCCGGCACTTCTCTCGTCGGTCATCGGATAGCAGGTAAAGTCCGGTATATTGGCCAGTGTCTGTACGATAGGAATGTTTCGGCTACCCGGGCAAAGCACGATTTTACGGATACCGTGCGCTTTCAGCAAAGCTGCCAGTTGAAGGATACTTTTTTTATCTGTATACATAAGAACAGTAATTTCAGGGTTATAAAATATGACGCATGGTATTCATCTTCTGTTGTGTTTCCTCCCATTCGGAGTCGGCAACAGATGAGGGGAGGATACCTCCTCCGGCATAGAATGTAATCTGTTTGTCTTCTATCTTCATGCAACGCAGATTGACATACAGGGTTGTATGGCCTTCAGGCTCGAGCCATCCGATGATGCCGGAATAATAGCTGCGGTCGTAATGTTCGTTTTCCAAAATAAAATCGTAGGCAGGTTGTTTGGGAAGTCCGCATACAGCCGGAGTGGGATGCAAGGTCTTAAGCAAATCACCCAGATGACCGGTTTCTTTCAGGCTGAAATGGAAATCGGTCTTCAGGTGTACTACATGTCCTGCACGTGCTGTATAAGGCCCTTTTTCGGTAATCTGAGAGCCGAACTGCTTGACACACTTCCGGATATATTCACTTACGAAAGCCTGTTCTTCCTGATTTTTCGTACTCCATTCAGTAGGAATACTTTCTCCCTGCATAGGCATAGTACCGGCTAATGATACCGTATGCCACAGTTTCTCTTGTCCGCTAAGAATGATTTCGGGAGTACTTCCAATCCATGTACCTGTCTGTGGGGTATGGCAGAGTGAAATCATCATACGCGGATAACTGTTGCAGGCACGTACAAAAGCAGCAAGAGGAGAGAATCCTTCGGGGACAGGCTGTGTACAATGGCGTGACAGCACCAGTTTTTTGAAAGTCTTTTGCTGCAACGGAGCAATGAACCGTGCAAAGGCTTCTTCGTAATGCTGTTTGTTTTCTTCCGGTGTATCCATGCAAATGTCGGAATCCGTTCCGTTTTGTATCGCTACATCAGAAGCTTGTGGAAATATATGGCACAGCTCCTGGATAATCTGTTCCCATTCGTGTGCCACGATATCCGGTCGGATCAGGACAATCGGATGGCTCTCTGTGCGATGAAAAGGAGCCAGCACAAATCCTTTCTTCCCGTTAAGTTCACTTAAGTCATCAAACGCTTCTGCTTCTCCCTCTTTCTGGAGTACAAGAATCGGTTCATCTGTCCAGGGAAGACGGTACAGTGCAAAACTTGTCGCACTTTGTGCAAGCCGGTCGAACAGTTTCTGAATATGAGATTCGGGTAAAATCATAATCGCTTCTTTACAATTTGATTGACAATACGGGCAGTGGATACCAATCTTCCTTCAGGGTCGGTTATATCCACATTCCAGATATGAGAGGTACGTCCCCGGTGAATCAGGCGTCCTGTGGCCTCTACATAACTGCCTGTACGGACCATTCTTACATGATTGGCACTGACCTGTATACCGCATGGCATCTGGTCGGGACTGCAGAGAGGTACCGAACCATGTCCGGCTACAATCTCGGCAAGTGCCAGTGAGGCGCCGCCATTCAGAATACCGAAAGGCTGGCAGGTACGTGCATCAACCGGCATGGTTGCTTTTACATATCCTTCTTGTACAGTCTGAAATTTAATTCCCAGATGAGCACCCATTGAGTCCGACAGATCAGGAAGTTTGTAAGTGGTTTCTAAGTCTGTTGGCATAGTTGTCTATTCTTTAGTTTATTTATGCAAAGGTACACAATTCGCGGAAGAAAGAAAATAGATAAATTACCAAATGTTAATCTTTAAGTCTTCCCTTTGCCGTATCTTCGCAGCCGCAAAACAGAAAATAAAGAGCTATGAAAATGAAAGATGAAATTGATTTTGGAACAATGGAAGTATCGACACTTTTCCGGAAGTTGCTGATACCTACTGTACTGGGGATGATATTTTCGGCTATCTTCATCATCACAGATGGAATTTTTGTAGGAAAAGGAATCGGCAGTGATGCACTGGCAGCAGTCAACATTACGGCTCCTTTGTTTCTTGTCAATACCGGTATTGGTCTGATGTTTGGTATCGGTGCATCGGTAGTGGCCTCCATTCATTTGTCGCACGGTAAGGTAAAGGTTGCGCGCATCAATGTGACACAGGCTGTAGTTGTATCCTCTTTATTGGTGATTGCTTATATATTATTTATATTGCTGAATGCAGAGAAAGTAGCTCTCTGGTTAGGAAGTTCGCCGCGTCTTCTCCCTCTGGCCATAGAATATATGCATTGGTTTGTACCCTTTCTGGCATTCAGTACCTTGCTGAGTTCTGGAATGTTCTTCCTGCGTCTGGACGGTTCACCCAACTATGCCATGGTGTGTAATGTGATTCCTGCGCTGATTAATATCGGGCTGGACTATTATTTTATCTTTGAATTGGGATGGGGGATGTTTGGAGCAGCCCTGGCAACCAGCTTGGGATACATTGTCGGTGCGCTGATGATTCTGGTTTATCTGTTTCAGCCCCGTCATGAACTTCATTTCTGCAAGATAAAATGGAGTATGAAAAGCCTCAGACTTACGATTCGAAACGTTGGATATATGTGTCGTCTGGGCGCTTCCAGTTTTTTATGCGAAGCAGCCATTGCTACGATGATGTTTGCTGGAAACTATGTATTCATCCGTTATTTGGGCGAAGATGGAGTCGCTGCATACAGCATAGCCTGTTACTTTTTCCCTATCGTATTTATGGTATACAATGCTGTCGCACAATCGGCACAGCCCATTCTCAGTTATAATTACGGAGTAGGCCATCGTGACAGAGTACGGGCTGCTTTCCGTCTGGCATTGATTACAGTCGTCTCCTGCGGACTGCTGGTCTTTATACTGACTCTTTTGTTCGCACACCCTATTACGGAAATGTTTATTTCCTCCGAATATCCCGCTCATCATATAGCAGCCGAAGGTCTCCCTCTGTTTGCTTCCGGTTTTGTATTCTTTGGAATCAACATTGTATCCATCGGTTACTTTCAGAGTGTAGAGCGCGACCGTCCGGCAATGGCTGTTACCTTGCTGAGAGGGTTTGTGCTGGTACTGATTTGCTTTGCAGTTCTTCCTCTATGTTGGGGAGTACCCGGTATCTGGCTGGCGGTTCCGGTATCGGAGTTGCTGACTTTTCTGTTTGTCCTGACAATTTATTGCCGGGGTATACAGAAAACTCACTGAATAAGGCTATTTTTGTTCCGAATAAAGTAGGAAAGTAATGGAAGATTTCGTAGCACTGTTTTGTCGCAAATATCAGTGGCCTGTACAGACGGTAATGATGCTGATGGAAAAAATGGAAAGAGTGGTATACACCCGTGGTGAGTGCCTGGTAAGAGAAGGGGAGCTGAATACCGATTTCCATTTGATAGCCGAAGGTATCTGGCGAGGGCATTATCTGCGCGATGGAGTCGACCTTTCCGTATGGTTTGCTTCTCGGGGGGAAGCGTTGTTTTCTACATGGGGATACGTAGCAGGACGTCCTGCCAGAGTGACGATTGAAGCCATGAGCACAAGTACCATTTACCGGATTCCAAAGGCTAAGTTGGAAGCTTTCTTCTCTTCGTCTGTAGAGTGTGCCAATTTGGGCAGACGACTCTTTGAACACGATTTTATGACTTTTGAGGAGGAATTGATAAATGGTGGTGCTACACAGGCCAAGGAACGCTATCTGGCTCTGCTGGAGAGAAATCCCCAGCTTCTTCAGCATGTACCGTTGAAGCACATTGCTTCCTATCTGTATGTCACACCTCAGTCGTTAAGCCGCATCCGGTCGGAGTTGGTGAAAAACAAAAAGTAAAACTTGTGGCTTTGATTGTTGGAAGATTTTGTATGAATCTTTACATTTGTGTCCGATATTCTAAAATATACAATTTTTTATTCTATGGAAACTATGAAAACACGTACATCTCGTTGTTTGTGGGGAATGTGTCTTGGTACTTTCTTGGGCGTTTCTTCCCTGTTTGCACAAAACGAAAGCGCTGTATATCAGCCTGCACCGGAGAATCTGCAGGCGCGCGAAGTCTTTAAGGACAATAAATTCGGTATTTTCCTGCATTGGGGTATCTACAGTATGTTCGGTCAGGGCGAATGGTATATGCAGAACGAAAACATCGACTGCCATGAATATGCCAAGGCTGCTTCCGGATTTTATCCTGCAAAGTTTAATGCACACGACTGGGTAGCTGCAATCAAGGATGCCGGTGCGAAATATATCTGTATTACTACCCGTCATCATGATGGATTTTCGATGTTCGATACCCGTTATTCCGATTATGATATTGTAGATGCTACTCCTTTCAAACGCGATATTCTGAAAGAGTTGGCAGACGAGTGCCACAAGCAGGGTATCAAACTGCATCTGTATTATTCGCATCTGGACTGGACCAGAGAAGATTATTATCCGCTGGGAAGAACCGGACATGGTACCGGACGTACCGGACATGGAGAGTGGAAAACATATTATCAGTTCATGAATAATCAGCTCACCGAATTGCTGACAAATTACGGTGAAATTGGAGCTATCTGGTTTGATGGTTGGTGGGATCACGATATACACCCGGATTTTGATTGGGGACTGGACGAGCAGTATGCACTGATTCACCGTCTGCAGCCGGCTTGTCTGATAGGTAACAATCATCATCAGACTCCGTTTGAAGGTGAGGATTTTCAGATGTTCGAGCGCGATTTGCCAGGTGAAAACAAGGCGGGGCTTTCCGGTCAGGCAATTGGCTCTTTACCATTGGAAACATGCGAAACCATGAATGGTATGTGGGGATACCGTGTAAAAGACCAGAATTATAAGTCTGTTCCTACGTTGATTCGTTTGCTGGTACGTGCGGCTGGTAAGGGAGCTAACCTTTTGATGAATATCGGCCCGCAGCCGAACGGGGAATTACCGGCAGTAGCTGTAGAGCGTCTGAAAGGAATGGGAGAATGGATGAAGAAATATGGAGAGACTGTGTATGGAACAGAAGCAGGTGATGTGATGACTGCCGATTGGGGTACGACTACCCGAAAGGGAAATACTCTATATGTACATATTCTTTCTGACAAGATGCCCAAGTTGATTACGCTCCCCTTAAATGACAAGGTAACTGATGCCTATCTGTTCGATTCCGGTGAAAAAGTAAGCCGTGAAACCGTCAAGGGAGGTATCGTACTGCATACAGCTTCGCTTACTCCGGATACAGACCGTATCGTGGTGCTGAAATTGAAGTAAAACGGGGGCGCTGCTTCCTTGTAATAAGATGAAGTAAAAATGCTTGAAAGCCATTTCCAGAGGAAGTCTTCTTTTGGAGATGGCTTTTTCTGAAATTATGAGATAAAACTGAAGAATATAAGCCGCCTATTGTTTTAATGCCATAAAAAATACAACTATGAATAAATTTTTTCCGCTTTGGTCAATCGTATTATTTTATTGCAGTACAATTGCTGCACAATCAATAAGCATTGATTATAATAACCCATTATGGGCGTTTGATTATATGCGCGAAGCATGGAAAAACAATATGGATTTTTGGGAAACAGAGCATAAAATACAATTTGATAGTACTCATGTAAAAACAGAGTTTCGTGACTATTACGGACAGGCATTAATGACGGTTCAAACTTTTAATGGCAGAATATTAGAAAAAGACAGAACAAATTTTCTTTTTCGTAGTCCTACACAAAAACTTAGGCAAAGTGAAATGTTGAGTGATGCAATTCATCCGGAAAATGCTAACGACTTTATTTTGAAGAATGTTTTGGACGAGAAGATAATCATGTTCAATGAAGCGCATCTATATCCGCAACATCGCACTTTTATCAACTCTTTGTTGAAGGATTTATATGACAATGGTTACAGACATCTTTTTATGGAAGCTTTATCTCCTGAATATACAGATATCACTTATCCGGAAAGAGAAATGGGTATCTATACCAATGAACCATGTATGGCAAACCTTGTAAGAAATGCTGTTCAGACAGGTTTTAAATTACATGCTTATGACGGTTATGCATATAAAAACAGAGATTCTGTATCGGCAGAAAATATATACAAAGTTGTCCAAGATAATCCTCAGGATAAATTCTTGATCATATGCGGATTTGATCACAATAATGAAAACCGCTCTCAATCACTTGCTTCTTATCTCGACAAAATAGCTCAGATAAATCCTTTTACCATTGATCTGACCGTTTATTCAGAACCTGAATCAAGTAACTATTATAATGAACTTATAGATTATTATCATATCAAAATTCCTACTGTACTGACAGATACAAACAACAAGCCATTGAACATGAAAAATTCATCCGGAAGAGACCTTTATGTGGTTTTTCCGCATACTGGGTATGCCCACGGCTATCCACAATGGATGATAAATCAAAGAGAGAATAAATTTGACTCATTGAAATTCTCTGATTATGATGTTGCAAAAGTATATATAAAAGAAGAACTTGTGCATGTCAAATCTCCAATTCCATATTCTTTTAAATATGGAAATAGTGATAACACTATACTTGTTCCTTTAAAGGATTATATCATCAGGTTTTATAAACTAAAAGATGGAAGGTTGGATTTTGTTGGAAGTTATGATAGGAATACTATTATCTCACACTAGAAATGTTCAAATGAATATAGTACTTTGAAAAAAACTGCTTTAAGAATGATTAGTTTATTGATTGTCATTGTTACGAATTACTGAAATCATTCACTATATAGGAGACATTAATATGAAAAGTTTTATTTTACTTCTATTTATAGCTATATTCAGCAAGTTAAGAAATAGTATTAACCTGATAAATGACAGAATGAATAGAAGATATATAATATATTGCTTACTTTTTTTGCTTTTATGTAATGCCTCTTTTGGACAAAAATTAAGTTCTGCCCAGCAAATAGCTGATTTTGATACTTTATGTACAAACCTGGAATGTGTACACCCGGATCTTTATCTCTATCAGTCAAGAAAAGAATATGAAAACAATAAAGCACAGATTAAGGCTTCACTGACTGATTCTATCAGCATATCCGACTTTTATCTGAAAATAGCTCCTTTTATGGCAAAGATAAAGGATGGACATAGCATGATGCTGCCACCTATTACCAAGGCCCTTATTGCTTACGCAAAGAAAGATGGTAATACCATGCCATTGAGAATAAAAGCATCTGGAGATTTCTTTATTGTAGAATATCCAGTGATTGATAATTCCGGAGTTTGTGAAGGTGATACGATTCTCGGTATAAACGGTATCCGTTCAAAAGATATACTTGAACGGATGTATAGCTTTTGGGGCTCGGAGAAAGGTAATGGCATAAAAGAAGGCAGTGTAAACGCCTATTGGTCTCCGTTGTTATGGTACATGTACAGATGGGGCGAGTCGTATGATTTTACGGTAAAACGTGGAGATAAAATGGAAGAGATACGTTTGGAAGGAGTTCCGCAAAGTATGGCCTTAAAGGTCATTAAGGAAAGACAATCTAAGAAAAAACTTGAAAGTTTCAGTTGCAGTTTCTCCTCCGATTTTACAAAGGCAACTCTCACTATTCGCAATGTATTTCAAGAAGCTGAATTAAAGGTATTTTGTGATTCAGTTTTTAAGGAAATACATCGTAGAAAAATAAAGGATATAACCATTGATTTACGAAATAATACAGGCGGTTCAAGTAAGTGTGTGGAAAGGCTTATTTCCTATTTCCCACATCCAGACTATTCGTTATATTCAGAAAGCCAGTTAAAGGTTAGTTCATATTCTAAAATCTATAATAGAGGCAGACATCCGGAGATTTACAGTCAAATCTTCAATTTGCCGGACAGAGAATTTTTTGTGATAAAAGATATTCCCGTCAAGAGTAATTTGAAAGAAGTTAATCTGTATCATGGTAAAACAACTATTCTAGTAAATAACAAAACTTATTCCGGGGCTTCTACTTTGGCTCATACGATGAAGAAGTTAGGCATTGCAAGTGTGGAAGGAGAAACAGGATGCCCTGATGTATATTTCGGTAACTCTCTACATTTTACATTGCCAAATTCCAAGATAGATTATTATATTAGTCTTTCTAAATTTTACGAATCAACACAGTTGACAAAATGAAAAAAAGTCTTTTAATTTTTGCCTTGTTTATTGCATGTTTTTGTGTAAAGGCACAGTCTGTAATTCCGCAGGTAAATGAAAATGTGGAACTGATGAGTATCTTGTCCCGTATAGCCGGATTTCCTGAATATAAGATGGATATGGCAGGTCAATATATAAAAGACATAGATTGTTATTTTAAGGATAATACAGAACATCCAGCTGTGCAGTATATGCAAGAGCTTCGGAATAAGTATAGAATTTCTTTTGATGCAGTCATGTCGATGGCTATACATTTGGAAAACCGTAATGGCATACTTTCATTATTAGAGGAAGATATCCCTACATTAGAGAAAAGATGGAAAGATGTGGATAAGAGTGAATTTCTGTCTTATCTCAATAATTTTTATAAAGACTCTAAATTCAATGAGTTTTTCAATGCCCATAAAGACTTTTATACAAAAGGTATTGAGTCTTATCAGGATAATGTTATTAATCATTTTGATATAAACTGGTATGCCGATTTTTATGGCAATGAACCTCAAGAAAGTTTTTCTGTGATAATCGGATTCTGTAATGGTGGCGGAAACTATGGTGTAAATAGACAACTGACAGGCAAAATGAAGGAAGTTTTTGCCATTGTTGGTTATTATGTAGATAAAAAAGATATGCCAATGTATAGCAAGGAATATCTGCCTACACTAATTCATGAATTTAACCATTCTTTTATCAATCATTATTTGGATGAAAACAAATATCCAGAATATGTAAGGCAACTTGAAGTTGCAGCAACAGATTTGTTTAGGTCGTCACAATGGAGTATGTCAAGACAGGCTTACAATAACTGGAAAACAATGGTAAATGAATCACTTGTCCGTGCTGCAGTTATCTGTTATATGTTGGATAAGAAATACAAACCGGAAGAAATAAAAAACGAATTGCTAGAACAAGTGCAACGAAATTTCAGATGGATGCCGGAATTGGTCAGCCTGCTAAGAAAATACGAAAAGGAGCAATCAAAATATGGTAACTTTGAAAATTTCTATCCGAATGTGATAGACTTCTTCAAAGTATATGCTAAGAAGGAAAATGAAAGATGTGATGTGATTGGATGAAAGAATGAGTCCTCTATAAAATGAGTTCTTATCAGAGAAATATAAAAGATAAGACGCATCGGAAAGTTGAATTTATCTTTTTGTCTTGAACGAGAGCAGATAGCAGGTGACACCGATGGCGATGAGCCCCAACAGGAGTTTCATCCAGCAGGCGGGAAGCAGGAAGAAGATGCAATGCAGACAAGTAATCCACAATAATGAAATAGACAGGATTTTAGCTCGCAAAGGAATGGAACGCTCTTCTCTGAAATTGCGGATATAGGGTCCCAATTGTTTATGGTTGAGCAGCCATCGGTACAAACGTGGAGAACCTTGGAAAAATAAGGCGGCTGAAAGAAGCAGGAAAGGGGTAGTAGGCAGCAGAGGGATAAATATTCCGATAATCCCTAAAGCTAGAAAAACGATGCCTGATGTAATGCAGAGGTATCTTTTAATCATGATTTCCTGTGTTGCTTCTTTCCTGTTTTGTTCTGAATAATTGTAGGAGTGCAAAAATAGAGATTTATTCGGGATAATGGATGCAGTTGCGGGTTAAATCAGAATCCCGATATAAATAAAAGTAAGAACCTGCTGTATATAGAAGGGCTGAACTATACAGGTGAATAGCTTTATCCGACGACGTCGTTTCTATAATCGACGTCGTTGATTGTAAAAACGGCGGTGCCGGTTGTGTAGCCGACGTCGCCGATTGCAGTTCAGTTCTAATTTTTTCGGACTTTCCGACTTATATGGGTAAAGAATATACTTTATTGCAAGTCCAATCCCATGATGTAGTCGTTCATGTAGTATCCGTTTCCTATCGGGAAGTCTCCTTCGCTGACTTTTTTCATCCCCATGTGCTCATAAAATCCAAGAGCCGGATTGTGCCGGTTTACATTCAGTTCCATGCGGCAAGGGGCGGGGTGTAGCGCTTTGATGCCGGCAATGGCCTGTTCGAACAGCTTTTTCCCTATCCGGTCTTTCTGGAAGCGGGGGAGGACATAGATTTTCTGAAGATGGAAAAGTGATTCTCCTTCCTGCTGGATGGAAACATATCCGGCCGCTTCGCCGTCTTTGAAAGCAAGATAATAGATGTGTCCTTCTTCTTCCATCTGCTTTCGGAGGTTTTCAAGGGAGTACATCCATTCCATCATATACTCGATTTGTTCCGGAGTAAGGATGTTTTTGTAGGTTTCCGGAAATACATTTGCAGCCATCTCGTGTATCAGAGGTATATCGGCATAAGTAGCTTGACGTATACTGTACATAGTTTTTGTTTTAAAGGTTTCTGTTGGCTGCAAATGTACGGTTTATCTGTATTGCTTCTTTGGTTTGCGACTTGTTTAACATGTTAATTTATATAAAATAAAAGTACCTTGCAATACAAGGTATTGATATAATACATATATTTGTGCCATACAAATAAGCAAACTCAGAAACTATGAATGTAGATAATGTAAAATCGCAAATGCGCAAAGGGATGCTGGAATATTGTATCCTCTTGTTGCTTCATCGGGAGCCGTCGTATGCTTCGGATATCATACAGAATCTGAAAGAAGCCAGGCTTATTGTGGTGGAAGGAACACTTTACCCGCTGCTTACCCGACTGAAGAATGACGAACTGTTGTCGTACGAGTGGGTGGAATCGACTCAGGGACCTCCCCGCAAGTATTACAAACTGACTCCCAAAGGGGAGGAGTTTCTGGCAGGGCTACAGACTGCATGGGATGAACTTTCGGATACTGTAAATCATTTAAGAACAAAACTTTTAACTGTAAAATACAATGAAAAAAACACTGACTGTTAATTTGGGTGGCACGGTATATCATATTGATGAAGATGCCTATAAACTGTTGGATAACTACCTGAACAACCTCCGTTATCATTTCCGTAAGGAAGAGGGGGCGGAAGAAATGGTACGCGATATAGAGATACGTATTGCAGAAATTTTTAATGAATATATCCGCTCCGGACAACAGGTAATTACATTGGAGAACGTAGAAGAAGTAATAGCCCGTATGGGTAAACCGGAAGATTGGGAAACTGGCGAAAGTGAAACTTCTTCAACTGCTTCTGCTCCTCATACACCGAAGGAAGAAATCAAACGCAAATTGTTCCGTAACCCGGACGACCGTATTCTGGGTGGTGTGCTTTCCGGATTGTCCGATTATTTCGGGATGGATGTAACCTGGGTACGTCTGGGAGTTTTGTTCCTTGGATTCTTTTTTAATTTCCTTATCGTGGCCTATCTGATAGCTTGGATTGTGATTCCGGCAGCTCATACGGCTACAGAGAAACTGCAGATGAAGGGACAGCCTATCAATGTGGAGAATATAGGGAAAACGGTGACCGATGGATTTGAAAAGGTGAACCATTATGTACAGTCGGAAAAGCCTCGTTCTGTATTGGCGCAGCTGGGTAATGCCATTGTGCAGATAGCTGGATTTGTCATCAAGTTCCTGCTCGTGGTCCTGGCCATTTGTTGTGCCCCTGTGTTGCTGGCCGGATTTGTGGTGTTGTTTGCCATGCTGATGGTCGCTACCGGGTTGATAGCCAGTATTCCGGCAGCCTTTTATTATATAAGTCCGGAGATTAACTGGGAACTGATAAACAGTGTACCTGCTGCCTCTGTCGGTTTTGCATTGTGCGGGCTTTTTGCAGTAGGTATTCCGATGGTAGGTTTGCTTCAGGTTATTATGCAGAGTTTCCATGTATGGCGCCCTATGTCGACAGTGACCAAGGTTGTACTTATCGTGTTATGGATTCTTGCTGTACTGTTGGGAGGTGTATTTTTCCTTAATCTGCCTTATATTCCGATGATGGAACTGTAATAATCGTAAGATGTATTGTCTTTAATAAGGAAATATTTTCTTACCTTTGTGCAAAGAAGGATCAAAAAACTTGAAACGAATATGACTAAGAAAATACTTTTGCTGGGTTCCGGAGAATTGGGAAAAGAGTTTGTAATAGCAGCTCAACGTTTGGGACAGTACGTAATAGCGTGTGATTCGTATGCAGGTGCACCGGCTATGCAGGTAGCAGATGCTTGCGAAGTCTTCAGTATGCTGGATGGAGATGCACTTGATAAAGTGGTAGAAAAATATCATCCGGATATTATTGTTCCCGAAATTGAAGCAATCCGTACGGAACGATTGTATCATTTGGAAAAAGAAGGTATTCAGGTGGTTCCAAGTGCGCGTGCCGTAAATTATACCATGAACCGTAAGGCGATTCGTGATCTGGCAGCTAAGGAACTGGGCTTGAAGACTGCAAAGTATTTTTATGCGACTTCTTTTGAAGAACTGAAAGAGGCTGCAGAAAAAATCGGTTATCCGTGTGTCATCAAACCGCTGATGTCATCATCGGGAAAAGGACAGTCGGTAGCCAAGGGTCCGGAAGATCTGGAATACTCTTGGGCATATGGCTGTAGCGGAAGCCGTGGTGATATCAAGGAACTGATTGTAGAAGAGTTTGTCAAGTTCGACAGCGAGATTACTCTGCTGACTGTTACCCAGAAGAATGGTCCGACCTTGTTCTGCCCGCCAATTGGTCATGTGCAGAAAGGTGGAGATTATCGTGAAAGTTTCCAGCCGGCACACATCGCTCCGGAACATTTGGCAGAAGCACAACGAATGGCTGCCAAGGTAACAGAAGCTTTGACCGGAGCTGGTCTTTGGGGAGTAGAGTTTTTCTTGAGTCATGAAAATGGAGTTTATTTCTCCGAACTTTCTCCTCGTCCGCACGATACCGGTATGGTTACATTGGCCAATACTCAGAACTTGAATGAATTTGAACTTCATCTGTATGCGGTGCTGGGATTACCTATTCCAGGTATTACTCAGGAACACATTGGAGCAAGTGCAGTCATCTTGTCGCCTATTGCCAGCCAGGAAAAACCGCGCTATCGTGGAGAAGAGTTGGTTTGTTCGCAGCCTAATACGTATCTTCGTATCTTCGGAAAACCTTATACTAAGTTGAACCGCCGTATGGGAGTAGTGGTATGCTACGATAAAAACGATGGAGACCTTGATGCATTGCGCGATAAGTGTAAAGCACTGGCCAACAAAGTAGAAGTGTATTAAAATACAGATAATATAAGGAAAACAGCCGAGGTGGTAGTCGTAGGTAATAACGGCAGACCTTGGCTGTTTTTTTATTTCTGAAAAATAAACTGTTATGGAAGAGTATCGTTTGGACGGGAAGACCGTAAAGGAACATTTGCTGCACCTCTCGGAATATGGTAATAAGCCTTTTACAAAAGGGTTGCATCCGGGAGTAGAGCATATATTGGGCATCCGGGTTCCCGATTTGCGCAAACTGGCTGCTCGCATCGCAAAAAGGGAAGATTGGAAAGATTATCTTGAGACTGCCGGTACTTTCTACATGGAAGAACGTATGTTGCAGGGAATGGTATTGGGGTATATTCACCCTGATGAGAAACTGGAATGTTATCTGGACCGTGTGTCCCGTTTTGTCCGTCTCATTAACAGTTGGTCGGTGTGCGATACATTTAAATTTGCAGGTGGAAAGAGGTTTGTAGAAAGACATCGCCAATCACTATGGGAGTATCTGCTAGGCTGGATGCATGCCAAAGAGGAGTATGAAATCCGTTTCGGTGTAGTGATGTCGATGACTTATTTTATAGAGACGGAATATATAGATGAATTGTTACGGGAGTACGACCGTATCAGTCACGAAGGATATTATGTAAAGATGGCAGTAGCCTGGGCACTTTCGGTCTGCATGGTTAAGTTTCCCGAAAAAACGCTGCATTATCTGCAATACAGCCATCTGGATGACTTTACCTATAATAAGTCTATTCAGAAAATGATAGAATCTTACCGCATCACAGATGCACAGAAGCAGGTGCTCCGGCAGATGCGCAGAAGCACCCGGTGAGGTTTTATTCGTGATGATACGGGCCGTTGTTCAGAATTGTCATAGCCCGATAAAGCTGTTCCACAAAAATCAGTCGGATCATCTGATGGGAGAAAGTCATCTTCGACAGGGAAATCTTTTCCTGTGCAACCCCATAAACGGCTTGGGAAAAGCCATAAGGTCCGCCGATAATGAATACCAGTCGCTTGTTTACGGTATGCATTTTTCGTTCTATCCAGTTGGCAAACTCAATAGAGCGGAATTCCTTGCCATGCTCGTCCAGCAGTACTACCACATCTCCCGGCTGCAAAGCTTTCAGAATAAGCTCTCCTTCCTTCTCTTTCTGTTGCTCCATGCTGAGGCTTTTGGTATTCTTCAGTTCCGGAATCACTTCAATATCGAACGAAGTATAATGTTTGGTACGTTCGGTGTAGTCGTTGATGGCAGCGATATAATGTTTTTCTACAGTCTTTCCTACGACGAGCAATGTAAATTTCATATAGTGAGTATTATATATTACGATATTCGGTGTAAAGGTAATAAATCTTCCCGATAGTGTACTAAGATTTTCTGTGAAGTCATGATGCTGTATGTGTCTTTGTCTTTATAATGTGTGTTTTCGGGTTTTGAACAGAATGATATAAGAAAATAATATGTACCTTTGCTTTATAAATAATCATTTAAAACAGAATAGAAAATGGACGAGAAAGTTGTAAAAGACCTGATTGATCGTTTGATTGATTTATCGTTTGCCGAAGATATAGGTGACGGTGACCATACTACGTTGTCGTGTATCCCTGCCGATGCAATGGGAAAGTCGAAACTTCTGATTAAGGAGGAAGGTATTCTGGCTGGTATTGAAATTGCCAAGGAAGTATTTGCGCGTTTCGACCCAAGCATGAAGGTAGAAGTCTTTATCCAGGATGGTACTCATGTAAAACCAGGTGATGTGGCTATGGTAGTGGAAGGAAAGGTTCAGTCTTTGCTTCAGACAGAGCGTCTGATGCTGAACATCATGCAGCGAATGAGTGGTATTGCTACTATGACTCACAGATATGTAGAGCGTTTGGAAGGAACTAAAACCCGTGTATTGGATACCAGAAAGACAACTCCGGGTATGCGTATTCTGGAAAAGATGGCTGTGAAAATCGGTGGAGGAGTAAACCATCGTATCGGTCTGTTCGATATGATTCTGTTGAAAGATAATCATGTGGATTTTGCCGGAGGTATTGATAAAGCCATTACTCGTGCGAAGGAATATTGTAAGGAAAAAGGTAAGAATCTGAAGATTGAAATCGAAGTACGTAATTTCGATGAATTGCAGCAAGTGCTCGATTTAGGTGGTGTAGACCGCATTATGCTGGACAACTTTACACCAGCTGATACAAAGAAGGCTGTAGAAATGGTAGGTGGTCGCTATGAGTTGGAATCATCAGGCGGTATTACATTCGATACTTTACGCGACTATGCAGAGTGTGGTGTTGACTTTATTTCTGTAGGAGCGTTGACTCACTCTGTAAAAGGATTGGATATGAGCTTTAAGGCTTGCTGATAACAAGTTTTTAAAATGCCATAAATAAGAAAAGGTTTCGGTGATCTGGAGAAATCATCGGAACCTTTTTCTGTGAAGTGATGGTTAAAAATGAATCTTCTTTTGAAGTTGAATCTTTTTATAGGGTCAATTCTTCTTGTTGAGATTTTAAATTGAGATTTTCTCTATATTCTTTTGGAGATACTCCGAATAAGCGTTTTACATATTTCCCAAAGAATGAAAGACTTCCAAAATTCAGTTCGTTACATATCTCTTTAATCGTTTTATTAGGATTTTTTAGAAGCATTTCAAGGTCTATTTTCATATATCTTGTTATAATGTCAGAAGCATTTTCTCCACAAATATCTTTGCATATCGCTGAAAGATATTTGGGGGTAACGAATAGTTTATTGGCATAAAAAGCTACCGACCGTTCTTTAGGATATGAATCATTTAATAAATCTATAAACGAATTGAAGAGCGTTTCTGCTGAATTATATTTAGGTGGGGAAATTGCGATGTGTTTTTTTAATGCATCATGAAATTCATACATGAATGCAACCAAAAGAGCGTCGATGAGTTTTTTCTTATTGGGATGTGGCTCTGCTATGAGTTTTGATTTTAAAAGGTTATAATATTGAAGAAAAAGCTCGCATTCGTCTGGTTTTAAAGATAGAATCGGGTTTTCATCCAAGAAAGCTTTTGAGCTCCAGTGGCTGGCTGTAATAGCCAACATTTGTTTCATATATTCTGGAGATAGACAAAATCCACAACAGTTAAACCCAAGATTGACCATGCCGCTTTCAATGATTGTTTGAGGATGGCATATTAGCAGATTATCCTTATTAAGGGTTTGCTGTTCGTTATTGATGTTGATCGTTGCTCTTCCACTGGTACATAGGATTGCTATAAACCATTCAGCTTTAATGGGGGAGGAAGCAACTTCTTTTACATCATTTATTTGTTTTAGAATGATGATTCTATCGTCTTTATAGTCTATTGAACCTTCTTCTATGTATTTGTCGATTTTCATAAATTGGTAGTTTTAGCAACGCTGCAAATGTAATTATTGTCCTTAATTCTACGGTAGTATTATTTTCTAATTAAATGTACTGAATTTCCTATATGGATGGTTGCAGGAAATATGGAACAGTTATAAGGTGATTTTTATACCACAGGTCTGTCTGAAATATTATTCTTTTACGCCCGAATTTAAAACCAGTGATAATATTAAGTTATGAACAAGAAATTTTTGATTCTAGTTTCGTTTCTGGTATTTCTGTATGGTTGCGGAAAATCGGAACATGTGAAAAATGAACCAGTAGCGGTAAAGGTGAAAATAGAGAAAGTGGAAACTGATAATGGCGGATGTACTTCTTTCTATTCGGGTACTGTAAAGGAAGAGAATGCTTCGTTATTGAATTTTTCGGTAATGGGTACAGTGAGTGGTATTCATGTGGGCTTGGGAACGGTTGTGCATAAAGGGCAGTTACTTGCTACAATAGATGATACGTCTTTGAAAAGTGCTTATGAAGCTGCAAAAGCAGCACGCGATCAGGCGGAAGATGCTTATTCCAGAATGAAAGAGCTGCATCAGAAAGGTAGTCTGGCTGATATTAAATGGATGGAAGTAAAGAGTAAATACCAGCAGGCTTGTTCTATGGAAGAAATGGCAAAGAAACAATTGGCGGATTGTAGACTATATGCACCATTTTCGGGTGTTGTATCTTCCAAGTCGATAGAAGTTGGGCAAAATGTAAATCCGGCAGTACCGGCTTTTACTCTTGTATCCGGTAAGGATATGAATGTAAGAATTTCGGTTCCGGAAACAGAAATATCCAATGTATATAAAGGTCAGGAAGCTGTGGTGATAATTCCTGCTTTGAATGACTCCAGACTGGAGGGAAGTGTTATAGAGAAAGGTATTCAGGCCAATCCGGTTTCTCGTTCTTATGAGGTTAAAATAAGACTTGATAACAGCAGTCTCTCGGGAAAAGTGATGCCTGGAATGATTACAGAAGTGTATCTGGTTGGGAAACTTAGTACACAGCATATTGTGATTGCTGCCAATCTGATACAGATAGACGAGAATAATAATTATTTTGTTTGGCTGAACGATAAAGGAAAGGCTTCGAAACGAATAATTACATGCGGTGATTTTACCCCTACAGGTGTCACGGTTGTATCAGGTTTGAATGCTGGTGATGAAATAATAGTAGAAGGTCAGCAAAAAGTATGTGAAGGAACAAAACTTGAACTGTAATATGGATAATAAGAAGCGTAATATAGTAGAATGGGCTATGCATTACCGCCAGATTATTATACTGGTGACATGCTGTCTGGTAGCATTTGGGGTATATAGTCTGCCTCAGATGCAGAAAAATGAATTCCCGGATTTTACGATTCGCCAGGGTATCGTGATAGCTGCTGCTCCGGGGAATACGGTGGACGAAATGGTAGAGCAAGTCACGAAGCCGCTGGAAGATTATATATTCACCTATAAAGAGGTAAAAAAAGAAAAAACATTTTCTACTACCCGTGACGGACTTGTGTTTATTCAGGTAGAACTTGTAGATGAGCTGAATAATAAGGATGAATTTTGGAGTAAGTTCAAACATGGTATAGCAGCATTTAAATCGCAACTTCCTCAAAATGTCCTTGCGGTACAAGTGATGGACGATTTCGGAGATACATCGGCTATGCTGCTTACAATGGAAAGTAAGGATAAAACCTATCGGGAGCTTTCGGACTATATGGATAATCTGAAAGATCGTTTGAGAAATGTAAATAGTGTAGGACGTCTTACTGTAAGTGGAGAACGGAAGGAACAGATTTCTATTTATCTTGATCCTGCTAAGTTGACACAATATGGTTTGAATGAGCAAATGGTTGCATCACAACTGTTTGCCAAAGGATTTGTAACTACAGGAGGGCGTATTCAGACACCCGACTATATTCTTCCAGTGCATGTAGACAAATCTTATAATACGATTTATGATGTACAGCAGCAGATTGTTTATTCCGATTTAGACGGTAATAATATTCGCCTTAAAGATATTGCAAGGGTGGTGAAAGAGTATCCTCATGCCGACAGTTACATAAAAAACAATGGCACCAAATGTATCTTGTTGAGTATTGAAATGAAGAAAGGCAAGAACATTGTAAAAATGGGTGAAGATGTAAATAAGGTACTTGAAGAATTCAAGAAAGAAATACCTTCTGAAGTGGAAATGTATCTTGTCACCAATCAGGCGCAGGTAGTAGGCGATAGTGTGGAGAATTTCTTGCATGAACTTGTAATAGCTATTGTGGCTGTAGTGGTGGTTGTGATGCTTTTATTACCGATGCGTGTTGCTTTGGTTGCTGCATCTACCATTCCGATTACAATCTTTATCTCATTGGGATTGTTTTATGCTTTTGGTATAGAACTGAATACCGTTACACTTGCAGCACTGATTGTGACATTGGGTATGATAGTCGACAATTCCATTGTGATTATAGACAGTTATCTGGAGAAAATTGGTGAGGGGATGTCCCGCTGGCATGCATCAATTTATAGTGCAACACACTTTTTTAAATCTATTTTCTCTGCAACACTTGCCATCAGTATCACTTTCTTTCCTTTCCTGATTGTGATACCGGGAATGATACACGACTTTTTATTAAGTTTCCCTTGGTCTATATTGTTGATACTTGGAATTTCATTACTCGTAGCCATGTTGCTGGTTCCGTTTATGCAGTTCTGGTTTATACGTAAGCCTGTTCCCCATACAAAGAAGGGCTTTTCGTTTATGGATGTATTGCAACGCTTCTATAATAAGATACTTGATGCATGTTTTGCTCATCCATATATAACAATGTGTATGGGCTTGGGATCTATTATTGTAGGAGTTTTGTTGATGGGTAAGTTACCACAGAAACTGATGCCGGTGGCAGATCGTAATCAGTTTGCAATAGAAATTTATCTTCCTACTGGTACGGCTGTAGAACGGACTGCGGTGGTAGCTGATAGTATAGAAAATGTGCTTCGAAAGGATGCTCGTGTGATGTCTGTCACATCGTTTATAGGATGTTCTTCACCGAGATTTCATACGGCATATGCTCCACAGATTGGCGGAACTAATTACTCGCAACTTATTGTAAATACACTGGGAAATGAAGAAACTGTAGAACTTCTTGATGAGTATTCTGCTAAATATACCAATGCATTTCCTGAAGCAAGAGTAAGATTCAAGCAGATTAGTTTCAGCCAGGCGGTCTATCCGGTTGAACTTCGGTTGAGTGGTCAGAATCTCGACAGTCTGAAGTTTGTTGCAGGAAAATATCTTGCACTGCTGCGTAATATGCCAGAAGTGGAACTGGCTCAAACCAACTTCAGTGAACCACAGACTTCGATGAAAGTTGTTCTAAAGGAAGATGAAGCTTCAAGATTGGGTATAAATAACATGCAGGTTGAAACTACATTGGCCATGAGATATGGAAATGGGGTACCTTTATCGAATGTATGGGAAGGTGATTATAACATTCCTATAACGCTAAAGTCGGAAAAAGCTGATAAGGCTGACTATTCAGATCTTTCGGATGAAATGATTCCTGTGATGGGCGGATTGGGAAATGTTCCCTTGAGGCAGGTTGCAGAAGTCGTACCTAGTGTGAAAGATGGACAAATAGTAAGACGTAATGGTATTTATACTATTACAGTGATGTCTGATGTGCGTCGGGATGTGAATGTGACAGCTTTTACAGCAAGTCTGAAAAAGAAACTTGCAACGATTCCGTTGCCCGAAGGAGTCACACTTGCATATGGTGGTGATGATGAACAGGACAATGAAAATCTTCCACCCATCATGTCTGCATTGGCTATCGCTGCTTTTATTATATTCTTTATTCTTTTGGCTCACTTTAAGAAAATCAGCATTGCTTTACTGATATTTCTCAGTATGACGCTTTGTCTGTTTGGTACTGCCGTGGGAGTATTGGTGCAGGGAGTCGATTTTGGTATGACCTGTACACTTGGTATCATCAGTCTGATGGGTATTATTGTGCGAAATGGTATCATTATGATAGACTATGCGGAAGAGTTAAGGGCTACAGAAAAACTTTGTGTGCGTGATGCAATCTATCATTCTGCACAAAGACGTATGCGCCCGATTTTCCTTACCTCTGCTGCTGCGTCTATGGGAGTAATTCCTATGATATTAGGAAAGAGTGGATTATGGATGCCTATGGGAACTGTAATATGCTACGGTACACTTATTACAATGTTGTTTTTACTGACCGTGCTACCTATATCGTATATGCTGATGTTCAGAGGTTCTACATCCAAACGTGCCAAAATGGAAGCTATGGAACAAATGTAACGGTTTTAAATACGTAATTCGAAATGAAAGTGAATAAAAGAAATATAGTATTGAGTTTGATTGCGTGTACATGCCTGGCGCCTGTTTCAGGTCAGCATATATATACGCTTGATGAATGCATCAATTCGGCTTTGAAATATAATGTGAAAGTAAGAAATGCCGAGAATGATTTGGAGATGGCAAAGCATGATAAGAAAGAGGCTTTTACAAAGTACTTTCCGAATATTTCTGCTGTAGGTTCTGGATTTATAGCTAATGAGCCTTTGGTGCAGATGCAAATGTCTCCCGAGGCTAAGATGGAGATGCTGAAGGATGGAATGCTGGGTGGTATTTCTGCTACAATGCCATTGTTTACCGGAGGACAGATTGTAAACGGAAATAAATTGGCCAAACTTGGAGTGAACATGAAGGCGTTACAAAAAAAACAGACTGATGATGAAGTTCGCTTGGAAGTGGAAAGATATTTTTGGCAGATAGTGATGCTGAAGGAAAAGCTGAAAACAATCTCTTTGGTAGAAAAACAGCTTGAAAGACTTGAAGCCGATGTACAGGCGTCGGTTGATGCTGGAATTGTAACTCGGAATGACTTATTGCAAGTGCAGTTAAAAAAGAACGATGTATTGAGTGGTAAAATTCAACTTGAAAATTCGTTGAATGTTTCATTAAGTCTTTTAGGACAGTACATTGGTGCAAAATCGGATAGTATTGATGTGGCATTTGTGGTAGAAGAACATCTGTCAGAATCACCCCAGACTTTATTTTGTAATCATACTGATGCTGTTGAAAGGACAAATGAGTATGGCCTTTTGAAGCAGAACTTACAGGCAAGCAAGCTTCAATATAAAATGGCTGTAGGCAAGAATCTTCCAACAGTAGCAATTGGTGGCGGACTGGTGTATGATAATTTTGTAATGGGACAGGATCAATCGTTCTATATGGGATTTGTAACTGTATCTGTTCCTATATCAGGATGGTGGGGTGGTACGCATTCTATCAAAAAACATAAATTACAGGTAAAAAACGCAGAAAACCTGTTGAATGATAACAGCGAAATGTTGGTTATCCGAATGCAGAATGTATGGAATACTTTGAATGATTCTTATAGGAAGGCAGAAATTGCGCTTCTTTCAGTAGAGCAGTCTTCGGAAAATTTAAGATTGAATATGGATTATTATTCGGCAGGAACTGCTACAATGAGCGAATTGCTTGATGCACAAACATTGTATCAACAGAGTCGGGATAAATATGTTGAGGCTTATACAAATTATGAATTAAGTAAAAGAGAGTACTTGCAGGCTACAGGAAGATAGTTTATTGGAGGTAGCTGTAGATAGTAGAATTACGATACTTGTATCATTGGCCTTTGATACAAGTATCGTGTGCTTATGTGACTTGTATTATTCGCTTGCGATACAAGTCGCATTTTTTTATGAAACAATGATTTAAAAGGGGGGCTTTTAGCCTTGGTTTCAGATGAGTTATTTTTATGTGTGTTGTTTGCAAGTAGAATAAAAAAAAGGATTACAAGAAACTTGTAATCCTTTGAAGAGCGGAAGACGGGGCTCAAACCCGCGACCCTCAGCTTGGAAGGCTAATGCTC
>ERZ838839.619-NODE-619-length-43636-cov-49.329203_pt1 | contig 43636 bp, 47 predicted proteins | sample MGYA00519909_ERZ838839 | MGnify/ENA primary metagenome ERZ838839 (study PRJEB31850, sample SAMEA3708843) | human gut metagenome | biome: human gut; feature: human-associated habitat; material: faeces | place: China | collected 2014 ... | reverse complement strand
TAGTCAATATCCCGAAGAACCTGACAGCAGGGGAGTTGGACAATGGATACAAGATTCGTCGTGCCGCTATCGACCTGAATGTGCCCTTGATTACCAATGCCCGTCTGGCAAGTGCGTTTATCAATGCTTTCTGTACCATGACGATAAACGATATCGCTATCAAAAGCTGGTCGGAATACTAGTTATTAGATTAGTGGTTAGTGGTTAATGACCTTGCGGGATGATAGCGCAACTCATTAACTACTAACTATTAATCGCTAATCACTCATCATTCACTACTCACCACTAATCCCCCTCCTTCTTCTCATTATTAAAAAATAATTCACTATTCTTTCTTGATTCACAAAAAGTTTCTTAAATTTGTAAGATTAGGAATCCTAAAGATTTTCAATAAATATGGATTGTGAACACAAGCTTAAAATAGTGGAGCAAGAACTTGCCTCTTTGAGAGAGGAGAACAGGTTGTTGAAAGAAAAATTGTCCGCTTTGGAGCATGGCTCTGATAACATTAGTTTCAAAGAAAAATATGCAGTAAAGATCCTTGATTCGTTACCGGATATGTTGACGGTTTTCAATCATGAAGAAACGGGCATTGAGGTTGTTTCTAATGAGGAAACCAATCATGTAGGTGTTTCAAATGAAACCTTTAAAGGAATGTCCATGCGTGAGATGGTTCCTAAAGAGGCCTATCATAATATTCATAATAATCTTCTGAAAGTAATTACTACCGGTAGAGGATCTACGGCCCATCATGAACTGGATGTAAACGGAGAACATCATTATTATGAAAACCGTATTTTCCCATTGGATGATGAATATGTGCTGATAATGTGTCGTGATATTAGTGAAAGAGTTGCCACACAGCAGAACCTGGAAATATTTAAACGGGTACTGGATAAGGTCAGTGATAGTATTCTGGCTGTATCGGCTGACGGAACCTTAGTTTATGCCAACCGGCAGTTTATTGAGGAATATGGAGTGAAAGAGGAGCTGGGAACACAGAAGGTTTATGATTTATCTGTTTCTCTGAATACCAAAGAAATATTTGATAAACGTGTTCAAGAGATTCGTGATAATGGAGGTAATTTTGCTTATCGTGCCAAATATACCCGTGTGGGAGAAACAAAACTTCGTGTTCATCAGGTTTCGGCCTTTATGATTCAAAATCAGGGCGAGGAAATGATTTGGTTTTTTACACAGGATATAACGGATGTTATCAAGAACCGTGACGAATTGCGTGAACTGAATTATCTGATGGATGCCATACTGAATAATATTCCTGTTTATTTGTTTGTGAAGGACCCTGAAGATGATTTCCGATATCTTTATTGGAACAAGGCGTTTGCCAGCCACTCTAAAATTCCTGCTTCCAAAGCATTGGGCCATACTGATTTTGAAGTGTTTCCCGAACATGAGAATGCGGAGAAGTTTCATCGGGATGATTTGGAATTGATCCGTACCCGCGAGCGCATGGAAATGCAGGAAACGTATGTGACGGCTACAGGCGAGACCCGTATCGTGCAGACTTTAAAAACATTAGTTCCTCTGGAAGGGCGTGCACCGCTTATTATCGGCATTTCGTGGGATATTACCAATATGCAGAACATAGAGCAAGAACTGGTTCAGGCCCGTATCAAGGCTGAGCAGTCCGATAGGCTGAAAACAGCCTTTCTAGCCAATATGAGTCATGAAATCCGTACTCCTCTGAATGCAATAGTAGGTTTCTCCCGTTTGATGACTATAGCGGATAATGCAGAGGATGAAAAACTTTATTCGGACATCATCAACCAGAATTCGGAAATATTGTTGCAATTAATCAATGACATTCTTGATTTGGCAAAAATAGAGGCGGGTACATTGGAATACATCAGATATCCAATGGATTTGGGAGAATTGTGCCGTAATGTGTATGAGATGCATAAGGATCGGGTGCAGACTGGGGTTGTTTTGATATTAGACAATAAAGACACCGGTTTGATAATCAATGAAGATCAGAACCGAATTATGCAAGTTGTTACAAATTTGATAACCAATGCTATAAAATTTACTTTCAAAGGGGAAATCCGTTTTGGTTTTGAAGTGAGGGAGGAGTATATTGATTTTTATGTAAAAGATACGGGAATGGGTATCTCCGAGGAGAAGATTAAAATGATTTTTGAGCGTTTCGTGAAACTGAATACTTTTGTTCAGGGAACAGGTTTGGGGCTTGCGATTTGTAGGGTGATTGTAGAAAAATTAGGTGGAGAGATTACTGCGGAATCCAAACTGAATGAAGGTTCTACTTTTCGTTTTACGATTCCTTATAAGGCAGGTAAAAAATGTCCGGAATCCGAAAAGGCTACGAAGTGTCCGGAATCAGGGAGTACGGAACCGAGAAAAGTATTGCAAAGAAGAACAGTACTGGTGGCGGAAGATGTAGACAGCAACTTTTTGCTGTTAAAGACATTGTTAGGGAAAAGATGTAATCTGCTATGGGCTAAGAATGGAGAGGATGCGGTGAATCAATTTAAAGAACATCAGCCCGACTTGATTTTGATGGATATCAAGATGCCCCATATGGATGGGCTGGAGGCTACGCGCCTGATTCGTTCTTATTCAAAAGAAGTGCCTATTGTCGCTTTGACTGCCTTTGCTTTTGAGTCCGACAAAGACAGGGCTATAGAAGCCGGATGCGATGATTGCCTGACTAAGCCGGTTTCACAAAATGCCTTGGAAAAAGTGTTGGATAAATATGTTAAGTAGACATTGGCGAGGTATAGTGCGTAAAGAGAACAGGCAATATGGAACAGAACAGGGAAGGGAGGATGCAATGCGAAGATTATAGATCTTACCCCCGGAAGATTATAGATCTTACAGGTGAAAGATTTATATCTTTGGGTTGTAAGATTACGATGAACTCATAGGGAATAGAAACGGACTTTTATAAAAACAAAAGAGGAACTGCCTCTGCGGCAATCCCTCTTTTCTGAATTTGAGAGCATGTTATTTAACTTCGATAACCTTGGCTGCTTTTTCTTTGTCTTCCGGCGTACGTTTCGGCAGCTCGATAGTTAATACACCATCGTTTACTTTTGCATCAATTTTATCTTTATCTACATCATCAGGCAGGATCAATGTCTGTTGGAATTTAGAATAAGAGAATTCGCGACGCAAGTAACGGCTTTCTTTCTTGCCTTCTTTATCACCTTCGGTACTTTCTGTTTTCTTTTCCATAGAGATAACCAAGTCGTTGTCTTCGTTGATATGGATCTTGAAGTCTTCTTTGGTCATTCCCGGAGCGGCGACTTCTACTTTGTAGTCTTTGTCACTTTCAATAACATTGATGGCGGGAGCTGTTGCATTGGCTTTTACCATCCAGTCGTTATCAAAGAAATCATTAAAAATACTTGGTAACCATGTTTGGTTTGATCTTCTTACTGGCATCATAATCTTAATCTCCTATAGGTTTTGGTTAAACATTTTGTTTATTTCTGAATTCCTTCACCTTTCGGCTTTGTCATTCACTATCCATAATGCAAACCGCATACCATTAGTTCGATGATATGCGGTTTATATTGCACTCTTTTAAACCTATAAAGGTTTTCTTAAAGATTAAAACCTTTGCATTAAAAGTTGGTAAGCCTCTTTAAACATTTGATTGTCAAGGCTACTGCCAATTTGTAATTTTAGGGGGACAGATTGACAGTTGTTCTATATCAGCTTGAACCGCATACGGAAGATTCCGTCTTTATAGTCGTGGCTTATAATTTTAAATGTACCTATTTCGGACGTATTTTTCACGTGTTGACCTATACAGAGGCATTCGTCGTAATCGCCGACTTTTACAATCCGTACGGTTTCGGAAGCTTTTTCCGGTAAACGTTTCATGTCAAAGCGCCCTATAGCTTCCTCTTGAGAGATAAATTCCATTGTAACGGGCAAATTTCTTCGCAATACTTCGTTTACGGTGTTTTCTATTCTTATAATATCCGCTTCTTCCGGACAGGTTTGCAGCGCAAAATCCAGCTTGCTTTTTTTGCGTTCTATATGGGCGGATATTGCCCGTCCGCATCCGAAAAGATTGACCATTGTCCTGTTTATGACATGCTCTGTAGTATGCATGGGAGGGTATTCCTGTTTATTATGGTCGTTGAGTGATGGTTGTTCCATAGTTATTTTATTTTTGTTCTGATTTTGATGGGATATTAAAATCCGTTCAAAGATAAATTATTCTTTTGTAATAAGGAAGCAGAGGGGAAATGATTGCTTTTGTATTATTATAAAACAACGAATTTTAAAAGATACTCAATGCCGGAAGGGAGTACTTTTGCAGAAAAGTATGACGTTCACGAGGCTCTTAACCGATTTTAATGAGGCATGAACGTCATATTGATTTTTACTGTTTTACATCACAGGGGTTTGGAATAAGAATACAAATGAGTCGCTGTCTTTTAAATCTTTTACAGCATCTCCTGCATAAATCTTTCCGTTGGTGAGGGGCAGTTTCTTGATTCCGGCTTTGGGACTGAAGTCGATTTTCTTCAAATCCAACCAAAACAGATTAGGAGTCATGACCGATTCAAAATAATATATTTTATTCTTCTGATCGGATACAGAACGCCAGCGGGTGGAAGATATATGAGGTTTGTCCGGTGTGGTAATTCCGAAAGGGACAGATACATTACGCATCACACTGAGTACACTGGGTACAGCTATTTTAGCGTCCGGAGTCTGAGGGATTGCATGTATATAAAAAGAGGCACGCACAAAGCGGTCGCTGGAACGGTTCGTGCCCGGCAGCATTTGCAATCCTCCTACTTCTTTCCAGTAATCATTGATAGCCAACTGATAATCATATCGTGGAGAATTGGTCATCACTTGGAATTCTTTTCCTTCGTGTATGCTTAAATTTCCGTCCAGATATTCCAAAACCGCTGTATTTCCTGTTTCATCTGTAATAGCCAGGTGAAGAGTGGAAGCTGAACCGTTGGGCATGTGGGGAGCATCAATGCGGAATGATTCTTTTTTCAGCTCCTCGACAGCTTCATGTACGGTGGCAAAATTGTCCAGTACATATTGTGTCCATATGCTGATTCCCATGACAGGACGTGTATCTCCCGGACGGTCAAAGACGGATTCTGGTAAAAATAACAGACTGGCAACCAATCCTTTTTCATTCATTCCGTCACACGTACCTATATCATATCCTGTTGCAATGACGCTGCCGTATTTTGAAGTCCATTTCACGGCATTTTCTTTATTATATCCTGCACGTTGTATTCCTCTGGGGAAAACATAGATATTACTCATAATATCTTCTTTCCAGTCCATTGTACGTCCGGTTACTACCATATGGTCCGGTCCGATATAGACGGCACGCGTGCATGCATCCGCTTTTTGTACGCTCATATAGAACATACCTGCCAATGTTAGTAATGCAATACTTCCTTTTTTTAATTTCATGATTCTATCATTTATAAAGATTGTCTTTGTCATTTAGAACAAACCGGATAAGGAACAGGTTTATGGAAATGCAGTGATTTGTGATACATTTGTTGATAAATGCTAATTCATCGGTTCGATTGGAACGTAAATCACATCCGCATTCCCTTCATAAATTTCTACCTGATTATCCTGTCGGAGGGATTCTGTTGAGAACTATTGAAGATAGGTCGAGGTTTCTGGATTAAAAGAAATACTTGTTTTATCGTAAAAGTAAGGGGGATAAAATAAAAAAGGAGCAACGCCTTGCTCCAACCTTTGTTAACCTTAAATCTAATACTATGAAAAACACATTGCAAAGGTACGGACTTTTTGGAAAATAGCAAATAATCAGACTTAAAAAGTATGCTATATAACATTGTTTAATGTTTGCGTTTCTTGAAAACCTGTTTTTTAAGACTTCTTTTGCGTATCTTTGCAGCCATTAAAAAATAGCAGACGATAGTAAAAAGAGAAAATATATGGCATTTGAAGCGACAAAGAGAGAGTGGGGCGAGCTTTACGCCTTTTTCCGCTTGTTAGCGGACGGATATGTGTATGCAGGTACGCCTGATGTGAAAAGGAATGAAGTGCAAAAGCTTCCTGTGGCGATGGTACAGCGTGAGGAACATGACGGGACACGCCGTTATATTCTGGAGGATGAGGTGACCGTACGTATTTGTGGGGAAAAGATAGATAAGCAGATACCTCGTGGGGATTTTGCGGCTGTGGCAGAGTTGGTTTTTGCTGCTGTCAAAGAGAGCCGAGAGAATGATGTGATGTCTCCCGACGGTGTGGAAGAATTTTTAGATGAAGTCGCCATTTATGACTTGGAAGCAAAGACGGATGACCGTACTGATTTCTATGTTGCTTTTTACAGTATAGAGGCTCCGTTGGTAGGTTTTTGCGTTCGTTCCCGTTTGGGAACTATGTTCCCGTTGTTGGATGGAGGGCGTACCGCCAATTTGAAGTTTGAGCAGACAGGTGTTAAATTCGCTACTCCTACCGTAAACAAAATTAATGCTTTTGGTGAAGAAGATGATGTGGCAGGACGTATGTTGATGATAGAACGCTTGGGAGGAATCTTAAAATATAATGATGTGGCCGATAAGGTATTCCGTAGTAATCTTTGCATGATAGATCTTCATTTTCCCCGTATGTTGGGCGAGATGTTGCGTGTCATGCATTTGGATGGCATATCCAAAGTTAGTGACCTGACAGAAGCAATCAAACAAATCAATCCGTTGAAAATAAAGGATGAATTGATCCATAAGCATAGTTATTATGAATATAAGATGAAGCAGTTTCTTATGGCTTTGGCTTTAGGAATGCGTCCTGCCAAGATATTTAATGGGATAGATTCTGCCATATCCGGTTTTCTGTTTGTAAATGGTAATGGAGAGGTACTTTGTTATCAGAAGGCTGACCGTCAGGTATTTGCCGATTTCCTGTTTGTTAATTCCCGGTTTGAGAAAAGTTCTACTGAAAAAGATAAGTACGGATATCTGGAACGTGAGAACGGAGTCTATTATTTTAAGCTGAACTTGAAAATCGGTCTGTTGAAGAGATAGGACAATGAAGGAATTTGTATTTTCCTAGAGTTAAAATGTTTTTTACCACAGATTACACAGATTGAAATACGATTTATTGCTTATTTCAATCTGTATCTGTGTTAATCTGAGTAATCTGTGGTGGGAAACTATAGCTTGAATTTCAGAATTTTTCCATTCATTCCATCTAGTAATACGGGAGTTGTTTTGTCCGGCATAAGAGTCAGCTTCTCTGTGTTTCCGGTCAGCAATTCGGTTGCCTCATATTCTCCATAACGATGGATGCCTAAATAATCAAACGCATGTTGCGGAATATTGACGGCTGAACGTGCCGGTATGGAGTCAAAGTTAACCATAATTAATATCAGTTCATCATCCTGTTTTCGTAAAAAGGCGTATTGTTTATGTTCGTTAAATACCCATCCGGCCAGATTGGCATAGGTTAAGTCAAAGAACACACCTTCCCGTATGGCTTTTTCACTGTTGCATATATTCAGCAGACGGGTATAGAATTGTTTCAATTGCTTTTCATCCTCATTCAGGAATTTATTGTCAAACTTGCCTCCATTGCGCCAGCGGCGTATGCTGTCCACACTCCAGTAATCAAAGATGGTAGTTCTTCCGTCACGCCCGCTGAAACCTTCCGTATCCATGCCATGTTCTCCCAATTCCTGCCCGAAGTAAATCATGACCGGATTGGTATTCATGCAAGCCGATACAATCATTGCGGGGATGGCTTTTGAGCCGTTTCCGGCAAAATAATCGGAAGCTATGCGCTGCTCGTCATGATTCTCCAGGAAATTGAGCATTCGTTTTTCAATACCTCCCAAACTTTGCCAGCGTTGTGGAATAGCAGTTGCCGATTCCCATCCGCAGGTAATGGCACGTAGCGTATCATACAGACCTACTTTGTCATATAAATAGTCGAATTTGCCATTGAACAGATAATTCCTGTATTCTCCCGGATTATAGACCTCGGCGATAAAGATCAGTTTCGGATGTTCAGCTTTGATTTGCGGAATCACCCATCCCCAGAATTCTACAGGAACCATTTCTGCCATATCACAGCGGAATCCGTCAATGCCTTTGGCAGACCAGAACAGTAGGATGTCACGCATCTTCACCCATGTGTCCGGAATCGGTTCGAAGTGGCGGCTATGACCGTTCAAGTAGTCTATACCATAATTCAGTTTCACAGTTTCATACCAGTCATTGGAGTTGGGCCATGCGTCAAAACGGTCATTACCGGTTGCTTTTGCCGGAAACTCTATGTAAGGTTCCGCTGCGCCACGGTGCAGGTCAATATTGCCTTCCAGCTTTGTATCGGGAATATAATAGAAATTATTGTTGGGGCTGAAAGCTTTTGTCACATCATCTTTCTCACCCAAATCGGTTACTCCTTCAGGTTTGGCATCTGAACCATATTGGCGGGCTACATGGTTGGGGACAAAATCAATGATGACCTTCAATCCGGCTTTGTGGCTTCGTGTTACCAGATTCTCGAACTCTTTCATACGGTCCGGGATACTGGTTGCCAAATCAGGGTCTACATCATAATAATCTTTGATGGCATACGGTGATCCGGCCTTTCCTTTTACTACTGCGGGATGATCGGGTTTGATGCCATAGCGGGTATAATTGGTTTGGGTAGCATGTTCAATGATACCTGTATACCAAATATGTGTAGCACCCAGTGTTTTGATCTCGTTTAAAGCCTTTGTCGTGAAATCGGCCATTTTTCCGCAACCGTTTTCCTCCAAAGAACCATTAGGCTTACAACGCAGGCTGTTGTTCCCGAATAAACGGGTGAATACCTGATAGATAATAATTTTTTCTTGTGTATCCATTTTATTCTTTTTTTGTTTATCTCCAAATTGTTCCATTCTCCAGGAGTAGTCTGTCCAGGAGTTCCGTTGCCGTATTGTATCCTTTTTCGAATATCTCTTCGGCTCTTTCCAGTTCTCTGTTGCTGTATTCTTCCAGTCCGTATGATTCGATCAGCAAATCTGCAATCCCTTTTTGAGGCAGTGTATTGGCTTGGAAAATAAAATGATAGGCTCTGAGTGCGATGCTTACCACATTCTTGCTATATTCATCTGCTACCAGCGGATCTACATTGAGTGCTATCACTTTCTCGCATTCTTTGCGAATGGGGCTGACCGGCAGGTTCATCAAGATTCCTCCATCTACATAATATGTATTGTTGATGCGTATGGGGGCAAACAAGATAGGCATACAGCAGGAAGCAGCCAGTCTTTCGGCTATTTTCCCTTTTTTAAAAGAAACGATGCGTCCGTGATCCAAATCGGTGGCGGTAATAATAGTGGGAATTTTTAGTTCTTCTATCGTTTTTGACTCCAAGTTGCTGTTTAAGAAATCGATAAAACTATCCAGTTTCAGCAGACCTTGTTTGTTGATAGAAAAAGTGGTCAGTTCTTTGAATGAATGGTGCTCAAAAAGTTCAACAATATGATAAGGCTCTTTGCCGTCGGCATAGAAGACAGCGGCAAGAGCACCTGCACTTACTCCGGAAAGTATTTCCGGCCTGATGCCATGTTCATGCAAAGCCTGCATAATCCCCAAATGGGCAAATCCTTTTATAAATCCTCCGCTCAGGGCATAACCAATGTTATATTTAAATTCATTCATAGTCTGATCTCGTTTAGATACCGACAAACTTACGAATATTTTTGTGAAATGCCATAAAAAAAATACGGATTACTCAGCATATTCCGGTAATCCGTATAAAATTTATAATAACTGAATTTTGTTTATCAAGCAATACCGTGTGCGTTGACCGATCCATCAATTTTCTTGATCAGTCCTTGCAGTACAGCACCCGGTCCGCATTCGGTAAAGTCATCGGCACCATCGGCAACCATATTCTTCACTGTCTGGGTCCAGCGTACGGAAGCGGTGAGCTGAGCTACCAGGTTTGCCTTGATTTCAGCGGGATCTGTGTGAGGCAAAGCGTCCACGTTCTGATATACAGGGCATTTCGGAGTATGAATTTCAGTAGCGTTGATAGCAGCTTCCAGTTCCACTTTGGCGGGGTTCATCAGCGGAGAGTGGAAGGCGCCTCCCACTTTCAGCGGCAGGGCACGTTTAGCACCGGCAGCTTTCATTTGCTCGCAAGCCTTGTTGATTCCTTCGATAGAACCTGAGATGACAATTTGTCCCGGGCAGTTATAATTGGCAGCCACTACCACTTCTCCTTCTTTAGAAATCGCTTCACAGATTTCCTCTACTTTTTCGTCAGGCAATGCTATGATGGCAGCCATCGTAGAGGGTTGTGCCTCACAAGCTTTCTGCATAGCCATAGCACGTGCATAAACCAGTTTCAGACCATCTTCGAAAGACAATGCTCCGGCTGCAACCAATGCGGAAAATTCGCCCAGCGAGTGTCCGGCAGTCATTTCAGGTTTGAAATCATCACCCATGCAAAGAGCGGAAATTACCGAGTGCAGAAAAACGGCAGGCTGAGTTACTTTAGTCTGGCGCAAGTCTTCGTCAGTACCTTCAAACATGATGTCTGTGATACGGTATCCTAAAATGTCGTTTGCTTTTTCAAAAAGTTCTTTGGCTAAAGCCGAGTTTTCGTACAGGTCTTTACCCATACCTACAAACTGTGCTCCCTGTCCGGGGAATACAAATGCTTTCATATTTTTCCTATTTTGGTTTAAAAACGTTGCAAAGTTAATTATTTCTTTCGGAACTACGGAATAATAATGAGGCAATTTGCTAATATGCTGCATTATGTACAGCATGGTAATTAGCATATTGACAAATTATTTCATTGTTTTCATCGGAACAGGTGCGTAAAAGTGATTCAGCGGACCGTGTCCTTCGCCTATATGCACGTCTTTCCCGGCGTGGATGCCTTTGGTGACATATGCTTTTGCATGTTCTACGGCCTGCGGCATATCATATCCCAGTGCCAGAAAAGTAGCAATGGCGGAAGAAAGAGTACATCCTGTTCCGTGTGTGTTTTTGCTTTCTATCTTATCTGAGATAAAGAGATGAGGCTTGTCTTCTCCAGCTGTTTGTAATACATCGCACATCTTGTCGCCCTCCAAATGTCCTCCTTTCAGTAAAACGGATCCGCAACCGAATTTTAATAATTCCGATGCGGCAGCTTTCATTGTGTCCACATTGCTTATGCAGTGTTCCGTCAATACTTCCGCCTCACTCAGATTGGGCGTAATCAGACTGGCCAGAGGCATCAGTTCCCGGGTCAGTGCACTGATGGCGTCCTCTTCTATCAGCCGGTGTCCGCTAGTCGATACCATGACCGGATCGAACACAACGAAACGGGGCCGGTATGTACGAAGGCAGGAGGCTATGGCCTCGACTATTTCCACATCATTAATCATACCTATTTTAATAGCATCCGGACGGATATCTTCCATTACGGCTTCTATCTGCCCACGTACATATACCGGTGGTACGGGATGTATGGCACGTACTCCCAAAGTGTTCTGTACGGTGATTGCAGTAATGGCTGTCGCAGCATAACCACCCAAGGCGGAGATGGTCTTCAGGTCAGCCTGTATGCCGGCTCCTCCGCTGCAATCGGATCCTGCTATACTTAATACACAAGGATATTTCTTCATATAAATCTCATTTTGACAAAGTATTTGCAAAGATAACGAATAATCTTGTTTTAAATGTTTGCACAAGTGAAGGGAATCAATTATTTTTGCTAAACATAAAATAAAGTAAAAATAAGGGGAATGAAAAGAATCCTAGTAACGGGAGGCGCAGGATTTATAGGGTCACATCTATGCACTCGTCTGATAGAGGAAGGTAATATTGTTATATGTTTAGACAACTTTTTCACGGGGAGTAAAGAGAATATAAGTTACCTGATCGGGCATCCGCGCTTTGAATTGATAGAACACGATATAATTAATCCGTTTTGGACGGATGTGGACGAGATATACAATCTGGCATGTCCCGCTTCTCCTATACATTATCAGCATGATGCTATCAAAACGGCGAAGACGGCTGTCTTCGGCACGTTTAATATGTTGGGACTGGCGAAGCGTAACAAAGCAAAAATACTTCAGGCTTCTACCAGTGAGGTGTATGGTGATCCGTTGTCGCATCCCCAAAGGGAGGGAGATTGGGGAAATGTGAATCCCATAGGCTACCGGTCTTGTTATGATGAAGGAAAACGTTGTGCCGAGACTTTGTGCATGGATTATTACCGTCAACATGGCGTCTTGGTAAAAATAATCCGCATATTCAATACGTATGGTCCTAATATGCTGACCGATGACGGACGTGTAATTTCCAATTTTGTGGTACAGGCATTGCTAGATAAAGATATAACCATTTATGGAGACGGAAAGCAGACACGTAGTTTTCAGTACATAGATGATCTGGTGGAAGGGATGATACGTATGATGGCTACGGAAGATCACTTCACAGGACCAGTGAATATCGGTAACCCTTGCGAATTTTCCATATTCGAACTGGCTCAGAAGATATTGGAACTGACCTGTTCTCATTCTAACATTATTTTCGAACCTTTACCTCATGATGACCCTCGTCAGCGCAGGCCGGATATTACTCTGGCAAGAGAAAAGCTGGATTGGGAGCCTCACATTCATCTGGAAGAGGGGCTGATGAAAGTGATTGATTATTTTAAAAGTGTTCTGGCTAAATAATATATACCTATGACACCGGATGTAAATGTTGTAATAAGTCATTCTGAGTACACTGTTTTGGTTGTGGATGATGTGGTTTCTAATGTCTTGTTGTTAAAAGTGTTGTTAACAAACGAGAAGTTTAAGGTGATAACTGCCGGTAATGGAAAGGAGGCATTATCCCAGGCGGTCAATGCCCGTCCCGATTTGATTTTGTTGGATGTCATGATGCCCGAGATGAATGGTTTTGAAGTTGCCGAACGATTGAAAGCCGATCCGGAAACACAACATATTCCTATTATATTTCTGACAGCTTTGAATACCACTGCCGATATAGTGAAGGGTTTCAAGGTAGGTGCGAATGATTTTATATCCAAACCTTTTAATAAGGAAGAGCTTGTGATCCGTGTTACCCATCAGATATCCCTGATTGCCGCCAAACGGATCATCATGAAGCAAACGGAAGAATTGCGTAAGATTATTATGGGGCGCGACAAGTTATATTCTGTTATCGCACATGACCTGCGTTCACCCATGGGATCCATTAAAATGGTGCTCAATATGTTGATACTCAGTCTTCCGTCCGAACAGATCGGTAAGGAAATGTTTGATATGCTGAGCATGGCCAATCAAAGTACGGAGGATGTTTTCTCTTTGCTGGATAATTTATTGAAATGGACTAAAAGCCAGATAGGCAAGCTGAATGTAGTTTATCAGGACTTTGATATTGTGGGGAATATTGCTTCGGTTATCGAAATTTTCAATCTGGTAGCCGGTATGAAGAATATAAAGGTGAACTTCCCGGTGCATGGAAAGATTGAGGTACATGCCGATATGGATATGATGAAAACCATCTTGCGTAATCTTCTCAGCAATGCAATTAAGTTCAGTTATAATGATTCCGAAATTCTGGTTAATGCCGAAATAGAGGGTGATAAAGTCATAGTCAGTGTAAAAGACACCGGAAAAGGCATGAGTGAGGAAGACCAAAAGAAATTGTTGAACACGGAAACTCATTTCAGCAAATACGGAACGAATAATGAGGAAGGTTCCGGATTAGGCTTGTTATTATGTCAGGATTTTGCTGTTAAGAATGGTGGGCATTTATGGTTTGAGTCTGAAGAGGGAAAAGGTTCCACTTTCTTCTTTTCGGTAGCTTTGAAGAAGTGATTTATCAAAGTCCCACCTCCAGATATACCGGGTTATGGTCACTCATATCATAAGGAATCACCTTATATTTTATACCTTCCAATAAGGTGGAATGGAACAAGTAGTCTATCCGTAGTAAATGGTGAAACCCCCGATAAGTGGCTCCGTACCCTTCTCCAGCGGTTTGAAATCCGTCTTTCAAGCCGTTTTTCAGAGTTTCATAAGTAAAAGTTCCCGGAGGGTCATTGAAGTCACCGCATACAATCAAGGGATATTCCGTGGCATTGATCAGCGAACTGATTTGTTCAGCCTGTCCGGCACGTCTGACAGTATTTTCCCGGAAGTTGTCAGAATAGCCCAGATAAATGCCTCTTTCCTGTTCCTCATCTTGTTCTCCCCGAGCCTGTGCTGCTTTGGAACGCATTCTGTCAAAGCTGGTAGTCTGCATGTGCACGTTGATGATGCGTATCGTCATACCTTTTACATCCAGGTCGGCCCAGATGGCTCCGTTGTTGGTATTCGGAAATTCTATTGTTTGTGACTGTCTGATGGGGTAGCGGCTGTAAATGGCCTGACTCAATCCTTCGGGGATAAACGAGTAAGGGAATATTTTAGCATACGTATTCTGTAAGTCTTGTTCCGTAAAGTCGCCATTGCCTCTATATTCCTGAAAACAAAGTACATCCGTTTCCTCCTTGTTCATCATCTCGGCAAACTCCTTGGCGGAGAATCCCGTAATTTCATTTCCAAATGAGTGGACATTGTAAGTCACTACTTTCAATCTGTTCTCGTTAGCATATTTGGTAGGGTTATAAATTTGGTACATGGAAGTGATGTATTCGTAATTTACTATCAGACCCGTCAATGGAATCCATAACCAATACCGTAGTCTGATGAGCCAGTAAATAAATAATATCGTATTGACAACCACCAGTATAGGTTTGCTTAAGGCAACGTATGCGGCGAACATATTCTCCACCGGATTTATTTTACCTGAAAAGTAAGCGAAGATGGAAAGTCCCAGAATGAAGATTGTGAACAGGATAGATAAAAAATAGGCAAATTTGTATACGGCTAATCTTCCCATAAATTACTTTTGTTTTAGATACTTGTTTATAGTCATTTTCAATAAGTCGGCAGATACCGGTTTGGTTAAAAACTCATTGCATCCGCTTTCTATGGCAGCTATTTTGTCTTTTTCATATGCGTATGCGCTTACAGCGATGACAGGTACGCTGGCAGACATTTCCCGGATGGCTTTGGTGGCGTCCAGACCATTGATGTTAGGCATTTTTATATCCATCAAAATCAAGTCGGGTTTGTATTGTTCATAGAATATGATAGCCTCCATACCGTCATGAGCATGCACCAGTTTGTACATTTTTCCGAGCATAGCCTCTATCAAGTCATAATTGCTTTGATAGTCTTCCGCCACTAGGATGGTCATTTCCTGGTGGGAAGTTCTATTGTTGTCTTTAATGGAAGCCGGTGTAAGTTTTTCCTCCCATTTCATATCTCCGTTTGCCGAAATGTAAGGCAATGTAAAAGTGAATGTGGTTCCGGTTTCCATTTTGGATTGTACAGCTATTTTTCCTCCTAACTTTTCTACAATGATTTTGCTGATGGAAAGCCCCAGTCCTGTGCCTTGCACTTGGTTGTTGGCCATGATGAAACGATCGAATATCTTGTCTATCTTGTCATCGGAAATACCGCTTCCGGTATCGGCTACATGAAAAACAATCTCTTTTTCCTTTAATTTATACCCGAAGCTGATAGAACCTTTGGCGGTGAATTTCGTAGCATTACCTATCAGATTGGAGAAAACCTGAAACAAGCGGTTCCTGTCTGTCGAGATAACCAGTGACGGATCGGACTCTTCGAAAACAAGCTCCACTCCGGGTTGACACCGGAAACTATACGTGTTTTTTACATCCTCACATAAAATATAAAGGGATACAGGCGCATAGTTGAACTCCATCATGCCCGATTCAATCTTCGACAGGTCCAAAATCTCGTTGATAAGTTCCTGCAGGCGCATGTTGTTTTTTTCTACAATATCGTAATACTGCAATCTTTCCTCGGCGTTTTCCGTTTCGGCTATAATGCGTGAGAATCCCAGAATGGCATTCAACGGCGTACGGATTTCATGGCTCATATTGGCAAGGAAGGCAGATTTCAGCTGGTTGGAGCGTTCTGCTTTCCAAACAATTTCGGATGTGTTCTGTATATATCCTTCCAATACGGTCCTTTGCATATATACCTCTTTGTGGTATGTTTTTATTCTCATATTGACGGTCTTTCCGTCAATAAGGAGTCTATAGTTTACGGTATTGGAAGCATCTTTCTCCTTCAGGTTTTCTTCCAGCCATTGACTGAAACGGTCCTTGTCATCAAGGTGCATATAGTTCATGTATTCATCTATGGAAATCTGTTTCTGTTCCTCATCGTTACAGAATATCCGGGTGTATCCCGAGTAAGTGAAGAGCCGTGTGGACGAATCGTATGCCCATAATCCTATTCTTGCGGCTTTTTCTACTTCGCACAAATCTTTTTGCTTTTTTTCCAGTTTCAGCCTGACGACACTCCGGCCTGTGATATCCCTGTATTGAAAAAGAAAATGCTCCTCATCATACTTGCTGATAATACATTTGTAGTATTTCACGTCATCTTCCAATATTAATTTGTAATTCCGTGCGGAAGGTTTGTCTCCTGCCCGTACTTTGATGAATTCCGCATACATCTCCCGTGCCGTTTCTACGGGGAAATAAGAGAATATATTTCTCCCTATAGCATATTGTATCTTTATTCCTTTATGTTATACTATGCTTAAAACTATATTATATCGTTGAAAAATAGCCTGTTATCAGAATGGATAAAACAATAGAGAAACAAAGAACGACAAAGTTAAACAAAAAAAAAGCGGAACAAAAAAGGAACTACAGTAGCATATTAATTGTTATTATTGCAGTTGTAATTTGAAAAACAAGCGATATGAGAACAATTAAATTTATTATCCGTAAGATGGAAGAAGATAAAGAGCAGTCCATCTATATAACGGCTCGTTTTGGCCGTGATGAGAAATTGATGTATGCAACCCCGTTGAAAATAAAGGCGGCGTTTTGGGATGAGAAACGGCAGAGGCTTAAAAATTCGAAGTATTGTTCGTATAAGGATGAGTTTAACTCAATGCTGGCGAGTATAGATGCTTCTGTTAAACAATTCATAGCGGATGCCGGTAAGACTGGAAAACAACTATCTAAAGATGATTTAAAAGAGTTTTTAGATATCCGTTTTGGCAAGAAGTCACAAAAAGCAAAAGATTTTCATTCTTTTTTTGAGGAGTTTATAAGGTTATGCGATACAAGAGTAAGCGCAAACCGCCCCGGTCAGACAATTGCGGAACGGACAAAAATAAACTACAGAAGTGCGTATCGGGCGATATTAGACTATGAAGCAGATAGAGGCGTAAAGCTGGAATTTAATAATATTATTCCATCTTTCTTAACTGACTTTGTAGTGTATCTTCAAATGTCTTTTAATTATTCGGCTAATACGATATGTAACAGGGTTAGATGTATAAAGACGATAATGAAAGCAGCCAATGATCAAGATTTGACAACGAACACCAAATACAAGCTGTTTAAAAGTGCATTTGAGGAAAGTTTTTCAGTAGCATTAAATGAACAGGAACTAGATCGTTTGCTAAAGTGTGATCTATCCAACAATATTCAGTTGGACAGAATAAGGGATTTATTTTTAATTGGTTGCTGGACCGGGTTAAGATTTTCCGATTTCACCAGTATAAGGGAAGAAAATATAAAGGACAATGTTTTAACTATGTTACAACAAAAGACAGGGCAAACTGTGGTAATTCCTCTCAATGCGGTGTTTATCCGACTATGGGATAAATACGGGGGTAAATTACCTTCAAAGATAAGTACACAGACTTTTGACGATAAGATAAAAGACGTTTGCAGAATTGCTGGTATTAATGAACGGGTTGTAAAGTCTATTACTAAAGGGGGTAAACGTGTCACTACCATATACGAAAAATGGCAGCTTGTCAGTGCGCACACGGCACGTAGGAGTTTTGCTACTAACTTGTATCGGTCCGGCTTTCCTAGCCTTAGTATAATGGCTATAACGGGGCACAGGACGGAGAGTAGTTTTTTGAAGTATATAAAGATATCACGCGAGGAACATGCGCAGCTATTAATGAGGCATTGGCAGAAAACGGGTAAAATTTTAAGTGTGGGATAATATGGGAAATATTGATTTAAAGGATATCACCGACTATATAGATGCGGTAACATCGGTTTGGATTGAGTATAGTAAGTATTATTATTTGGAGTATTCACCCGAGGATGAACTATTAAATATTACGCAAACACCCGGCAACCATAATAGCGATGATGGTAATATTGTATATTTTAATGAGGATACGGATTATGAATCAGGAATGATTGAAACAGATTTTGACGGATTTTATAAAGGAATGGGAGAACTTTATAGTAGATGGCTAACCGAGCGTTTTGCGGTTATTATGCAGGATTCGCGAAAGGCTATAATACGAGGTATATTAGAAGCATCAAAGCTTCTGTTGTCTAGTGATAATTTCTATCTTTGTAGAGAGCTTTATATATATTACTGGAATGATGAAAAAACCGAAATGGATCGACTGACACGGCGTGAACTGTCTGAACTACTGTTTATGGATTGCTGTTCTTTTTTTGAAAGCCTCATCTCTTTGTGCCAAAATTACGAGATAGACCTTCAAACGCTGTATGATGGGGATATTAGGGGATTGTCTAATTTTGGTTATGAAAACACAACAGGCAATAACAAAAGCAATATAAACCGTCTAAAACTGGCGAAAGGGAAAAACAAAAAGGATATTGCTATTATTTTCAGGACTTTATTAAATTTGGGGTACTTTGAAATAAAGAATTTGGATGAGATAGGTGTATTTCTTAAAAATAATTTTGAGGATTTTGCCAATACACAAGTTAAATCCATTGTTAGCAACTACTTAAGGGAAAATAAGGAGGATTCCAATCGCAATAATGATGATATTGAAAAATTAGTTAAATTGATTGCAAGCCAATAATTTGGCATATATGCGCATATAAACTACGGGGAAAATTCCCTATATTTTTGCATCCATAAGAATTTTAAAAATTAATCTTTATGGATGCAAATTATTTATCTCCTAACGCCTTATTGGTACAAGGTTGTACTATGGGCGATTTTGAAAGAATCGTTTCCCGTCTGCTGGATGAGAAACTTTCAAAAATTAATGTATACCCCAACAACATTAAGGAAATACCAAAAACAGATCTACTTAAGCGTAAGGAAGCTGCGGATATACTGGGCATTTCCCTTGTTACCCTTGATACTTGGACTAAAGCCGGGCTGATAAAGGCTTATAAGATAAGCACACGTGTATATTATAACCGTAGTGATATAGATGAGGCTTTGAGAAAGATAAACGGATAGTTTTTAATCTTATGTATAATAATTATGGATATAGATAAGCTGTCCGAGAAAGAGCGTGAGGAACTTCTTTCTCGTTTGAGTGCGGAGAAGAAGCGTAAGGAAGCCGCCAAACGTAAGAACTACCAGAAGATGCGCAATAAGTTCATAACCTCAACAGAAAAGCGTGTACGTAAATACGTGAGGGATGGAATGGAGTTGAAAAGGTGGCTACAGGATGAGGCTAAATCCTTTTATGATGCGATGAAAGGGTACGGTGAGTTGAAACGTGACGAGCAGTTAGGTTTTACAGTCGGTAATGACAATTTCCGTATACAGGTGAAGGGGAACCGTGTTAAGCGTTTTGACGAGCGCGCGGATATTGCGGAGAAACGCCTCATTGACTACCTTAACGGGTGGATACAGTCAAAAGGTGAGGGAGAGAGAAATCCGGTGTACAAACTGGCGATGTCCCTTTTGCAGCGCAATGAAGCCGGGGACCTTGATTATAAGTCTATATCCCGTTTGTACGAGCTGGAACAGGACTTTAACGATCCCGAATACACGGCTATAATGCAGTTGTTCCGTGAGAGTAACACAGTGGAGGGTACGGTAATACGTTTCTATTTTGAAGAACGGGACGGTATGAACCGTTGGAAGCGTATCGAACCATCATTTAACCAAATGTAGAATTATACCAGTTATGCCCGGGTGGTTAATTCCGTCCGGGCCCGGCTGTCCAATACTTTGTTTTATGCTTGACAGAATGGATTTAAAGGTCCGGCTTGATACAGACAATGATATCCGGCGCATAGTTGACCGTTTCCGGCTGCAACACTGTACAAGGGGTACAAAGGCTTTCTATGAAAGCTCGGAGTACGGACGCTTTGAGGGGATACATTTAAAGATAGAGCGCAATATATTGAAAATGGTATGCAGCATCCACAAGGTCTTTTTCAAGAGTGCCACGGGTATTCTTGATAATTCCGGGAGTTTTACCATATCGCAAGCTAGGGCGGCATTGTGTACGCTGTTTGATGCTGTTGGCGTTGATGTATCCCGTGTTACGGTCACTTACTTTGAAATAGGGCTTAACATGCGGATGTCAAGAGAGGCGGATGAATATATCCGGCTTGTATCGTCTGTTGGTGAAAACAGGAAATTGTTCAATGATGCCAATTTTGAAGAGAACCGGCAGAAGACCACGGAAAAAAGCAGGTGCAGAAGCAAGGTTTTAAAAATGTATGATAAGAGTTTTGAATACCGCAGTAAGGGGAAAGCCGTTGAGGCTAACATTTTAAGGCTGGAAACATCGTACAGGCGGCAGAAAATACCGTTATCCGATTTCTTCGATGATGCCTTTGTTTTTCGTCTTGTATCGCAGTTTTCCCGTGATTGGAATAGTTTGTCTTTTCCCCGTCAGATAATAGCAGAGAAAGGCACAAAAGTCAGTCAGATAGAAAAGGCGCGGCGTATTATGGAGGTCGGGCGTGATGCTTACTTGGATGAAAGCCGTAAGGATATGGAAGCCGGTATAATCACCCCCAAGCAATACCGATGTATCCGTGAGTTTGTGCAGCGTTGGGATGATCATAAAAAAACGTTCCGTTTTTCGTTGCATGGCTACGGGGTTGAGTTCAAGGATGAGTTTTGCAGGGTTTTACGTGCTGTATCCGGCTGATTGCATGTTAAAACAGTGTTAAACTGTAACTATGTAAATAGGTTAAATATTTGATTTTCAACAAATTAAGCAAATGCCCAAACGGGCACATTTTTAGTAAAAGGTAAATTATTAATATTCAAATAGTTAGTAATATGAAATGCTTGATTTTAACAACCGTTAAGCAAATAAGCCGCTATATATGTGCTATAAATTCCTTAGTAACTTGTCTTATACTGCCGAAAGGCAGCCGTAAGGCTATAGGAAGCAGTAAAAAACCTATGTTTTACAGGTGTTTGGCTGTGTGCCGTTAGAGGCAGGTCAAAAAAACAAGGTTAAACAGAGAGAATGACAAACGAGTTACGATTATGGATAAAACGGCAATGAAAGGGAGAGTACTAAAAAGAACTTCCGTTTATGAACTGATAGAGTTTGAATATAACGGAAATCCTGTTGTCTTCCGTGTATGGTCTGATGGACTGCTGGAAGTGAAAGCGGATAAGAACTTTGCAAGGGCTAACGGCTTCAACAGCATGAGGGAATTACTGGATGAGGCGGTAGGCGTGGCGGAGTTGGAGAGGTTGACGGGAAAACAGACCGTTGACTGGATTACAGTAAAGGATAACGGCGAATTTGTGATCACCTCACCGGCAAAATTAAAATTAAACTGAATGATAACGCAAATGAAAAATATTATGGACGGAATAACAAGAAGCAGTTTAAATGAGTTGTTACCACTGTCAGAGGGAACAAATGGTAAGATGGTAGATGCGATGTCGCTTCATACTTTTTTAGAGAGTAAGCAGCATTTCCCTTATTGGATGAAAACAAGAATAGAACAATACGGGTTTGTGGAAAATATTGATTTTGAGGCACAAAACAAAATTATCCATTGCGATAACGGTATAGGAAGCAGCCGTAAAACGGAGTATATGTTATCTATTGAAATGGCAAAAGAACTTTGTATGCTTGAGAGAAACGAGAAAGGACGGATGGCGCGGCGTTATTTTATTGAGTGTGAAAACATGCTCCGTTCCATGATGGAGCAGCGTTTAAAAGAACAGCAACAGCAGGTAGATGAGGCTAACCGCCAAATAGAATCACAACAACCGAAAGTAGTTTTTGCTGAAAGCGTTGCCAACAGTGGCGATACTATCTCTATGGAAGATTTAGCAAAGCTGATAACACAGAACGGCTATATAATTAACCGCAATGAGTTGTTTAAATGGATGGTTGAAAACGGTTATCTTTTGCGCAAGGTGAGGCGTATAGGGCGTAAAAGGGTAAATGACTATACACCATCACAGGAGGCTGCACGGTTGCACCTTTTCCGGCTTAATGCGGAGCGTGTTCCCAATATCGGTTTAATGCGTTATACTTGCCGGGTGACAGGAAACGGGCAAATCTTTTTTGTGAGCAGGTTTAACGGAATGATAAGCCGATAGACCGCGTTTATTTTGCTTCTGTTGCGTTTTCATTGTGCTGGTGGTATGATTAGTCATTTGATGTATGAAAAGCTGTAATAGGGCAAAAAAATAGGCTTGATTCATATAACCTACATTTTGATGGAGATCTTAGAAAGTTCTACGGTATCATGTTTTGAAGAATACCTGATGGAGATAGATGCTTTCACTGTGACCATTTCGTTTAATTTTAAAACAATTGATTTATGAAAACAAATCAGATTATGATACGTCCGATGAGTGAGTTTACAGTTAGTCAGAGAACAAAAGACGAATATTTCGATGCTGGATAGTTGAACTTATCAGGGCAGGAACAACGTAAGATGGATGTGTTCTTAAATTCAGTGAGTACATGTAAGTTTGTTGAAGCCTTAATAGCAGAAGCTAATGAGGTAGGTTTAGGGCAAAATTGCCCTAAAATTGATAATCAGGTAGTTAAGAAAAGTAAGGTTAAAATGCGCAACAAGGTGGGTGATGAGGCTAACCGCCGGAGGCTGTACTGTTTGAAAAGTACATGATAGGGCGTTTGCTATAGGGGCGTTTGCAGTTTGTCTATTTTGCTGACTATATATAGGCTGACTGCTATAGGACAAACAAATTAGACAGGCTCAAAAAATGCGCTGGTTACAATGTGAAAGGCTGGTTTAAGTGTGTTTAGGGCGTGTGAATGAGTTGCTTGCGATAAAGTAGGTATAAATACACCGGGGGGGGGATTTTTTTTAAACCGCCCGGATTTCTCAAACCCACTCCTACTAAGCATCACAAAATTTTGATTTGAAAAAAATGGCTTTGGGGGTATGTCCAAAACTGGTGATACTCCATTGATTCAGATATTATTTAATAATTTAAATTTTAAAGTTATGAAACAGAGAGAAAATTTTGGAAAAGGTGAAAAATGCCTTTATGTGAGAAGAGGCGACAATAACGAGATTGTTGTTACAAAAGTCCAACACGGGGAACTGATTGAAGAGAAAGATACGGTACATTTGGATTATGACGAAGCCCGTATTTTAGGGATACAGTTGCTAAAGCTGGCTACTGATGTACTCCCGCAGGATGGAGTAGAATTAAAGCCTGAATCAACATCATACGCGGACAGTATTACAGTGTGTCAGATAGACAACCCGGACGGCACGCCGTCCAATACGGCGCATATAGCCATTTCAGAAAGTGAGGAACTGGAAGAGATACGGACGGGCAACTGTGATGAACCGGGCTTTTCAATCAGTGGGGAAGCATTGGAAAATTTGATTTCGGTATTGGCGAAAATCGTTTGAGTTCAAATTTAAACGGCAATGTGAGTAAGGGTGTAACGAATGGTTGCACCCTGTTTTTATGCCCGTGTTGAGGCTTTCTTTGGTTTGATGGTGTGTTGTCTTTGTTTGGGAGTGTTTTAAGCTATTATGGAGAAAAGGCGCGGAAATGGTTTAGGGCAAAATTGCCCTAAAATTGATAGTCAAGTAAATACGCATATTCTTGCGTGTTTAGCCTCATCCGATAGAAATAACATGATATTGGTATATTTTTAAGATGAAAAAATTATAACCCCCGGTATTTTTTCTGCCTGATCTTTGAAAAAATGGTCTATTTTTAATATTTGTATGATATTCGGGAACGGAATGAATATCTATCAGATAAATCTAAAATATAGTATTATGATACCATTGGAAAGACGGATAAGCGATGATACCCGGTTGATAGATTTAACCGTGGGCGATTTAAAGGAGTTGTTTGGCAGCTTGATTCCGAAAAATGAAATAGTTGCTCCAGCCAAAACAGGGCAGAACTTGGTGTATGGCATAAAAGGAATAATGGACCTGTTTCATTGTTCCGAAACTACGGCATACCGCCTTAAGTCGGGTGTTATACAGAAAGCGGTTTCTCAGGTAGGGCGACTGATTGTAGTAGATGCTGATATGGCTTTGTTGCTGTTTAAGAATTACGAAAAGAAATCAGGTAGATAGGATGAGGCTTGAATACTCTAAAAAATGGCATATTTAACAAGGATGTCCATTAGATGGATGGTTTATAGATGTGCACTGATAGGACTTTACATAGGCGTTTTTCTTCCTATGTAAAATCTAAATGAGGTTGTGCCGGCATTTTGACACATCATAAGGGTATTATTTCAAGTGTGCCGGATAGGGTTAGTTTGATTAAGGTCATAGAGTGTAAAGATGGGAATTTCCATCTTTAGGCGTTGGTTTGTCTTTTATCCGGGCAATGTTGCCAAAATAGTGAAAAGAATCGTTTTTAAGCCGTTTTGCTTGTTGGGTGTGTATTTGTTCATTTGACGGGGGAAAGTGCGGATATTGACAAGAAAACAATGTTTCGGATATGTCAAACGCTCCGTTGCATTGCGGAGCGTTTGATAAATTAGGTATACTGTAAATTATTAACCTTCATCACAAATAGATAACGTGCAAGTGGTTCCTTTTCCGCTTTTACTACGATCCTTTTAAACGCTTCCCTAGGTGTTTCTCTATATGGGATTGTTCCAAAGCCTTGTAATAGCTTATTTTAGCCTTATCCGAGCCTTTGAGGTTTAAACGTGTATCCGTTGTTTAGTAAATACAGGTTCATTAAAAGCCGGGATGTGTGCCCGTTTCCGTCTATAAATGGGTGTATGCGCACTGGTTCATCGTGCAGGTATGCAGCAGTTAAAACCGGGTGGACCTGTGCCGGCTTCTTGAAATCATAACGGGAACAGTACGGTAACGCCCGGCGTTCTCCCTGTTTATACCATGCAGCACAAGAGCGTTTCTTGTAGGGTTGGTGTGTTTCCTTCTATGCGGTTGCTTTCGTAGGTGTATTCAATGGCAAAGGCTTCCTCAATATTTTTCAGAGCCTCAACAGGTAGAGGGCGTGCTTTTGTCAGACGCTCTTTAAGCCTGTCACATTCATGTAGTAAGGTATTGATATTATTTTCCATGTATTCTTTATTGGAATGGTTTTGATGAGGCTTTCATGCCTTAACATGGTGTACCGTTCTCGTAAAGAAATTCCGGGGCTAAATCCGCTCCGTTAGCCCATTCAATGGTATTGTGTGTTAACCCGTATTGGATAAATTTACTTTTATCCAATAACTCACCGAATACCTCACCTGTAAGAAATGGCTTTAGATCCACTTTCTTTTTACTGCGGTCATTGAAAGTAATGAGCAGTTCATAATCTTTTATATAATCAACGTCTATCACTCGTAACATAGGCATTTATTTTAAAGGTTCTATCTTGTTCAGCTTTTCCCCTTTTTGGGCTTTCTCCCATAAGGTTAGTATTTCGGCTTCGTGTAAATCGATCCATTCGTTAACCTTTGCGATAACTTTTGCAGGGGCTTGACCGTCTACAATTCTATCTAGTACACTAATGGAGCATTCATAATCACTGTATGAAAAATGAATGTGTGGTGGGTTATGGTCTTTCCAGTACAGACTGACTATAATACCGAAGAATCTACAAATTTCAGGCATAACTATACTTTTTCTATTGTTGTTTTAATGGCTATCGGTTGACCACAATAAGGGCACAAATCGTTTTTTGTCTGTTGGGCTACTTCTTCGGATGATGCAAATAGCTGCCACATAGGAACATTTAAAGCAGTGGCAATCTTTTCAAGGGTAGAAGTAGTAACAGATGAGGCATTAAGTGTTTGCTTTATAGATTGGTAAGAAACACCTACCATGTCAGCTAATTCTTGTTGCGTACATCCTTTCTCTTTTAATAATTCTTTGATTCTCATAAATGACTATTTTTTTAAGATATAGTGCAAATATACTCAAATGATATAAACGTATAATATTTAATATACTAATTAGTGTTAATAGTATAATAATTACATATCTTTTGTTTGTAAACGTATAATAAATAATATACCTTTGCAATAAAATAATAAACCAATAAAGAAAAACGATATGAAACGTTACGATTTAAGCAAAATAATGAAGGGTGCGCATAACGCATATAGAACCGGCAAGTATACCACTTTTTCGGATGCTTTAAAAAGAAGTTGGCAAGTGGCTAAGTTTAACGCCCGTATTCAGGCGGACAGAGCCGAAACAGAGGCGGTACTGGCTGAAAGAAAGCGTATGAAAATGGAGCATGAGGCATGGGTGAATCAAGTAAGGATAGAACGTGCATCACGCCGTATACAAATAGCCACCCCAGTTAAAGAACGGAATTCCGTTCTTATGGATTGCAAGCCGTGTTCAATATGGAGTATGAATACTAACTATACAGGTGATTGATTATGGAAACAAGGAACTTGAAAACCCCCTGTAGGGTGGCTCTAAAAGGTATTAAAAAAAATAATATCTTCTTTTTTTTTGAAATTCCGATAGAGTATATATCTTTGTGGCGCAAGTACGCCAAACCTGCAATGACATATTTATTTGAAATGGGCTTTTTTATGTTCATTAGAATACTTATACCCCAAAGATATAAGGCTGTTGTTCTCTCGTGGATACTCATTTCAAAATGCGTGTCGGGTTTGGCGACTTTGAGAGGCTACAGCCTTTCTTCTTTTTATATAACTCAAAATTTGTTCTAATGCCAAACCCGACAAATTTAGAGCAGAAGCGAAGTACAGTAACTTCTACATCTACGTTGACTGCTGACGTAAAAGCATTGTTTATATTGTTATTGCTGGTTCTCACCATTATTAACCCCATGTTATTTGTAATTCCTTTTGCCTTGTGCGTTCTTTCAGGAAGAAATGGAGGTGTGCTATGATTCCATCCGAAATAGACAAAGAAAAGCTGTTGAGGCTTATGGAAGAACTTAAACAGGGAGATGAGTATACAAAGGATACCCATAAGGGTAATACACGTTTGGATCTGATAAAGTGCTCCTGTAAACGCACGAAAAGCCTGGTTAACCTGAAAGGAATGAATAAACACCTGTTGAATAAGTGACGATATGGAACAGAGTTATTTAACGGCACTCGTTTTGGCGGTGCTTTTGATTATAAACCACTTGAACGGTATGAATAATGGGAGATTTACAAATTAAGCCTCAACGGGTAGTCGTGCAATTGAATGATTGCCTTATGGCTGCTTTCCTTTCCGTATGGCTGGATTATGACAAACCGTGTGCACTTACTGTCACTCCATCGGAGAAAGTTTCGGATTTGGTCGGTATCGGCTTTACAGTGGATAATGAACGGACACTTGAATTTATGGGAAAAGTGGTAAAGAGCACAGGAGGCAGGCTTTGGAATTTGACAAAGTAGTATAATTACTGATCGGATTATGATTTAAAACTTTATAGATATGGAAATGAACAATACATTTGAATCCCTTTTGCTGAGTAAGCGTAAGGGGTTGCTAGGTCATGCTTTCAAGCTGACCGGGAACAGTGATGATGCGGAGGACCTGTTTCAAGAAGTGTCATTAAAAGTGCTGGAACACAGGAACCAGTTTAAGGACGGTACTAACTTTCACGGATGGGTACACAAAATAATGAATAACCTGTTTGTGAATATGTACAGAATGAAGAAAACACGTGAATTTTACGTTGAACTGTCCGACAGTGTGTTTTATCGTGTTGATAACGGGAACTATGCCGGGATAACGGAAACAGGCTACGATTTAAGGGAGATATTGCGTGCCGTTGACGCTTTGCCTGAAACGTACCGTAAGACATTCCAACTGTTCATATCAGGCTTTAAATACGAAGAGATAGCGGATAAGCAGGGGATACCTGTGGGAACAGTGAAAACACGTATATTTTATGCTCGTAAGGCTTTACAAATGAAATTGAAAGACTTTAATAGATAATGATATGATAATGAATAGGAATGGCGTTGAGGCTTTCACAGAGGGGGGATATTATAAGGGTACGCGGTTAATAACAGGTGATGGACATACGGAGGACAGGAATACAGATACACCTCCGGTTCTAACCGCTAACAGCTTGAAAATGGTAAGGCATGATCTCTTGTTGGATATGTGCGCCGTTTACATGAGGCTCAATGAAAGTTCTGACAGGCTGTTACGAATATATAGGGAACAACTGGGGAAAAACGATGTGTACGCCCGGTATCCATCATTAATCTGTATAATAAGGGAGCAGGAGGAAACGATAAACGATTTGAGAAGGGAGCTACAGTATATAATAAGCAGTGTATTGTCTGATAGCTGTTTGAACTGTGTGCTTAAATTTGTAAAGTCGGGTAAGGTTTGATATATTTGCAATGCTGGGTTGGTGTTTCGTTCTTAGTGCTTGGATATGAATAAAACCGCCCGGAATTGATTTTTTGTGCGTTCTCATGTCGCTTGACGGGGTAGTTTGAAACTATCCCGTCTTTTTTACATACCTCAGTTATTTGTTTTTCTTCGTTTTTAAGCCTATTTTTGTATGAAAGTACCACGTTTATTTCAATTATTTTATGAAGAAAAAAGCTCTACTTTCTATCAGAATAGACGAACATACCGCAATGTTATTGAATGAACTGGCAAGCCTTACGGGTAGAAACATTTCGGTACTGTCGCGCGCTCTTATCACAAAAGGATTAAATGATATGCTTGATAATGAGGGATATATCAACGTATCAGTAAAGGAAAGATCCAATAAGGGGTAGGGGGGGATTTTTTATGAAAAACGGTATTCCCAACCTCGCCCCACCCTTCTTCACACACACGGAACTTTTTCAAATTTTGAATTTGTGAAAAGATTAACATTTCATGGGTGGATATAATACACTCCATGAGAGGGCATTCTTGATCGGATAAAAGATAAGAATATTAGATATGGGAATATGGTAACATCAATGAATTTAGGGTACTTTTAGGGTATATGAATTAAGAGTAGAAGCAGGATTAAGAATAAAAGATGCCCTATTTGGTTTAGGGCAAAATTGCCCTAAAATTGATAATCAAGTAAATACGCATATTCTTGCGTGTTTAGCCTCATCCGATAAAATATATAATATTGGTTTATTTTTAAGGTGGTAAAATTATATACCCCGTATTTTTTTTGACTACCTTTTGAAAAATTGGTCCATTATTAAGATTTACTTGATCCCTGAAAACGGAATGAATCACTAAACGCAAAAATGTGTTTAGCTTTTATATCAATCACTTACAAGGACAGTTTTTAATGTTGCTATGATAGGGGTAATTACCCGTATCATAACTGTACAGACGCTACATTACTAAAGAGGTCGCCCCGGTATAAAGTAATAATTATCACCTTTTGGATATAAGCAAGTTTTCTAAGTTGTTTCCAGCCTTTGGCGGTTAGCCTCAACACACGCAGAATCCTACGTATGTAAAAGTAAGACTTTTGACGGGTGGTAGCTAATCTTAAATATTGTTAAGTTGTTCCGCTTGTCGGAAAATTGCGGATAAAACGGAACTTAGACGGAACTTATATAATATAATTAATTGATAACTAGATGTAATACATATTTCTCCCTATAATATCTTGTTCTTTTATAAAGAAGTCCGTCGTATTAGCCTTGAAGTCTAAACAGGTGCCGTCTTTATATACGAAAAACATAGTATCAGCCGTAATTTCCAGAATTTTGTCTGCATACTGCTTATCGTGCAATATATTACTCGGAATTTTCATATTAATAGTATGATTCTCAATATACTGTTTCTCTTAGCGAATTTAGATGCGTGATATTTGTTACTGACAGCAAATATACAAAAAAAATATTGTTTATATCATTTTATATCGTAATTTTGCAAGGTAATCAATGAAAAGAAGAAATGAAAAAGATTTTGGTAGCTGAAGATACGGAAAGTAATTATCTCTTATTATCTATAATTTTAAGAAAGGAGTATGAAGTTCACCGTGCCCATGATGGGCAGGAGGCTATTGAGAAATTTGAGAGTTGCCGGCCCGATATGATTTTGATGGATATAAAGATGCCTGTTATGGACGGTTTGGAAGCTACCAGAAGAATTCGTCTGAAGGGAGGGACACTTCCCATCATAGCTCTTACCGCCAATGCATACGACAGTGACCGTGACAAGGCTTTTGAAGCCGGATGTGACGATTATATGGCCAAGCCGATCATGGCTCCCGCTTTGCGTGAGATGATAAAAAAGTATTTTGGTGAGTAAATATTATGCCCTGCGGGACTTTTCCCATATTCCGCCGGCATGTCTCTTCAAATAGAAGAAACCTTTTATCACATTGATGTTCATGAACAGGAAATAGTAGGGAATATAAAGGAATTTGTTCTTTACGGACTTGGCAGACAAGAGGCTGCCATAAACTCCCCCGAGGTAGAATGCGGATTGCAGCAGAAGAAAAAGAAAATAAACCGGGAGGCTTTCACTACAGACAACCAGCAGGATATTCAAGGGAAAGAGCAGAAACAAGGCGACCGGGGTTACCGACCATCTCAGCACGCGATGGGAAACATATTGAAAACTGAGGATTCCATAACGTAGCGGATTCAGCAGTTCTTTCAAACGATAGACAGACTGCAATCCTCCTGCCGCGATACGTACTTTTCTTTTTTCCTCTTCTTTCATATCGGCCGATCCGCTTTCCAAGGCATATGCCGTATCACAATATGCTATCGTATACTGCTTCATGGCGATACGCAGGGACAACATAAAATCATCCAGTAGGGTATCTTCAGGCATTTCCTCATATAACGGGGTGCGGATGGCGAATAATTCTCCGGCAGCACCTATGGCGGAATAGAGCTGATAATCCATTTTTTTCAGCCATGATTCATATTTCCAGTACAATCCTTCTCCTCCGGAAACCGCTCCTTCGGTACTGTACATGTCCACCCGTTTTTCTCCTGCCACACATCCCACCTGCGGATGGTTAAAACATTTTACTATCTCGCGAACGGCCTGCGGATTAATAAATGTATTGGCGTCTGTGAATATGACCAAAGGTGTGGTGACAAATCCCATGCCCCGGTTCATAGCGGCTGTTTTTCCTTTTCTTTCGGGGATAAACAATAGGGTGACATCGGGATACGCTTTTAATTTTTCATTGGTTCGGTCATTGCTGCCGTCCGTTACCCATACGGTATGCAGTTTCTCTTTGGGATAATCCAGTTCTTGGCAGTTTTTCATCTTTCCGTCTACTACCTGTTCCTCATTATAGGCGGTGATGAACAGAGTGATTTCGGGTAGGTCGGTGTTGTTGCCGTTCCGGCAGGTTTCTTGCTCCGGTTCGTCCGTATCGTAGAAGGAAATAAAACTTTGTTTTATTTTTACCAATATCCACAACAGGATTCCGTATCCCACATAGGTGTAGAATACAATGAACAGGAGAACGAAGAAGAGGATTTCAAGAGTGTTCATGCTAGTATTTCTTTATATATATTCAATATTTCTCTGGCTGTGTTCTCCCATGAGAACCGACGGACTCTTTCTAGTCCATATGCAGTTTGTGACTGATAGAATTCTGCATTTTCTTCTAAATGAAGGAGGGCGGAAGCAATTTCCTCCGGTTCGAACGGATTGACCAGAATACCCTCCGGTCCTGCGATTTCGGGCATGGCGGAAGTGGTTGAGGTGATGACGGGAGTTCCACAGGCCATCGCCTCCAGAATGGGGATGCCGAAACTTTCGCGTAAAGACGTGTATATAAAGACGGATGCTCCACTATAAACAGCGGGTAGTTCTGTGTTTGGAATGTATCCGGGATGATACAGCATTTTTTTTATTTCTTGTAATCCTTCCCGGTTCAGATATTCGTCTATGATCTCTTCTTTCAGGTCGGCGATAAGCAAGGGAAGGGGCTGACTGGATTTTTTTAAATAAATGCCGTATGCCTGCAATACCCTTGCCGTATTCTTCTTGGGATCGGTATTTCCTAAAAAGAACAGGTAAGGATGGTTCTTTATGTATCGGGCAGTGATGGCTTGTGCGTTCCGTATGGGTATGAAATGTTGTGAATAGCCGTTGTATACGGCGACAAGCAGTTGTTTGTCAATGTGCAGGAAATGACTGATGCGGTTGCATTCAAAATGAGAAACGGTAATGATTCTTTTGCATTTGGTAAGGATTTGGGGAACAATGATTTTTCGGTAGAAACGTCCCAGTCTTTGGTACATGGACTGGTTCTTGCCTTGTTTTTTTTCTAGAAAGATAATGTCGTGCAGTGTAAGCACCAGTGGAATGTTTCCATACACAGGGGCAGTGTTGCTTGTGCAGTGCAGCAGGTCGGGTTTGATTTTTTTTAAAGCCAACGGTAGTCCTATCTGTTCCCAAAGTGGATAGGATGGCCAATTAACGGTCACGATATGCATGTTGGCGGATTCCTGCAAACAAACATCATCTCCCGGGCTGACCAGTATGAAGTATTCGTTCTGTTGGTCTATCTTTTGCAGTTCCCGGATGGTTTCCAGAGCTACATAGTCCATGCCATGTTTCTCTTTTCTGAAGATGCGCTGGGCTTCTATTGCTATTTTCATCTGTCGTTACTTTATCAAGTTAGAATCTTCGTCCTCGTAATTGTTTTTGCTATAGAAAAGAGTCGTGAAGCTTCTTAAACCTTTTATGGCTCGTTTTTTGAAACTGCTGAACAGGGATCCGTCGGCCGAAATAGTGCCATAGCCGGTAAGGACACGGGCTTTGCGGGCGGTGACGAATCTTAATTTTCCGTATTTTTTCAATGCCAGTGCCAGGGAGCCGTCTTCTCCGCGGAGTATGTCTGTCCGGAATCCTTCTTTCCGGGCTGTTTCCGTGTGGAAGGCAAAAGCCATTCCACGTACATTGAGCTCCGGTCTGTTCAGATTTTGTATTTTCAAATAGAGATCACGTAGTGTCTCATAGAAGAAAAGTCCTAAATGATGTTCATTAGGAAGAAAACTCCACAGGGCGTATGCACCTGCCACTTCTTTGTCCTGTAAGACCTTTATCATGGTACTGATGTACTGGGGCGGATAAAGTGTATCGGCGTCTATGCAGAGATGATACTTCCCCCGGGCATGGTTCAGTCCGCATTGCCGGGCAAAACCGGGACCTTTCTGGTATTCATTGAAGTAGGTGACTCCTAATTCTTTTAGTACCTCTTCGGTGTGGTCGGTAGAATGATTATTGATGACTAGTATTTCTACAGGATAGTTATGTTGGTTTTCACATAAAGACCACAGGCAACTCAATATCCTCTTTTCTTCATTATGGGCGATGGCGACCACCGAAACCAGCGGAGCATGAGTTGCAAGCTGCCGGATCTTGTCTTTCACTTGGTTGATAACCGCTTGTGGGGCTTGGGTGAAAGGCTTGTCATAGATGGATAAATAGTCAGCGTACCACTTCATGCGTTTTTATATATTCGGACAGTGTGACCGGATTCCGGTGATTACTGAATCGTGATTTGAATTTGTTTTTGAGGATATAGAACAGGGCTTGAATCATCTTCTTCATTTCCGTCAGGGCGGAACGGCGGGGATATAGTTTCTCCACCATTTCCCGGTTCCATTTGTTGAGGAAGAAAGAGGAGTAGTATTCATCTTCGGGATTGACTAGTATCTCCACTTCATCTTTCCACTCATAACGGTTCAAGGTTATATCTCCTTCCGTCAGCCACAGCAGTTTGTAGGGGAGGGATTGGAAAGGCAGATAATTCAGGAATAATTCTCCATAGTCGTTTTCATAGTTTCCCGGCATCTTGTTCTTTTCATAGAAGACCAGTTTGTTGTCTATATCCAATATAACCCATTTATGTGATTTTTTGGGAAACAAGTATTCGCCCAGCAGACTGGGAGTTTCTATGTATCCCCGTCGGGCTACCCTGCATAATTCCTTGACAAAAGCTTCGGGATATTCCACGTGTTCCAATACCTGATTGCATATTACGTAGTCAAACTCCTTGTCTTTGAATGGCAGTTTTTCTCCATCGGCATGTACAAAGGTCTGATGCGGGTATATTTTCACGTCACCGCAGCGGTGGTAATTGGTGTCAATAAATTTTTCGACTATCACGTTGGAGCGATATGTCGGATTATGGCCCGGACCTATCTCCAGCACTTTGTCATTTTTATTTATATGGATGTCTCCTCTGTCGTAGGGGGAATCTGTTTTCATTGTTTTGTTCCGTTTAATAAGTTGTTGAATAGCTGAATCCACTGTTGCATTATTACATCTTCAGCAAAACGTTGTACATTGATGCGGGCTTTTTTCCCCATTTCTTTTCTTATTTGTTCGTTCTCAATCAGATAATTTATTTTTTCGGCCAGTTCTTCTGTTTTTCCATTTTCGACCAATAGTCCGTCTTCCCCGTCCCGGATGATGTCTTTAGGTCCGCACGGACAGGCGAATGACACGGCAGGTACTCCGCACGCCATTGCTTCCGCTATGACCATTCCGAATCCCTCAAATCTGGAACTTGATACAAAGATAGAACTTTCATGGTATTTACAGAGCATATCCGGGGTTGCATTTTCAAGAAAAAGGTTCTTTAATTTCCATTTTCCGGCCAGTACTTGATATGTAGTCTTGTCTCCTTTGCCATATATATGTAATTCCCAGTCCGGATGCCGGTTACAGACTTTGCTCCATGCTTCCAGTAACAAATCGAATCCTTTTTGATAAGTATATCTTCCGGCTGCGGTTATCCGTTTATTGTTCAAGTCGCTGAATGTTCCGGATTGAAAGGGTAGAGGGTTGCTGATAACTTTTACATTTTGCAGTTCGGGCCAGTTGGCTCTGTCTTCCTCACTCAGTACAACGAACTTGTCCAGCTTTTTTAAATGCCTCACCAGACTTTTCATCCATAATTTGGCAAAAAGTTCCTTGATGAAGTTGCTTTCGTTCTTTTCAAAGTTACGATAGTTTTTCCGGTTTACGTGTAGCTCCCCTATCTTTTTGCTTCCATCTTTGAGGGAAGTGATAAAGTTTATTTCCCGTCGTAGCAAAGAAACTGTGATGTCCGGTTTGAGGTGAGACAAGGCGGCAGAGAGCTTGCGTCGGTATATTCTTTGTTTTTTCAGATAAACCGGCACTTTTTTCCAAAGAGGGAGTTCCCATAATTCTTCAAAATCTATATCCAGTTGGATGATTTTTACTTTGGGCGATAAAGTATAGCAGGGAGGCTTGCCTTTTCCGTCAGTCAGCAAAATATATATGTCATAATTACCATTCTCCGCCAGATAATTGGCTTTGGTGGTCAGTACCCTTTCCACTCCTCCGGGGATATGGAGAGAGGGGGTACAATAGGCGATTCGGATCATAGGCGGGAGTATTACAGGTTGTTTATTACTTTCATCATCTGTTCTTTCCATGACAGGTTTTTAATGGAATCCCTTATTTTACGAGGAGACAGATCCAGTTCCATATAGAACCGGATAAGCCGGTGGATATCTATGGGGCTTTCGTCGGCCGGAACTTTCAGTATATAAGGCATCTTGTCAAAGTCTTCATCTGTTTCTGAATATGCAAAAGGTATTCCCCGTGCTGCATATTCTCTGTTTTTTAATGTTTTGATTTTGTCGATGCCGCTGCGGTGGCGTGCCAGACTGCCGATGGCAAAGTCTGCTTCGTTGAATAATTCGTCTAGTTCCTCGTTCATTTTTTGTCCGTGGAAGATGACATATTTTTCTATATGATATTTGTTGATAAGTTCATAAAATCCGGGAGCGTGTTGTGAATCATGCATTTCGGATTTCCATATACCTCCTGCGATGTGGAAAAATACGGTTGTGTTTGCCGGGTCTTGGTAATATTTGCCCAAACCCTCTATCAGACGGTCGTAACCGTGCCAATAATGTACTTCGGCCACTCCTAGTAGATGAATGACGGAGGTATTTTTAGAAACCGTCTTTTTCAGCGGAATGGAATCAAAGTCAACTCCATTGGATATCTGAATGGTACGTTGGCCGAATATACAGTGATAGTCTGAGAAAGTGACGATGGCGTTCACGTGTTTTGCCAATGTCTTTCGGAATACTTTATCCACTTGTATCCCCAGGCGTGTGACCAGTGGAAAACCGGCGTATTCGCTGTCGTAAGGATAGGTAGGTATTTCCATCGCTATTTTAATTCCGGCTTTCCTCAGTTTGCTGAACAGCCGGATAGTGAACGGATTTGCATTATGGAAAGAGCGTACATAGATTAATTCCACTTGATGTGTTACAGCATAGCGGTATATGCATTGGTAGGAAACTCTTCTTTTCGCCGCAGCCGGTTTGCCTGTTCCGTAGTCTTCTATTATTTCATTGTTTATCATCCTTACCCGGTGGCCGTTATCTGCTATGCTGTATGTGCATAAACTTACCCGGTGTCCACATGCTTCAAAGCCTTTAACCTGATGCAAGATCTTTTTACTAATGCCGCTGTAAGGGGATAGTCCGTGGAAAAGGAGGTAGATGATATTCATGGTCGGGCAGTTGTTAAGGTGTTGAATAGTTCATCCCACAGTTTCATCACTTCTTCGCGTGAATAACGTTGGATATTCTTTTGGGCCTGCTTTCCCATCCGTATGCGTTTGTCCGTATCCTCTATCAGCCGGCATATCGCGTCAGCCAGTTCGTCCGTGTTTCCGTTCTTCACCAGTATTCCGTCTTCTTCCGGAGTGATAATCTCGGCAGGTCCGTACGGGCAGTCGAATGAAATGCAGGGAACACCACATGCCATCGCTTCCAGAAGTGCCATCGGTAATCCTTCAAATCGTGAACTCATGACGTATATGGAACTTTCCAGATATTTTTCTTGAATGCTTTTTGTCGGAGGGCATAGTGAAAAACTGTTTTCTATATGATGCTTTTCAATAAGCTCTTGCAGGCTGTTCCTATCCTGTCCTTCTCCGTAAATGCGGATATGCCAGTCGGGATGCTTCCGATTGACTTTGATCCAGGCTTCAATCAGGCGGTCATACCCCTTCTGTTCGCTGTATCTTCCTATGCTGATGATTCTTTTCTCCAGGCAGGAACTCCCTTTTTCGGGTGAGAAAGGTAAGAAGTTCGGTATGACACAAGCCTTCTTCACTTCTTTCCAATTATCCGCATCATGTTGTGTCAGAACAACCAGCGCATCCAGTTTTTTTACAGCCTCCTCCTGTTTCTTTCTCCAATGCCGTGCGATTTGCTTGTATGGGAATCCCCGTTGTTCCATCAGATGCAGGTTACGAGTGTATGGTTTGGCTATATGGGATTCTCCTATTTTTACGCTTCCATCATCCAGTTGTGTCAGAAAATCCAATTCTCGGCCCAATGTGCTGATGACAATATCCGGTTTCAAGGTTTTCAGCCAATACTCCAGCTTCTTTCTGTACAGGTGCATCAGGGTAAAATAATAATATCCTCTTACTAACAGGTTGTGATGATATTGTCTGTCAAAATCAATTCCTATGTCAATGTGCCTGATTCTGGGAGATATCGGGAAAACGGGCGGGCGTTCTTTTTGTGAATCTGTGATAATAAATACATCCTGATGCATTTCGTCAGCCAGATAGTTCGCTTTTTGGATGATGCTCCGGTCTGCGCCTCCCACGGTGCATAGTGCTGTGTATAGATAAACGATGGTCATTTTTCAGTCAGTTTATGAAATAACATTTCCCATTGCGGCATGATGTTTCGGAGTGAGTAGCGTGTTATATTTTGTTTAGCTCTTTTGCCAAAAGCTTTTCTTTCTGCTTCATGTTCTATCAAGTGGCAAAGAGCGTTGGCAAATCCTTGTATATCTCCGTTTTTGACGAGGAGTCCGTCTTCCTGGTTTCTGATGATTTCCGATGGACCGAAAGGACAGTCGAAAGAAACACAAGGAACACCCAGACTCATGGCTTCGATCAAGACCAGTCCAAAACCTTCGTAATTGGAGCTTAGGGCCAGAATGGAACTGTTCAGGTATTCTTGCGTTATGTTTTGTGTAAAAGGATGAATTGTGATGGAGTGTTCCAGCTTTCTGTCTTTAATCTGCCGGGTTAAGCTATCCTTATAAAATCCTTCACCAAATATATCCAGTATCCAGTCGGGGTGGCGTTTCTGCACGATATTCCATGCGTCAACCAGTCTGTCGAATCCTTTTTGCCAGGTCAGTCTGCCTGCCGCTATTACACGGGGAGCCTCACAGGAGCTGATTGTTTGTATATCAATAGAGGTGGTGTTCGGAATGATATGTATATTCGGATGTTGTCCCCACATGGCGGCATCTCCTTGTGTCAGTGTGACTATAGCATCGCTGTATCGTTTTACATCACGGAAACATTGGTAGCTGACGTATCTGTCTTTTATATCTTTAAAAAAACTCTTTTTGCGGTTTGCAGGTATCCGGGTGTATATTTTGGCGCAATGCGATTCAATGATTTTCTTTGCCTTGCAGTCTAATTTACAGATCAAATCCGCTTTGAAACTGGTATTTCCTGATATGATATCGGGATTGATGAGCTTGATCTCTTTTTTTAATTTTTGTTCGAATTTATGGTTCAAAGTCCATCCCACTCTCAATTGTTCGAGAAGCGGATGCTGGTATTGCAAATGAAACTTTGTATCCAGATCGATATGTTCCACTTTGTGGGATAACGGGAAAGAAAAAGGATGATTGCCTTGGGAAGAAGTGATAAGATAGACCTCGTGCCCATAAATTTCGGCCAAGTAATTCATCTTATCCGTTAAAATCCGTTCCATGCCTCCTATACGGGCTATGGAGTCGTATACATATACTATTTTCATTCCCCTGGTTTGTTTTTCCGTAAAAATAGTGTATTCTTTTTATATATCCAATAAGAAGTTGTTGAAATTCCTGTCCATATCCGTTTTTTTATGGAATGTCGGCTGTATTCGGAGTAAAAAGTGGGTTTCAATGGATGAAGATGGGGCTATTTAGTAATTAAAGTCTTTGGAATGTTGTGAGTATCATTTGTTTTTGCGAATATTGCATTTTATAATGATTAGCAGATAATGATGAAAGAGATAACGGTGGTGATGCCGGTTTACAAGGTGGAAAAATACGTATCAGAATGTCTTGATTCCATAATCAACCAAACTTTTGATTGTTTTGAGTGTATCATCATTGATGATTGCTCTCCGGATAACAGTATGCGCCTGATAGAGGAAAAGCTGGCCGGATATAAAGGGAACATCAGTTTTAGGATCGTGAGAAATGAGAGGAATGAAGGAGTCTCTGCGGCAAGGAACAAGGGAATAGAACTATCCCGGGGTGGTTATCTTTTTTTTATAGATTCGGATGATATGCTTTATGAGAATTGTCTGGAGAAATTATGGGAGGAAACGAAAAGATATCCGGGGATTGACTTGGTGCAGGGGGATTCTTATTCAGAAGGGATGGAAAACAAAAACAGTGATTTGCAAAGATATACGGAAGGACGGATACGTATCAACAAGCTGTTTCTGGATTCGAAAATAACATCCACTCCGGTCAACAGATTGATCAGAAAGGAGGTGCTGACAGAGAATGCCATTTATTTCAGGACGGGCATTTTGTTTGAGGACTTTTTGTGGTGCTATTTTCTGTATAAAAAGGTGGAAACGTTTGCTTCCGTCAATTCTTTTACTTATTTCTACAGGCGTTCAAATCCTTTCTCAACCATGAATAAGGCGAAAACGGACTTTGACAAGCCGGCAAAGGATTTTATTTTTATCTTGACTGTTTTTAATGAGCACATGGAACAGGAATTGTATGCTGAAAATATCTGTTTCATTTTGAACAAGTTGATGCCGGTGGTGTATAATGCTGCTGTAATAGGGGTTACAAGGGAAAGTAATGATGCGATAGGTAAGTTTAAAAGAAATCTGATAAGGAAGCATTGCAGAGAGTTCCGGCCTATGGAGGTTTTGTACGAATTGAATTTGTTCTATCCTTTTTCTCTGCTTTTGAATTGGGGGATTTACAGACATCACGTATTGTATAAATACGCTAATCTGATCAAATTGTATTATAAGATATGGGGAAGGTTGTACCGCTGAATCTTCTTGTGTAATGAATATTATTCCCTTAGGTTGGTAGTCTTCTTGTTACATTGGTTGTCGGTTTCTTTTGTGGCCGGCTCATTCATATGTGACAGGATAGCGGAAAAAGCATAATATAATTCTTTGAATGCTTGCAGGCGGAAGAAAAACAGGTATTCAAAAAAGTATTTGGCGGGGAGCCATTCTTTTGTTTTTGCCGAAGGGATACACCACGGAAGTGGTGACAGGTAATAGTGGATTTTTTCTTGTCGCAACAGTCTGTTGCATTTCATGCTTGCGTTAAACCGTATGATTAAACTCTCGCGGTCTTGTTTGGACATAGCAAGGGACTGGCCGGATTCGGTACAATAATAAATGATTCTTCTGTCTGTGGTTGCTTTGGGGGCATATATGCCGACAAGGCATGAAAAATACACATCGTTGGCTATTCTTGTTTCATCGAATTGAATGTGGAATGTTGACAGGAAGCTGCGCCTTATCATTTTGCCCCAAGGAACTTGAGATTGGTATCGCAGTTTGTTTTCCGGGTTTACATCATTGAAGAAGTTGGTATAGTAAGTTCCGCGTCGGCTTTCTTGGGACGGATTGTCGGACATGACAAAACGTACATTGAAATAGATGACTTCATGGGGGCTGTCCATGTATTCGTTTAAGATAGTAAAACAATCGGCTGTAAAGAAATCGTCTGCATCTGCAAAGATAATCCATTTGCCACGGGCGTGGGAGAGTCCTATGTTCCGTGCGTATCCTGCCCCTTTTCCCTCTTTAGTGAACAGGATTTCCGTATTTTTTCTGCCGTTTCCCGGAAAATGAGAAAAATCGACAGATTCGGAGTTGCTGTTGTCATCAATGATAATGATTTGAATTTCATCCCAAGTGGGAATTGAGCACAGACAGCGTTCCAGAAGACGGGGGGTATTCTTGTGCGGAATAATGATGCTGTAATGGTAACTTGTGTTCTTTGTCATTCTTCTTCTTTTTGCAAAGATATTGATTTATATTCAGCATCATGCATTATCTTGATAATATCTCGATGAGTATGAGAATCTTTCACAGGAAATTCGGGGTGATAATGCCCTCATGCTCTCACTGTGTGCACAACTGGTTGTTTATGAACTATTTGTATAGTGATGGTAAAAAATGTAACTCTCACTTATGCTCTCATGCCCTCACTGTTTTTTGGAGCAGAATTTCATATAATCTATTTGTTATCAGTAATATATCCTTTTTTATAAGTTGTTCCGATTTAATATGAAGTAGGATGTTTTCAAGCTTTTTCTTTGCAAAAAGTGTGTCTGAAGGGGGGGGGGACCTCTATGGAATATGGCAAATTTCCGGTGGCAGTAAAAAGATCAGGAGGTTTTTAAAAAAGCTCGCCATCTTTTTAAAAAAGAACAAGGTCTTTTTTTTATTTGACCTGTTGTTTTTGGGGGAGCAGGATTTCACATACGTACGTGTCGCTCTATGCGTATGTACGTGCCGCATATACCTGCTTTGTATTATATGATATTCTTTCTTCATTCCGCATTTATTTTCATTTCTTTATTGTATCTTTGCGAAGAAAGAGTGTAATCTAAATTCCATGAGAATATTATTTTATTGTGATACTGTCTTCAGTTTCGGCGGAGTACAGCGTGTGTTGGCTGAAATAGCCAAGGCTTTGTCCGGAAAACATGAAGTCACGATACTGACCACGGATACTTGTACGGACTTGTCGATGTACGGATATGCCGAAAGTACCGTGCGGTTTGATTCTTTCTCTTATTCCGCCTCCTCTTTCATCGAGCGTTTGTTATGTAAAGGCTATAGTTTTTTATATAAACATGGGTTGCCTCATACCCGGCTGACTTCAGAATGGTATGCTGCCAGTTTTTTCCCTTCTTCTTATAAACGGACATTGGCAAGGAAAATAAATGCCCGGCAATGTGATGTAGTCATCGGGGTACATGCTTTTATGGCTCTGCACCTCTCTGCTGTAAAGAGCCGGATCCGGACAAAGACTGTTGGGTGGCTGCATAATTCTTATGAAGCATTCTTTGAGAAAGAAACTCCCTATTTGCCGGGATTGGATTGCTTTTTTCAAGTCCAGATGGGGAAATTGGACGAGAGGGTGGTTTTAAGTCATGCAGATGCCGGTTGTTTCTTTCGGAAAATGAACCTGTGCTGCGAGGTGATATACAATCCTCTGACTGTACTGCCTAAAGGTCGGGGAAAGAAGGAATATAGAAGGATTTTGGCGGTCGGTCGTTTTTCATTCGGACATAAAGGATTTGATATTTTAATAAAAGCTTTTTCTGTTTTTGTGAAAACTCATCCGGACTGGACACTGGAAATTGTGGGGGAGGGTCCTGAGGAAGCGCTTTACCGTTCATTGATCAATGAATATGAATTGGAAAAGAGCATCGCGCTGCATCCTTTCACGAAAGAGGTGCAGGAGTATTATGCACATTCCAGTATGTATGTGCTGAGTTCCCGTTGGGAGGGATTCGGCCTGGTGATGATAGAGGCTATGGCGCACGGGTTACCTGTTATTGCATCTGATTTACCGATAACGCGCGAGTTGTTGAAAGACAAAGATATGGCCGTTCTTTTTGAAACAGGGAATATAGCTCAGCTGGCCGGTTGTATGTCGTATATGGCTGATCGGACGGATTGGGAATGGATGGGAAATAAGGCGGTGGAGTATGCTGATACATTTCATATAGAGAAGGTATGTGACAGTTGGAATAATTTACTAAAAAAGTAGTATATGGTACAAGATGAACAGGAAAAATGGGATATTGTGATCAAGCCTCGGTCCGGTTTGTTCCGGTTGGATCTGGAAGAGGTATGGCTGTATAGGGATTTGCTGGTAATGTATATCAGACGGGATATCGTCACTTTTTATAAACAGACTGTTTTAGGACCGTTATGGTTTGTTATCCAGCCACTGCTTACTACCGTCATGTTCATGTTTGTTTTTGGCGGTATTGCCGGTATTCCTACCGACGGACTTCCCCAACCGCTGTTTTATATGGCGGGCTTACTTTGCTGGAATTATTTCTCGGAGTGTTTAAGCCGCTGTTCGGATACGTTCAACGCCAATCAGAATGTATTTGGAAAAGTATATTTCCCTCGTCTGGTGGTACCCTTGTCCATCGTTATATCTTGCATGATAAAGATGGGCATTCAGTTCGGATTGTTCGTTTTAATTTATATTTACTATTTGTGCAACGGATATTCGTTGATGGTCAACGGATATGCTTGGTTGGCTCCCTTGCTGCTGCTCATGTTGGCAGGACTTGGTTTGGGGTTCGGATTATTGATATCCTCCTTGACGACCAAGTACCGTGACTTGCGTTTCTTGATTACTTTCGGGGTACAGTTGTGGATGTATGCCACTCCGG
>ERZ838839.612-NODE-612-length-44100-cov-8.678533_pt1 | contig 44100 bp, 38 predicted proteins | sample MGYA00519909_ERZ838839 | MGnify/ENA primary metagenome ERZ838839 (study PRJEB31850, sample SAMEA3708843) | human gut metagenome | biome: human gut; feature: human-associated habitat; material: faeces | place: China | collected 2014 ... | reverse complement strand
CGGGCTCGTTCGCTCCCGGCCACCCGCGCGGCAAGGAGATATATTGCCAGAGTCGGGGGCGCGCGGGGGCGGGAATCCGATGTTCACGATTCCTCCACAAACGGCGCGTCTCCCCCTCCCCGGCGGGAGGGAGGCTCTTTTCGTCATCGCTGACAAATATCCTTGACGACCTGCTGTTTTATCAATGTTTCACCATCGGTCGCCTGTAATCCCCATGTACCCGTTTACACCTCTCTTAGGGACATCACGGCTCGATCTCAATCAATATTGCCCTTCGCCAGCTCTGATCCGGCCTCCAAGAGCTCGTCGCGATCCTCCACCGACGTGGCTTCCGCATATACGCGTACCACCGATTCCGTCCCGGAAGGTCTCAACAGCAGCCAGGATTCGTCTTCGAACTCCAACCTCAGGCCGTCCATATGACTTACGGCAACAGGAACGCGTCCGGCAACCGTGGGGGGATTCAGCCCGGGCATCACCGTTCGGAGCATCTCGACGATCTCGGGGTCGACCCGAACATCTCGCCGCGCATATGAATGCTTCCCAAATCGCTGCTCTAGCTCCGCGACGAGCTCGCTGAGGGTCTTGCCCGTTATCGCCATCATTTCGCAGAGCAAAAGGTTGGTTAACAGCCCATCGCGCTCCGGCATATGTTGGGGGAATCCGATGCCGCCGGCCTCTCCTCCGCCCAACAGTACATCGCGCTTGAGCATCTCACTATATATATGCTTAAAGCCAACGGGCTTGATGGCCAGTTTGCATCCCAGTTCACGCACCACCCGTCGCGTCAACGTTGAGGACGACTGGTTTAGCACGACCCGCCCCGTCATTCCCCTATTGAGCACGAGATGCCCCACGACGAGCGCGAGCACCTTTTGCGGATGCACGAACACGCCACGCTCGTCCACTGCGCCGACGCGGTCTCCGTCCCCATCGTTTGCCAAGCCCGCCCTCGCATGTTCTGCTACGACGACGCGCTCGAGGTCGTCGACCCACGGCTCCACCGGCTCCGGATGCGTGTCTTCGGTATCTTCGTCATGCGTACCGTGGATCTCGACCACGTCGACGCCCATGGCGCGCAGCAGGTCGGCAAAATACCGAGAAGCCGCTCCATACATGGGGTCGTACACGATCTTGAGTCCCGCGCGGGCGATCGCCTCAGTGTCGACCATCTTATAGAGATGGTCGAAGTACGGCGTCAGGATATCCGCAACGCCAATGGGGCCGCGCTTTTCTGTGGGGTCTGGCTCAATGAGGCGCTCGAGCTCGTCATACAGATCGGGCTCGCCCACCCCGCCATCCGCGACGCGGAGTTTGATGCCTTGATATTCGCTTGGGCTGTGCGAGCCCGTTATCATCAGGCCGCCAACGGCGCGCGGGTCGTGAGCGACCGTCCAGGCCAGCGCGGGCGTGGGAACATGGCTGCTTGACACTTTGACCGCAAGTCCATGCCCTGCGAGCACACTTCCCGCAAGTCGGGCGAATCGCTCGGCGCCGGGACGCGTGTCAAATCCGACATACACGACGGCGCCCTTTGAGGCCCGCTCCCACAGCGCGCCCGCGGCGTCCGCCACGCGAATCACGTTCTCGTTGGTAAAGTCCCCATCGAGACGGGCTCTCCAGCCATCTGTTCCAAAATGAATTATCGCGCTCATGCGCGCAACACCTCTTACACAGGGTTCGGATATCGTGCTGCATCATTCCGTATACCCCAAGCGGCTTGCGCCAACCCCCTCCGCGGGCTTTCTAAGCAATCTGTAAGATTGCGCGACGCGGGGCCGCAGCACATACGCCGCGACCCCGCGTCAACACAAACAACCATATGTGCGCAGGCGGGCGCAGTTCAGCGTCGCGACCTGCACGGCCTCAGTCCCCGAGCGCCACGCCCGAGCGCTCCATATGCGCAATCCAGCGATCCATCGTCTCGTCTGACAGGGCGTGCTCCATACGGCACGCCTCCTCGTCGGCTCGGGCGAAATCGACCCCGAGTTCATCGGTCAAAAACGCGCGCAGCATGCGGTGCCTGCGCCACACCTGGGCGCCGATCTCGCGGCCGAGCTCGGTTAGGCGGACTTTGCCATAGTGGGCCTGCTCCACCATGCCCTGGGTCTTGAGGGAGGTGATCGCCTTGTTCACCGAGGCTTTTGAGACGTCGAGCCGCTGGGCGATTTCAACGGAGCGGATGCCTGAATCCCGCGCCGCGTCGTCTTCGAGCTCGATGCGCACGATGCACTCGAGATAATCCTCGTTGGCCATCGTGAGGTGGGGCTCGGCGATCTGACCCTCATGTTCCATCGCTGTTGTTCCTTCCTTGGTTCTCGTATGGGCAGGATTCTACCCCAACGCCCAAGCGCGTAGCCACGTGCGACGCGTCGCCCTCTATGCGAAGCGGGCGACCAGGTGCTTGAGAACCTCGACCATCGTCTCCAGCGATCGCACGGGAATGAACTCGTTCACGCCGTGGCAGCAATAGACGCCCGTCGAGAGGTTAGGGCAGGGTAGCCCGCGGAACGAGAGCTGAGCGCCGTCGGTGCCGCCGCGGATGGGGATGACGTTCGCCTCGATGCCGGCGTCGGCAAACGCCGCCTTCGCCTCGTCGATCAGCTCTGGGTAGTCCGCCACGACCTCCGCCATGTTGCGATACTGCTGCTTGATCTCGACCGTCACGCGCTCGCGTCCCTGCTCCTCGTTCACGTACGCCGCGGCGGACAGCAGGTGATCGATCTTTGCCTGGAACTTCTTGGCGTCGTGGTCTCGAATGATGTAACGGGCCGTCGCGTGCTCGACCGTCGCGCTCACGCCCTCAAGATAATAGAAGCCCTCGTAGCCCTCCGTGTACTCAGGGCGCTGAACGGCTGGCAGCAAACCGTGGAACCTGTGGAAGAGCTCACCCGCATTCACCATACGGTTCTTCGAGTCGCCGGGGTGAATCGAGAACCCCTGGAACCTCACGACCGCCTCGGCGGCGTTGAAGCACTCCCACTCGAGCTCGCCAACCGGGCCGCCGTCGACAGTGTAAGCGTACGTGCAGCCAAAACCCTCGATGTCGAGCAGCTCGGCACCGTGACCGATTTCCTCGTCGGGGCAGAAGCACACGCCAATCGCGGGATGCGGCAGCTCGGGATGCTCGGCAAGCAGGGAGACGAGCGCCATGATCTCGGCGACACCCGCCTTGTCGTCGGCCCCCAACAGGGTGGTTCCATCCGTGCAGACGAGCTCGTGGCCCACCAGCTCGTCCAGAGCGGGAAGCAGTTCCGGGCTGATCGAGACAGGCTCGCCGTCCACCACGCCGCACACGAGGTCCCCGCCCTCGTACGTGAGCACATGCGGCTTCACGCCAAAGCCAGGCGCCTGCTCGGTGGTATCGAGATGCGCGATAAGTCCCAGGCGCGGACGATGCTCGGAACCCTCGCTCGCGGGCACCCATGCAGTCACATACGCATGGTCACTTACCGTCACATCGTGAGCATCGAGTTCGCGAAGCTCATCGGCGAGCATGTTCGCAAGGTCGAATTGGATCGCGGTCGAGGGGACCTGGTCGCAGTGCTCATCGGCAGACTGCGTGTCAACCTTGACATACCGCAAAAAGCGCTCGAGAACTTCCGACATGAACGCACTCCTTTCTGCGCGTGGCGAACGCGCGGGCATATACACAAAAGCACCCCCAGCGTATGCCAGGGGTGCATTTGAGTCAAAGGGTGTTGAACGCTCGGGGCCCAACGCGTTGACCGCTCTCGCTACTGCGCGGCCACTTCCGTGCCTTCCTCCGAGTCTGAGCTCATGATGTCGCCCGCGGTCGAAGCGCCCGACGTGTCTTGCCCCATGGTCTGCGGACCCTCGGGGTTCTCACCGGCGTCGACCTTCTCCATCATCTCCGCGAGCTCGGCCTCGTACACGAAGACGTAGCTCACGCCGTTGACGTAGGTGGTCGCATCCGCGTAGGAGGGCACGTTTGCCACGTACATGTCGTTCGCGACGTCCATGCCACGCATGGCGGTTGCGACCGAGATGATGTCCTGGGGGCTCAGCGTGGTCATGACGACTTTGGAAAGCTCCTCGACCGTGCCCATCACCGTCGAGGGGTCGAGGTCGTTGAGGATCTTGGAGGCCAGCGCGGAGAGCACCTGACGCTGGTGACGCATGCGCGTGTAGTCGCCGTCGGCATACGTGTAGCGGCAGCGGGCGTAGGCGAGGGCGGTCTTGCCGTCCATGTGCTGGAAGCCCTTCTCGACCTTGACGTCGAGGTGCGCAGGGTCGTCGACCTCTTCGGTCGCCTCGAGGTCGATGCCGCCCACAGCGTCGATGAGCTGCTCCATACCCTCGAAGTTGATCTCGGCGTAATGGGAGATCTTTTGCTCGCCGCCAAAGCACAGCTGGTTGACCGCCTTCACCACGCCCTCGGGTCCATCGACCGAGTGCGAGGCGTTGATCTTCATCGTCTCGCCGTTGTACACCACCATGGTGTCACGAGGGATGGAGATGAGCGTGGCCTGCTTCTCGGTGGGATCGACGCGCGCCAGGATAATCGAGTCGGAGCGGTATACCTCCTCGCCGGGGCGGCCGTCGGTACCGAGCAGCAGGATGTAGAACGGCTCGCGCGCGACGTCGGAGTCGTTCAAGATCATGCGGATGCCCGCGCCGAGCGCGCCGTTGCCAGACAGGTTGCCCGTCACGCGGATAAACCAAGCGCCGACGCCCACGACGCCCACGAGCAGCACGGCGAGAAGACCGCCGATGACGCCGCGCTTGATCATGCGGCCGCGGCGGCGCTGACGCACGCGCTCGGAGTACCTACCGATGTTCTCACGGCTATAAATTCGGCTGCTCGCGCCGATGGAAGGGCGGCGCGACTCTTGGACCGCCTTTTTACGATGGCTCATACGTACCTACATTCAGCTCTAGTCGTCGATGGGATCGGGAATGGAGAGGCGCTCGATTACCGCACCGAGCGAGCTGAGCTTGTCGACAAAGCGCTCGTACCCGCGGTCGATATGGTGAATGGCGGACACCTCGGTGTACCCTTCCGCGAGCAGGCCCGCGACGACCAGGGCGGCACCACCGCGCAGGTCGGGCGAGGTCACCTGTGCACCCGAAAAGCCCTTGACGCCATGGATCATCGCGTGATGACCCTCGACGCGGATGTCCGCGCCCATGCGGACAAGCTCCGAGGCGAACATGAAGCGGTTCTCGAAGATGTTCTCCGTGATGATGGAGTTGCCGTTGGCGAGGGCGGACAGCACCATGATCTGGGCCTGCATGTCGGTGGGGAATCCCGGGAACGGCAGGGTCTGGATGTCGACGGGCTCGATCGACTCGCAGCGATGGACGCGCACGCCCTCCTCGATGCGCTCGATATCCACGCCCATGTCCTCGAACTTCTTGATGACCATACCGAGGTGGTGCGGGTTGAACCCGACGACCTCCACGCCTGCCGGCCCGGCCATAAGCGCACCGGCGACGACAAAGGTGCCGGCCTCGATGCGATCGCCCACGACACGATGGGTGACGGGGTGCAGCTCATCGACGCCCTCGATGGTCACCACGGGAGTTCCAGCGCCGCTGATGCGGGCGCCCATTTCGTTGAGCATGTTCGCCAGGTCCACGATCTCGGGCTCACGCGCGGCGTTGTCGATCACCGTCGTGCCCTTCGCCCTGACAGCCGCCATGATGAGGTTCTCGGTGGCGCCGACGCTGGCGAACTCCAGAATCACGCTGGCACCGGAGAGCCCGTTGGGCGCGGTGGCGTGGATGTAGCCGTGGTCGGTGTCGAACTCGACGCCCACCGCCTCGAGACCGAGGATATGCATATCGATCTTGCGGGCGCCTAGGTTGCAGCCGCCCGGCATGGCGATCTTCGCACGGCCAAAGCGGCCAAGCAGCGGGCCCATCACAGCGGTTGAGGCGCGCATCTTGGCGACGAGCTCATAGGGGGCCTCAAACGAATCGACCTTGGAGGTGTCGATGCGGAGCGTGTGCTCGTCCAGCACGTCGATCGTGGCGCCCATGCGCTTGAGCACCTTCCCCATAACGTGAACATCGGAGATGTTGGGCACGTTCTCGAGCGTTGTCGCCCCCGGCGCCAACAGGGTGGCCGCCATGAGTTTGAGCGCGGAGTTTTTAGCGCCCGATACGACGACGCGTCCCTCGATGAGGGGGCCGCCTTCAACGCGAATGATGTCCAAGCGCTTCCCTTTCAATAAAAAACATGCCCGGGTCTCCCCGGGCATGATGTCATTGCTGTACGGAGCAAGCAGTTTGCCTCGCGCTATTGCGCAAGCAGCAACTTGCACCATGCGATTTCATTATAGAGGTACGCACGGCGTGCATCATTCTCCGACATTTTCCCCAGCTGGTCTTCAAAATCGGCCAGACGTGCGGCCACGTCGTCGGAGTCCACCTTCTCAAGGTCGATGGCGCGCTCGACCAAGACGATGACCTCGTCATTGGCCACCTGCACATACCCTTCCGTCACCGCAAAGACGCGGTCGGTCACGCCCATCTCCTGCTCGGAAACGCGAACGTGACCGCCGTCGATGGTGCACACCTCGCTTGCATGGCGCGGCAAGATGCCGAATTCGCCCACCGTGGTGGGGACGGCGACATAGGCCACCGGCCCCTCGAAGACGCACTCCTCCGGACAGACGATGCGCAACTGCATGGCCATGTCTTACGCCCCCATCTTGGCGGCGCGCTCACGCACGTCGTCGATGGTGCCCGCGTAGCGGAACGCCTGCTCGGGCAGGTCGTCGCACTCGCCGTCGATGATGGCGGCAAACGAGCGGACCGTGTCCTCAACGCGCACGTAGACGCCCGGGTTGCCCGTGAACTTCTCGGCGACGTGGAAGGACTGGGACAGGAACTGCTGGATCTTGCGGGCGCGGTTCACCGTGAGGCGCTGCTCGTCGGAAAGCTCGTCCATGCCCAGAATGGCGATGATGTCCTGCAGGTCGGAGTACTCCTGCAAAATCTCCTGGACGCGCACGGCGACGCGGTAGTGCTCCTCGCCGACGATCGCGGGATCGAGGGCGTCGGAGGTAGAGGCCAGCGGGTCGATTGCCGGGAACAGGCCCAGCGAGGAGATGGAACGCGAGAGAACCGTCGTAGCGTCGAGGTGGGTGAACGTCGTCGCCGGTGCCGGGTCGGTCAGGTCGTCGGCGGGAACGTAGACAGCCTGAACCGAGGTGATGGAGCCGGTCTTGGTGGAGGTGATGCGCTCCTGGAGGTCGCCCATCTCAGTTGCGAGGGTGGGCTGGTAACCAACGGCGGAGGGCATACGGCCAAGAAGTGCGGACACCTCAGAGCCGGCCTGGGAGAATCGGAAGATGTTGTCGATGAACAGCAGCACGTCCTGACCGCGGTCGCGGAAATACTCCGCCTCGGTGAGGCCGGCGAGGCCGATGCGCAGACGCGCTCCCGGGGGCTCGTTCATCTGGCCGTAAACCAGGCAGGTCTTGTCGATAACGCCCGACTCGCTCATCTCGAGGTACAGGTCGGTGCCCTCACGGGTGCGCTCGCCGACGCCGGTGAACACCGAAGTGCCGCCGTGCTCCTGGGCGAGGTTGTTGATGAGCTCCTGGATGAGAACGGTCTTGCCGACGCCGGCGCCGCCAAACAGGCCCGTCTTGCCGCCACGGATGTAGGGCTCGAGCAGGTCGACGGCCTTGATGCCGGTCTCAAAGATCTCGGTCTGTGTGGTGAGCTGGTCAAACGACGGAGCCGGGTGGTGGATCGGGTAGTATGCGTCCACCTCGGGCATCTCCTTGCCGTCAACGGGCTCGCCCATGACGTTCCAGATGCGGCCGAGAGTGCCCTTGCCCACCGGCATCTGCATCGGGGCGCCGGTGTCAACGACCTCCAGGCCACGCTGCAGACCATCGGTGGAGGTCATGGCGACGCAGCGAACGACGTCGCCGGGAAGCTGGCTCTCGACCTCGAGGATGGTGTTGATGTGACCGACCGGCGTGTCGACGTCGACGGTCAGTGCGTTATAGATGTTCGGCACGCCGTTCTTGAACTTGACGTCCACGACGGCGCCGATGATACGCGTAATGCGACCGACGCCCGCTGTGGGCGCGGAGTCCAGGGCAATGGTATCTGCCATTAGTTCTCCTCCAATGCGGCGGCTCCGCCAACGATCTCGTTGATCTCGGTGGTGATGGAAGCCTGGCGTACACGGTTATAGGTGCGCGAGAGGTCGGCGATGATGGCGCTGGCGTTTTCCGTCGCAGAGTGCATCGACTTGCGGCGGGCGCCCTGCTCGGCGGCGGCCGAGTCGATCAGCGCCTGCTGGATGATCGTGAGGACGTAGGTGGGGACGAGCTTGTCCAGGACGTGCTCGGCCGACGGGACGAACTCGAACGGAGACGACAGGCCCGTCGGGGCCTCCTGCTCGTTAGCGCGAGGGCCACGAGCGGTCTTCAAGACCACCTGGTCGAGCGGAAGGATGCGCTCCAGGCGCAAAACCTGCTCCACACGATTCTTGGCGTGGAAATACACGATGTCGACGCGGCCGACGTGACCCTGAGAATAGGCATCGATCACGTAGTTCGCGATGATGCGCGCGTTCTCAATCGTCGGGTCGTCGGACTCGCCGACGACGGCCATCACCTTGTTGGGGTACTTGCGGAAGTGCTCCGTGGCCTTGCGGCCGCAGGTGATCAGCTCGACTTCCTTCGCCCCGTGACGATAGAAGTGCTTGATACGCTGCTCGGCAGCGCGTTCGACCTGGACGTTGAAACCGCCCGCCAGGCCGCGGTCGGAACTGATCACGATAACGAGCGCGCGCTCGTAGCTCTCGGCATCGACGAGCAACGGGTTGTTCACGTCGATAGAGGAGTCCTTCGCGACCGTGAGCATCACGTCAGTGATGGCGGCGGCGAAGGCCTCAGAGCTCTTCTCGCGCTGAAGCGCGCGAGCGATCTTGGCCGTCGCCACCATTTCCATCGTGCGCGTGATCTGCTGGGTCGTGGAGACCGAGTTGATGCGCTTCTTTATTTCGCGGAGGTTAGCCATGGGGCCTAGTTCTCTCCTGCTTCGACATCGAGCACCGAGGCGCTCGAGCCCTCGGCCTCACGGGAGGCGAGGTACTGACTCTTGTAATCGCGAATGGCGGTCTCGAGCTCGGCGGCAATCTTGTCGTCCATCTTGGCCGTCCTGAACTCCTCGAGGAGCTTGCGATAGGCGCCGCCGAGGTAGTCGACGAGGCCGTCGCGGAACGGGATGATGTCGGAGAGCTCCATGTCGTCGAGATAGCCCTTGTTGCCGGCGAAAAGCACAGCCACCTGATCGGTGACGTCCAGCGCCTTGTAGCGGCCCTGCTTGAGGAGCTCGGTCATGCGAGCGCCGTGGGTGAGCTGCTTTTGGGTGGTCGCATCCAAGTCGCTGCCGAACTGCATGAAACCGGCGAGCTCTCGATACGACGCGAGGTCCAGACGAAGGTTGCCCGCCTGCTGCTTCATGGCCTTGGTCTGCGCGGAGCCACCAACGCGGGACACGGAGATGCCCACGTCGACCGCCGGGCGCTGGCCCTGGTGGAAGAGCTCGGACTGCAGGTAGATCTGACCATCGGTGATCGAAATCACGTTGGTGGGAATGTAGGCCGACACGTCGCCGTCCTGCGTCTCGATGATCGGGAGCGCGGTCAACGAGCCGCCGCCGTTCTTCTCGGAGAGCTTGCAAGCGCGCTCGAGAAGGCGGGAGTGCAGGTAGAAGATGTCGCCGGGGTAGGCCTCGCGTCCCGGGGGACGACGCAGCGTAAGCGACATCTGACGATATGCGACGGCCTGCTTGGAGAGGTCATCGTACACCACGAGCACGTGGCCGCCGGGGTTTGTGGCGCTTGCGGGGCGACCGTCCTCGCCGTTGTACATGAAGTACTCGCCGATGGCCGCGCCGGCCATAGGGGCGATGTACTGCAGAGGCGCAGAGTCCGCCGCGGTGGCGGAAACGATCACGGTGTACTCGAGCGCGTTGTGCGCGGCGAGCGTCTCGCGGATCGCGGCGACCGTGGAGGCCTTCTGGCCCACGGCGACGTACACGCAGATCATGTCCTTGCCACGCTGGTTGATGATAGCGTCGACGGCGATGGCGGTCTTACCCGTCTTGCGGTCGCCGATGATGAGCTCACGCTGGCCGCGGCCGATGGGAATCATGGCGTCGACGGCGAGCAGGCCGGTCTGGACGGGCTCGCACACCGGGGTGCGCTCGATGACGCCCGGGGCCTTGAACTCGATGGGGCGACGAGACGTCTCGCCGATGCTCCCCTTGCCGTCGATGGGCTGGCCGAGCGGGTTGACGACACGACCGAGCATGCCGCGGCCGACGGGGATGTCCATGACGCGGCCGGTGGTGCGGCACTGGTCGCCCTCCTTGATGGAGTCGACTTCGCCAAACAAGACCGCGCCGACCTCGTCGCGATCGAGATTCTGAGCAAGGCCGTACACCGTGCGGCCCGTGATGGAGCTCGTGAACTCAAGGAGCTCACCTGCCATCGCGCTCTTGAGACCGAAGACGTGGGCGATACCGTCGCCCACCTCGGCTACGTGGGATACTTCTTGGGTATCGACGGTAGCCGACAGATCAAACAGGCGCTGCTGCAGGATCTGCTCGATGTTCTCGGCAGAAATTGCCTCGGACATGTGGCTATACCTCCGAATTCTTTGCTGATTGAGTCATGACCTTGCGGGCCTGCTCAAGCTGGTGGCGCACGGATGCGTCGCGGCGGCGGCCATTCGCGGAAAGAATGACGCCTCCGATGATCGAGGGATCGACGCGCTCGATGAGGAAGACGTTGCAGCCCAGGTCGAGCTCGCACTTCTGCGTGATCAGGGCACGCAGCTCGTTGTCGAGCGGAACCGCAGTGGTAACCGTCACGCCGACCGTCTGCTGGTCGCCCTCAGCCATTTCGCTGTAGAGATCGAGGACGTCGGGCAGCTTATACAGGTCGCCGTTGATTGCCATCTGCGACAGGACCGAGATGACCTCGGGGCTCGCGTCGGCCTCGGCCTTGAGGGGACCGAGATTCTCATACACGCGGTCCTCTGTCTTCGCCGCTTCAAGCAGCGTGCGAGCATACGTCTCGAGCTTGCGCTTCTCGAACCGCTCGCTGATCTGCTGATCGGGAATCTGCTTATCGGCCATTCAGGGTACCCACTTCCGTGAGGTACTTCTTGATGAGCTCGCGCTGCTTGGCATCGTCGTTGGCGAGGGTGTCACCCACGATCTTGCCCGCAACGGCAACGGACACCTTGGCGATGGTGTCGGTGGCGCCGGCGATCGAGCGCTTCACCTCGTCATCAGCGCGGTCGTGCGCCTTGGCGATGATGTCCTCGGCCTCGGAGTGAGCGAGCGCGACGATGCGCGAACGCTCCTTCTCGGCGTCGGAGCGCGCCTCGAGCACGATGTCAGACGCCTTGCGACGGGCCTCGGCGATGATGGCATCGGCCTGCTCGCGAATCTCGGCAGCCTCGGCCTTGGTGGCGTCGGCCTCCTCGATGCTGTCCTCGATCTTGTGCTCACGCGCATCCAGAACCGAGATGACCTTCGGCCACACGAACTTGGACAGCAGGAACCAGATGATCAAGAAGATGACGAGCGCGGGAACGAACTCCGCCATCTTAGGGATGAGGATATCTGCACCGCCGCTCGACTCTGCCCCATCTGCAAAAGCCAGGGCGGGCGCAAGCAGCACCGAGGCGCCCGCCCCAAGTGCGATACCAGCACGTTCAACGTTTTTCATGGCTCCCCCTCGGGACTCTAAAGCCCGGAACTCTCGCGAGACCCGACTATTTAACAACCAGTGCGACAACGAAGCCGATCAGGGCCAGGGCCTCAGCAAAGGCGGCAGCCATGATGAAGACGGTGAAGACGCGGTCCTGCACCTCGGGCTGGCGGGCCATGGCGCTTGCGACGCCGTACGCAGCCAAACCGATAGAGATGCCCGCGCCGATAACACCAAGACCGTAACCGATAACTCCCACAATTCCTCCTTGAGTTCGTACGTCGCCTACCGACGCACTTTGAACACGATACCTATATCAAGCGCAGCGTGCGGGCGCATGCGCCTGGTACCCAAACCTAGTGGCCCTCTGCCTCTGCGCCCTGAATGTACACAGCGGTGAGGACGGTGAAGACGTACGCCTGAATGACGCCGACGAAAATCTCGATCGCGTAGATGACGAACAGAATCGCTGCGAACACGAGAGACGGGATGACACCCAGCACGTTCGCCGCAGTGAGCTCAGCGATGAGCGGCTCGGCGAACAGCGACACCATGAGCGCGAACGAGCCCAAGACTATGTGGCCGGCGAACATGTTGCAGAACAGACGGACGGCAAGCGTGATGGGACGCAGCAGCGTGGAGATGAGCTCGATCACCCAGATGAGGATGTTGAGCGGGAACATGACGCCCTTGGGTGCGAGGCTCTTGATGTACCCCCAGACGCCGTGGTTTTTCATGCCAACGCGCACGAAGTAGATGAACACCACAAGGGCGAGCGCAGCGGTGGTGGAAATGGTGCCCGTACCCGGCTTCATGCCCGGGATGATGCCGATGATGTTGTTCACGACGATGAACATGAACAACGTGCCGAGGAACGGCAGGTGGCGGCGCCAGGACTCCTTGCCCAAGATGCCCACGCCCACGTCGTTCTCGAGATACTCAATCACGAACTCGACGGCGTTGGCGAAGCGACCGCGCGGAACGACGGCGACGCGCTTGGCAAAGGCGAACATGATGACGAGCAGCACAATCGAGGAGATGATCAGCCAGAACGTATACTGCGTCAAACCGTGCATCAAATCGCCCACGATGGGGATCGAGCTGAAGCTCGACACGAGGTGATTGATCTCGCCCGGCAGCTTATCGAATGCTTCCAACGCTAACCCTCCTAGAGTCAGTGACTCGTCGTCTTGACGGCCAATGCCGCCCACATGCCCAGGAACCCGAAGAGGAACCCGAACGAAACTACTAGTATATCCTGCGGAGCCATGACCCACACAGCGGCAAGCGCGCCCATGAGGAAGACAAACGACACCGCAAGCGCCGCCATGCCCTTGCCCACCGATGGCTTCATGCGCTTGGCGCGCACGAGAAGCGTCACGACCAGCATGGGGGCGAAGCCGGCAATGCCCAGTCCCACCCCTGCCAATAACGGCACGATATGTGCGGGGCCGAGCGGCTGCATCGACTGCCTTTCCGTTGTGGGGCGCATGCCCCCGTTGTTTGCTTCTTGTACATGACGTGCGAAAACGCCATAAGCAAGTCGGGACGGGCAGCCACACGAATACCAGTGCTTCGCAGTATATCCCTCGGGGCACAACGTGCAAGAAGAATTTGATAACTGGAGCGCTTTTGTGGACATTTGTTCACAATATAACAAGTGTCAATTAACATAATTCATATATAGGGGCGAATGTCGCTTATTTTAGCGCAAAATTAAGAGCGCAGACCGCGAAATGTTGTGCGGTCTGCGCTATCAAAATCGTGTCGGGCGCAACCGTGGCACCATAACGCCGCAACGGGCGCGGCGCCCACTGGGTACGCGTGGGCGCAGGTGGGGCGCCAACGGCGATCGCAAGTGCCGTGACGGCAAGTGCCCAAGCCCTACAGCGTGCCAAAGATTCGGTCGCCGGCGTCGCCCAGGCCGGGGACGATGTACGCCGCGTCGTTGAGCTTCTCATCGATGGAGCAGGTGTACAGACGGACCTGCGGGTCGTGATCGAGGACGGTCTTGATGCCCTCGGGGGCGGCGACGAGGACGAGCAGGCGCACGTCCTTCACGCCCTGACGGCGCAGGTAGTCGATGGCCGCGGTGGCGGAGCCGCCCGTGGCGAGCATCGGGTCGACAACCAGGCAGGTGCGCTGGTCGGCGTCGGCGGGCAGCTTGGCGTAATACTCGTGCGGCTCGTGCGTGACCTCATCGCGATACATACCCACGTGGCCGACGCGTGCGGCGGGGATCAGCTCGAGCAGGCCATCGACCATGCCGAGACCGGCGCGGAGGATGGGGACGATGGCGACCTTGCGGCCAGCGATGCGCTTGCCTGTGGTCTCGCAGATAGGGGTGGTGACTGGAGCGTCCTCGAGCGGGAAATCGCGCGTTGCCTCGTAGCCCTCGAACAGGGCGAGCTCCTTCACGAGCTCGCGGAACTGCTTGGAGCCGGTCGTCTCGCTGCGCATGATGGTGAGCTTGTGCTGGACAAGCGGATGGTCCACAAGCGTGACGCGGCTGCGGTCGAATTCAACGGACATAGTGCCTCCTGGTTTAGATGGGGTAAGCGGGTTGCGGACAAAACGTGGCGCGATGCAAGCACGGGCGGCGCTAGTCGAGCGCCATGACCTTCGCGACGCGACCCTCGTGACGGCCGCCCTCGAACTCCGTGGACAGGAACGTCTTCACGATCTCCTTGTTGACATCGAGGTCGACGAAACGGCCGGACAGGCACACGACGTTGCCGTTGTTGTGCTGGCGGAACAGCTCCGCAAAGGGAACGGAGGTGATGGAGGAGGCGCGCACGCCGGCGACCTTATCGGCAGCCAGCGCCATGCCGATGCCCGTACCGCACACGAGCACGCCGCGGTCGACCTCGCCCGAGGCGACGGCGCGGGCGACGGGGGCGGCGTAATCGGGATAGTCGACGGAGGCGTCGGAATCGGGGCCCATATCGAGCACCTCGCAGCCGAGATCCTCGGCGAGATAGGCGACGAGCGCCTGCTTCTGCTCGAATCCACCGTGGTCGGAGGCGATGGCAATGCGCATGGTGCACATCCTTTCTTATATATATGTCTGGCCGCCACACATGCGGGTCACGTCCACTCTATCAGGTTGTGCGCGCATCGATGCGGTCAGGCGAAGACGGCATACAAACGCGACGAGCACGGCAGGCGGCAAACGCGCCCGCGGCGCGCACCACGAGGCTACCGCGACCGAGCGCGCTCGACGGCATCGTGCCAGCCAGCGAGATTTTTGGCCACGATCTCCTCGGACGCAGAGGGTTCGAAACGCCTCCCCGGAACCCGGTTTTGCTCCAGCTCCTCAAGGTCCTCCCAATACCCCACGGCAAGGCCCGCGAGATACGCCGCGCCCAAAGCCGTCGTCTCGACGTTCTCCGTCTGCTGAACAGGGATGCCCAGCAAGTCGGCCTGGAATTGCATGATGAAGTCGTTGCGCGAGGCGCCGCCGTCCACAGAGAGGCTCTCGAGCTTCACGCCGGCGTCCAGCTCCATGGCGTGCAACACATCAAAGCTCTGGTACGCCATCGACTCGCACGCGGCGCGAACGATGGTGGCGCGATCCGAGGCGCCGGTCAAACCGCAGATGAGGCCCCGGGCATCCGGGTCCCACCACGGGGCGCCCAATCCGCTAAACGCGGGAACGAGGTAGCATCCGCCGTTGTCGGCCAGGCTGTAACACAGGCCCGCCGTTTCCTTGGTGCTGGAGATGAGGCCCAGCTTGTCGCGGAGCCATTGAATCGTGGCGCCCGCGTGGAAAATCGAGCCCTCGAGCGCGTAGGAGATCTGCCCGTTGTGCGCGATGCCGATGGTCGACACGAGGCCGTGCTCAGACTCCACACAGGCATCGCCCGTGTTCATGAGCATGAAGCAGCCGGTGCCGTAGGTGTTCTTGGTGCAGCCCGGCCTGAAGCAGCAGTGGCCGAACAAGGACGCCTGCTGGTCTCCGGCGACGCCGGTGATCGAGGGGCCGTACGTCATGATCTCGTTGGAGACGCTGCCGTAATCATCCGAGCTCCACTTGACCTCCGGAAGCATCGAGCACGGGATGTCGAGCATCTCGAGCAGCTCGTCATCCCACTGGAGCGTGTGGATGTTGAACAGCATCGTGCGGCTGGCGTTGGTGTAGTCGGTGGCGTGCACCATGCCGCCGGTCAAGTTATAGATGAGCCACGTGTCGATGGTGCCAAACATGAGCTCGCCGGCGTCGGCAGCCGCGCGGGCGCCGTCGACGTTGTCGAGGATCCACTTGATCTTGGTGCCCGAGAAATACGGGTCGGGCATGAGCCCCGTCTTTGCGCGGATCACGGGCGCTTTGCCCTCCGCAATGAGCGCATCGGAGATGTCCGAGGTGCGGCGGCACTGCCACACGATGGCGTTGTGAATGGGCAGGCCCGAGTCACGGTCCCACACGACCGTCGTCTCGCGCTGGTTCGTGATGCCGATGGCGGCGATGCGGTCGGAGTGGATGCCGCTCTTAAACTGGACCTCCATCATGACCGCAATTTGCGAGGCGAGGATCTCCATCGGGTCTTGCTCAACCCAACCCGGCTGCGGATACGTCGTCTTGATGCGACGGGATGCCTGGGCGACCACGCAATCATACTCGTCGACGATAACGGCGCGCACCGAGGTCGTACCCGAGTCGAGCGCCATGATGTATCGCCCGCCCATGGGGACGTACGCTTCGTCGACTTTGCTGAGATCTTTGAGTGTGACCGCCATCGTAGGGACCTTCCTGAAACACTTGCCCCTCTCGCGCGCGAGCAAGGCATGTCGAGCCGCGCTAGCATTGTGTCACGCGCGATTGCGCCCATACACTGGCATTCAGTCGCCTACCGACAGACGGGATAATTGGTCGGTCAACGCACGCATTTCTGAGGTAAAAGGCGCTCGATTTCCTCGCGAGATATGGCACCCTGACGCAGGATGCACGGCTCGCCATCGCGCACCGCAACAATGGTTGAAGCGTTCTGGCAGGGCGTGGGTCCCGCATCGACCGCAACGTCAACGCCGGCAAGAATTCGCTCCTCCACCTCCTCGAACGAAGCGGGAGCGGGCATGCCATGCGTGTTTGCCGAAGTCACCGCCAGCGGAGAGTCGCCAAGACGAACCAGCTCCTGCACCACGGGAGAAGCGGACGCACGCAGGGCGACCGTCCCGTCTGCGGCGCGCATGAACTCCGGCACGCAGGGCGCGGCGGGGACCACCAGCGTAAGGGCGCCCGGCCAAAACTTCTGCGCAAGGCGGCGAATCTCATCAGGCACGTCCACGCCGTAGCGATCGAGAGCCTCGGGGCCGTCTACGAGCCACGGAACGGTCTGAGTCACGCTTCTTTGCTTAAGCGTGAATATGCGGCCGTATCCCGTGCCGGGACCGGGCATCTCCGCGTTGCCCGCATAAGCCGCAACGGCGACGCCGACGCCGTAGACGGTCTCGGTGGGAACAAGCGCCAACGCCCCATCTGCAAGGGCGCGGGCAGCATCGGCAAGATTTTCGTCAGATGTATATATCTGCGCCATGGCTCTCCTTTGCAAACGCGTTGCCCCATACTCTAGCGCACGATAATCCGCACGCGCGAGCAACCTCTGATCGAATGGGCCTATTCAACAAATACGTGCGCACCCAAGCGGTCGAGCGCCTCTCGCAAGCGGGCGGTCGGAAGCGCCAGATTAAGGCGAATCGTCGCATCGCCGCCAAACGGCCGGCCATCTTGCCACAATACACCCACCTGAACGCCTCGGCGCAACAGCTCATCGATACGCATCCTCTTGTTATCACAATATGCAGCGCAATCGAGGAACAGCATGTAGGTACCCTGCGGGCGGGCATATGAAACGCCGGGGATCCTCTTGAAGAAATCGCTCGCGATGCGGGCATTCTCGCTCAAAACGGGAAGGAGCTCGTCGACCCAAGCGGCGCCCTCTTGGCTGTACGCCCCGATGAGGGCGTGCATGGACAGCACGTTTTGGCTGTTGTAGTGCGTGAGGCTCGACTGCTTTGCAACGCGATCGCGCAGCCACGGATTGAACACGACGCGATAACTCCCAACCAGACCCGCCAGGTTGAACGTCTTGCTGGGGGCGTACAGGGCGATCGTGCGCATACGCGCATCCTCGCTCACCGTCTGCGCGGGGATATGCCGTGCACCGTCCAATAGGATGTCGGACCAGATCTCGTCGGCGACAACGTAAACGTCGTGGCGCTCGAAGATTTCCATCGCGCGCCGCAGTTCACCGAGCTCCCACACGCGCCCCGTGGGATTGTGGGGCGAGCACAAAATGGCAGCGTGGATGCCACCCTCCGCAATCTTGCACTCCATATCCTCGTAATCCATGCGCCACACACCCGCTTCGTCGCGCACGAGCGGGCTTGCCACGAGCTCATACCCCGCATTCTTAAGTGTGCTGGTGAAGCACGTATACGTTGGGGCGTGCACGAGGACCTTGTCACCAGGCGAGCACAACACACCCAACGCATTGGCAACCCCGCCGAGAACGCCGTTTTCGTAGCCGATGTTTTCGGGCTTCACACCTGGCATCCCCTTGCGATGCTCATGCCACCAGGCGATGCTTTCAAAATAGGCCCTCGAGGGCTCGAAGTAGCCGAAGCACGGGTGCTCCATGCGGTCGCACAGCGCCTTCATCACGGACGGAGCCGTGGCGAATCCCATGTCCGCAATCCACATGGGAATGGCGTCAAAGCCCTCCTGTATCGCGGCATCCGTTGGCCCAAGCGAACCGCCGGCGATGGCGCTCTTGGCATCTGCAGCGATGGAATCCCAGCCAGTTCTATCGATAATCGAGGTGAAATCAAACATTCCCGCGACCTCTCATTTCAACGACCTCGTCTACCCAACAAGCGCATCCCGCTCAAGCGGATGCGTCAACCGTTATTAGTGCTTGGCATACTCCTTATCCTGCTGAAGCACAGTTCGACACACGACGCGCGCGAACACGCCCCGCAGCGACCGCAATGGGTTTACACGCGAGCAAGAATAATGCGCGGGCGGGTGGTAAGGTCATCGACAATACGCACGTCTTTCATTCCTGCGGCCCGGCACAGCTCGGCAGCGGCATCGAGATGGCCCTCGTAGAGCTCACATGCAAGCAGGCCGCCAGGTCGAAGCATATGCGGAGCGGCATTCACGAGCCGCCTGAAAATATCCAGACCGTCCGCTCCGCCGTCGAGCGCCAGGGCCGGCTCAAAGTCTGCCACCTCATGGGGGAGGGTCCCCATCACCGACGTTGGGATATACGGCGGGTTGGAAACCAGAACATCAAACGTGCCCCACTCCGTTTCACGGTTGAGGGGAGACACGAGATTGCCCAGGCGCACGTCTACGTCGGCGGGGCTTATACCGAGCGCGTCGCGGTTGCGAATGGTCAGATCAACCGCACGGGGCTCGATATCAATCGCGACGCACTGAGCGCGGCCGGCGCGCTCAAAGGCAATGGAAAGCGAAATGCAGCCCGTGCCGCACCCCACCTCAAGGACTCGCGCCATTCGAGGCTCTTCCTCGGCCGAGTCGTCATCCTGGGCGTCGCGAGCGGCCTCGCCAACCTCGGCACCCAGCGCAACCTCGTTCTCGCCACCCGAGGGGGCGACATCCTCCTCACCCGACGCCTCGACATCCTCAAAATCGCTGTCGCGAACCTCGCGCTCGATTGCGCCCTCGACAAGCTGAGAAGAAGCCTCCTCCTGCTTGGCCTCGGCGGCGGCAAGATCAGCTTGAATCGCAGCCTCTACCTCGGCATTCCAGGGAAGCTCAACGCGTTCGCGCCGCGCACTCGAAGGAGCGTCGAGCACCTCGCGGTCGAGATAGCCCAGCACCTCCTCAACCAGCAATTCCGTCTCTGGGCGAGGAATCAAAACTCCCGGCTCGCAACCCACGGTTATATGGCGAAAGCCCGTCTCTCCCACGATGTACTGCAGGGGCTCGCCCTTGGCGCGACGCACCACGGCCGCATGCATGGCCGCCAGCTCGTCTTCTGCCATGGGCTTGTCAAAGCCCACGTAAATATCCGTGCGGGTAAGCCCGCAGACGCCGGCAAGCAACCACTCCGCCGACAAGCGCGGGCGCTCGTCGCCCTTGTCTCGCAGATAGTCGCGCGTCCAATCCAAGCAGCGCTTGATTGTCCATGTCTCTTTGGGCATGTGGGCCTCCGTCCTTCGTGTTGCATAATCGCGATTCTACGGCACGCCCCCGAGCGGCCATACGAGAACGGCAAATTACAGCATTCAAGATCAAAATTCGCTGTTTAGGTAGCGAACTTCCCGTTTGAGCTTGCATCTTTCTTGCGCCCTCATATGGCGGCTGGGCATGCGAGCGGGCGCCTAGGCGCAAGCGGGCGCCGGGGCGTGAGCGCGCGCGAGACCAGCCTCACCCCGCGACCGTAAGCAAGCACGAATACAACCTCACCCCGCAGGCGAAAAAAAGCCGCCACCCAAAGGTGACGGCTTTCCATGTCTTGTATGAGATGGGATTACACGGCCTCTGCGAGCTTGGCGGCGCGATCCGCCGCAGCGAGGGCGTCGATGACACCGGAGAGCTGATCGCCCAGCAGCACGCCGTTGTACGTGGAGTTGAAGCCGATGCGGTGATCGGTCACGCGGTCCTGAGGCAGGTTGTACGTGCGGATCTTCTCTGAACGGTTGCCGTGGCCAATCTGGGCGGAGCGCTCGGCACCAAGCTCGGCCTGCTGCTTCTCGAGCTCCATCTCGTACAGGCGCGCGCGGAGCATCTGCATGCAAACCTCGCGGTTCTGGATCTGAGAACGCTGCTCCTGCGACTGCACGACCGTGTTCGTGGGAAGGTGGGTGATACGCACCGCGGAGTAGGTCGTGTTGACGCACTGGCCGCCAGGACCGGAAGCGCAGTAGGTGTCGACGCGCAGGTCGGCCTGGTTGATCTGGATGTCGATCTCGTCGGCCTCAGGCAGCACGGCGACCGTAGCGGTCGAGGTTTGGATACGGCCCTGGGACTCGGTCTTGGGAACGCGCTGGACGCGATGGACGCCAGACTCGTACTTCATGACGGAGTAGACCTTGTCGCCCTCGACCTTGAACTCGATGGACTTGAAGCCACCGGCCTCGCTGGGGCTGGAATCGAGCACCGTCATCTTCCACTTCTTGGACTCGATGAAGCGCTGATACATCTTGAACAGGTCGCCCGCGAAGATGGCCGCCTCGTCGCCGCCGGCAGCGGAGCGAATCTCGACGATGGTGTCCTTCTCGTCCATCGGGTCGCCCGGGATGAGCATGATCTTGATGTCTTCCTCGAGCTGGGGAAGTTTCTCTTCGTTCTCGGAGATCTCCATCTGGAGCATCTCCTTCTCGTCGGCGTCGGTGGTGTCGTGCAGCATTTCCTTGGCGACGTCGATGTCGTCAAGGGCACCGAGGTACTCGCGAGCGGCCTTCACCAGGTCGGTCTGGTGCGCGTACTCCTTGTTGAGGCGCGTGAACTCCTTGATGTCGCTGGCGACGGAAGGATCGGAGAGCTTCTTTTCCAGCTCTTCGAAGGCGATGATGATTTTCTCAAGCTTGTCGCGCATGAGGGCTCCTTCTATTTGCGTTGGGATGTTTGGGGCTGCCGGCGTAAACCGGCGTATATGTGAGGGCCGCCCGGGCGCAAGGCGCGGGCGAAAATGCCAACGTAGCTAGAGCTTGTCGAGTGCGACGTGCATGGCTTCCTCCTAATGTCTGCTGGATATGATACCCAACCTGCGTGAATGAGCCAACCGACACCGAGCGGACAATACGTCGCATCCACGAAAAGCGCTTGCCTCCCAGCCTCGCTCCGTCCGCCTCGGAGTGCGAGCGGCGGGGCGTGCATGCAAAAAGGGCCACCGCCTGCAAAGCGATGACCCACAATGTGCAATTCTGCACCCGTCCCCAAATTACACAGTTAGGATTCGAAGTTCAGCTGCTCCAGACGGTCGAACATCACGCCTCGACGGGTGAGGAAGTCCCACGGATCGAAGATCTCATCCAGCTTTTCGGGCGAAACCGTGCACTCGGGATCGGCCTCCAGGCGAGCACGCAGGTCGGGACCATCAACCGCCGCGTGGACATCGTCCCACACAGCCATGGAGTTGCGCTGCACGATCTTGTACGCGTCCTCGCGCGAGATGCCCGTATCGACCAGCGCAAGCAAAACCTTGGAAGAATAGATCAGACCGCGGGTAAGGTCGAGATTGGCCTGCATGCGGGCGGGGTACAGAATGAGGCCATCGACAATGCGAATAAGGCACATGAGCATGTGGTCGAGCGCCATAAAGCTATCGGCTTGCGCCACGCGCTCGGCAGAGCTGTGCGAAATGTCGCGCTCGTGCCACAGGGCCACGTTGTCAAAGGCCACCTGCGCGTTGGATTTCACGATGCGCGAAAGACCGCAAACCTTCTCAAGCGTGATGGGGTTGCGCTTGTGAGGCATGGCGGAGCTGCCCTTCTGCCCCTTGCGGAAGGGTTCCTCGACCTCAAGGGTGTCGGTCTTTTGCAGGCTGCGGATCTCGGTGGCAATGCGGTCGCACGTGCACGCCGTCGTTGCAAGCACGCTCGCAAGGTAGGCGTGATGGTCGCGCGAGATAACCTGCGTAGACAGCGGGTCGTGCACCAAGCCGAGGCGCTCGCACACATACTCCTCGACAAACGGATCGATGGAGGAATACGTCCCCACGGCGCCGGAGATGGCGCCCACGGCGACGTTCTCGCGAGCGTCGAGCAGGCGGTCGAGGTCGCGCTTGAGCTCCCATGCCCAGCTGGCGAACTTCATGCCAAACGTCATGGGCTCGGCGTGGATGCCGTGGGTGCGACCCACGCACAGCGTGTCGCGCTCCTCGAAGGCACGGCGCTGGCAGATCTCGCCGAGCTTGCGAACGTCCTCGATGATGAGGTCACACGCCTGGGTAAGCATGTAGCACAGGGCGGTGTCGCCCAAATCGGAGCTGGTCATGCCGTAGTGGACCCAACGGCTGGGCTTGGGCTCGCCCTCGGGAACGTCGGCGTCGACGTGCTCGCCCATATTGGTGAGGAACGCGATGACGTCATGGTGGGTCACGGCCTCAATGGCGTCGACCTCTTCCTTGTTAAAACCGGCGTGCTCACGAATCCACGTTGCGTCTTCCTTGGTAATGCCGCATTGCCCGAGCTCGGCCTGAGCCTCGCACGCCAAGACCTCGATCTCTTGCCAGACGGCGTACTTGTTCTCGAGCGAGAATATGTGAGCCATCTCGGGTCGGGTGTAGCGATCGATCATGACGGAGCTCCTTTGCATTCCAGCGTGAATCACACACCTATTGTACGTTCAGGCGGCGTTTTGCCACCATCAACTTACCGGGCTCGATACGCGATGGACATACTTCCCGCCCCGCCGGGCCCATCCGCGCAAATCGGGCATTGTCGATGCATTCGATTTGCGGCAGGCAACCTATAAGCCCGACGCCCGCGCGCCCGTGCAGCGTTGCAAACGCGATGATTTCGCCCAAAAAGAAGCAGGCCAGGGCTTTGCGGCCCTGGCCTGTGACTCTCAATGGAGCGGGTAACGGGACTCGAACCCGCGAATGTCAGCTTGGGAAGCTGATGCCTTACCACTTGGCGATACCCGCGTGCGGTTTAGTATAGCGCAGATGCGAGCATTTGGCCTAAAAAGACTGAGACCAAGCCACAAATCCTCGCTACCCCAGATCCTGCAGCGCCACGACCTCCATGCCGTCGCCCAGGCGACGCGCCTCGAGCGCCGCAACATACGCATTGGCCGCGGTAAGAGCGGTCACGCATGTCACGCCGCGGCGCACAGCCTCGGTACGCAGGCGATATCCGTCGCCGCGAGACCCCGGGCCATACGGCGTGTTGATGATGAAGGCGATGTCGCCATCGGCGATCATGTCGAGAATCCCGCACTCGCTCGACTCGCCCGACGCACCATCCGCGGCACCCGGCTCACCCGACGCGCCGATCTTCCCCACAATCTCGCACGGCACGTTACCGCCCCGCAGCACGCGTGCCGTGCCCTCCGTCGACACGATTTCAAATCCCAAGTGGCGCAAAATGCGAGCCAGGCTCAAGATGTGCCGCTTATCGCGATCGCACACCGAGATGAACACCCGCCCGTCCGCCGGCGTGGGCAGCTGGTAATCAATCGCGAGCTGCGTTTTCGCATACGCCTCCGGGTAGCTCTTCGCAATGCCCATGACCTCGCCCGTGGACTTCATCTCGGGGCCCAAGATGACCTCGGCGCCCGGAAAGCGGCCCCACGGCATCACGGCCTCTTTCATGCAGAAATACTCCGGCTCGCGATACTCGCCGGGCAACCCCAGGTCGCCCAGGCTCTCCCCCGCCATGATACGCGCGGCGTAACGCGCGAGCGGCACGCCCGTGGCCTTGGAGATGAAGGGCACCGTGCGGCTTGCGCGCGGGTTCGCCTCGATGACGTACACCGTCTCGCCCTTGATGGCAAACTGCACGTTCACCAGGCCGCGCACGCCCAGGGCAAGTGCGATGCGACGCGTGGTCTCGCGCAGCTTGGTCTTGAGGGCGTCGGAGAACGAAAACGGCGGGATGCAGGTCGCCGAGTCGCCGGAATGGATGCCCGCCTCCTCGATGTGCTCGAGGATGCCGCCGATATAGACGTTCTCGCCATCGCACAGCGCGTCGACGTCGCTCTCATATGCGCCCTCGAGGAATCGGTCGAGGTAGATGGGGTGATCCGGGCTCACACGCGCCGCCTCGGCCATGTACTCGCGCAGGCGCTCGGCGTCATAGGCGATCATCATGCCGCGGCCGCCCAGCACATAGCTGGGACGCACGAGCAGCGGGTATCCAATCTGCGTCGCGACGGCCTCGGCCTCCTCAAACGACGTCGCCATGCCCGCCGGCGGATACATCACGCCCAGGCGGTCGAGCAGTGCTGAGAAACGCTCGCGATCCTCAGCGAAATCGATGGCATCCGGCTGGGTGCCCATGATCGTGACGCCGCTCTCGGCCAGCTGGCGCGTGAGGTTCACCGGCGTCTGGCCGCCGAGCGTGGTGATCACGCCCACCGGGCGCTCCACATCGACGATGTCCATGACGTCCTCGTACGTGACCGGCTCAAAATACAGGCGGTCGGACGTGTCGTAATCGGTCGAGACGGTCTCGGGGTTGCAGTTGACCATGATGGTCTCAAAGCCGCGTTCGGCCAGCTCGTAGCATGCATGCACGCAGCAGTAGTCGAACTCGATGCCCTGCCCGATTCGATTGGGGCCCGCGCCCAAAATCATGACCTTGGGCTTGGGGCACGAGCGGACCTCGTCCGCCGCGACACCGGGATGGGCACCGGGCGCCTGCCGCATGAGATTCTCATAGGTCTTGTAGTGGTACTCCGTGGCGCTCTCGAACTCGGCGGCGCAGGTGTCCACCGTCTTCATGCTGGGGACCACGCCCAGGCCCTTGCGATACGCGCGCACAAACCGCTCATCGCTGCCGGTCAGGCTCGCGATCTGCGCATCCGACGTGCCGTATTGCTTGAGCAGGCGCATAGCGTCGGCATCGATGTCCTCGACGCGCAAGCCGCGCACCGCCTCCTGAACGGCGATCATGTCGTGCACGCGCGCGAGGAACCACGGGTCGATGCGCGTGAGCTCGTGCAGGCGCTCCACGGTCCAGCCGCGGCGCAGCGCTTCGGCCAGGTAGAAGATGCGCTGCTCCGTGGCGCGGGCCACATGCGCAACCAGCTCGTCGTCGGCCATCTGCCCGAGCGCGTCGGCCTTGGCGTCGGCGCCCAGACCGCGGTGACCATCCTCCAGCGAGCGCATCGCCTTGCCCAGCGCCTCCTCAAAGGTGCGGCCGATCGCCATGACCTCGCCCACCGCCTTCATGCGCGTCGTGAGCGTGGTGTCGGTGCCCTTGAACTTCTCAAACGCAAAGCGCGGTACCTTCACCACGCAGTAATCGATGGACGGCTCGAAGCACGCCGGCGTAGCGCGCGTGATGTCGTTGGTGATCTCGTCGAGTGTGTAACCCACGGCCAGGCGCGCCGCCGCCTTGGCAATGGGAAAGCCCGTCGCTTTGGAGGCGAGCGCGGAACTGCGACTCACACGCGGGTTCATCTCGATCACGATCAGACGGCCGTTTGCGGGGTTGACGGCAAACTGCACGTTGGAGCCGCCCGTCTCGACGCCAATCTTCTCCAAAATGGCGAGCGACGCCACGCGCATGCGCTGGTACTCGAGGTCGGAAAGCGTCTGCGCGGGGGCCACGGTGATGGAGTCGCCGGTGTGCACGCCCATGGGGTCGAGGTTCTCGATTGAGCACACGATGATGCCGTTGCCCGCGCGGTCGCGCATGACCTCCATCTCGTACTCTTTCCAGCCCTCGATGGACTCCTCGACCAACACCTCGCCCGCCGGGGACAGCTCGAGCCCCTGCGTCACGATGTGGACGAGCTCGTCCTCGTCGTGGGCGATACCGCCGCCAGCCCCACCCATGGTGAAGCTGGGGCGCAGCACGCACGGGTACCCCGTGGTTTGGGCGATGCCGAGCGCATCCTCGACAGAATACGCGTATCCCGACCGCGCCACCTCAAGCCCCAGCTCAGCCATCGCCTCGTTGAAGAGCTTGCGGTCCTCGCCGCGCTCGATCGCCGCCAAGTCGCAGCCGATCATCTCCACACCATAGCGCTCGAGCACGCCGGCCTTCGCCAGCTCGACCGCCGCGTTGAGGCCGGTCTGGCCGCCGAGGGTGGGCAGCAGCGCGTCGGGGCGCTCGCGTTCGATCACGCGCTCGATGAACTCGGCGGTGATGGGCTCCACATAGGTGCGGTCGGCAAGGCCGGGGTCGGTCATGATCGTGGCGGGGTTGGAGTTGACCAGCACCACCTCGTAGCCGTCCTCCTTGAGGACCTTGCAGGCCTGCGCGCCCGAATAATCGAACTCGCACGCCTGGCCAATCACAATCGGGCCGGACCCGATTACGAGAATTCGGTTGATATCTGTACGTTTGGGCATGGGTACCTCCGTTGTTGGCTTATTCTGCTGCCGCGAAATTCCAGCCGGCGAGGCGGTCGGCGGCGATGTCGATGCCCAGGTAATCCGGGTCGCCGGCCATCAGGCGCGTGAACGCCGTGAACAGGTAGTGCGCGTCGGTGGGGCCAGGAGAGGCCTCGGGATGATACTGCACGCAAAACGCGGGGTGATCGAGGAGCTGAATGCCCTCGGCAGTGCCGTCGTTGAGGTTTACATGCGTGAGGCGAATGCGGCCGAAGCGCTCGTTCTCGACCACGGGGGCGATGCCGCGCTCGACCCAGAATCGCAGGTCACCGCTGGCGGGATGCTCGCCCACGCCGCCCGAGAGCTCGGGCACCAGAGCGCCCAGGCTCGGAAACATCAGGCCAAAGCCGTGGTTTTGCGCGGTGATCTCCACGCGGCGCGTCAGCAGGTTCATAACGGGCTGGTTGCCGCCGCGGTGGCCAAACTTGAGTTTTTCGATCTGCGCACCGGCGGCGAGGCTGATCATCTGGTGGCCCAGGCAGATGCCAAACACCGGGACCTTGCCGATGAGCTGCTCGACCTGTGCATACGTTTCCTCCACAGCATCCGGGTCGCCCGGGCCGTTGGACAAGAACACGCCGTCGGGGTCCGTCGCGAGCACATCTGCCGCCGGGGTGTTCCAAGGAACGACGGTGAGGTCGCACCCGGCGCGCACGAGGCCCTCGAGGATCCCGCGCTTGACACCGCAATCGTACGCGACGACACGGTACGGCGCGCTCGTGCCGGAGGCGGAACCTGCGGTGCCGGAGGCGGTCGGCGCAGCAAACGCGAAATCGTGCGCCGCGGGAACATCATCCCTCGTGAAGGCGTGCGCTGCGGGGCAACTCACCGTCTTGACGAGGTTTTCGCCCACGAGCTGGGGCGCGTCCGCGAGGCACTGCGCCAGGATGTCCAAATCGAGCGTTTCCGTTGAGACGATGCCCATCTGCGAACCGCAATCACGCAGATGCTGCACGAGAGCACGCGTGTCCACGCCCTCGATGGCGACGATACCCTGTTGCTCGAGATATTCGACCACGCCCATGGAGCTGCGCCAATTGGACGGCGTGCGGCACATGTCGCGCACAACCATGCCGCGCAGAGCCGGAGCGGCGGCAGGGCGGCTGGCGTCTCCCGGATACGCGCTCTGCACGTCGGCGAGGTCGATGCCGTAATTGCCTATCTGAGGATACGTCATGGTGACGATCTGCCCCGCGTAGCTGGGGTCCGTCAGGACCTCGAAATACCCCTCGAGCGAGGTATTGAAGCAAACCTCCCCCGTCGCCGTTCCGCGGGCGCCGCAGCTCCGCCCGTAAAACGCCGTACCGTCTTGCAACAGCAGCACTGCCGGGACGCTATTTCCTTTTGTGGTAGATGCCATGATGCGCTGCGCCAGCGGACTCATCGCCGTGCGCAACGACGCGGGCGCCGTGGCACCCGCAGGGTACTGTGAACCCATCTCGTCTCCTTTTCGGTCTCTCGGTACCGGCTTAAAGGCCGTATGGTCTCGCGGTATTGTACGCGCATCCAAAGAAGAATGGTTACAGAACTTTGCGATATGCACGATTTGTTTCTAGCTGATGTCTTTTATGCATAAGTCATGGTGATAATCTGGTTTTATCACACATATGCGACTTTTGCACAGCACCAGCGACCTCGCATGCGCCGCCGGGAACGGCGCGGCAAAAGAAAAAACGCGAGGGCATTGCTGCTCCTCGCGTTCTCTTGTATGCGGGTGGGCCGTCAGGGGTTCGAACCCTGGGCCTTGGGATTAAAAGTCCCCTGCTCTGCCAGCTGAGCTAACGGCCCGCGTGCGGTATTGTAGCACGAGCGCGGCGCGCTGTGAAAACCTGCGCCGGCGCTAAGGAAAAAGCTCGTATGCCGACTCGCTTACTCCCAGGTCCACTGGCCGTTCACGAACACGGGCACCTCTTCGCCGTCGGCGGTGACGCCCATGATGTTCAGGTCGTCGGCACCAATCATGAAGTCAACATGCGTGCCGCTCTTGTTGAGGCCAACGGCACGCAGTTCCTCCTGCGTCATGTCGTAGCCGCCGCGGTAGCACTCGGGGAACGCCGAACCCAAAGCAAGGTGACAGCTCGCGTTCTCGTCGTAGAGCGTGTCGTAGAACAGCGTCTCCGTCTCGCGAATCGGCGTGTTCTTGGAGATCAGGGCAACCTCACCCAAACGGCGAGCGCCCTCATCAGTGTCGAGGATGCTCGCGAGCGTCTCGCGGCCAACCTCCGCGTCGAAATCGACCACGCTGCCGTTCTCGAATTTCAGCCAGAAACGGTCGATGGTGTTGCCGTGGCGCACGAGGGGCAGCGCGGAGTACACGATGCCGTCCACGCGCTCGCAGTGCGGGGAGGTGAACACCTCCTCGGTGGGGATGTTGGGGAAGAAAGTCTTGCCATCGGGGGTGCACGTCGCTCCGCCCTCCCACACCTGGGCGTCGGTCATGCCAACCCACAGGTCGGTACCATTTGCGGAGGTGTAGTGCAGCCGGTCGAACGTGCGCTCGTTGAGGAACCGCAGGTTCTTCTCGAACGTGGCGTTGTGGAGCTCCCACGCGGCCTCGGGGTCGTCGCCGTCGGCGCGGGCGACCGAGAGAATCGAGCACCACAGGCGATACACGGCGACCTCATCGGCAACGCCCGGGAACACCTGGCGAGCCCATGCGGCCACCGGGGCGCCGGCGATGCACCACGGGTTGATGTTGAAGTCCATCCCATGGCGGTACGCCTTGCACTGCGTGTTGCGGGCCTTGGACGCCGCAGCGGGCTTGGCGGGGTCGATGCCCTTGAGCGCCTCGGGGTCGGCCCCCTCGACGAAGATGAAGCACGCGCCTGCCTCGGCGAGCGAATCGAGCTGCTCGCGCTGCCAGGCGGGAACAGTTTCAAACCATTCGATCTCGACATGCTCGTAAGTGAGACGCGTGATGGCGTCGTCACTCCAGATCACCGTCACGTGCCCGGCACGGGCGCGATACGCGCTCGCCACGAGCATGCGCACGAAGGCCGCCGTCTCGACGGGAGCCTGGATAACAACCTCTTGCCCAGGCTTGACGTTCACGCCCTTGCGGACGACCAGGTCTGCATAGCGCTCGATCTTAGGCTGGAGCTTCTCCAGCCCGGCGCGCGCATCCTCGACGGTCAACTCTGCAGCAAACATAGAATTCCCCTTGCCCTACTTCTTGGACTTTGTGTCCTTCATCGAACGAGCGATGACCTCATCGAGCTTGGCATCGCTCATGCCGGACGCGGTGGCGCGGCAGGTGTTGCGGATGGGGCGGATCTTGATGAAGTCGAAGATGAACGCGACGATGATGGCGGCGTATGCGGCGACGAGCAGCGCGATCTGGGCGGTCTGACCAGCGCCGGAGGCAACGCCGTCCTGGCCGTACACCATCAGGAGCACCCACGTACCCACGAGGGCGATGATGCCGATGGCCAGCAGGATCCACCAAACGCGACGGAAGCGCACGTAGTCGGGGTCCTCCTTGAGCAAGGCGTTGGAGGCAGTGTAGATGCGGTCCTCCTGACGGCGCAGCTCGGCCTTGCGGGCCTTCTTCTCCTCCTTGGAGAGGTTGGAGAGGTCCTCACCGCGCTCGGCGGCGGCGCGCTTGGCCTTGGCGGAGGCGGGGACCACGCGCACCGACCCGGCGGCGGCGCGGGCCGGCTTTGCGGACGATGCGGACTTGCGGGCCATGCCGCGATGGCTCTCGCCCTGCAGCTTCTCTTGGGTACGCTTGTTCTGGGCGCTACGAGTGCTCACTTACTGTTTCTCCTTCTTGGGTGACGTTTGACCGGAATGTGCTCCCGGTAATAATCTCATATGCCATGCGATACCGAGCCGATGTCCTTTCAATCACCTCAGACGGCACATGCGGAGGCTCACCCTTGAAATCCCAATTGGCCGCAAGCCAATTGCGCACATATTGCTTGTCGTAACCGGGCTGCGCCACACCCTCCTCATAGGTGTCCGCCGCCCAGAATCGGCTCGAGTCAGGGGTGAGGCATTCGTCAATAAGCGTGAGTCGTCCGTCGATGATGCCGAACTCGAATTTGGTATCAGCAATGATGATACCGCGTGTGAGGGCATAGCGGGAAGCCTCCGTATACAGGGCAATCGACAAATCGCGAAGCTGATGCGCGAGGTCTGCGCCCACCAGGTCGGCGCACTGCTCAAACGTCACATTCTCGTCGTGCTCTCCCACCTCCGCCTTCGTGGACGGGGTGAACAGCGGCTCGGGCAGGCGCGACGCCTCAACGAGACCCGCAGGCAAAGCGCTGCCGCCCACGATCCCGCATGAGTCGTAGGCCTTTTTGCTCGAGCCGGTGAGGTAGCCGCACACCACGCACTCGATCTTGACGGGCTCCGCCTTGCGCACCAGCATCGAACGGCCGGCGAGATACTCACGATACGCCGAGAATTGCTCGGGGAAATCGGCGGGATCGATCGAGATCACATGGTTGGGAACCACACTCGACAGCTTGTCGAACCAGAATGCCGAGAGCCGGTTGAGCACCTCCCCCTTGCAAGGGACCTCGTCGGGCAGGATGTAGTCGAATGCCGAAATTCGATCGGAGGCCACCATCAGCAGGGCATCGCCCGCATCGTAGATGTCTCGTACTTTCCCCTGGGAATCAGGTCGCAGGCTCATAGTTGACATAGGCGCCATCTCCTTCGCGTCGTCATGATGGACGTCGAGGAGTCACTCGACGCCGGCCGCTCATACCCCAGCCGGCGCCCTGGAAGCGCCGCCCGCGCGGCTAGTGCCTCATTGTAGTCGCGCCATTTTCTTCTTCCTGCTCGCGCGGAAGATGTAACGTAAACGACGTCCCTTTTTCAAGTTCGCTCTCAACCGCGATGAAGCCGTGGTGGCGCTCGACGATCTGTTTGGTCACGGCCAAACCGACGCCCAGGCCACCGGCCTCGCGCGCGCGGCTCGCGTCGGCGCGCCAGAAGCGGCCGAAGATGCGGGCGAGGTCGTCCTTGGCGATGCCGATGCCCGTATCAGACACCGTCACCATCACGTACTTGCGGTCGCCGTGAACGGACACGACGACCCACCCGTCCTCGGGGGTGTAGCGCATCGCGTTGCTCATGAGGTTGATCACGCATTGGGTGATCATGTCGGCGTCGCAGGTGATCACCGACGTCCGTCCCTGCATCTCATCGACAAAGCGCAGGTGCAGGCCCTTGTTGTGGAACAGCTGGTGCTGGTTGTTCACGACGGTCTGCGTGAGCTGGACGATATCCACCTGATCCAGGTTCAGCGGCGCCGTGTGGTTTTCCAGACGAGAGAGGTCGAGCGTCTGCTGGACGAGGCGCGCCAGGCGACGCGTCTCGGATGCAACCGTCTCGAGATGCTCGGCGTCGGTGGGATAGACGCCGTCCTGCATCGCCTCGACGGTCGCCTGCATCGCCATGAGCGGCGTGCGCAGCTCGTGCGCCACATCGGACGTCAGGCGGCGTTCGCGCTTGAGGTCGCGTTCGAGACTCGCCGCCATCTCGTCAAACGTTTCGCCCAGCTGGTCAATCTCATCCTCGCCCCGCATGTTGGTTCGAGCGGAGAGGTCGCCCTCGCGGATGCGGCGGGCGGTGTTGGTAATGGTCCGCACGGGGATGGTGAACATCCTCGACATGATGAGGCCCATGCCGACGGCCATGAGCACCGCGATGAACGCGGCGAGGCCCATCGCGTTGAAGGTGCGCTCCCTAAATGCGGTGTCCGCCTTTGTGAGCAGGGCGTCGCTGCCCAGCACCCAGAGGCGAACGTGGCCGATTTCGTTGCCCGCGGTATCCCGCACGGGCGACACGACGGCTGACTCGGGGCCGGTGGGCGCCTTTGAGACCGGGCTGCGGCTGCCCTCCGGCGCCGTGGCGTCTTCAGTCGCGCTGGTTCGCGCCGCCGCGGGCCAGGTATCGTCGTACAAGATCACCCCGTTGGCATCGGTGACCTGCATGCCGATGTCATCGGACAGCGTGCTGGACTCGGCGATGCTCCGTATGGCCGTGGCGGTCCACCCGCCCTCCTGCTCGTATTCCCTCGCGAGCTTTATGGCAGCAACCTGTGCGATCTCCTCGACGTTGGAACGGGTGTAATCCGAAAACGCGCCGCCCCACACCACAGTGACCACGCTCGCCAAGATGATGACGGTGACGAGCGACGTGAGAGCGAACGAGAGTGCCATGCGGCCGCCGTAGCTCATGCCCGTGCGCGGCACCGGATGCGGCGTGTTCCAGCTCGCGCGCGACGAGGGCTGCTCGGGCTCCCCATGCTTTTGACCAATGATCAGGCGCTCCATAGCGCACCCCTATCCATCCCCCGGAGCAGAAAGGCGCACATTGCGCAGGCTCGACACGTGCACCTGCATTGGGGCCATGCCATCTGCTCCAACTCAAAAAAGGGCGCCACGTTGCGCGGCGCCCTTGCATGTATCTTACTTGTCGCCCTTATCGGGTTGCGCGGGCGCCTCGAAGCGATAGCCGACGCCGTGGACCGTGTAGAGCCACTTGGGCTTCTTCGGGTCGTCGCCCAGCTTGGCGCGGAGGTTCTTGACGTGACTGTCGATGGTGCGCTCGTAGCCCTCGAAATCGTAGCCGAGTACCTTCTCCACGAGCTCCATGCGGTTGTACACGCGGCCCGGATGGCGGGCGAGCGTCGTGAGCAGCTTGAACTCGGAGGCGGTGAGGTCGACCTCGCTGCCGTCCACCAGGATCTTGTGACCCGAAATGTCGATGACGAGGTCACCGAAGTCGAGCACCTCGACCTGGGGTTCCTCAGCCAAGTGGGTGCGGCGGAACAGCGCGCGCACGCGAGCGACGAGCTCACGCGGGGAGAACGGCTTGATGAGATAGTCGTCCGCGCCGAGCTCGAGACCGATGATGCGGTCCTCGACCTCACCCTTGGCGGTGAGCATGATGATCGGCACGTCGGAGGTGTCGCGGATGGCGCGGCACACGCGCTCGCCCGAAAGCTTGGGGAGCATGAGGTCGAGCACGATCAGGTCGAACTGATGCTTCTCGAATTCCTCGACTGCAGACTGACCGTCGCCCACGCCAACGACCCAATAGCCCTCGCGCTCCAGATACGCAGCTACCGCGTCGCGAATGGCCTTCTCATCTTCTACCAGCAAAATCTTACGTGCATCTGAAGCCATGGGCGGCCTCCTCATCTCGCAAACAATCGTCGTTTCATTCTAACGCACAGAAACAGCGCATATTTCAAGAGAAGTATGCCCAATCTCTCAAGTGCTCAATCACTTAGGCGAGCGCAAAGACGCGCATGCGCACCATAGACGGCAAGCCGTCGTCGCCGCGCACGGTCGCATACGACACGAATTGGTCAGTCGTGCCCTCACTTGCCGGATAGTCGCCAAAGTCGAGAGTCTTGTCGGGGGCGGAGAGGATCGCGTACGTCTTGGCGTCGGTGTCCACCAGGAAATGCGAGGACTGCGCCTTGATAAGATAGCGACTCCCCTTGCCCGCGACGCACGCCAGCGGCTCGCGGCTCAAGTAGACGAACGGACCGTCGGGCAGGCCGATGAATGTGCCCATGTTTCCCAAACTACCGCCGTAGCCGTAGTTCGCCTCAACCGAGAAGGCGAACTGCCCTCCCATGTAGACGGCCTCGAAGGGGCTGATCGTCTCGGGCATCACCAACTGGGCTACGACCTGATGGTTTCCCTCGAGGTCAAGCGCCGTGATGCCGTAATAGGTTCCGCCCTCCTCCTGCTCGACACGGGGGACTATGGTGAGATACCCATCGCTCACGCGCGGCCACGTCGCAAAACGACCCGGGCTCTCATAGAGGTCCTTGCCCTTTGCATCGCCGACACTCCACAGGTAACAATGGGAGAATTCGGTTCGCTTCGCACCGGTTGCCAGGGGCATCTTTTGCCAGATGACCGACGACCCGGTCGCCGTGAAACGTGCGGGCTCCCAGTCCACGTCGCCTCGATCGAGCTCCAGGGCGTCCCCGACTATCGAGCCGTTTTCCAACTGTGACGCCAGAAGCACCCACTCGCCCGTCGCGTAATCCATCTCGACCCATGCGAACACACCCTCCGCGCATCGCACATCGTGGAAGCCAAACGCCCGACCCTGTGTGGGCTGCTCGAACAATGTTGTGCGCTGACCGGAAACGAGCGAGATGATACCGAGCGTGTTTACCGCGCGGGCGCTTGCGGGCGCCTCCAACAGGGCTGCCCACGAGCCCTCGCAGTGAACGGGCACCGTTCCGAGCGGCAGGTCCCACGCAAACTGCGGCTGCAAACCGCAGTCGACGTTCTCGTACTCCTCGGTAACGTTGACGATTTTGGAGTCATCGGTAATGACCTGCGGTTTTGACGTCACCGACGAGGACGAGTCCGACCCGCAGCCCGCAAGCGACACGGCGCCCAGCACGGCGCTCGCCGCAGCGATGCCCTTGGCGACGCCGCGGCGCGACACGCTCCATCTGTCGCGCGACATGCCTTCATCCTTTTTGCGTTCTGCCTGGTCCATGCCATCACCCATCGATCTCACCTCATCGCAGCCCTCAACACCACACGCGTTGAACCCACGTCAGCCATGCGGCTCGTGCCCGCATCCGCCTTAACGCATCCGCCTCTACGCTTGCGCCTGAGCTTCGCGGAGGGCCCTGGTCATCTGGTCTGCACACGACGTTTTGCGCGGGCCACAGGTATTGCCCTCGAGCATCTCAACGATTCTCTCGACCGGCTGGCCAGCCACGAGCTTGCCAATCGCTTTGAGGTTGCCGTTGCAGCCTCCCTCAAACGAGACATGCTCGATGGTTTGGCCATCGTCGCTGAGTTCCACGTGAATCATTCGAGCGCACACGCCGCGCGGCTTGAAATCGAGATCGATCATGATAGCAGCCTTTCCCTTCAATCGTTATCGCAGAAAGTATGCCACAGGCTTATGTGTAGTTTAGGGAAAGGCACACGAAAAAAGGGCGAGCCTGAAGGCCCGCCCTCTTGCATATTGCATCTTTCGAACGAACCACGGTTCGCCCTCATCGCGGTGCGCCATTGCAATCGTTTCGAAAACCACGGCGCGCTTCGTCACGTTCGACGTTACTCGGCAACCTCGAACAGGAACGGGGTAGTCCAGCCATCCGGCACGGCGCCCTGCTGGCCGTCGCCCAGATCGACCTTGCTCCAGCCCTCGGGGATACCGCCCTCGCCCTCCCAGGCGCCAACCTGGTGGCAGCCGGCGCAGGTGAAGACGCTCTGGTCGTGCATGCGGTGGCAGGAGTTGCACTGCTGCACGCCGTGGAAGTCGCTGTGCGGGTCAAACGAGAGGTCCGCGGTGGAAGACTCGCTCGCGCCGGGCATGATGCCGGCGCCGGCGTGGCAACCGCTCTGCAGGCAGAACTCGTTGGTGTAGGTCACCTTGGCCAGCGGGGTCTCGTGAGAGCCCGTGAGCTGGGACTGAGCCATGCGAGCGGAGGTGCCCAGCGTGTTCTCGTGGCAGTCGAGGCACTTGCCATTGACGACGGCCTTGTGGGCGTACGCAAGGGAATCGGTCTGATTCTCAAACGTGTCGTAGTACTTGCCCATGGTGCTGTGGCACAGGGCGTCGCAATACCCGGGGGTGGCACGCCAGGCCCAGCCGGCAACGCCGAGCACGGTGACGGCCACGACCGCGGCGATCACGATGGGAAGGCGCTTGCCCTTCCAGTCGCGCTTCTTCTTGGGAGTCTCGGGCGTGGCCTCAGCCGCGCTCGCCTCCTTGATCTCATCAGCCATTGTTGCTCCTCTACTTCCTACGACACTACGCGGACAGAGCCGGGTTGTCGCCGCAGTACTTCTCCAGAATGTGGTCGTAGGCGCGGGTGCGCTCGTCGTAAGACGCGCCGCCCTCGGTCAGCAGGCCGCGGGACTCGAGATCCTCGGCGATGTCGTCCATGCCAAGGTCCTTCAGGCACTCCTTGGTGGGGCAGCCGAGCTTCTCGTCCCAACCAAAGCGCTTGTAGAGCATGCCCAGGGCCTTCTGCCAGTCCTTGCGCTCCATCTTGTCGGTGCCGGGGGTGAAGGGCTCGATCTCGGGATCCTTCTCGAAGACCCACTCGGTGATGACGTCGTGGACGTTGCGCATGTCGTTGCAGCCCACGTTGCCGTCCTTGTCCTTCATGCCGCGAACGGTGTTGGCGCGCTGGAGGGTCATGATGCGCTCGCCGGCCTTATACAGGTCGTCGATGGTGACCTCCTGGCCGGTGACGGCGGTGTAGAACTGGGCCTCGAGGTCCAGGTCGCCGCGGTAGTTGCGCTCCTTGGCGGGGGCCATGGCCATGGGCCACACCCAGTTGCACAGAACGAGGGAGTCGTGCAGGACGTCGGTGACGATACTCCACCAGGCGAACTCGGCCTTGGCCTCGTTCATCTTGGTGTAGTCCTTCACCGGGTCGATCGCGCCCTTGCCCCACATCTCGGTCGCCATCTCTTCCTTGAGCTCATACGGAAGGCCGCAGCCCTGGAAGTTGACGGCGGAGTGGATCATGTCGTCGCGGTTGAACATCATGTTGTACAGGCCGCCCACCTGACCGAAGGTCTCGATGGAGTGGTGCACCGGCCAGCCGCGGTAGTTGATGAGCGCGGACTTGGCGTTGTCGAACCAATCCTCGCAGCCCCACTCCTTGGTCCAGATGACCGGGCCGTGACCGAGCAAGGAGATCGGCTTGTTCTCGGTGTCGTTGGAGGCGATGTCGAGCAGGATCTTGATGAAGCTCGAGGGGTCCTGACCGTGGATGATGGCGTCAAAGTTGTACTCGGCCATCTGCTCGGCCGGGACGTGCTTATCGAGAATGCCCGCGGAGTAGGTCCAGGCGAGGTCGCGATAGAGCTGGGCGTAGTTGCACCACAGACCGAGGTCGTCGACCGTGGCGGAGATGAGCATGTTGTAGCTCACGGAGAGGTCGGACAGGGTCTTGCCGTCCTCCTCGTAGATGCCCTCGGCCTTGAGGAAAGACTGCATGTAGGCAGAGAATGGGAAGCCCGGGACGCAGGTGTTGCCCTGGGACTCGTAGCCCGTCTTCTCCTGGACGTACGGCACGTGAACCTGAGCGTAGCAGCGCACGGGGCAGCCGTGGCAGCCGGCCATCTTCACGGTGTACTTCTCGGCGGCGGGGCCCATGTCCTTGGTGGACTTCATGCAGCGATAGCCCATGGTGTTGGGCTCGAACGGCTTGGGCTCACCGGTCTCGATGGGGCCACCCTCGGCGGCAGCCCAGTACAGGCCCTTGCGAGCGGTCCAACGGGAACCGGCGTCGTAGTACTCTGCCCAAGACTGCTGGGTGCTCGGCACGACGTGGTTGTTGTTGGAGCCGATGACCTGGGCGATCATGTAGTCGGACAGGTCGGCAACCATCTGAGGGTCGGCCACGTGGCAGGCCTTGGTGCCGCGGATGACGACGGCCTTGAGGTTCTTGGAGCCAAGAACGGCGCCCAAGCCAGCGCCAGCGGAGTGAGAACGGGTGTTCATCACGCAGGCGTAGGGCAGCAGGTTCTCACCGGCAGGACCGATGGCGGCGACGCAGCACTCAGCGCCGTGCTTCTTGCACAGGGCCTCGGTGGTCTCGCGGGTGCCCTTACCCCAAAGGGCGGAGGCGTCCTCGATCGAGATCTTGTCATCGTCGATGAAGATGTAGGAGGGCTTGTCGGCCTTGCCCTCGATGATCAGGCCGTCGTGACCCGAGTACTTGAGCATGGCGCCGAGCTGACCGCCGCAGTGCATGTCAACGACCAGGTGGTCGGTGGTGAAGGTCGACAGGGACGCCCAGGTGGAGCGACCGGCCAGCGGCACGCCGGAGCCGGTCAGGGGACCGACGGCGAGAACGGCCTTGTTCTCCTCGTCCATCCAATCGACCTCGGGGCCGACCTCGTCGTACATAATCTTGTTCGCGAAGCCCATGCCACCGATGTAGTCCTTCTGTATCTCGACATCGGACTCTTCGGTGATATCTCCGCTCGTGAGGTTGACGCGGGCGATCCAGCCAGCCCAACCGTAAGAGGTTTCAGCCATTGCGCTTCTCCTTTACTGGGCGATCTTGCCGCCGGCAACAAAGTCCTGGACTTCGCTGACGTAGGGCCACTTGATCTCGGAACGGGTGGGGCCGGAAGAGTGGTTCACGTTCTCCCACTTGATGAGCTCGAGCGCACCGTTGGGGCACTGGTCGGCGCAACGGCCGCAGGCGACGCACTTGGTGGACTTGTGAGTCTCGGTGTTGACCACGGGCATGTGCCACGGGCATGCAGCGACACAGGTGCCGCAACCGACGCACTTCTCGGGATCGACGGTGCGGGTGCCGTTCTCCATCGTGATGATGGCGCCGTGCGGGCACGACGTCTGGCACAGGGCGGTAGTGCACATGTGGCACGCGCGGATCTGCCACTCGCAGGAGTAGAACAAGCCGTCACAGGACTCCCAGTCGGAGCCGAACTGGAGACCGTCATGCACGTGGATGCGCGCAGCGGCGGGCTGAGAAGCGCCGTCGTTCTGCAGCGTGCACATCATCTCGCAGCGCTGGCAACCCGTGCAGCGGGCACGGTTGACCTTGAGCACGTGGGCCGGGGTCGCATAGTAATCGACCTCGCCCTTGGAGCTCGTAGGGGCAGCAGCGGCAGAATCCGGGAGCAGCCCCAGCGCCACCATGCCCGCCACGAACGCACCCGACACCTTCACAAACCCACGACGGGTAAAGAAGGAGTCGAGACAATCCGCACCGGAGCCGACCTGCTCCATGGCGGTGTTCTCTTTCATAGTTCCCTCCCCTATTTGCTTCACGAACACGGATGTGTCCGCGGAACTCTGAAACGCTGTGCACAGCAATAGTGCGCACATGCAGACACGTTCAATTATGCCTGAATAAAGCGTTTAATCCGCAGTATCAGATTATTCTATTTGGAGAATAATTCGCCTGGGCAAAGTCGCCTCGAGCGCACTGCCGCCGACTTTTTCGCGTTGAGGGTAGAAATGTCGAAAACAACGCGTTTGAAGCGGCTCATTTTCGACATTCTTACCCTCGGCGCGGGTATGCCAGGCACGGACTGCTTTCCGGGCGCGCGGGCACGCGCACGGGCCCGTCCTACTCGATTTCGCCCGTTTCGCGCAGCTCCTGGTCCACGCGCTCATCGCGCAGGGAGCAATTCTCGGTGAGCAGGCAGTTGGGGCACATGTTCTCGCACCGAATAACCTCGTTGAGCTCGGCGATCGAATATCCCTTGATGCGCAGCAGGTAGTCGCCGATCAAAGCGCGCACGGCCTCGACCGCATAGGTCAGCGTATATTTGCGTCCGTTTGGCAAACCGCCCACAGCGTCCAAAATGTCTTCCTTCGAGATGGCGAGCGCCTCGTCGAACGTCTTGTTGCGCAGTATGGTTGCCAGCGCCGTAGCGCACGCGATTGCCGCCAGGCAGCCATGACTGCGGAATCCCACCTCGACAAACGTCTCTGTCGCGGGGTCAATCTCGGCGAACAGCTGCATCTGAACTGTTCCGCGCTTCTCCTTGCCCACGCTGCAAAACGCGTTCGCCCCATCCGGAATGCCACCGTTTTTGGCGTCGGCGATGAGGTCGAGCGCTTTGTCGGAATACTCCGTGATCGGGGCGTCGTTCTCAATCTGATACATGTCGGGTGTGCGCAAAAATGGCGTGTCCTCGGTCAGGCGGCGCTTGGCCATGGGTCTTCCTTTCTTTTGAGACCACGAAGCGTGGTTCGATCATGTCGTCGGCACAGTAGACGCGAAGGGTGGTCTACGGGTTGCGGAACTTCTCCACGCCATACCACTCTGCCAGTGCCTTCGCCTGAGCGGGCGAAAGGTGGCGCCTCGAATAGAAATACGTCTCGCCAAGACTCGTATTCGTGGTCTCGATGTCTGCGTACGCCTCTTCGGACAGGCAGCGCTCATAGAGACCCGCCACCTTGGAAGCAGGCCACAGGTACGGCTGGTTGAGAAAATCCGCGGCGGCGACGGGGCGCGGATACACGCGCGACTCGGTGCGCACCACGTCGACAAAGGTCGCAAGGTCGTCGCCCTCCGCGGTGTTGAACAGCGCATGCGCGTAGCTATGCGACATTACCGGCTTGGAATACAGGTAGGTTCCCGACTTTCCGTACAGGACGACGACGTCGGTCACCTCGGGCTCTGGCAGAGGCTCATCCAAGCCAAGTTCATCGAGCTCGGGGCGGTCGTCATAGCCACGAGGCATCTCCTGCTTACCCATGGCGGGGGCATCCTCGGCATGAGGGCGCCGTTCGATATATGACAGGAGATCTCGGGCAAAGGCCTTCGCTTCCAAGCCCTCGGGCGCAAACGCTCGCTTGACCCAACGATCGGGTGTCGTCAATTTGCCCTCCGCGGACCTGCGGCGCATATCGGCAAGGGCCATGTCGGCGGCAATGAGCCAATCATTGCGGGCATGAATAGCAGCCAGTTCTTCCGCATTGGGGCAAGGCGCCGACGAGGCGGCCGTCTCATCCTCGACAGCCTGCTCGTCCAGGCCGCCCAACAGCTCATCCACTTCACGCGAATCGGTCAAAATCTCCCCTTCTGTCACGTTGTTCCACGCATGACATTGTACGAGAAAGAAAGCTCCGCACAAAAAAGAGGGCACCCGAAGATGCCCTCAGAATCTATCGCGAATCCCTTACTTCGCTGCGCGGTTCGCCGCCTTCTTGCGGTCGGTGGCGTTGAGCAGGCGCTTGCGCATGCGAATGTTCTTGGGCGTGACCTCAACGAGCTCATCGTCGATGATGTACTCGAGGGCCTCCTCCAGGGAGAACGTGCGCGGCGGAACGAGCTGCACGGAGATGTCGGCAGTGGAAGAGCGCTGGTTGCCTAGATTCTTGGTGCGCGCGATATTCACGACCATGTCGCCGGGCTGATTGCGCTCGCCCACGAGCATGCCCTCATAGCACTCGGTGCCGGGCTCGACAAAGAGAGCGCCGCGCTCCTGGAGCGTACCGAGGGCATAGGCCACGGCCTTCTCGGTCGTCATGGCAATCATGGCACCGTTCTTGCGGCCGCCAATCTCGCCGGCATACGGGCCGTACTCGAGGAACGTGTGGTAGAACACACCCTCACCATGCGTGACGTTGAGGATGCGGTTCTTCAAGCCCATGATGCCGCGCGTCGGGATGCGGAACTCGACGTGCGTGACGGACTTGCCCGTCTCCATGCTGGTCATGGTGCCACCCGAGTTTCCGAAAATCTCGATGACCTTGCCGGCGTACTCGTCGGGGCACTCGACCACAGCCTGCTCGACAGGCTCGATGAGATTGCCGTTGTCGTCCTTCTTGAACAGAACGCGGGGGCGACCGACCTGGAACTCATAGCCCTCGCGGCGCATGGTCTCCATCAGAACGGAGAGGTGCAGGATGCCGCGGCCGCTCACCTCGACGCCCGTCTTGTCGTCGAGCTCCTCGATGCGCATGGTCACGTTGTTCTCGCGCTCGTTGAACAGGCGCTCCTTGAGCTGACGTGCGCCGACAATGTCGCCGTCGCGGCCAACCAGCGGAGAGGTGGACGCCTCGAACACGATGGACAGAGTCGGGGGATCGATCTCAATGGGATTGAGCTCGACGGGGTTCTCGGGATCGGTGTAGACGTCGCCGATATCGGTGTTGTCAACGCCGACAACAGCTGCGAGGTCGCCGGCGCTCACTTCGGAGCACTCGGTACGGCCGAGGTAGTCGAAGGTGAAGAGCTGCTTGACCGTAGCGGTCTTGCGCTCGCCGTCGTTCTTGACGACGAGAATCTGGTCGCCGGTGTGGATGGTGCCGGAGTACACGCGGCCGATGCCAATGCGGCCGACGAAGTTGGAGTGGTCGATGGTGACGCACTGCATGGCGAGCGGGCCGTCGACGTCCACCTCGGGCGCGGGCAGGTCGTTGACGATCATGTCGAGGAGCGGGTACATGTCCATGTTGCCGTCCTCGGGGTCGAGGCGGGCGTAGCCGTTCACGCCGGAGCAATACACGACGTGCTCCATGGCAAACTCAAGCTGTTCATCGGTAGCGCCCAGGTCAGCCATAAGATCCAGGCAGTCGTTGTACGCCTTCTCCGGATCGGCGCCGGGACGGTCGATCTTGTTGATGACGATCATGATGGACAGACCAGTGTCGATGGCGTGACGCAGCACGAAGCGCGTCTGAGGCATCGGGCCCTCAAAAGCGTCAACCAAGAGCAGTGCGCCGTCGGCCATGCGCAGCACGCGTTCGACCTCGCCACCGAAATCGGCGTGGCCGGGGGTGTCGATGACGTTGATCTTCACGCCGTTGTAATCGATGGAGATGTTCTTGGCCAGAATGGTGATGCCGCGCTCGCGTTCCTGATCGTTCGAGTCGAGCACGCGGTCCTGAACCTCCTGGTTGGAACGGAAAGCACCCGCCGCACGAAGCAGCTTGTCACACAGCGTTGTCTTACCGTGGTCAACGTGGGCAATAATGGCGATGTCTCGCAGGTTCTCTACGCGCATGGGCGACCCCTAACTATAGTCGTGCGTAATGGACAAGTGGCAATTCGACGGGCGTCGAATATCTTCGGTAATCGGTATTGATACGAGCGTATTGTAGCTGTTGCAGTGTCGCACAAGGCGTGTATGCAGCGGTTTTGCGAGCCCTACACATAATCTGAAGGCAGGTTGTCCTACATGAGCTCGGCATGCGCAGGCAAATGCTTGTCATGTAAAGATATGGAGACTGAAACACCCCACGACGGAGGGCAAACTAGAGCAGCGGAGGCTCCTCGCCGGCGGGCTCAGGGTCACACCACATGAAGTTCTCCCCACTACCGACACCCGAATACAACACGTATGCCGAATAGCCAAGCGACATGCCACGCTGGTAAAAACTAACGATAATGGCGTCCTGGAATTCGCAGTCGAGTTCGACCCCGCCTGCATAAGCGATGGCATAGCGATCAAGAGGACCCACATGGTCGGACTGGATACCGCCAGCGTTGGACTCGATGAAATGCTGAGCACCCTCAAGGCACGCCTCGGGACCATCCTCAGTGAAGCAAGCCTGGTATCTATTGCCATGCTCGTCTTCAACGGCCAAAACAACACCAAGGTCCTCGCCATCGGCAAGAGCGTTGAGCACGCCATCGAGGACGTCGCACACCATAGAATCGAGCTCGGGCGAGACCTCATCCTGAGAATCGGCGTTGTTTGTCATTTCCTCAGACATGAAGGCTCCTTACAAGCTCAAACCGTACTATGCATGCTGATGCACTGCTCAATAATAGCCGAACTGCAAATCTGAAAGTATCTATATATAAAAAGAGGGCGGTCCGAAGACCACCCTCTCGCGCGATCGCGCCCGATATGCGCGAAAGCCGTCCACCGGTCAGCGGCG
>ERZ838839.607-NODE-607-length-44480-cov-4.545796_pt1 | contig 44480 bp, 39 predicted proteins | sample MGYA00519909_ERZ838839 | MGnify/ENA primary metagenome ERZ838839 (study PRJEB31850, sample SAMEA3708843) | human gut metagenome | biome: human gut; feature: human-associated habitat; material: faeces | place: China | collected 2014 ... | reverse complement strand
CGGAGCAGAAGGTGACTGGAAGACAGCTGCTATGGTTCGTGTTATGAAGATCATGACTCAGGGAATGAAGGACGCTAAGGGAACTTCATTCATGGAAGATTACACATACAACCTTGTATCAGGTAAAGAAGGCGTTCTGGAAGCTCACATGCTGGAAGTTTGCCCGACAATCGCAGATGGCAAGATCAGCATCAAAGAGCAGCCACTTAGCATGGGTAACAGAGAAGATCCTGCAAGACTTGTATTCAGGTCCGGCTATCGCAACATCTCTGATCGACCTTGGTGACAGATTCCGTCTGATCATCAACGATGTAGACTGCAAGAAGACAGAGAAACCAATGCCAAAACTTCCAGTAGCAACAGCATTCTGGACACCACAGCCGAACTTAAAGGTTGGAACAGAAGCATGGATTCTGGCAGGAGGAGCTCACCACACAGCATTCTCTTATGATTTAACAGCAGAGCAGATGGGTGACTGGGCAGCATGCATGGGAATCGAAGCTGTATACATTGATAAGGATACAACAATCAGACAGTTCAAGAATGAACTCCTGTGGAACAGCGTTGCATACCGCAAATAATCAAATAAAGAATTACGGGTAAAAGATTATATTTGCAGGGGATATCGAAATAGATATTTCCCTGCAAAAATAGTATAATAGAGATATTAAGAAAACTTAAAATATAATGTTTAGGAGGAAGCGTACAATGAGCAATGTAAAAGAGATCATTGAAAGCGGAAAAGCATATCTTGGAATCGAATTCGGTTCTACAAGAATTAAAGCAGTACTGATCGATGAGGAGCACAATCCGATCGCATCCGGAAGCCATGACTGGGAAAATCGTCTGGAGAATAATATATGGACTTATACATTAGAAGACATCTGGAGTGGACTACAAGACAGTTACCAAAACTTGGTAAACGACGTGAAAGAAAAATATGATATTACACTAACTAAGGTTGGAAGTATCGGATTTAGTGCGATGATGCATGGATATATGGCATTTGATAAAGATGGAGAATTGTTAGTGCCATTCCGAACATGGAGAAATACAATGACAGAAGAAGCTTCTGAGAAATTAACGGAAGCATTTTCTTATCACATTCCTCAAAGATGGAGTATCGCACATCTGTATCAGGCAATTTTAAAAGAAGAAGAACATGTAAAAGATATTGATTATCTGACAACACTGGCAGGATATGTCCATTGGAAATTAACAGGTGAAAAGGTGCTCGGTGTTGGAGAAGCGTCTGGAATGTTCCCAATCGATATCGAAACAAAAGATTATAACCAGACGATGATCAAGACATTTGACGACCTGATCAAAGATAAAAAATTTGGATGGAAATTAGAAAATATCTTACCAAAAGTTTTAATAGCTGGAGATAAAGCGGGTATCTTAAGCGAAGAAGGAGCAAAATTATTAGATCCATCTGGTAATCTGGAAGCTGGAATTCCTTTATGTCCTCCAGAAGGAGATGCAGGAACTGGAATGGTTGCGACAAACAGCGTGACAAGAAAAACAGGAAATGTATCTGCAGGAACAAGTGTTTTTGCAATGATCGTTTTAGAGAAAGAATTAAAGAAAGTTTATGATGAGATCGATCTTGTCACAACGCCATCAGGTGATCTTGTGGGTATGGTACATTGTAATAACTGTACATCAGATCTGAATGCATGGGTCAACTTATTTAAAGAATTTGCACAGAACTTTGGTGTGGAAGATGTAGATATGGATCAGCTTTATGGAACTCTTTACAATAAAGCATTAGAAGGTGACAAGGATTGTGGTGGATTACTTGCATACAACTATTTCTCAGGAGAACATATCACAGGATTTGAAGAAGGAAGGCCATTATTTGTAAGAAAACCAGATAGTAATTTTAATCTTGCAAACTTTATGAGAGTTCATCTATACACAGCACTTGGAGCTTTGAAGACGGGGCTTGATATCTTGATGAAAGAAGAAGATGTCAAAGTTGATAAAATGCTGGGACATGGTGGATTATTCAAAACAGAAGGTGTTGGACAAAAGATCATGGCAGCAGCTGTGAATGCACCAGTATCAGTTATGAAAACAGCTGGAGAAGGTGGTGCATGGGGAATGGCGATCCTTGCAGCCTATATGCTGGATAAAGCAGAAGATGAGACGCTTGATACCTATCTTTCTGACAAAGTATTTGCAGGGGAAGAAGGTACAACGATCGCTCCAGATGAAAAAGATGTGGAAGGATTTGATGAATTTATCAAACAATATCAAAAAGGTCTTGCACTTGAACGAGTTGCAATTGATGTCATGTAAAAAGGAGACGAAAAATGTTAGAACAATTAAAAAAAGAAGTCTATGAAGCAAATATGGAACTTCCTAAAAGAGGTCTGATCACATATACATGGGGAAATGTCAGTGGAATTGATAGAGAAAGTGGTTTATTTGTTATTAAACCAAGTGGTGTGGATTATGATAAACTTTCTCCAGAAGATATGGTTGTCATGGATCTTGATGGAAACAGAGTGGAAGGAGATTTAAATCCATCTTCTGATACACCAACGCATATTGAATTATATAAAGCATTCAAAGATTTAGGAGGAATTGTACATACACATTCCCCATGGGCAACATCATGGGCACAGGCGGGGAGAAGTATTCCATGCTATGGAACAACACATGCAGATTACTTCTATGGAGAAATTCCATGTGCAAGAAGCCTCACAAAAGAAGAAATTGAAGAAGCCTATGAGAAGAATACAGGATTGGTGATCATTGAGACATTTAAAGATAAGAATCCAGTTTATGTTCCAGGAGTGCTTTGTACAAATCATGGACCATTTACATGGGGAGCTGATGCAGCCGAGGCAGTTCATAATGCCGTTGTCTTAGAAGAAGTCGCAAAGATGGCATACCGTTGCGAGCATTTAAATCCAGAAGCAAAGCCAGCACCACAATATCTGCAGGATAAACATTTCTTCAGAAAACATGGGGCAAATGCTTACTATGGTCAAGGCAAGTAATAAAAATGGATCAATAAAGATATCAGATAAAATTTAAAAGAAAGTGTTGTAAAATGATGAAAGTAAAAATGATCGAAAAAAGACAAAATGGAGTCTGCTTATTTGAATTACAAAATGATGAGATAAAAGTGATCACGAGTAACCTTGGTTGTCATATTTTATCTGTGTTCACAAAAGACAAAGATGGAAATTATGGAGATGTCGTTCTTGGATATCAAGATGTGGAAGATTGTCATAAAGATGATAAATTTTTAGGATGTATCATCGGACGTGTTGCAAACAGAATTGCAAATGGAGAGTTTCAGTTGAATGGAAAGACCTATAAACTTGCAGTAAATTCCGGACCGAATACGCTTCATGGAGGTATAAATGGATTTAATCAGAAGATTTTTAACTATGAGATTTTAGAAGATGGAATCCGTTTTATCTATCTTTCTCCAGATATGGAAGAAGGATTTCCAGGAAGTCTTTATTTAAAGATCGTATATCGTCTATCTGGAAATGAATTAAAGATGGAATATGAAGCAATGTCAGATCAAGACACACTGATCAACATAGCCAATCATTCTTTTTTTAATCTTTCAGCAAAAGACAGTAAGATCTATGATCATCAATTGATGATCAAATCAGATCAGATTGCATGTGCAGATGAGAATGGTCTTCCAACAGGTGAGTTTTTGGATGTAGAGAATACACCATTTGATTTTAAAAGTTTTCATGAGATTGGAGAACGGATTCATGATGATGATGAACAGTTGAGATTTGTTGGAGGCTATGATCATTGTTTTATGCTAAAGGATGAGAAAGATCAGGCAGTCTTATATGATAAAGAAAGTGGACGAAAATTAACGATCACGACAACACTTCCATGTATGCAACTGTATGCAGGAAACTTTCTGGCAGGAGGAAGTGATGGTAAATTTGGAAAACCATATGAGAACAGAGATGGTGTTGCATTAGAACCACAATTCTTGCCTAATTCTATGAATATAGAGAAAAAGCCAAGAGTTATCTTAAGAAAAGGCGAAGAGTATGAAGCAGTGACAACATACCGATTTGAAACAGAATAATATAGATTGAAATTAAAAAATAAGAATCATATCCGTACAATATCCCCTTCCCTTTTTATTTGTATGGATATGTTCTTGTTTATTTCTGGAAGATAATTCTATAAGAGAGTATAATAATATTTTAGAAAAGAGGAAGGTAATATGATCAAAGTATTTTTAGTAGAAGATGAAAAGATCATTCGTGAGAGCATAAAGAATAACGTAAAATGGGAAGAAAATGGTTTTGAATTTGCGGGAGAAGCACCAGATGGTGAGATGGCTCTTCCAATGATCGAAAAACTACATCCAGATATCGTGATCACAGATATCAAGATGCCATTTATGGATGGACTTGAATTAAGTGATATCTTAAAGAAAAAAATGCCCAAAATACAGATCATCATACTTTCTGGATATGGGGAGTTTGACTATGCAAAAGAAGCGATCAAGATCGGTGTAACAGATTATCTGACCAAACCAGTAACTGGTGAGCAGTTATTAGAAGCACTAAATAAAGTAAAACAAAAGCTTGATAAGAAAAAAAGACAGGAAGAAGATATAAAAAAATTACAAAAAAATATAAAAACACAAATGAAAAATATGAGATATCAATTTTTCGGGAATCTGATTCGTGGAAAGATATCTATATCTAAATTAATGGAACAAGGGAATGAACTTGGAATAGATCTTATGGCACCGGCATACAATTTTATGTTATTTAAAATATTTTCAAAGAATGAGAATGATACAGAGGCAGTATATGATCTTCGCACCAAAGAAGATGCGATCGTAGAAGAAGTAAGCAGCCAGTTTGAAAATATGATTGTTTTTCACCGTGTAACAGAGGGCTATGTTTTAATGATCAAGGCACAGAATACAGAGGAAACCATACAAGTGGCAAAAGATTATGTTGCAGCATTGACAAAGCGTATGAAAAAAGAGAAAGAACTACAATGGTTTGCAGGGATTGGACATGCAGTGGAACGATTACATAACCTTTCGGAATCTTACGACAGTGCAAGCAAGGCTTTTGCATACCAGTATCAGTCTTCTGGGAATGAAGCGGTGTTTTTTGATAAATTAGATAATGAAAAGATAGAAAGAGCAGAAGATCTGCAGCAAGTAGATTTTACCAAAGTAAATTCAGAATCGCTGGAAGAGTTTTTGAAAAATGGAAAAGAAGAAGCTGTACATTTATTTGTAGAGGATTATACCAAAACATTAGGAAAATCTAATATGGATTCTTTTATGTTTTGTCAGTATATGCTGATCAATATACAGGTAGGTGTTATGAAATTCGTTGAGAAAATGGGAGTTGAGAAAGCAAATATCGATCGCACGTTTAAGGATTACAAACAACAGATCGCTGCAGTTTCAACAGGAGAGAAAGCAGCGGAGTATATCGAAGAACTTATCAGACAAGCGATCAGAATGCGAAATGAAAGATTAGGGAAGAAACATTCTTCATTGATAACGGAGGCAAAAGAATTTATTGTGAAAAATTATCAAGAAGAAACATTATCGTTGAGTGATGTTGCAGATCAGGTTGGATTAAGCAGCAGTCATTTTAGTACAACGTTTAAACAAGAAACAGGGGAATCTTTTGTGGAATTTTTGACATCAGTCAGAATGGATAAAGCAAAAGAAATGCTTTGTTTTACAGATATGAAGGCATCACAGATCAGCTATGAAGTGGGATATAAGGATCCACATTACTTTAGCTACCTGTTTAAAAAAACGCAAGGATGTACTCCGAGTGAATATAGATCAAGGAGGATGTAATGAAAAAATATGTGAGAGAATCTATTGCTCGATTTCGGCAGTTCTCAATAGAAAAAAAACTAAAATGGTTAAGGATGGTCGTGATAATTCCTGCGTTAGTGGGGATTATCACGCTTCTTGTTATCATGATAAATTTTAATGAAAGCTATAATGAGGCGGTAAAAAACGTATCAGTAGCTAGCAAGTTTAATTTCTCATTTTCAGAAGATATGGATTATAAAATGTATCGTATTGTTATCGGTGCAGAGAGTTTTGATGCGATGAAACCATATGAGGAGATTAAGGAAGCGAAGGAGCTGGTAAAGGAACTGAATAAAAATGCTGTAACAGATGAAAGTAAATTAAGAACGAGACAGATAGGAAAACTGTTGGATAATCTGAAGATTTCCATTGAAGAAATTGAATACTCAGATCTAAAAAACGATTATATGGAAAATAATCAGAGATTAAGATTAAATGTGAATGTATTTACAGAGATCATTAAAGAAAAAGTATCCGAATACATTTACTATGAGATTGGGAATATGGAGAGTATGCGTGTAAAACTGGAAAAAGAAATCATGCATACGATCACGATCACATTGATCGCTGTGCTGTTTTTGTCTCTGATAACATGGAAATTATCGAAATTGATTTCGCAAAGCATTAGTTATCCAGTCAGACAATTATGTGAGATGACAAAGGAAGTGGCGCAGGGAAATTTTGATGTACATGGACCTCAAAATACAACAGAAGAGCTGCAGATCTTAACAAATAATTTCGAACATATGGCACAAAAGGTAGAGAGATTGATCGAAGATGTAAAAGTAGAACAACAAAATCTTCGAAAAAAAGAGCTGCAGTTACTACAAGAGCAGATTAATCCACATTTCCTTTATAATACATTGGACACGATCATGTGGCTTGCCATTGATCATCAGGATGACAAAGTGGTAGAAATGGTAGCTGCCTTGTCTGGCTTTTTCCGTACAAGTTTAAGTCATGGAGAAGATAAGATAACGATCAGGGAAGAATTAGAGCATGTTGAAAATTATTTAAAGATACAACAATTAAGATACGGGGATATTATGGAATATTCTATTGATGTCCCAGATGAGATCAAGAAAAATGATATTGTAAAGATCACTTTACAGCCATTAGTAGAAAATGCATTATATCATGGATTGAAAAAACAAAGAGAAAAAGGAATGATAAAGATTTCCAGTGTAGATGATGAAAATAATATATTCCTGATCGTTGAAGATAATGGAGTTGGTATGCAGCCTGAGCAGGTAGTTCAGATCAATAAAGAAATGTATGAAGATATATGGGTAAACAGGACAACAGGGTTTGGAATTGCAAATGTAAATCGGCGGATTAAATTATATTATGGAGAAGAATATGGGTTGATCCTTGAAAGTGAACCAGATATTGGAACTAAGGTGATCGTAGTTGTACCGAAGACTAGACAAGCAGAGAAAAAATAATCAAAAATCAAAAAAATTCAAACCATTATCAAAAAAAATCAAACTTTAAACAGACAAGATAAAAATTTCATAAAATAATCCACCAAATGCAAAAGAAATTGCATTGAAAGAAATACAATTTCAAGTAAAATATAACTTGTAATTAAGGAAAACGAAAAAATCAAAAAAGAAAAAGGAGGAAATCATAATGAGAAGAAGTATTAAGAAGGTGGCTGCAGGTTTACTTGCAACAATGATGATCGGAACAATGCTTACTGGTTGTGGTGGAGGAAACAAGAAAGACAGTGGTTCTTCAAAGAAGGAAACTTCAGAGATCAACATCGGATTTTCACAGGTTGGAGCTGAGAGTGATTGGCGTGTAGCGAATACAAAGTCTATGAAATCTGAATTAACAGCAAAGAACGGATTTAAATTATCATTTGCAGATGCTCAGCAGAAACAGGAAAATCAGACAAAAGCGGTCAGAGAATTTATCACACAGGGTGTTGATGTGATCGCAATCGCACCTGTAACAGAAACAGGTTGGGAAACAGTTTTAAAAGAAGCAAAGAAAGCTGACATTCCAGTTATCACAGTTGACCGTCAGATCAAAACTTCTGATGATTCACTGATCACAGCATGGGTTGGATCAGACTTCAAAAAAGAAGGTGTGAAAGCGGCTGAATGGTTAATTAAAGAAAAGGGAAAAGAAAAAGGTGACGTAAACATCGCTGTATTACAGGGAACGATTGGTTCTTCTGCAGAAATCGGACGTACAAAAGGATTTAAAGAAGGAATCAAAGATCAGAAAAACTTCAAGATCATTGCTTCTCAGACAGGAGAATTTACACAGGCAAAAGGTCAGGAAGTTATGGAATCTTTCTTAAAACAGAACAAAGACATTGATGTTGTAGTAGCACAGAATGATAACATGGCATTCGGAGCAATCGATGCATTAAAAGCAGCAGGAAAAACACCTGGTAAAGACGTAACGATCATTTCTTTCGATGCGATCAAAGCAGCATTAAAGAAAGTTCAGTCTGGAGAGATCAATGCTGAATTTGAATGTAACCCACTTCATGGACCTCGTGTAGCTGAATTAGCTAAGAAGATCATGAAAGGTGAAAAAGTAGATAAGATCCAGTATGTAGATGAGCAGGTATTTACAAAAGATAATACTACAAAAGAAGTTATTAACAAACGTGCATATTAATAAACATTGTTGAAAATCCCCTTAAGTACACACATGTAACTATTAACAATCGCACTACAAATAAAGATTGCAGGCTCTGGGTCAGGACAATCTGACTTATCCTGTAATTTTTATACCAAAAATCAGGGCATTTTCATTAAAATCGGCTCAAAAATCATGAAAAGAAAGGAGAATTGTCATGAGTGATGAAAAGAAGACAGTTCTATCCATGCGACATATTAATAAAACATTCCCAGGAGTGAAAGCACTGTCCGATGCACAGCTTACATTGAGAGAAGGAGAGATTCATGCCTTAATGGGAGAAAATGGTGCAGGAAAATCTACACTGATCAAAGTTCTTACAGGAGTTGAGGAATTTGAGACAGGTGAGATCATCATGGATGGAAAAAGTATTATTAACACATCCCCTCAAGAAGCGGGAAACAATGGAATCAGCACCGTTTATCAGGAAGTAAACCTGTGTCCGAATCTAACGGTAGCAGAAAATATCTTTATCGGAAGAGAACCAATGAAAATGGGGAGGATCGACTGGAAGACGATGAATACACAGGCACAGAAGATCCTTGATAATCTGGAATTAGAAATTGATGCCACACAGGAATTGGAAAACTATTCCGTAGCGATTCAGCAGATGGTGGCGATCGCAAGAGCAGTTGACATTCAGTCAAAAGTATTGATCCTTGATGAACCAACATCAAGTCTTGATGAAGGAGAAGTTGAGAAATTATTTAAGGTTATGAATATGCTAAAGAAACGCGGAACAGCGATCGTATTCGTAACACACTTTTTGGAACAGGTCTATGCAGTCTGTGACAGGATCACAGTACTTAGAAATGGACATTTTGTAGGCGAATATAAGACAGAAGAGCTTCCAAGATTTAAATTAGTTGCAACAATGATGGGAAAAGAATTTGATGATCTGGCAGACATCAAAGGAAGTGGAACATCATCAAAGAAACAAAGCGACGAAGTTGTGATCGAAGCAAAAGGTCTTTATCATAAAGGAACGATCAAACCATTTGACATTAAGATCCATAAAGGAGAAGTTGTTGGATTATCTGGATTATTAGGATCTGGACGTTCCGAACTTGTAAGAGCGATTTATGGAGCAGATAAACCAGATGGAGGAGAATTATATGTCAAAGGAGAAAAATTAGATGTCAAAGCACCAATTGATGCAATGCATAAAGGAATGGCATATTGTCCGGAAGATCGTAAAGTAGAAGGAATCATTGCAGATCTTTCTGTAAGAGAAAACATGATCTTGGCACTTCAGGCAAAACGAGGAATGTTCAAACTGATGAGCAGAAAAGAACAGGAAGAGTTGACAGATAAGTATATTAAGATGCTGCAGGTTAAGACAGCAAGCAGAGAAACACCGATCAAATCATTAAGTGGTGGTAATCAGCAGAAAGTAATCCTCGGAAGATGGCTGATGACAGAACCAGATTTTCTGATCCTTGATGAACCAACCAGAGGTATTGATGTTGGAACAAAGACAGAGATTCAGAAATTAGTCGTAAAACTTGCAAATGAAGGAATGTCTGTTGTATTTATTTCATCCGAAGTAGAAGAAATGCTTCGTACCGTGACTCACATGGGAATCTTACGAGATGGTGAGAAAGTCGGAGAATTGGAAGAAAGTGAATTATCACAGGAAAATGTAATGAAAGCAATCGCAGGAGGTGACAAATAATTATGGATAAATTAAAAAAGATGACATCATATCGCCTCTTCTGGCCAATTGTATGTCTGGCACTTGTATTATTATTTAACCTTATAAAATCTCCATCATTTTTTGAAATCTCAATTAAAAATGGTGTGTTATATGGATATCTGGTCGATATTTTCAACCGATCCAGTGAATTGATCATCTTAGCAGTTGGTATGACACTTTGTGTAGCATCCAGTGCAGGAACTGATATCTCTGTCGGAGCGATCATGGCATTATCAGGAGCTGTATCTGTTTATCTTCTTGGAAGTGGAGAAACATATGCAATTCCTTGGATCGCAGCAATCCTGATCGGGCTTGTGGTATCTGTATTATGTGGTATGTGGAACGGATTCTTAGTTGCGAATATGAAGATCCAGCCAATGGTAGCAACCTTGATCTTATTTACCGCAGGACGAGGAATGGCACAGTTGATCACAGGTGGAAATAACTTATATGTCAAGGTGGACAGCTTTAAGTATTTAGGAGGATTTCTGCCACATATTCCAGTTCCAACACCGATTCTGGTAGCGATCATCGTAGTCATTTTAGCAACATTATTCTTAAATAAGACAGCAACAAAATTGTATATTGAAAGTGTAGGTATCAACCCAAGAGCCAGTCGTTTGTTTGGACTGAATTCTACAAAGATCATCTTTATCACATATGCAGCCTGCGGACTTTGTGCAGGAATCGCAGGAATGATCGCAACATCAAGAATCACATCCATTGATGCAAATAACGTAGGAAACTTGATGGAATTAGATGCGATCTTAGCAGTAGCACTTGGAGGAAACTCTCTTGCAGGTGGTAAATTCTCAGTCGCAGGAAGTGTTATTGGAGCGATCACGATCCAGGCATTATCTACAACATTATATGCAATGAAAGTAACTGGAGATCAGCTTCCACTTTATAAAGCGATCGTGGTTATCATAATCGTGACATTACAGTCTCCAGAATTTAAGAAATACTTAAATCGTATTAAAGCAAAACGTGCAGCAAAAACTGCTGGAGAGAAGGTGGCATAATGGCAATGGTAGAGAAAATTAAAAATAAACTTAGAGGAAATGGATTTTTGCTTGCAGTTACGATCGTATTATTCTTCGTGCTCTATATTGCAGGTGCGATCCTTTACGGAGATCGAAACTTTACAAGCCCACAGGTGTTTTTAAACTTGTTCATTAGTAATGCTGGATTGATCATTGCAGCCGTTGGTATGACATTTGTACTGATCACAGGAGGAATCGATATTTCGATCGGTTCCGTCATCGGTGTTGTTTGTATGATGCTTGCATGGATGATGGAAGTGAAGCATATGAGCGCAGTCGTTGCAATTATTCTGGTATTAGCATTTGGTGTGATCTTCGGATTGGTTCAAGGATTTTTAGTAGCTTATTTAAAAATACAGCCATTCATCGTAACACTTGGAGGAATGTTCTTTGCCAGAGGTCTTACAGCATTGATCAGTTCCGATATGATCAGTATTGAAAATCCAACATTTTTAAGCCTTGCAAACTATCGAATTTATTTTGGATTTATTACATATTACAACAACCGAGGAGTTGCAATGCATCCTTATATCTACCTAAGTGTTGTCATTGCATTATTGGTTGTAGCGATTTCCTTTGTGATCCTTCGATACACAAAATTTGGACGTGCCGTATTTGCAGTAGGTGGAAATGAACAGTCTGCATTATTAATGGGATTAAATCCTAAAGTTACAAAATTAAAAGTTTATGTGTTAAATGGATTTTTAGCATCATTAGCTGGATTTGCTTTCTGCTTAAACTCTTGTGGTGGATTCGTAGAGCAGGCCAGAGGATTTGAGATGGATGCGATCGCAGCAGCAGTTATTGGTGGAACACTTTTAACAGGAGGTGTTGGAACTGTCGTAGGATCACTATTTGGATCACTGATCAAGGGTATCATTGAAACGATCATTACATTCCAGGGAACATTATCATCCTGGTGGACAAGAATCGTGATCGCATTACTTCTTTGCTTCTTCGTAATCTTACAGAGTGTATTTAAATCAATTCGTGAGAAGCGTCTTGCACAAGGTAATGAAAAGTAGATAGTTATATTTGGTTGATGTATTAAAGGAGGAAAACAATATGAATAATATGCCAAAAACAAAGATCGGGATCGTAGCAGTCAGTCGTGACTGCTTCCCAGAAAGTTTATCAGTTACAAGAAGAGAAGCATTGATAAAAGCATATAAAGAAAAATATGATCCTGAGGACATTTATGAATGTCCAGTCTGTATCGTGGAGAGTGAGATTCACATGGTACAGGCATTGGAAGATATTAAAAAAGCAGGATGTGATGCATTAGTTGTTTATCTTGGAAACTTTGGACCAGAAATCTCAGAAACACTTCTTGCAAAACACTTTGATGGACCAAAGATGTTTGTGGCAGCAGCTGAGGAAAGTGGTGATAACCTCTTAGATGGAAGAGGAGATGCATATTGTGGAATGTTAAATGCAAGTTATAATCTGAAATTAAGAAATATAAAAGCATATATTCCTGAATATCCAGTAGGAACAGCAGAAGAATGTGCAGATATGATCCATGAATTTTTGCCAATCGCAAGAACAGTAAAAGCATTAAGTGAATTGAAGATCATAAGTTTTGGACCAAGACCACTGAACTTCCTTGCATGTAATGCACCGATCAAACCATTATATGATCTTGGAATCGAAATTGAAGAAAACTCAGAATTAGATTTATTTGAAGCATTTAATCAGCATGAAGGGGATGAAAGAATTCCTGCAATCATAAAAGAAATGGAAGAAGAACTGGGTGCAGGAAATAAAAAACCAGAGATTCTTTCCAAGCTTGCACAGTATGAACTGACATTAAAAGACTGGATCAGGGATCATAAAGGTTACAGAAAATATGTAACAATTGCCGGAAAATGCTGGCCAGCATTCCAGACTCAGTTTGGATTTGTACCATGTTATGTAAACAGTCGTTTGGCAGCACAGGGAATTCCAGTATCCTGTGAAGTAGATATCTATGGTGCATTAAGCGAATTTATTGGAACGGTTGTAAGTCAGGATGCTGTGACATTATTAGATATCAACAACTCCGTACCAGCAGATATGTATAATGAAGAAATTAAAGATAATTATGACTATACACAAAAAGATACATTTATGGGATTCCATTGTGGAAACACAGCAAAATCTAAATTATCTTTCTGTGAGATGAAATATCAGAAGATCATGGCAAGAACATTACCGGAAGAAGTGACACAGGGAACATTAGAAGGTGATATCGCACCAGGAGATATTACATTCTTCCGTTTACAAAGTACAGCAGATACAAAATTAAGAGCGTACGTTGCACAAGGAGAAATCCTTCCAGTAGCAACAAGATCTTTCGGATCTATTGGTGTATTTGCTATCCCAGAAATGGGAAGATTTTACCGCCATGTACTGATCGAAAAGAATTTCCCACACCATGGAGCTGTTGCTTTTGGTCATTTTGGAAAAACTTTATATGAAGTATTCAAATACATTGGTGTTGATGTCGATGAGATTGGATTTAATCAGCCAAAGAATATGCTTTATAAGACTGAGAATCCATTTTCATAAATAAATTTTACCTATTAACTTTTTACTCCTTCTTGGGAAAAACTGCATGTGAATAGCATGCAGTTTTTTTCTGATATATGGAAGATTTATTGAGATTAGTTATGAAATTAATTACTAAGAACAGTTCCAGAAGCTCTCTTTTGCTTTCGATATTTCGAAGGAGACATAGATTTCCAACGCTTAAATGCTTTGGAAAATGTAGCAGGATCACCATAACCGCAGGAATTACTGATACTTTCAATAGAAAGAGTCGTTGTGGATAATAATTCAGAAGCTTTCGTCAATCGAAATGTAGCAAGATAGTCTTGAGGGCTTTGTTTTAAGTATTTATGAAATAATAAATAAAGATAACTACGGTCAATACAAAGATATTTTGCAATATCATAAATATGGATTCCGTCCCAGTAATTATTTTTTATATATTCAATTGCCTGATTGATATACATATATTCAGAATCAACTTGTTGATCGGATTCCAAAGGATTTAAGGCAAGAATAGAAAGAAATTCATATAATAATCCAGTTCTGCGAAGATCAGAGGAAAAATTAGATTTTGAATGGACTAACATATCGTTTACTAACCAATATAATTCCTTTTTTTTGTCACAATGAAAAATTGGATGCGCCGATGAAAGACCGATCTGCTTTAAAAATTCAGGAATCATTTTTCCATTAAATCCAATCCATAGATACTCCCAAGGCTCTTGTGCATCGGATTGATAAAAAGTAAGTTCATCTGGCTCGATCAAAAATCCTTGTCCGGTTTCTAAATGATATGTTTTTTCGCGAATTTGAAAAATACCTTTTCCATTTAATATAAAATGAATTATATAATGTGGACGTACTACAGGTCCAAAACTATGAAGAGGTTCGGTTGTAGAGTACCCACAAAATTGTAATAGAAGATCACGATCTTTGTTATTTAAAAATGTTAATACTTGTGCTTGTTCCATAAATTACCTCCATTTCTTTGACTATTATAAAATATTTATCAAAGTTACTCAACATTTTGACAAAAATATAAAACAAAACTTCATAACTATAATGTCATATTGATGCTATACTTTAAGTACGTCATGAGAGAAGGAAAAAATAAGGGCCCTGCAATCAAAAAGGAGAAAAACGATGAATTTAACAAAAAAAGAAAAATTTTCATTTGGCTTTGGAGCGCTTGGAAAGGACGCTATCTGTTGTTTTGTAGGTAATTTTCTAATGTTCTATTTTACAGATGTTTTGTTTTTGGCACCAGCTTTTGTAGGAACATTATTTTTTGTAGCAAGAATATGGGATGCGATCAATGACCCGATGATGGGACTGGTTGTTGATAACACTCATAATCGATTTGGCAAATTTAGAACGTGGTTATTGGTTGGAACACTTTTAAATGCAGTTGTATTTTTTGCAATGTTTAATACATTCGGACTTCATGGAAAAGCACTGTATATTTATGTATCAATTGCATATATTCTTTATGGAATGACATATACGATCATGGATGTTCCATACTGGTCATGGCTTCCAAACTTAACAAATGATCCACATGAAAGAGAATCAGTATCAGTTATTCCAAGATTTTTCGCAAGTTTAGCAGGATTTTCTATTGGTGTTTTTGGCTTAAGTATGATCAATGGAATGGATAAGATTTTTGGAAATGGCGATAGAACCGCTGGTTTCCGTATGGTAGCATTAGTAATTTCTATTTTATTTGTATTTACGATCAGTGTAACAATCGTTAATGTAAAAGAAAAAGTAACTGAAAAAGCAGCAGAACATACAAGTTTTAAACAGATCATCAATATTTTATTTAAGAATAAACAGTTAATTGCATATATTGGATTATTATTAGCTTATAATCTTTGCATGCAGATTGTAAATGGAATCATCATATATTATTTCAAATATGTTGCAGGAAAAGAAGGATTATTCTCTATCTTTAGTGTATGTATTTTAGCAGAAATGGGAGGACTTGTTGTATTCCCTAAAATCGTAAAAAAATTAGGCAGGGAAAAAATGTTTGCAATGGCTTGTACATTTCCAATCATTGGTCTGATCATTATTGCAGTTGCAGGTTTTGTGGCACCAACAAACCCATTATTCGTAATCTTAGGAGCTGGAATCTTAAAACTTGGTTCAGGATTTGAACTTGGAGTTGTAACAGTTTGCATCGCAGATGTTATTGATTACAACGAATTATTATTTGGAACAAGAAATGAAAGTATTATTTGTTCTACACAGACATTTTTAATGAAAGCATCTCAGGCAGTATCTGGTCTGTTAACAGGTGTAGGACTTGCAATGGTAGGCTATAATGCATCATTACCACAGCAGTCAGCAGCAACATTAAATGGAATTAGAATCATCATGATCGTCATTCCGATGGTATTTGCAGTGATCAGTTATCTGATTTATGCAAAAGCATATAAATTAAAAGGTGATTATTTAAATAACATGGTCAAAGAATTAAATGTAGTTCATGAGGCCTAAAAATTAAAACGAGTAGGAGAACTTTTATGAGTATTTTTTATCACGAGACATCACAGGAATTTCATCTGAAAAATGAATCTGTCAGCTATATTATGAAAGTACTGAAAAATGGACAGATCGGACAGCTTTATTATGGAAGTGCGATTCCGGATAAAGAAGATTTTGGATATTATATAGAAACAATGCATCGTCCAATGTCATCTTATTTGTTTGAGGGAAATCTTACATATTCCCTCGAACATTTAAAACAGGAATATCCATCATATGGAACAACAGATTACCGCGAACCTGCTTTTGAGATCTTGCAGGAAAATGGAAGTCGTATTTCGGATTTTGTATATGAAAGCCATAAGATTTATGATGGAAAACCAGAACTTCAAGGATTACCAGCTGTTTATGTAGAAGAAAAAGAAGAAGCACAGACATTAGAGATCATTTTAAGAGATTCGCTTACTGGGGCAAAAATGACATTATACTATACGATCATGAGAGATTTTCCAGTGATCACAAGAAGTATGAACCTTGAAAATGATGGAGATCAGTCTTTTGATCTGACAAGAGCGATGAGTGCGTGCTTAGATCTTCCGGATAAAGACTATGAGTGGATACAATTATCAGGAGCCTGGGCAAGAGAACGAGAGATTAAGACAAGAAAATTAGAACAGGGAATACAATCTGTAGGAAGTCTTCGAGGAAATTCAAGTCATAACCATAATCCGTTTATTGCATTAAAAAGACAATCTGCGGATGAATTTCAGGGAGATGTCATTGGTATGAGTCTTGTATACAGTGGTAATTTCTTAATGCAGGCAGAAGTCGATACCTATGATGTGACAAGAATACTTATGGGAATTCATCCAATGGGATTTCAATGGCATTTAGAGCCAGGAGAATCTTTCCAGACACCAGAAGCGATCATCACATTTTCAGAAGATGGGCTAAATGGAATGAGTCAGACATTCCATAAATTATTCCGTACAAGATTGGCCAGAGGATACTGGAGAGATAAGGAACGTCCGATTTTGATCAATAACTGGGAAGCAACGTATTTTGACTTTAATGAAGATACGATCGTAGAGATTGCAAAATCAGCAAAAAAAGCTGGAATTGAAATGTTTGTTTTGGATGATGGATGGTTTGGAACAAGAAATGATGATAAGCAAGGACTGGGAGATTGGTTTGCTAATTTAAATAAATTAGAGCATGGTATTTCTGGATTATCCAAGCGAATTGAAGAAGAATGTGGTATGAAGTTTGGATTATGGTTTGAACCAGAAATGGTAAACGAAAACAGTGATCTATTTCGAAAACACCCAGATTATCGAATCGAAACTCCAGGAAGAAAATGTTCTCATGGAAGAAATGAATTTGTGTTAGATTTTTCAAGAAAAGAAGTTGTTGATTGCATTTATGATCAGATGGAAAAATTATTAGCAGATTCAAAAGTATCTTATATAAAATGGGATATGAATCGAAGTATCACAGAATGTTTCAGTAAAGGATGGGCAGCGAATAAGCAAGGAGAGATTTTCCATCGTTATATTCTTGGTGTGTATGACCTTTATGAGCGTCTGACCAAACGTTTTCCAGAAATTTTATTTGAATCTTGTGCAAGTGGAGGAGGACGTTTTGATCCAGGAATGCTTTATTATGCACCACAAACATGGACAAGTGATGATAGTGATGCAATTGAGCGTATTAAGATTCAATATGGAACAAGTATGGTATATCCATTAAGTAGTATGGGTGCTCATGTATCGGTAACACCAAATCATCAGCTGTTTAGAAATACACCATTATCTACAAGAGCGAATGTTGCATATTTTGGAGCGTTTGGATACGAATTAAATATTGCAAAATTATCAGAAGAAGAACAAGAAGAAATTAAAAAGCAGGTAGAATTTGTAAAACAGTATCGAGGCTTGATTCAGAAGGGAACATTTTATCGTTTGTTAAGTCCGTTTGAAGGAAATATTGCGGCATGGATAGTCGTATCAGAAGATAAAAAAGATGCGATCATGGGATATTATAAGATTTTAAATGATGTTAACTGCCCATATCGTCGATTATGCCTTCATGGATTGGATGAAAAAATGGAATATACAATAGAAGGTGTTGATGGAGTATATTCAGGACGTGAACTTATGAAAGCTGGAATGATCACTTCAGATCCATCCGCTGGACAAGTTTTAGATGGTGGAGAGACATGTACAGATTTCTGGTCTAAGATTTATTTACTTCATGGTGAAAAATAATGAATACAAAGACTATGAAAATTATAATGATGCTTCTGGGAAATTTATTGCTGGGGATTGCTGTGGCAATCCTTCGAATGTCAAGATTTGGAACAGATCCATTTACATGCATGAATCTTGGAGTAAGCGGATTTTTGAATATCAGTTTTGGAACATATCAGCTGCTTGTTAATATTATACTTTTTATATTTGTTTTATGGAAAGGAAGAGGCTGCATTGGGGCTGGGACTATTGTGAATATGGCTGGAATTGGATATATCGCAGATTTTGGAGTGTTTGTTTTGACAAAATGTCTCGGGCAGCCAGAGATGCTATCTATGCAGATCAGGATTCTATTGATGATCTTTGCAGTCACTATGTGTTCTTTTGCAGCAGCGATGTACATGGAAGCAGATATGGGAATTGCACCATATGATGCATTTGGTGTGATCATTGAAAAAATAAGTAATAGAAAAATACCTTTTAAAGTAGCCAGAGTTTTGACCGATGTAATTTGTGTGGCAATTGGATTTTTATTTGGAAGTATTGTAGGAGTTGCAACAGTTATTACAGCTTTTTGTATGGGACCATTGATTGAAGTATTTCGAGTTCAATGTATGGAGAAATTGATTATAAAATATGGCAATTAGTATGAAGTTAAATGAGGTAGAGAAATGAAGAAAATAAAAATCTATGCACCTGTTGATGGTGTTGTTAGAAAATTATCTTACGGGAAGGATGCAATCTTCTCAAAAAAAATATTAGGAGATGGATGTGTGATCATACCAACAGACGATAAAATTTATGCTCCAGTTACAGGAAAAATTGGTGCAATGGTAGATACAGGACATGCAGTGGGATTTATCTCTGAAGATGGAGTAGAAGTGCTGGTTCATATCGGTATGGATACAGTAAATTATGAGAAAGATTATTTCCATCTGGAGAAAAAAGTTGGAGACTATGTTCAGGCAGGAGATGTGATCGGACATTTTGATCTGAAAACATTAATTTATGATGAATGCAATGTCAAGACTCCAGTAGTAATCCCAACCCAAAAAGATAAAATCAAAATTAACTTGTTAAAAGAAGGACCAATTGATCTAGAAACAGAAATTATGGAAATTGTGTTTTAATAACATGATGGATATAAATTATAATGAAAACTACAAATGAACACAAAAAGACAGCCAGATGGATAAAACCTGGCTGTTTTTGAATTTGCAATCAGCCCATATCTTCAAGTAAAATAATTAGTAAAATATTGAAAACATTACTAACTGAAATATAATAAATAAAAAAGATAAAGGAGATATCATACTATGTATCAGGCATCAAAATCTTAGGAAAGGATTTTGATGCCTTCTTTTTCTATCATGATCATTTACAAGGAGTAGAGCAAGAGTTACGGACGACAAGATTACATGGAAGTGTCAGACGAATCGGAGTCTGTTGCTCCAGAGAATCTTCTTTTGTCCGAAGTAAAATATAATGAGCAGCATATTCTCCCATAAATTCAGCCGGTGTATGAATCGTTGTCAGCGGAGGGTTTGAAAAACTTGCAACGCTGATATCATCAAAACCAATGATGGATATATCATCTGGAATTTTATAACCATTCTCATATAAAGCACGCATTGCACCGATTGCAAGAGGATCACTGGCAGAGAAAATAGCGGTTGGAAGGTCGCCATCAGCAATCATTTGTTTTGTCATGTTATATCCGGATTCAGCAGAATAATCTCCCTCATAAATAAAAGATTCATGGTCAATGGAATGTTCCTGGCAGAAGTTGATGAAGGTATCTTTACGTTCTTCAAAATATACACTGTTATCAGCGAGAACTTCCTTCCCGCCAAGATAAGCAATCTTTCGATGGCCAAGATCATACAAATAATCTAGTGCTTCAGTAACTGCCTGTTGGAAATCAAGATTGATCGTATCACAATAAATCTTTGGTGTCTTCATATCAACAAAAATAGTGTTGGAATTAAGTTTTTGAAAAGACTTAATCTGAGATTTATTAAATTTACCAATACAAATCAGACCTTGAAGATCCTTGAGTGTGTCAGGATAATTGCAATCGCTCTGGAAAGCACGGACAACGTGGATATTATGATCGGCACAATATTTTTCAATACCGACACGGATTGCCTGATAATAAGGATCTTCCAGTTCCTGAAAGACAGAATACCATTGAAAGATACCGATAGAAATCGATTTTTCAACGGTATTTTTTAGATGCTTTGTATAATTTAATTCCTGGGCAACCTTTAAAACGCGCTGTTTTGTTTCGTCGGTTACACTCAGGGTATCGTCTTGGTTTAAAATTCTTGATACAGTTGCAGCAGAAACAGATGCTTTCTGTGCAATGTCTTTGATTGTTGCCATGGAGATAAAATCCTTTCTCATAAATATTAATTTATCTCATTATAACAGAGAAAAGCACAAAAGTAAATTTAGTAAAATAAAAGTAAAGAATTTAGTAAAAATATCTTGACAATTTTACTAAAAAGTTTTACTATACAAGTATCAAAGACAGCTTACTAAAAACAGGAGGAAAGAAAAATGGGAACAACTAATGGAAAGGTTCCAGGCAGAGTAAAATATACTTTTGCATTTGGAGCATTGGGAAAAGATTTAATTTATGGAATGATGGCGACATTCGCTATGATCTACTTTACGGATGTGTTGAAAGTATCACCGGGTTTTGTAGGAATCGTTTTCTTCGTAGCAAAACTTTGGGATGCATTTAACGATCTGTTTATGGGAATGATCGTAGATAACACAAGATCACGCTTTGGAAAATTCGTACCATGGCTAGTGATCGGAACTTTAGTCAATTCCGTTGTGTTTGTCGTATTATTTACTGACTTTAAATTAACAGGAACTTCACTTTGCATCTTCGTTGCAGTGATCTATGTATTATGGGGAATGACTTATACGATTATGGATATTCCATACTGGTCCGTAATTCCAAACCTTACATCAGATCCACACGAACGAGAAGTTGTTTCCGTTTTACCTAGAATTTTCGCAAGTATTGGACAGTCATTAGTCATCGCAGGATTCGGTGTTCAGATCATTGCAGCCTTAGGTGGAGGATATATCGGATATCATCGTTTTGCTATGATCATTGCAGGAACATTTATTCTTACGATCGGAGTTGCAGTCTGCAACTTAAAAGTAAAAGAAAACAATGCACCAAGTGAGAAGATTTCTTTCAAAGATGTATTCTCAATCATTAAGAGAAATGACCAGTTACAGTCAGCAGTAGGACTGATCCTTCTATATAATGTAGGAATTCAGTTTATCATGGGTGTTGCAGTTTACTACTTTACATATGTATGTGGAAATGCCAACATGTTATCAGCTTTTATGATCAGTGCATCTATCGCAGAAGTTGTTGGATTGATCATCTTCCCAGAAGTAGCAAAGAAATTATCAAGACATACATCATTTTTACTGGCATGTATTTTACCATTTATTGGTTTAGCATTATTATTAGTTGTTGGATTTGTATGTCCACAGAACATTGTATTAACAGCAATTTCAGGAGTGATCGTAAAGACAGGAACAGGATTAGAACTTGGATGTGCGACAGTATTCTTATCTGATGTTGTTGACTATGGTGAGTACAAACTGGGAACAAGAAATGAATCCGTTGTATTCTCTTTACAGACATTGATCGTAAAATTTACAGCGGCTTTAACATCACTTTTCATTGGATTTGCACTGGAACGTACAGGATATATTCCAAATCCAAACGCTGTACAGTCAGCACTGACATTGAATTCTATCAGATTTTTAATGTGTGCGATCCCAGCGGTGTCCATGCTTGTAGCCTATGTAGTTTATAAAAAAGCATATCATCTGGATGACAGTTTTATGAAGAAAGTTATTCAGACAATCGAAGAAAGGAGAGCAAACCGCAATGCCGAACAGTATTAAAAAATTAGAAGAAGCTTTTAAAGAAGGAAAATATGATCAGTTATTAAAAGATATCTATGTAGATGAAAGTGTTCTTGCATATCAGCAGGAACGCTACATCAAAGCATTAGAATCCTTTGAAAAGATTTATGGAGAAAAAGAAGTAGAAATCTATAGTGCTCCAGGAAGAAGTGAAGTTGGAGGAAACCATACAGATCATCAGTTTGGAAAAGTTCTTGCAACTTCCATTAACTTGGATGCGATCGCAATCGTTGCAAAAAGAGATGACGATGTGATCGATCTGAAATCAGAGGGATATGAAAGAATCATAGTTAGTCTTAGTTCTTTTGACCCAGCCAAAGCAGAAAAAGGAACATCACAGGCACTGATTCAGGGAGTTGCTTCTAAATTAAAAGAAGAAGGATATAAAATCGGTGGATTTGAAGCTTATGTAACAAGTGATGTATTAAATGGGGCTGGAATGTCATCTTCTGCTGCATTTGAAGTATTGATCGGAAATATTTTATCTGGGTTATATAACGATATGAAGATCAATCCTGTATTTTTGGCGCAGGCCGGACAGTATGCAGAGAATGTATACTTTGGAAAACCATGTGGATTGATGGATCAGATGGCATCTTCCATTGGAGGTCTGATCAATATTGATTTTGAAGATCCTCAAAGTCCAAAGATCAAAAAGGTTGAAGTGGATTTTGAAGAATATGGACACAGCTTATGCATTGTGGATACAAAAGGATCTCATGCAGATTTAACAGATGATTATGCAGCAATTCCATACGAAATGAAGAAAGTTGCCAATTACTTTAATCAGGAAGCATTAAGAGAAGTTGATAAAGATGATTTTTACTTAAATCTTCCAAAGATCAGAGAAATCTTAGGAGATAGAGCAGTTCTTCGTGCAATGCATTTATTTGAGGAAAATAAACGTGTAGATCAACAGGTAAAAGCTTTAGAAGAAGGAGATTTTGATACATTTAAGAAATTGATCAAAGAATCTGGTGATTCATCCTTTAAATATTTACAAAATGTATATTCAAGCCATGACCTGACAAATCAGAGTGTATCGATCGGATTGGCGATCAGTGATATTTCCTTAGGAGATAAAGGAGTCAGCCGAGTTCATGGCGGAGGATTTGCAGGAACGATTCAGGCATTTGTACCAAATGATATTGTTAGTATGTACAAAAAGAACATGGAACATGTATTTGGTGAAGGAGCATGTCATGTCTTAAAAGTACGCCCATACGGAGGAATGAAGGTATTATAAGATGATGAAAGTAAGAATGATAGAACAAAGAGATAACGGAGTCTGCTTATTCGAATTAAAAAATGATGAGATCAAGGTGATCACAAGTAATCTTGGATGTCATGTGTTATCTGTATTTACAAAAGACCGAGAAGGAAACTTTGGAGATGTTGTTCTTGGATTTGAGAATGTGGAAGATTGCTGGCATGGAGATGGAAGTTACATGGGAGCGATCGCCGGACGTGTTGCAAATCGCATCGGAGATGCAAAGTTTGAGTTAAATGGAAAAACATATGAATTGGCAGCAAACAATGGAAAGAATTCTCTCCATGGAGGAATCAAAGGATTTAATCAAAAGATATTTAAATATGAATTGTTGGAAGATGGAATCCGTTTTATCTATCTCTCACTAGATATGGAAGAGGGGTATCCGGGAAGTCTTTATCTTAAAGTTGTGTACCGCTTATGTGACAACACATTAAAAATGGAATATGAAGCAGTATCCGATCAGGATACACTGATCAATATCACAAATCATTCTTACTTTAACTTATCTGCTGGAAAAGATAAAATTTATCATCATCAGTTAAAGGTAAAAGCGGATGAGATTGCATGTGTTGATGAAAACTGTCTTGCCAATGGAACATTTTTAAAGATAGAAAATACACCATTTGACTTTAAAGAATTTCATGAGATCGGAGAACGGATCAACGATGATCATGAACAGTTAAAACTTGCCGGAGGTTATGATCATTCTTTCATGGTAAAAGATGAAGAAGATCAGTTGATCCTATATGACAAAGAAACTGGAAGAAAATTAACAATGACAACAACACTTCCTTGCATTCAGGTATACACAGGAAACTTTCTTTCTGGTGGATGTAATGGAAAAGGTGGAAAACCATACGAAAACAGAGATGGTGTTGCTTTAGAAGCCCAGTTCTTACCAAACTCCATACATATAGAAGAAGAACCAAAGGTAATTTTAAGAAAAGGCGAAGAATACGAAGCAGTAACAACATATCGATTTGAGGTGGAATAAGATGGATTTACAAAAAGATATCAAAAAACTTGTAACATATGGACTTGATAAAAAGCTGATCATGCCAGAAGATGAAATTTATACGATCAATCAATATCTGGAAGTGTTTCGATTAGATGAATATGAAGATTCTGATATTGAAGGAGAAGAAATCATCCTGCCAGAGATTTTAGATCGTCTGACAGATGCAGCTTATGATCGCTATATCATCAAAAGTGATGATATCGTGACAAGAGATTTATTTGACACAAAATTAATGGGAATCCTGACACCAAAACCAAGCCAAGTCATCAAAGAATTCCGTACCTATTACGAAGAGAGTCCAAAGAAAGCAACAGAATTTTTCTATGGATTCAGCCAGGATACAAACTATATCCGAAGAGACCGCGTCAAAAAAGATATGAAATGGAAAGTAAACAGTCCATACGGAGATATCGATATCACGATTAATCTTTCTAAACCAGAGAAAGATCCGAAAGCGATCGCAGCAGCGAAAAATGCAAAGCAAAGTTCTTATCCAAAGTGTCAGCTTTGTATGGAAAATGAAGGATATGCAGGAAGAATGAATCACCCTGCAAGACAGAATCACAGGATCATACCGCTTACGATCAATGATAGCAAATGGGGATTCCAGTATTCTCCATATGTATACTACAATGAGCATTGTATCGTATTTAATGGACAGCATGTACCAATGAAGATCGATCGGGCAGCATTTACAAAACTATTTGATTTTGTAAGACAGTTTCCTCATTATTTTCTTGGATCGAATGCCGATCTTCCGATTGTTGGAGGTTCTATCTTAACACACGATCATTTCCAAGGTGGTCATTATGAATTTGCTATGGAACGAGCAGAGATTGAAAAAGAATTTACAATCCCAGGATATGAAGATGTCAAAGCAGGAATCGTTCACTGGCCATTATCTGTGATCCGTATTCAGAGTAAAGATGAAAAACGCCTCATTGATCTTGCTGATCATATTTTGAAAAAATGGCGTGGATACACGGATGAAGAAGCATATATTTTTGCTGAGACAGAAGGAGAACCACATAATACGATCACACCGATCGCACGTAAAAAAGGTGATATGTATGAGCTGGATCTGACACTGCGTAATAATATCACAACTGAAGAATGCCCATTAGGACTTTACCATCCACACAATGAGTATCATCATATCAAGAAAGAAAATATTGGGCTGATCGAGGTTATGGGACTTGCTGTTCTGCCATCCAGATTAAAGGCAGAGATGGAACATTTAAGCCAGTGCCTGATCAAAGGAGAAGATATTGTTTCTAAGGAAGATTTAAAGAAGCATGCAGCATGGGCTGAAGAAATCAAAGAAAAATATACAGATATCAATGAAGGAAATGTCATGGATATCTTAAAAGAAGAAATCGGACAGGTATTTGTTAAAGTTCTTGAAGACGCCGGAGTTTATAAATATAATGAAGAAGGAAGAAAAGCATTCGACCGATTTATTGCAGTTTTATAATGACAAGGTCATAGAAAGGAAAGCAAGACAATGAAAATATTAGTATTAGGCGGAGCTGGATACATAGGTTCTCATACAGTATACGAACTGATCGATGCTGGAGAAGAAGTCGTGATCATCGATAATCTGGAAACAGGACATATCGAGGCTGTTCATCCAAAAGCAAAGTTTTATAAAGGTGACTTAAGAGATAAAGATTTTGTAGATAGTGTACTAGATCAGGAAAAAGATATCGATGCAGTCATTCATTTTGCAGCAAACTCCTTAGTTGGAGAAAGTATGGTAAATCCATTAAAATATTATGATAATAACCTTTGTGGAACAAAAACAATGGTACAGTCTTTGGTAGAACATGGTATCGATAAGATCGTATTTTCCTCAACAGCAGCAACTTATGGAGAACCAGAAAAGGTACCGATCGTAGAGACAGACCGTACAGAACCTACCAACACTTATGGAGAGACAAAACTTTCTATGGAAAAAATGTTTAAATGGGTTGGACGCGCTCACGGACTTCGTTATGTATCTTTAAGATACTTTAATGCCTGCGGAGCACATGTAAGCGGACAGATCGGAGAAGATCATAATCCAGAAACACATTTGATCCCATTGATCTTACAGGTGCCAAATGGCAAAAGAGAAGCAATCAGTATCTTTGGAACTGATTATGATACAAAAGATGGAACTTGTGTAAGAGACTATATTCATGTAACAGATCTTGCACAAGCACATATTCTGGCAGTGAAATACTTAATGGAAGGTAATGAAAGCAACATCTTCAATCTTGGAAATGGTGTTGGATTTACTGTAAAAGAAGTAATTGAGACAGCCAGAAAAGTGACAGGAAAGCCGATCAAGGCTGTGGAAGAAGGAAGAAGAGCTGGAGATCCGGCTGTCTTGATCGCTTCCAGTGAAAAAGCGAAGAATATCCTTGGCTGGAAGCCAGAACATGCAGATCTTGAAGAAATCATTGCATCCGCATGGAAATGGCACAGCAGCCACCCACAAGGATATTGTTCTGTTCAAAAGGAAGACAAATAACTCTTTTTGAACCATAAATCATCCCTGTACCGTTTAGAGCATGTTACCTGGCTCTAAGCGGTACTTTTTTGTTTTCGTAAAATATCTGGTACGATGTTCAAATAAAAAATAAAATGGTGTATACTAAAGAAAATAGTAAGATAAAAGAAGGAGTACGAATCGATGAAACGGTTACTAGGATATTTAAAGGAGCATCTTTGTGTTACGATCCTTGCACCATTATTTAAGATGCTGGAAGCTAGTTTTGAACTATTTGTACCATTGGTCGTTGCCAGCATGATCGATGTAGGAATCGGACATCACGATATTGGATATTTGTGGAAGATGGGAGGATTATTGATTTTACTTGGAATCATTGGATTTTCATTTTCTATCACAGCACAGTATTTTGCGGCAAGATCGGCTGTGTATACAGGAAAGTCGATGCGAAGTGATTTGTTTGCACATATGAATCGATTTTCTTATCAGGAGATTGATCAGGTTGGGACATCAACGCTGATTAACCGCATGAGTAATGACATCAATCAGGTGCAAAATGGAGTTAACATGTTCCTGCGTTTGTTTTTAAGGTCACCATTTGTTGTATTTGGTGCGATGTTCATGGCATTTACGGTGGATCATAAGGCAGCGATTTCCTTTGTATTTACGATCACAGCATTGGCAGTGGTTGTTGGACTGATCTTATGGATCACAATGCCAATGTATAAGAAAGTACAAAAACAGGTCGATGGAGTATTAAAAAGTACAAGGGAAAATCTTCTTGGAATTCGTGTGATCCGTGCATTTAACAGACAAAGAAGTGAGGAAGAGAATTTCAGATCACAAAGTGGACAGCTTTATAACAAACAGATTCACGTTGGAAAGATTTCAGCGTTACTAAATCCTCTGACTTACGTGATCATTAATTTGGGGATCATTGCAATCTTGTGGTCTGGTGGAAAACAGGTTGATCTGGGTTATTTAACACAAGGACAGATCATTGCCCTGATCAATTATATGTCACAGATCCTTGTAGAACTTGTAAAACTTGCGAATCTTTTGATCATCTTATCTAGAGCGTTTGCAAGTCTTGACCGTGTGGATCAGATTTTTGCATTAGAGTCATCCATGAAGGAAACTGGAAAAACAGATATAGAAGAGAAGAAAGATACACCTATTCTTGAGTTTAAAGATACATCGTTTGTCTATCATGGTGCAAGAAAAGAGACGATCCATCCATTTGATTTTGCGGTGAAAGAAGGCGAAACGATCGGGGTGATCGGAGGTACAGGGTCAGGAAAGAGTACTTTTGTATCTTTGATCGCAAGATTATATGATGTGACATCAGGAAGAATTCTATACCGTGGAGTTGATGAGAAAGAATTAAAACCAGAATTTATCCGAGGAAAGATCGGATTTGTTCCGCAGAAAGCATCTTTGTTTGAAGGAAGCCTAAGAGATAATATGAAATGGGGTAAAGAAGATGCCACAGATGAAGAAATCTATCAGGCATTGGATATCGCACAGGCAAGAGAATTTGTTGATCAGAAGGAACAGGGATTAGACTTTAGAATTGAACAAAATGGAGGAAACTTATCTGGCGGACAAAAACAGAGACTAACGATCGCAAGAGCATTAGTACGTAAACCTGAGATCTTAATTCTTGACGATAGTGCATCCGCACTTGATTTTGCAACAGATGCAAGACTTCGAAAAGCAATCAAAGAAAATACAGATAATATGACAGTATTTCTTGTATCCCAGAGAGTATCAACGATTCGTAATGCTGACCATATCTTAGTGTTGGATGATGGAAAGATTGCAGGAATCGGGACTCATTTACAGCTATTAAAAGAAAATCAGGTATATAAAGAAATCTGCGCATCACAGATGGCAGGAGAGGAGGCATAAGATCATGAAGAAAGACAAAAAACAAAAGACATTACAAAGGATCATGGAATATATGAAGCCTTATCGATTTTTGATCTTTGCGTCTTTAGTGTTGGCGGTGATCAGTGTGGCACTGACACTTTATGTTCCGATTCTGACAGGACAAGGTGTGGATTGCATTATATCAAAAGGAAATGTTGATTTTGCAAGATTGATAAGTATTATAAAAACGATCGTGTTCTGTATCGTATTGACGGCAGCAGCGCAGTGGCTGATGAATCATGTCAATAACCAGATTACATATAAGATTGGAAAAGATTTAAGGATTCAGGCATTTGAGCATTTGCAGAAACTGCCATTATCTTATGTAGATGCACACTCCTCAGGAGACTTAATCAGCCGGATCGTAACGGATATTGATCAGTTTACGGATGGATTGCTGCTTGGATTTACACAGTTATTTACTGGTGTGATCACGATCATTGGAACCATTTGTTTTATGTTAGGAATCAATCCATGGATCACATTGGTCGTTGTTATTTTAAGTCCGTTTTCGTTTTTTATCGCAAGTTTTATCTCAAAGCGAAGTTTTAATATGTTTAGGAAACAATCACAGACTAGAGGAAATATGACAGGATTTGTCAATGAAATGCTTGGAAATATTAAAGTAGTCAAAGTGTTTGATCATGGAGAAAAAGCACAGGAAGAGTTTGATCAGATCAATGATGATCTTGCATATTACTCCTTAAGAGCGACATTTTTCTCATCTATCACAAATCCGGCAACCAGATTTATGTATTCAGGAATCTATGCAGGGGTTGCGATCGCAGGATGTATGAGTGTTATTCGCGGAAGTATCAGTGTTGGTCAGTTATCAAGTTTTTTAAGTTATACAAATCAGTATACAAAGCCGTTTAATGAGATCACAGGGGTTATCACAGAATTTCAGAATTCTTTAGCTTCTGCGGCAAGAGTTTTTGAATTATTAGATGAGGAGCCGATGATTCCTGATGCCAAAGATGCGAAGGCGTTACAGGATGTGAAAGGAAATGTAGAATTAGAGCATGTGGACTTTTCTTATGTGAAAGAAGTACCTTTGATCCAGAATTTTAATCTGAAAGTGAAACCAGGACAGCGGATTGCGATCGTTGGACCGACAGGATGTGGGAAAACAACGTTGATCAATCTGTTAATGCGTTTTTATGATGTGAATGCAGGAATGATCAAGGTGGAAGGGAATGATATCCGGGATGTCACGAGAGAAAGTCTGCGATCCAGTTATGGAATGGTACTTCAGGAGACATGGTTGAAAGCCGGAACGATCCGTGAAAATATCTGCTATGGAAAACCAGATGCAACTGAGGAAGAGATGATCATGGCAGCAAAAGAAGCCAATGCACATGGATTTATCGAGCGAATGCCAGATGGGTATGACACGATCATCACAGAAGGTGGCGGAAATCTGTCACAGGGACAGAAACAGCTGCTTTGTATTGCAAGGATCATGTTAAGCCTTCCTCCAATGCTGATCTTAGATGAAGCGACATCATCCATTGATACGATGACAGAGATCCGAATTCAGAAAGCATTTGAAACGATGATGAAAGGAAGAACAAGTTTTATCGTAGCCCACCGACTTTCAACGATTCAGAATGCGGATGTGATACTTGTTATGGAAAATGGACATATTTTGGAGCAGGGAACACATGAAGAACTTTTAGCGAAAAATGGTGCGTATGCCAGATTATATAACAGCCAGTTTGCACCAGTATAAATGGTAAGATTTTTGACTGGAGATGTCATATGGAAGAAAAAGGAATGAAAAAAAAGAAAAAATTATTGAGGTTGTTTATAGAAACATTTTATTTAAGTGCATTTACCTTTGGTGGCGGCTATATGATCGTATCTTTGATGAAGAAGAAGTTTGTGAATGAATATCATTGGATCGAAGAAGACGAGATGCTTGATCTGGTGGCGATCGCACAATCAGCCCCAGGAGCAATCGCAGTGAATGGAGCAATCGTTGTTGGCTATAAATTAGCAGGTATCAGTGGTGTGATCGTAAGTGTATTCGGAGCTGTTCTACCGCCATTTTTGATTATATCTGTAGTCTCTGTTTTTTATGAAATATTTCGGGATAACAGGATTGTTGCAGCGATGCTTTCTGGTATGCAGACAGGTGTTGGCGCGGTGATCATCAGTGTTGTGTACGAGATGGCAAAAGGGCAAAGTAAGAAGGAAAACAGAATAGAACTTGCGATCATTATGGTTGTGGCATTTATGGCAAGTTATGTCTTTGATATTAGTGTGATCTACATTATTCTTGCATGTATTGGAGTTGGAATCGTACAATATGGTATTTCAAGAAAGAAGACAGGAGGTAGAAAATGATCTATCTGCAATTATTTTTAAGTTTTTTAAAGATTGGAGCATTTAGTTTCGGAGGCGGATATGCAGCAATGCCAATGATACAGCAGCAGGTGGTAGATGCATATCATTGGCTGTCTGTGTCTGAATTTGGAGATCTCGTGACGATTTCGCAGATGACACCGGGACCGATCGCAATTAATGCGGCGACTTTCGTGGGCATAAGAGTCGCAGGGTGGCAAGGAGCATTATGTGCAACGATGGGATGTGTATTCCCTGCGTGTGTGATCGTTACAGTGATTGCTTATTTTTATGTAAAATATCGTCATATGGAAGGACTACAAATGGTGTTAAATACCTTACGCCCTGCGGTGATCGCACTGATCTTAACTTCTGGAATTACGATTCTTACGCAGGCATTTTTTCAGGAAAGTCATATAGATCTTCAACAGATCAACTGGATACAGGGTGGTATTTTTATCATTTGTATGTACCTTTTATTGAGAAAGAAAAAAGATCCGATCATTGTCATGCTGTTTGCGGGTGTGCTAAATGTGATTGGAAGTTTTTTGATGGGAATATAAATAAAACAATAGGAAGTGATAGATTTGAGTAAGATACAAGAAGCGAAGAAACTATTAAAACAATACTTTGGATATGATGAATTCCGCCAAGGTCAGGAACAATTGATCGAGGCAGCATTAAATGGGCAGGATGTCTTAGGAATCATGCCGACAGGAGCAGGAAAGTCTCTTTGTTTTCAGATTCCGGCGTTGATGATGGATGGGATCACACTCGTGATCTCACCACTGATCTCGCTGATGAAAGATCAGGTTGGGACACTGAATCAAGCCGGAATTCATGCGGCATTTTTAAATAGTTCTCTGACACAGGGACAGTATCATACCGCATTAAAATATGCGATGCAGGGAAGATACAAGATCATCTATGTGGCACCAGAACGCTTGGAAACAGAAGGTTTTATCAATTTTGCGCTAAATAGTGGAGTGAAGATATCAATGTTGGCAGTTGATGAGGCACATTGTGTGTCACAGTGGGGGCAGGATTTCAGACCAAGTTATCTAAAAATTCTGGAATTTTTAAAGAAACTTCCGTATCGTCCTGTACTGACTGCATATACAGCAACAGCGACAGCAGAAGTCAGGGATGATATTATGGATATTTTGAACCTGAGAGATCCATTTGTATTAACGACAGGGTTTGACCGGGAGAATCTTTACTATGCAGTAAAACGCCCACGGGATAAGTATAGAGAATTACTAAGTTATTTAAAAGAAAAAGAAGAAAAGATGCCAGGAAGCAGCGGGATCATTTACTGTTTATCTAGGAAAAATGTTGAGGAAGTCTGCTATCAGTTAAGAGAAGATGGATTCTCCGTGACAAGATACCATGCAGGATTATCGGATGAAGAACGAAAGGAAAATCAGGAAGATTTTATCTATGACAGAAAGCAGATCATGGTAGCGACAAATGCCTTTGGAATGGGAATCGACAAGCCGGATGTCCGTTTTGTTGTTCATTATAATATGCCGAAGAACATGGAAAGTTATTATCAGGAAGCAGGAAGAGCAGGACGTGATGGAGAACCTGCGGAATGTATCTTATATTATGCGCCGATTGATAACCGAACCAATCGTTTTCTGATTGAAAATGGAGAGGAGAATGAGGAATTAGATGCGATCACAAAGCAGATCGTGATGGAAAGAGACTGGGAAAGACTTCGTCAGATGACATTTTACTGTTATACGAAGGAATGTTTACGTCATTATATTTTAAATTATTTTGGAGAACAGACAAGCGGATACTGTGGAAACTGCTTAAACTGTCTGACCGAGTTTGAAACGGTTGATGCAACAATGGAAGCGAAAGCAATCATCCAATGTATTAGAGATTGTTACCGAGATTTCGGACTATCCACGATCGTTGATATTTTAAAAGGATCTAAGAACCAGAAAGTATTAAGCCGTCATTTAGATGAGAATTCACAATATGGAGTATTAGCAGCAGAAAGTATTGCAAGAATCCGACAGATCATCAATGAAATGTTAGTCTATGGATATCTGGAAATGACAGATGATGAATATCCGGTTTTATGCGTTGCAGATATTACTAAGATCGATGATAACTGGAAATTTGAGATCAAGATTCCAAAAGAAGTCGAAAAAGAGAAAGAAGAACGTAAGATCCAGACGAAGAAACGTAAGAAAGCAGGGGCTGTGGCAGCACTTGCTGAGGGAGATACAGAATTGTTCGAAGCATTACGTGCACTTCGAAGAACGATCGCATCCGAACAGAAAATCCCGCCATATATGGTATTTTCCGATAAGACACTGGTACATATGAGTACGATGAAACCTTCTAATGATGTGGAAATGTTAGAAGTCAATGGAGTCGGAGAACATAAGCTTCAGAAATATGGCGAACGTTTTTTAAATGAAATTCAGAAATATAAATAAAATACATAGATAATAGGAAAAGGAATTCCGTATGAACTATTTTGAAACAAATTTAGAAGAAATATCAAGATCCATACAGTTGCTTGCGCAGATATTTGAATATCAGGTGTTTGAACTTCAAGTCGAAGAAAAAGATGGAAATCAAACAGGATATGTTCCATATATGATGAACGATGCAATTGAGTGTTATTTAAGTTTTCATGGACTTCGTATCTCTGGAAAATATGACAAAGACTATGAAGGAGAGATGTGGGCACAACTGGAAGAACGAGAAGGTCGTTATGGGTTGATCATTCATCAGGGAGAAGAAAGTGTTTTTACAATGTGGTTTGATGAGATCATGGAACATACAAACTGTTACCGGTATCATGAGATAGGACATTTCTGGAGAGAAGGAGCCGAGCAGTGGCGCCAGCTAGTCTATATGATCGGAACGATCCGTGAAAAATACCGCTTTTTGGGGGAAGAAGTGTGCAATGATCAAGAGATGGAGATCATGTCATTGATCGAATTCGCACCATTTTATTACTATTTCCCGATCAATGAAGATCCAGAAGAATGGTATGAGAAAAGTGAAGAAGGCCTATGGTGTATGAGAAATCTTGTTATGCAGGCAGGCGATAAAGATTATTTAAAATGGATCGATAAATATGAGAAGCATTCAACCAAACGAATGGAGATGACGCTTGCAAAGAAACTGCAAGATCCAAAGAGACAAGATTTATATGAATTGATCTGCGAGAAAGTATGCAATGCTTCTGATCCATATCCAGCAAGGAATTATGGAGAAAGAATCGATCAGAAGATTCAACGATACAGGGAACAGGTTGATAAAAAACTGAAAGAACAAGGATTTACAGGAACTTATCCACAATATGAGAGCGAACATTTATCGGTTTGTGTAACAGAAGAACATCCATTTACGATCTTGGAATCTAAAGATTTTAAATTTAAGATTCAGTTGATGATCTCAGAATGCAGAGAAAAACATCCGAGAAAAAATGCTGGATTTTTTAAAGGATATCAAAGAAAAGGCAAAATAAAAAGACTCGATTTTTAATTATGAAAATCGAGTCTTTTCTTTCACTGATTTATTTATTCTTCAGCTGCTTCTTCGTCTTCATCTTCAGGTACAGCTTCTGGTTCTGCAATGTTAACAACCAAAGTATCTTCTGGTGTCACAAGAGAAATCTTACTGTTTGCAGCTAATGGCAAGTCCTTAACATGGATCATATCACCAACATTGTACTGTGTTAAATCAATCTCAACCTTTTCAACGATATCAGCTGGGAATGCTTTGTATTCGATTTCAGATAAGGACTGTTCAACGATACCATTCTGTACAGCATCTTCGTTTAATAATTCGATCGCAGCAGTTGTGTGGATCTTTTCGTCAGCAACTAATGCCTGGAAGTTAATAAACATTGTTTCGTTTTTCATGGCATTGTAGTCGATTTCTTTTACGATGGCGTCTACATTTTCTCCGTCAACAAGTAAAGTAATATGAGCTCCTTTTTTGTTATCCTTTAAGAATTTAGCGGCTTCACGGGAATCAACTTTCAATGGAATGGAATTTTCGATATCTCTGCCAAACAGATTTCCGATAACATAACCTTCTTTTCTTAATTTTTTAGCCTTTGTTTTCAAATCTCTTTTTTCTGCAGTTAATGTGTTCATAAAAAGTTCCTCCTTGAAAAAACATTAAGATATTATGCATGTTATGGTATAACACCGGAAGTACTTTGTGTATAAAATATATAAATACACAAAAAGAGCTCCCAGTGTAGTGGAAGCTCTTGCTGTATTGTAGGTGTTTCTATGCACTTGAGTTTATTATATCACTACTTTTTAATTTTTAAAGGGGTAAAATTGATGTATTTTTAAAAGAACAAAATGAATAAAAATCACATATATTAAATAGAAGAAAAAGAAAGGAAAAAAGACTGTGATTTATGATTTTGCCGTTATCGGCGGTGATATGAGACAGGTATATTTAGCCAACTATCTAAAAAATCAAAGATATCAGGTTATCACATATGCAACCAAAAAAGAAGGCTCAGAATGCAAGGAAGGTAAATCTTTTGAAAATGTCATAAGAGAAGCGAAGTGCATGATTGGACCCGTCGTTTTTTCAAAAAACGGGGAAATCACAGGAAGTTCTAGCAACAAAAAAATGTCAGTAGAAACACTGCTTCAAGAAATGACGAAAGAACAGATTTTATTTGGGGGATGTATCAATGAAGAAATTCGACATGAATGTGAACAAAAAGAAATCAAAGCATTTGACTTCATGAAAATGGATGATGTCGCTATCTACAATGCGATCGCAACTGCAGAAGGTGCGATCATGGAAGCGATCAAGATGCAGCCGATCAATCTTCACAAAAGTCGTTGTCTGGTCCTTGGCTATGGAAGATGTGCAAAAGTTCTTGCAGCGAAACTAAAAGGAATGGATGCTCAGGTAACAGTCTGTGCCAGAAATAAAACAGCAAGAAGTCTTGCAAAATCTTTTGGACTTGAGGTTATGGATTTTACGGAACTAAAACGGCGGATCTGTCAGTATGATCATATTTTTAATACCGTTCCAAAACAGATCCTAAAAGAAGATATCCTAAGGAAGATCTCCAAAGAATCCTGCATCATAGATATTGCTTCCTATCCTGGTGGAACAAACCATCAAATGGCGGAAAAACTAGGAATCTGTGCAAAACTATGCCCAAGTCTTCCAGGCATTTATTCCCCGAAATCTTCTGGGATCATGCTTGCAAAAAAAGTTTTAGAAATCAGTGGAGAGATCAAACATGGTATTGAAAAATAAAAGAATCGGAGTAGCAATGACAGGTTCATTTTGCACTTACACAAAAGCCTTTGAACAGATCGATCGCTTACTAGAAGAAGGTGCGATCCTGCAGACGATCTTTTCTGACATATCCCAGCATATCAAATGCAGGTTTGGAAAAGGTGAGGAATTTGTAAAAAGAGCACACGATATGACAGGAAATGAACCGATGAAAACGATTGAAGAAGCAGAAATCATCGGTCCGACAGGGTGTCTGGATATCCTGATTTTAATGCCATGTACAGGAAATACCATGGCGAAACTTGCCAATGGAATTACAGATACCCCGGTTTTAATGGCAGCTAAAGCGCAGCTGCGGAATGAAAAACCAGTCGTTATCTCTATGGCGAGCAATGATGCCTTAGGTATGAATCTTAAGAATATCGGGAATCTTTTAAATCATAAGCATATTTATTTTGTACCATTCGGACAGGATGATCCGGTAAAGAAGCCAAACTCCATGATCGCGGATACAAGACTGCTCATTCCGACAATTTTGCAGGCATTAAAAGGCAGACAATACCAGCCGGTTCTCATTGATCATAAAAAATAAAAAGAGGTAGCGTGTATGTGTGGAATTGCAGGATTTCTAAATTCTAGAAACAATGATAAAAAAACAGAGAAAGAAATATATCAGATCTTAAAGAAAATGAATGAAGTTCAAAGACATCGAGGTCCAGATGATGAAGGGATATTTTTGGAAAATGGCTGTGCATTAGGGCATGTACGATTGTCAATCCTTGACCTTTACAGGGGACATCAGCCAATGTGTAAAAAGAAAGAAGGAAATACCTACGCAATCATCTTAAATGGCGAGATTTATAACATGAAAACGTTAAAAGAACAACTGATCAAAGAAGGAGAAATGTTTTCGACAACGAGTGACACGGAAGTTGTATTAACCGGGTATATCAGGTATGGGATTTCTTATATTGAAGAGTTGAATGGAATTTTTTCTATTGCTCTGTGGGATGGGAAACGGAAGAAATTATATTTGATCAGAGATCGTGTTGGTGTGAAGCCATTATTCTATACAAAACGGGGAGATACATTAATCTTTGCATCTGAGATCAAAGGCTTGTTTGCCTATCCAGGAGTCAAACCAGTGATCAACAGAGAAGGACTTTGTGAAATCTTTGGGTTGGGACCTGCAAAGTCATATGGAAAAGGAGTGTTCAAAGATATTTATGAAGTCCTTCCAGGGCATTTCCTAGAATACGATCGTGAAGGGCTGAAAGATCGTGCATATTGGGAATTGAAAGCGAAAGAACACACAGACAGCGAAAAAGATACGATCGAGCATACAAGGTGGCTAGTAAAAGATGCCGTGGAAATGCAGATGTTATCCGATATTCCAATCAGTACATTTTTATCCGGTGGAGTTGACAGTAGTCTTGTCACAGCAATCTGTGCGAAAAAGCTTCAAAAAGAAGGAAAAAATTTAAACACATTTTCCTTTGATTTTGTAAATAATCATAAATATTTTAAATCAAACGCCTTCCAGCCAAGCGAAGACCGCCCATGGGTTGATAAGATGGTTGATCATGCAAAGACAGATCACAGATATTTGGAATGCGACAATGAAAACATGATCGAAAATCTATACAAAGCAGTTGATGCCAGAGATCTTCCATGTATGGCAGATGTGGAGTCTTCGATGTTATATTTTTGTTCGAAAGTTGTAAAATATAACAAAGTAACATTAACAGGGGAGTGTGCAGATGAAATTTTTGGTGGTTATCCATGGTTTCATAAAGAGGAATGCTTCAAGGCAGAGATTTTCCCATGGTCTATGGATATGCAGCCAAGAAAAATGCTGTTAAATGATGATATCATACAGAAAGTGGATTTAGAATCTTATGCAAGAACAGCTTATCAAAAGACGATCAATGAGACGCCAAAACTTTATGGAGAAGATCAGATCGAAGCTAGAAGAAGGCAGATTTCTTATCTGAATCTAAGATGGTTTATGGTAACTTTAATGGATCGCATGGATCGCACGAGCATGCATTGTGGGTTAGAAGCACGAGTGCCGTTTGCTGATCATAGGATCGTGGAATATCTTTATAATGTTCCGTGGGAGTTAAAATGTTTAAATGGTGTGGTAAAAGGATTGCTAAGAGCAGCAGGGGAAGGAATCCTGCCAGATGAGGTATTGTATCGAAGAAAAAGTCCATATCCAAAGACTTATGATCCAAACTATGAAAAAATCTTATCCAAAGAACTTCTGAAAGTTATGGCAAAAAAAGGAGCACCGATCAAAGAACTGATCGATGCATATAAACTAAGCAGATTCTTAGACAGTCCGAAAGACTATGGTAAACCATGGTATGGACAGCTGATGGCAGGTCCTCAGATGATCGCTTACCTTCTGCAAGTCAATTACTGGCTGGAAAAATACCAGATCACATTGGATCTAAGTTAGCTAGATTAACATAAAATGTCTTAAAATATATAGCCATCCCGTAACTGTAAATGCACTAAACATCGTTGTTAACATGACAACACTGGAAGAAAGAGTTCCCTCATGTCCCATATTCTTCGCCATAACAAAACTACTTACTGTTGTTGCGGAACCAAGCATGATAAGGATGGCAACCAACTTATCGGTACGGAATCCAAGTTTCACTGCAATTGGTAGGAAAATGGCACAAAGACCAATAAGTTTCATAAAAGCAGCAATGGCAGATGGTTTGATCTTTCCAAAAGCTTTTTTGATATCGAAGGTAGCGCCCATCGCCATGAGTCCCATTGGAGTGGCGACATTTCCAATGCTTGAAATAACCTTTTTAGGGATTGCAGGCATTGGAATTTTTAATGCAGACCAGACAAGTCCAGCAACAATTCCGATAAGGATTGGGTTTGTCACGATTCCTTTGACCGTTTTTTTCACAACAGTATGGTCAAGCCCACTCTGTCCAGGTTTAAATACAGATAAGACAACAACAGCCATCATATTATATAATGGTACACTTCCAATGATCATCAAAGGAGCCATTCCGGCATTTCCATAAATGTTTTGGATAAATGCGATTCCAAGGAGAGCAGCACTGCTTCGGTAAGCCGCCTGAATAAATTCTCCACGGATCGTTTTATCACCTAGCAGACAAGAAATCAGAAAAGAAATCGTAATACTGATCATGGTAACGATAAAACAAAACAGGACAAACTTAACATCCCAGACTTTTGAAAAATCAACCGTTGCAAGATCCTCAAATACCAAGACAGGCAAAGGAACCATAAAAACAAACTTATTCATTTTCGAAGCAAAAATATCATCAATCCATCCAATCTTTTTAAAGACAAGTCCTAAGATCATCATCAAAAAGATAGGAACTGTAGCGTTTAAGCTAAAGATTAAATTTTCCATAATTACTCACTTTCTGTAGTATAAGCTGAACTTTTCTTTGGTGTGATCAGATAGTGGTAGACAAAATGTTTCACTGCAACAAAATGTTTTCTCGCCCACACAAGACAAAAACCACTGAAAACAGGCAGAAAACATACAAGAGAACCAGTATGTCCAAAGTTTTTGCAAGATAGATAAGAAACGATAACACCAAAATGGAAACAAAGCAAAACAGAAGCGAAAAATTTCCATTTTCTTAAGGCGTCGGGATCTTTACTGCAAAGATATTCTGTCATAGATGTCGTAAACTGACGTAGGTTATTCGTAGAAAAAATTGTAGAGCAGGTAAATCCATCCCCACCCTTAAAGGAACACCACTGAATTGCCATTGCAAAATACAACGGATAGAGGGCAATGAAATCATTCAGATCCGATGGAAGAAAAGCAACGATCAAGGCTGCCATTGCATCTATAAAAAGACTGACATAAGGAAGATGCAGCCTTGTAAACTTTGGTAAGATCACCGTCAGTGATAATGCAAACATATAAATAAAAACACCAAGAAGTCGCACAAAGAAATTCGCATCCGGGTGTCCAGCAAGATCTGCAAATACAGAGATCAGATTCGAAGTCTGCGCAGAACCAAAGAGTTCATGATGATTAAGAATCGCAAAACCACCAAGAAATCCCCCAACGATTGCCATATTAAAATGGATCCAACGATCCATATCCCTACTACACATGAAAAAACCAGCTTTCTTTAAAATATTTCCAAAATATTATATATCCATCCAGAAGAATTGTAAAGATGAGGAAGAGATAAAAAAGAAGCAAAATTTTCATACAACAATGAAAATTTTATGGTATTATTACTGATAGAGTAGCTTATAAATGCAAAGATAAAAACGCAACGTACAATCATTTATGTACCAGAGCCGGTAGGTAGCCCGGCCGTCCTATGTAAATAGGGTAAGTAACCTGCCCCTCCGGGTTGTCCATTCTTTGCCTAATTAATTTTAGGAGGGATTCTTATGGACAAAACAAATGGAAAACTGACGGTATATTTTGAAAAGCCATTTTGGGTAGGCATATTTGAGCGTACGGAAGACGGCAAACTATCTGTGGCGAAGGTAACGTTTGGTGTAGAACCAAAAGATTATGAAGTGCAGGAATATATTCAAAAACACTATTTTCGTTTGAAATTCAGTCCAGCTGTTGAAACTGTTGTAAAGGATTTAAGAAGAAATCCGAAACGGATGCATCGAGAAGCAAAAAAGCAGATGCTGGAAACAGGCATTGGGACAAAATCGCAGCAGGTGTTGAAATTACAGCAGGAACAGAACAAACAGAAGCGTAAAGAGAAAAGTCGCAAGAAAAAAGAGACCAAAAAACAACGAACGTTTGAGCTGAAACAGCAAAAGAAAAGAGAAAAGCATAAGGGGCATTAAAGTCCCTTGGGCTTTTGCACAATTCGATATTTAACGGAGGAATCATTATGTGTGGAATGACAACTGATTTATAAATAAAAATAAATCGGAGGTTTATATGAATTATTCAATAAGAGAATTAAAACGAGATGAAAATAAGATATTAGATACTTTTTTATACGAGGCAATTTTTATTCCTGAAGGTGTTCCAGCACCGTCCAAAGACATCATTAACAAACCAGATTTGCAGGTATATGTAAAGGACTTTGGTGAGAACAAGGGAGACTTATGTTTGGTTGCTCAAGTTGCGGATGAAATTGTTGGTGCTGTATGGGTTCGGATTATGAATGATTACGGTCATATAGATAATGAAACACCGTCTTTTGCAATTTCACTTCTTAAAGAGTATAGAAACTATGGTATCGGAACAGAATTAATGAAACAGATGCTAGTGAAATTAAAACTAGAAGGATATAAACAAGCATCATTAGCTGTTCAAAAGATGAATTATGCTGTCCGTATGTATTGGAAGGTAGGATTTGAAATCATTGATGAAAATGATGAAGAATATATTATGATTTGTAAATTATAGGAACTTTCAACTCCCAGTTTGTCTGACTCACAACAATTTAATATCAAACTAATACAAGCACTTTAGCCAATATGGTTAAGGTGCTTTTTTTGCACCTTGAAAGGAGGTAGTTGAAGCATACCACATCGGGGAAAGCCCGATTTAATCATTACAACAGGCATTGCCTGCTCATAATATAGATCAATGACAAGCAAGGCGGTAAGAGAGAAAGCGGAGCATATGAAGAAAGTCGCGAGGAACCCATTTTACAGATTAGCTTGTATAGTAGGTTTGATGTAAAAGGGAACCGCAACGGAAGGGACAGTCTGAAATATGGCTGTCCTTAATAGAAAAGAGGTTGATTTTATGGAACGGATAACAAGAATTTTTCTATATCAGATGGAGAAGAAACAAAGCAAGCAGTTATTGTGGAAAATTGTGCATAAACTATTAAATAAGATGGTATAAGAGAAAAGAGTGTCTTTTATGGCACTCTTTATGTACCCATAGAAATTAGTTGAAAATTTGGAGGAGGTGTTATATACTTATTATGAAGAAGTATATAGAAACGGATGGTTGCATGATGGCTTCTGCAACTGATAAGCAAAAAGACAGTTTGAAAGAATATATGAAAAAAATTAAGGATATAAAACTCAGAGTTCCAGAGGAATATTTGCAACCTATTAAAGAACATGCAAAAGCCAAAGGAATGAGTGTTAATCAATTAGTTATCTCATTACTTGAAAAAGATATGGGGATAGAAATAGTAACTGTAGGGGAACAGAACAAGCAAAATAAGGAAAATGAAAACGAATAACCGATTAATAAGAAACACGGATTTCATCCGAAAATTTAAAGGAGGTATGACCTATGACGGCAACTAGAAGAGAAGCTATTGAATTATTGGAAAGAGTACCAGAAGATAAGCTGACCTATGTTGTTCAGATTTTGAGTGGTATTGATGGTTTGATAAGTATATCAGACAGACGAACAAAGAAAATTGATTTAGACCAGTTTGTTATGCCTACAACAGAGCGTGGCAGAAATGCGGATGAATATATAAGGGAGATGAGAGATAATGACAGAATTTAAAAGAGTGTTTGTTGATACAGCACCTATTATATACTATCTTGAAAACAGTCCTTTATATTCAGAGGTTATAAAGAGATTCTTTACAACGTGTATAGAAAAGAATATACAGGTCGTTACTTCTGCAATAACAATAGAAGAGTATCTGGTATATCCGTATTCAAGTGGTAAAATGGATTTTGTTGATAATTTCAAACTTTTGAATGATAGCGAATATTAAATCTTCTAAGCGGTCATAAATCTTATGTAAAAAATCTTTGAAGCGGTTCGGCTTCTGAATCTCAATGTAAATGAAAATCAACTCCTTCCATATATAGTATAAGGTATATCGGTAAAATATACAATGTATCGAACGTAAATTCGGTAAATTATTTCCTCGAAAAAATGTAAATTTGTTTCAGTTTTTAAAAAGGTGTGAATTGATATTTTTCAAAAACTCAAAAAAGAAACAGAGAAATATATATCATAGAAACTCAAAAAAAGATTCTGGGAGGATTTGCTAATGGAAGATTTAATAAAACAATTCAAAGTTATCTGCCCTAATTTGCTTTAATGAATTGATAGAGCCAGACAATATTGTTGTGTCGAAAAGGGATTTAATAAAGATTCAAGCTGAATTGGTTGCACCTACTGATATAACTAAAAAGGAAGTGGAAGTGTTGGGAAACATTTGACAAAGATATTCTCAATACAGAATAAAAGCCACAGAGTATCGTTACAAGAAATCTTAAAGTTGTGAAACGTATTGTAAGTGAAGGATATGGACATATGCTTAAAAGAACTTGCGTGGATCAGTATAAGAAAAAATGCTTTATATTTTATGCGAATGATAGAATTGCTGAAATCAAGAATTAAGAGGATGCAATCAGCAGAGCAAAATATGAATAAAAGCATACATCATCAAGAAAAGAGATGCGGCGATGAGTTCATGGCTGTGATTTATCATACAGGCAAAACGGAGATTGAGGAACTGTTACAAAGCTTATGCAGAGAAAAAGACAGATTAAATAGTAATGTTTCTAGCAATAGAGCCACTAATATTTAGTAGAAAATAATTTAATACTTTTGTAATAGATTTTTCCAATAAAGTATGCTATAGTATAACCGTTTATGGATAAACAAATGTGAATTTACAAAGGAAGGGAAAACTATCATGGAAAAGATCAAAAAGCGTATAGCTAACTTAAAG
>ERZ838839.582-NODE-582-length-45879-cov-8.813089_pt1 | contig 45879 bp, 41 predicted proteins | sample MGYA00519909_ERZ838839 | MGnify/ENA primary metagenome ERZ838839 (study PRJEB31850, sample SAMEA3708843) | human gut metagenome | biome: human gut; feature: human-associated habitat; material: faeces | place: China | collected 2014 ... | reverse complement strand
ATCGCGGGGCGGCAGCGCACAGCGCCCGGCCAACGCCGCAGCTCGGCCCCGCACGGCAATCGAGGCCGAGCTGGCGCGCATCCCCTCGCTCGACGAATGGCCCGACCTGGGCGCTCGCGAACTCGAGCGGCGCGCACGCGTGCTCGCAGACATCCGCCAGCGCGTGGTGGAACACGGCCCCCACCGCGCCGTCGCGGCTCCTGAGCGCGGAAGGCTTTTCATGCCGTTCGCAGCCCTCAAGGGCTACGACGACCTTGTCAAGTGCGTTGAAGACGAGTAACGGGCACCGGCGAGCCCCCGCATCGAGGGCTCAATACAAAACAGCAAAGGGCAACCGCGCCTCGGCCAAGAAGCCACCCGGAAACCACGTGCCGCAGCCCGGGAGCCCCGCGCTGGGAGCTCGATTGCCAAATATGTCCGCACGACATGATATTTCTTAGGAGCAGGATATACACACCAACGGACTCGAAATATATCTCATACTGCAGCCTCCCTCCGCAGTCCGCGCACTCGTTGCGTAAGTCATGGTTCGGCATGGCGGGGCCTCCGAAAACGAGCGGCTCTCCATCGTGCTTCGCCCTCCTTTGGCAATCGTCACCCCTCTTTCTTCCGGATCTAGCACAGGAGGTCCTCTTTTCCCGTCCTTCATACGAAATGCGCGGCCACCCCATCACGAACGCGAACAAATAGACCCCCCAACACTGAGTCAAGGCGATATTTGGGTATCAGTCTCATACGCAAATCGGCAAACTTCGAGAGGTTGAGCATGATCTACGCGATGTCCGACATACATGGGTGTTTGAAGGAGTTCGATGAGGCGCTCGGCACCGTAGACCTAACCGACCGAGAATCGAAGCTAATCCTGCTGGGCGACTACTGCGACCGAGGACCCGAGAGCCTGAAGGTCTACCGGAAAATCATGGAGCTGCAGGGCCTATACCCCGGGCAGGTGATCGCCCTGCGCGGAAACCACGAGGAGATGCTGATCGAATACGTGGACAACGTTCACGACGAGGATTTCACCCGGGGATGGATGCTTGCCGACAGCAACCTGGCAACCGCAAAGAGCTTCCTTGGAGCAGAGGGCTTCCGCGAGGTGAAGCACATGCTCGCCCTGAGGCGATTCGAGGATGCCTACAGGTTCACGGTCGATCGCATGAAGAAAGGGCATGGGGAGGTCCTGTCATGGATCCGGCGCCTGCCCTACACCTACGAATCCCCTTTCGGGCAGGTTTTCGTCCATGCGGGCATAGACGAGGAGGCGGGTGAGTGGTGGAAGGTCGGCACCCCCGAAGAGTTCTTCACGGAGATGCGACCGGAACATATCGGAGAAAGCTTCTACCTCGACGTCATCGCCGGGCACGTGAGCGCCGAGACGGTATCTGGAATACCCGGACACAGGGGCGTATGGCATGACGGGACCAGTCACTATTACGTGGACGGCAACGTCCTGAAGAACGGTCACGTCGCGGTGTTGCGCTACGACGAGATAACAGGGAGGTACAGCGGCGAGGGGCTGACCGGAGAAGCGATTTAACCGCTCGCCCTACAAAACATCCTCCCTGCCAGACGCCACGAGCCCCTAATTCCCGCAGCGTTCGGAACTTCGTCGAACTGCACATAGTAGAGTTGAGCCCGACTGGCTCATTGCGCTCTGGATTTACTGCCGGCCTCCGGATTTCACCAACCAGTCAAAACCATCTTCATTTTGAAACACGCAAGCACTCGAGAGCCGCTCGAGTATCGACAAGAGCCGTCCCGTCAAACCCGGGCGATGGGGCGCCAGACTCTCTAGCAGCCCCTTTCCTCGATCGCTTTCTTCCCTTCGATATATGAAGAAACAGCCGCTATAACCTCTCGGCCCGCTTCGTTCGCGAGTCTCTGCACGCATGGATCGATGTTCGTCTCGAAGAGTATCTCGACCGCCGCCTTCATAATTTCGGACGGTGTGTGGGCCCCGTCCCCCGAACGCTCAACCGAGACGACTTCGCTATCGAACACGCGTCCGCGAACAGCGATATCGCCCAACGTCTCGTCTGCAACGAGCTCCCTCGAAACCGCACTCAAGCTCCTCGTCGGGGATTTTACCTCGGACGGAGCTGTTAATGATACAACAAGGGTCCCATCAGCTGCGGCCTCATCCGAGACCGACCATATACGCCCCATCCTCGAAGCTGAATATGATGTATTTGCGCGATCGGCGGCGGCCTTGATGGCGTCCCTCAACTCGGAGTCGATAGCGACTCCTGAAGACAAAGCGACACGGATCTTATATACGAACACTGCCCCTCCCTGAAAAAGAACCTATAAGGTTTATAGCACACATGACTCGGGTCTTGTCGTGACTTGTGCTATAGTCCGTTTATCTCGCAGAAATAGACTTCTATGGTTGGTTATTTTTTTGATTGGAGAACGATGAACAGAACTAGACGGCACCCCGACGATATGCCTTGTGATGCGTTTGCCGAGCTCATCCAGGCGGGAAGCGACTTTTACCCCATAAGCAAGCGGTATATGGAAGAGGTTCACGACAGCCCCGTCAAATCGGGCTCATGCGAGCGCGAGCACCTGTACATCTGGTATTCCTCGCAGGGAACCCTCGGGGTGCCGGGCGGGTTTAGCCGCTCGAAGCCCAACCACTCCGCGCGCACGGCATACAACCGGCTGTCCAACGCAGCCTCCGTGCTGCACCTTGCAGAGCTTGCCGGCCTGGAAGAGCAGGCGCATCGCGCGTTCGCAGCTGCGGCGGAAGCGCAAAGGGCAACGGGGAGCACCCGAAGTGCCGCAGCGGCCGCACGCAAGGAGATCGACTTCGGCGACATTCTCTCAGGGCTGCGGGAGAAGCTTCGCTGAGCTCGGGAGCAGGTACCGCGTTCGTAAGGCGGTGTCGGAGGGGGCGCTCCACCCCGTCGGCCGGGGGATGTACTCGACCAGCAGGGACGAGGACGCCCTCGCCGTGATCGCGAAGCGGTATCCCGGCGGCATCCTAACCGGCCAGACCGCCCTCTACGCCCACGGCCTCGTTCCGCAGGCGATCAGAGCGGCTGGACATATACAGGCTGCAGGACTACGCGGAGGCGATCCCGCGCGGCGACACGCACCTCGAGCGCGCCATGGAAGAGGTATTCTGATGGACCTGAACGAGATGAGGGCGCGCTACGAGCGCGAGGAGGGCTACTCCCACCTCAACGCGACCGCGCGCGTCTGCCAGGACGTGATCCTCTCGAAACTGGCGGCATCGAGCATCATCACGTTCCACGCATACGACGACGCGTCGAGCACGTTTCCGACGTCGGACTGCCGCGAGCCCCTCATCGTGATGAACGGCAGGGAGACGGGGGTTCGAGGAGATATTCGAAAAGCTCGACGCCGGGGCGGAGCCGGACGCCCAAGACAGGTCGCTCATACACCGCATCGTTGCCGAGGAGTCCGACTGCATGATGTACGAGTCCCACGTCAGGAAGGGGAGGTGCAACTTCCCTTTCTTCGAAAAGGGCTTAGAGAAACTCTCCCTCCGGGAGGTGAGGCTCCGCCTCGAGCACCGGGACGAGGAGGCCGGCAAACGCAAGGTCAACAGGAACGTAATCGAATGCACATGGGGATGCGACTACTCGCCCATCCAGGAATCGTATGGCAGATGCCCCCATTGCCAGGACCGCTAAGGTCGACGAGTGCCCTGAGACCGACGAGTACGCGCGGAGGAGCGTGCGCCGCTGGCACCATTCCCACGAAATCTAAATAGGCCGCAGTGGCGCAGGGCCTCAATGCCCCCTAAAGCTATGCAGCAAGCCGCTCAGCCTTTCGTTCTTCTCTATGAACTTGCGAAGATAGTCCTCCGTGATACGGAATTGCTCATGCGTACGCCGAACTTTGGTGGCAAGCATTTGGTCCCCGTTCTCCACCGTTATTTGGAAGCTGTGGACGATGCGGTTCCTCATATCCACGACCTCTTCGAACAAGTCGGCTATGTCGGTGCTTCCCGCCGTTTTCGATTATGAAGGCGTTGTTCGAATTAAATACGCACATCGAAGCGCCCAGAATAACAAGGCGATAGCCAAAAGGCAACTAAAACCGTTTGCTGCGTGTGGCCTGCCCAAATACACAGGCATGAAAAACCCTCCCGCTTCTGGACCGAATATCTCGTCCGAGAAACGGGAGGGTTTCACACACTCAAGCCCCACTCATCCGCAGATGACGTTGCAGGCTACTCCTCGTAGGGCAAGCCGTTGATGGCGAGCTGCGTCTTTTTGGCGACCCGCGTCACCGCAGCGCGAGCATCCATAAGGACCTTCGCAAGATTCGCCTCGTTGGGGTTGGCATCGTGAGCGTCGGAGACCGCGCGGATGTAGGCCTGACGCAGGTCGCTCGCGATGTTTATCTTTATCATGCCGTACTGCTTCATCGCCGCGATCGTCTCGTACGGAATGCCGGAACCGCCGTGAAGCACCATCGGGCACGGGCAAACAGAAGAGAGCTTGGCCAGGTGCTCAAGGTCAATCTTGGGCGTGTCCTCGAGGCCGTGCACGTTTCCGATGGAAACCGCGAGCAAATCGCAGCCCGTGCGCTCGACGTACTCCGCGACCTCGTCCGGGTTCGTCTTGCAGTCCGCCTCGCTCACATGGTCGTCCTCTTTGCCCGCAATGGCGCCGAGCTCCGCCTCGACCGGCACGCCGGACGCATGACAAAAGTCGACGGCACGACGCGAGAACCGGATGTTCTCCTCGAACGGCAGGGACGCGCCGTCGATCATGACCGAGGTGAATCCGGCGTTCACGGCCTTCCTGACATCGTCGAGCGTCTTGCCGTGATCTAGGTGCAGGGCCATGGGCACCGTGTAATCGCGAATGGCGCGCTGGGCAACCTCGGCGATGAACTCATAGCCCGTGAGCTTCACGTTCGTCGGTGCGATCTGGATGATGCCCGGCATGCCGTTGGCCTCGAAGGCGTCCATGATGGCCAGAGTCATTTCCATATTGGTGGTGTTGAACGCTGGAAGCATCACATCGTTCTTCTTGGCAATCTCGACCAGTGAATTCATATCAACGAGAGGCATTGCGGTTTCCTTTCTTCTGCAGGGCGCCCCAAAGGAGCTCGCCCATATCTCTGCTTATCGTTTGCCGTTGGCGCCCGGTGCGTCGATGGACACAAGCGCATCGTGCATGCGCAGATATCGTTCGTATTGCGCGGAATACGCGTTTTGCCGATCCTCGCGCGGAGCAAACACCTTGTCGACACTCACCGCCTGCTTGCAGGCGTCTTCCAGATCGCGCCCGCACGTGGCGGCAAGCGAGAGAAGTGCCGCTCCATACCCCGCACTTGCCGCCCCGCGCATACGCAGCGTGCGAACACCCAAGACGTCGGCGAGCGCCTGCATCCACACATCGCTCTTCGACCCGCCGCCGATCACCTGGAGGCCCTCCTCCGGATCGATGCTCAAGCCCGTCTCTTCGACCAGCTGGCGCACGCCGAACGCGATGCCCTCCATCAGCGCGAGAACCAACTCTCCGCGCGTGGTTGCGGGCGAAAGGCCCAAAAATGCGCCGCGCAGACTGGGATCCGAGAACAGCGTCTTTTCGCCCGCCAGATGCGGGTAGAACATGACCGGATTGCTGCCCATGAGCTGCTCGGGCGCCTCGGCGTCTGCGGCGACGTGCGAGTCGTACCCCAAGACGTTGAGGTCGAGCCACGTGCGACTGCTCCCGCACGACTGAATCACGCCCTGCACCAACGTCTGCACCTTGTCACCGTCAAAGGAGATGAGGATGTTCTTCCCCCTTGCGCTGAAATCAGGCTCAGGGCGGGAGAACATGAGGACGCAGGAGGTTCCCAAGGACAAGACAGGCTTGCCCTCGGTTAGGCATCCAGTGGGGATCGCCGCCGCCGGATTGTCCCCGGTGCCCGCCACGATCTCGACCGCGGGCGAAAGACCGAGTCTCTTAGCAAGCTCAGGCAGCAACGTGCCGGCAACGCATGCGGACCCTCGAATCTCCGGGCACCACGAGGCGGGAATGCCGAGCTCCGCGCACGCGCGCTCCGACCAGGACCCCTCGTCAAAATCGAACAACGAAGACGTGGATGCCTCGCAGCAATCCGTGCCCAACGCGCCCGTGAGCCTGTAGACAATCCAATCGGGCCCAATGAGAAAACGCCTCACGCGCGCGGCCGATTCGGGCTCATGCTTGACAAGCCAGGCAAGGTTGAGGGCAGGAGATCCCGTTGACACGATCCGCTCGCTGCCCACAAGCCCCAATTCGGCAAACATCTTGCGCGCAGGCTCAACCATGTCCGCCGTGCGCCCGTCGCTCCACATGATCGCGGGGCGCACGCTCTTGCCGTCCTCATCGACAAAAACGGTCGTGTGCATCTGACCGGTGACGCCCATACCGACGATTTCCAGGTCAGAGGCCTGCGAGCAAAGCTCCTCCAGCGCCCCAAGCGTTGAGCACCACCAGATTTCGGGATCGATCTCCTCCCAATCCTTCCGGGGACGCTGCGTCGCATAGGGCCGTTCGGCGGTCTGGATCAGCTGCCCCTCCTCGGAAATCAGCGAGAGCTTGACCGAAGACGATCCGAGGTCGATGCCGACAGTTGCCTTCATGGCTATTCACCAAACTTCAGGATGACCTTGTAGGTATCGGGACGGCAAGCGGTGTCCATCGCCGCGTAGAAATCCGTGTAGTCGAACACGCCCTCCGTCAGGACGGTCGGGTCGATAATCCCCTTATCGATGAGCTGAACGGCCTCGTAATATGCGCGCACCGTGGGGCTCACCGCACCCGTGATGGTCTTTTGGAACGTGTGCAGTGCGCTGGCATCCACCGGAATGTCCTCGCGAGGATGGATGGAGCTAAACATCACGCACGTTCCGCACGCGGCGGTCATGTCGATCGCCTGCGCTGCAATCTTGGGATGCGCGCAGGTATTGAACACAAAGTCGGCGCCGCGGCCGTCGGTGAGCTCTTTGAGCTGCTCAACCGGATCGGATGCCATCGGGTCAATAACAGCTGAGGCCCCCAGGGCGAGTGCGCGCTCACGGCGCTCCGCCAAAGGCTCGCTCACGATGACGCGAACGCCCTTGCGCGTGAGCAGCATCACGTGAAGCAGGCCCATGGTGCCGCCACCCACAACAACCACATCCTGACCAAAGCGCACATCGCAGTGGTTCACGCTGTTAACGCAGCATGCGAGGGGCTCGGTAAAGGCCATCTTCTCGAACGACGTCTCGCACTCATACACCATCACGTCGTCCGCCTTGGCGGTGATGAACTCCGCAAAGCCGCAGTAGCCCGAGATGCCATCGGGGTTGTGAAACACCTTGCTGGTCAGATGATCGAGGCAGATGTTCTCGTTGCCGGTGCGGCACAGATGGCACGTATGGCAATCCTCGATGATGTACGACACGGCGTTCTGCCCCACGTGGAAATGACGCTCGTCCACGCCGCTTCCCAGCTTGACGATGGTGCCGCAGTACTCGTGTCCGCCGATGCGCGGATAGGAGTAGTTGCAATCTCCCTTGAAGTCGCGGATGTCGTTGGTGCAGATGCCGGACGCCTTGATGGCGATGAGCACCTCGTCCGCAGCCGGCTCGGGGGTCGGGAGCTCGGTGACTTTGACGTCGCCCGGTTTAGACATGACCAATGCTTTCATGATTCCTCCGTTACCGTTGGATTCTGGGCGTTTTTTGACAGCACTGCCCAGACCCTGAAGCAGGGTTCGTTTTTTGACTGATTCGTGGATGTGATACGTGTTTTGGGCGACACGCGCCCGTAGGGCTATTCGGGCTCGGCGTTATGCGCCAAAGGCGAGGATGCCCGTCAGGCCGCCGACGATGCCGATGACAATGATGAGGCCGATGATCTTAATCGAGCTCCAGCGGCGCTTGAGCAGCCAGTAAATAAGCATGGTGAAGGCGAGCGGGAGCATCTTTGGCATGACCTTGTCGAGCAGATCCGCCTGGATGTTGAACGTCTGGCCCGCAGAGGAGAACTCGATGCCGCACGTAGCGGTCACGTAGTTGACGATCAGGCCGCCCATTACCATGCAGCCCATGATCGAGGCTCCCTTGAGGATCTTGTTCAAGGTGCCCTTTTCCAGGAAGTCGACGACAGCCTCGGAGCCGGCTTTGTATCCGAACATGAAGTTGACGTAGCTCAGGGCATACGCGGCGGCGAGGATAATGGCGGCGTAAGCCAGCGCTCCCCATACGTTGCCGGTGCCTGCACGTGTTATGTCGATGCAGATGGCGAGCAGGATCGGAATGACTACGCCCTGCCAGATCGTGTCGCCCACACCGGCGAGCGGACCCATGAGGGAGGTCTTGATGTTCGTGATGAAGTCACCGGGGATCTTGTCGTCGATCGACTTCTGCTCTTCCATGGCGATTGCCATGCCGGGAATACATGCACCGAACTCGACGTGGACGTTGAAGAACTCGCTCTCGCGCTTCATCATCTCGCGGCGTTTGTCGGGATCGTTCTTATAGAGGTGCTTGGCGATCGGGGCGAACACATGCGCCATCGCCTGGCCCATCATGCGCTCGTAGTTGTAGCACGTCTGGGGGAAAGACTCCCAAATGAGCCAAGATTTGATCAGGTCCTTCTTGGGAATGAGGCCACCTTCGCGTGCCATCTTCTTGGAATCCGCCATTAGAACTCCTCCTCATCCTCGGCAACGGCAGCGACGGGCTGCTGGTTGGAAGAAAGCTGAACGTACACAACGGCGACGAGCAGGGCGATAACGCCCAGCGGCAGCAGGCCGAGACCCGAGTACACCGCCAAAATGAAGCCGACGAACAAGAAGACGATCGCCTCACCCTTAAAGATGTACTGCAGCGTAATCGCAATACCCAGAGCAGGCATAAGTCCACCGATCACCTGGAAGACCGTCAGCACTGGGCCGGACAGCGCCTCCAGCATGCCGGAGATGTAGGACGCGCCAAAATACGCCGCCAAAGCACAGGGAATCGCGGTGATCGCCAGCGCGAACAGCTGGGGCAGGACAACGTTTGCAATCCAAATCTTGTCGTACTGCTCGTTTTCGATAAAGCGATCGGCGAGATGGACGAAGACCGAGTCGAACGTCATGCGCAGGTACCACACGATGGTGCCGAGAATGCCGATCGGGACTGCCAGGGCAAGTGCGGTCTCGGCGTCGATACCGCCGACGATGGCATAGGCGGTGCCGAGAATGCCCGCGAGCGCCATATCAGCGGGCATGGAGCCGCCGGCGGAAATGAAGCCGAGGTACACGAGGTTAATCGTGCCGCCGGTCACAGCTCCGGCAACAGGGTCACCCAAAATCAGACCCGTAAGCAAACCACACACAAGCGGGCGCTGAATGGACCAAAGACCTGCAAACGGCAGGTTGCCCACCGCGATCCAGTACAGCAAGCCACACAGAACAGCTTGGACGATAGTCATCGTTTATCCCTCCTTCGCCTTGCTCAGCGCCTCATCGACCTCGATAACGGCCTGCTCGGGCACGAGCTGGTAATACACATGCACGCCGGCGGAGCGAAGATACTCGATCGCCTCGATCTCGGCAGGGTCGGCGGCAACGTTCTTGATGAAGGGCTTGCGCTCGCCGCGAATGCCCATACCACCGAGGTTAACCTCCTTGATGGGCACGCCCGCCTCGACCAGCTTGGCATACGTGATCGGAGACTTGGTAAGGACGATGACCTTCTCGCCCGGCACGGGATCCTTCATAAGACCGCCGACCGCCTTCTCGGTCGTGGAGACGAACACCTTCACACCGCTGGGCGCCAGGCTCTTCAACACGCGCACGTTGAACTTGTCCGCCGCCACACCGTCATCCACAACCAGGATGCAATTGGCAGAGAGGCTCGGCGTCCACACCGATACGACCTCGCCGTGAATCAAGCGGTCGTCCACACGCGCCAAAACCACGTTCCTCATTACCACTCCTCCTCTTCCTCGGCGGATTCATCCGCCGCCAACAGGCTTCGTACGTCCTTCACGCTGTCACCGGCAACCGCCATCGCAGCGTTGCGAACCCCCTCGCATGAGGCACCGCCGTTGCGCGCCACAATCGCCTCAATCAAAACCGGAAGGTTCATACCGGTGATGTGATACAGGTCCCGCGTGCGCGCCAGCTCGACCACACGGTTGAACGGGCTGCCAAAGTACAGATCGGTGAAGAAGAACACCTCGTCGTCCCCGCACCCCTCGATTGCGGCTTCGAGACGCTCGCGAAGGCGCGCGGGCTCCTCCTCGGGAAACAGGCCGTACGCCTCGATGTCGCTCTGCGGCCCGAGCAGCATGTTGATGCTGTCGAGCAGGCCCTCCGCAAATCGACCGTGTGATGCCAAAATGAACTTCATGTGCTCGTCCTTTCTTTACCGTGCATGTAGCACGTGATTCCGAGATTTTGAGACCCGAGATTTTGAGATAGCGCCCATGGGACGAGGAGGGTCACCCCTCGCCGAGCAGATCATCGTTGAATAAAATGCCTACACCCGCTGAAGAACAGTTCCAACCACGTAGCGGTTCGACCTCAGCCAAACATTGCTCCATTCAATGGGAACGCTGTTCTCGAGGAAGATCTGCTGCTGCAGGTGAAGAACGGGGGCCGTGGGGCTGATGCCCAAAAACTCGCCGCGTTCCTCCCCCGCCACGCGAGCGGCGTACTGGGCCTTGCTGTAACCAATATGGACCCCATAGGCACGTTCAATCGTTTCGAACAGGTTCACCTCGTTGAAGTCGTAGTCCTCGAGACCCGGGCACGCCGTGAGGCTCAGGGCGCTTTCGAAGTAGATAATCGGCTCACCGCCGGTGCTTCTCACGCGATTGAGCAGCAGAACGGGGGCGCCCACGGCGCAGGCGAGTTTTCCACTGAGGAATGCGTTCGCCGAAATGACCTCGTGCTTTACCACCTTGGTCTTGAACTCGACCCCTTGGGACTTGAGCGACTCGGCAAACGAGAGCAAGCACGAGCCGGAGGGATGGGAAATCGATGTCGTCGAGACAAAGGTACCCTTGCCGCGCATTTGGACGAGGAGACCCTCTTCGACCAGGGAGGCGATTGCCCTACGGACCGTTCCGCGGCTCATGCCGAGCATTTCGGCGAGCTCGAACTCGGACGGAATCTGAGAGTCGCCCGCCCATTCGTGACGGTAAATTTGCTCGCGAATGAAATTGGCGGCCTGCACGTGCCGAGGGACTGAGTTGCTTACCGCAATCGACATCTTGCATCCTCCTGATTCAGATCCACCCGACTTCAAGGCCGCCCTACTTGTTTGACACTGTTTTTATACCGCAAGTGAACATGGCTGTACAACGCTGTATCTGACTGTACAAGTGACAGGAGTTGTCCATTATTCCTGACACGTATCCTGGGATTTTGTCGAGTTTATTCTCTGCAGTGAACAACTCGGGCGCGTTCGCCCGCTTGCATTGAACATGAATGTACAAGTCAGAAGGTCGTTTTGTATATTTTCCTGCAAAAGCAGCAGGTTGATGAATATTTTTCCTTTTGCCCTCATCAGCGAACGGCGCGTTTTTACCCGTGAACGGCATATCGGGAGGGGTCGCACGACGCCCGGATGGCAGAGAAAAATCGCTCAGAGCATCCATGGTCCCGCAGCTTTGGCACTCATCGACCGCGTTTGCTGTGGAGTTGGCCGCAGCCTCGGACACGAGGCTCGATCCCTCGCCATAGAGACCCGTGGTGATCGGCGCGCGGCCCCAACGCTTGCCCGATGGGACCGCGCGCCTTAAACACAAATGTATTGCATGCAATAGAAAGCACCGCCGCACCCAGAATCAGACTGTACTGGTCCCGGCTCAAAACGCCAAGCGCCGCGCCCGTCTGCCCAATGAGGAACGAGAGCTCGCCGATTTGGGAAAGACCCGCCGCTATGGTGAGCGAGGGGCTAAACCCAGCGTGAAGGACAACGCCGAGAACCATGTTGATGGCCCACTTTCCAATCATGATAAGCGCGAGGAACGCTACAAGCTCTCCGATGTGGTTGAGCAGGAACGCGGGGTTGACCATCATGCCCGCGCTCGCGTTTCCGCAGGTATTCGAAGTTTTTGGTCGCGGGGCAGGATTTGAACCTACAGCCTCCGGGCATGGGCCCGTTTACAGCGCTATTCATTGGCGGTAACCCTTCGCATCCCCTTGTTTCCGCAGGTATGTATTGCCTGATTTCGCTCAATTCTTTCCTCGCAAATTCTTCGCGGCGGCGATCCGTTGCAATTCTTCGCAGATTCTTCGCGTGAAACCCGCCTCCGGTGCCGATGCGACGAGGGTGCGAAATAGGTGCGAACCCTATCGCAGAGAGTAGTACTGCCCCGGATCGTTGACGGCGGAGCCGTGCCACTCGAACGGACCGGAAGGACCCGAAATCCCCTTGAGAACGCTGCCGGCCGTGCGGCGCGTGCGCCCGATGTGGTCGGCGAGCTCCCTGGCAGTCACTTTGCCATTCGTGAACGCAAGCTGAACCGCAGCCAGCTCGTATTCGTCGAGGGAGGCCAGGCTCTCAGCTGAAAGCCTGGCCTCGAGTGCCTCGCTTCTCCTGATATGAGCCATGGGTTCCTTTGTCCTCGTTCTTCTGTTCACGGGGACAACCCGACAGCAGCGACCGCTAAGTACCGATTGGACTAAACCCGAGTCGTTTCAACATTTAGTCCAACAGCCAGTCCAATATCCTTATTTCTAGTCGTTAGATTGGACTAGAATGGCCTTGATTTCGATTTTTAGTCGTATCTTACGACTAAATATCAGCCGCAAGCCCGTTAGAAGCGACCTTGCACTACAGCGATCACGACGTCCTTGAACTCATCGCCCGTATCGAGAAGCCCTACGAGAGCGAGGTCATCGAACTCAAGGAAGCAAAAGGCGACTTCAGCTTCAGGGACCTCGGGAAGTACTTCTCCGCGCTGAGCAACGAGGCGATCCTGCGCGGGAAACAAGACGCCTGGCTTATCTTCGGCATGGACAACGACAAGATCGCGTGCGGAACCGCCTACCAAGAAGGAAATCCGGCCAACCTTCGGTCCCTTAAAAAGGAAATCGCGGATCGCGCGAACAACCGCCTTGCCCTGAGAGAGATCCATGAACTCAGGATTGACGGCAAACGCATCCTCGCGCTTCAAATCCCCGCCGCGACGCCGGGCATGCCGACGGCATTCAACAATGCGGCATGGGCGCGCGAGGGCGAATCGCTCGGGCCGCTCCCCATAGATAAGTACGAGCAGATACGCCAAATGCAGAGGCCTGACTGGAGCGCCCTGGAGATCGAAGAGGCCACCTTCGAGGACCTCGACCCCGAGGCCGTGAAGAAGGCGATAGAGCTCTTCCTCTCCAAGCACCGGCGCCACTCCGGAGCGTTCGCGGACATGGATGACCGCACAATCCTCGATATGGCAAACCTGACCAAAAACGGCAAAATCACCCCGACGACGCTCATCCTGCTCGGCAAGCCGGAATCCACCCAGCTGCTCAATGGGATGAGCCCGCGCATCACCTGGACGCTCTACGCCTCCAACGGATCAGTGACCTCTTACGAGCACTTCAAGCCGCCCTTCCTTCTCGCGATCGACCAGGTCCTCGCGAAAATCCGCAACGAGAAGTACCGGTTCAACGCAAATGGCGCGAGCCTATTTCCCTTTGAGGCGGACCAGTACGAGCCCGAGATCATCAGGGAGCTCCTGAACAACTGCATCGCCCATCAGGACTATTCCATGCAGGGGCGAATCAACGTCGAGGAATTCGAGGACCACCTCGTGTTCCTAAACGAAGGGTCCTTCATTCCAGGGACAATCGAAAACGCGATGCAACCGGGTTTTAAACCAAGCTACTACCGCAACCCCTTCCTTTCTGAGGCGATGGTGCAGATGGACATGATCGACACCATCGCCATGGGAATCCCCAAGGTATTTCAGATGCAGAGAAAGCGGTATTTCCCCCTACCCACCTACGACCTTTCGGATCCAACCCGCGTGCGCGTAAGTGTCTGCGGCAAGACCATCAACGAGAGCTACAGCAGGCTCCTCTACGCCAAGCCGGACCTCCCGATGGATATCGTCTACCTTTTGGACAAGGTTCAGAAAGGCGAGGAGATCACGAACGAGGAGGCGGCGGAGCTGCATCGGCTCAAGCTTATCGAGGGCAGGTATCCCCACATCTCTATCACGAACGCCTTGGCTTCGAAGACGGGGCAGGAGGTATCGTACACGCGCAGCAAAGGTCTCAACGAAGAGGCCTGCAAGGCGCTTGTCATTCAGATGCTCTCAGAAACAGGGCCCGCGTCGCGCGCGAAAATCACCGCCCTCCTCAGCGACCTTCTCCCCTCCGGCCTCACCGATGCGCAAAAAGCCAAGAAGGTGTCGAACCTGTTGGCGAAGATGAAAAATGTGGATAAAACCATCGTCAGCGATGGAACAGGAAAGACAGCAAAATGGCGTACCCGGTAGCTGCGTAAACAATTCCGTCGTCAGGCGCACTCCACCCAATGGGCTACCCGCGATGTGCTCGACCAGCTTGCAGGACGCATCACCTGAGACGGGCTCCTTGTCCGCAGTACCCAAAAAGTACCCACGCAGCACCCATACAAAAAAGCTCGGGAGCCTTTCGGCTCCCGAGCTGCAAGTTCTTGGTCGCGGGGGCTGGATTTGAACCAACGACCTCCGGGTTATGAGAGTCCTTTTTACTCTTTTGTTGCTACAATGCTATACCGTTTTGTCCATGTGATACCATAGTGTTTGAGCAGGTATTTTGTTCACTCTGTTTATATAGTGCTGTGGCGTGTAGTAAAGCTTTGGCAATGCGCGAAATGCCGTTTTGCTATAAGCCTGCTACAACGTTGCTACAAATATAGATTCGTGAAGATTGCTTGAAGGGTACAGCTATGGGCACGCTTTACTACACAGGCCAAGAACTAATTGAGGATAAGAAGTGCGGCAAGTTTCGCGGGCGGCTTTCCTATCGAGACGCGAACCACAAGCGGCGCTACGTCACGCGGACACTGCAAGCGACGGGCATACGCGCCGCCAAAGCGGAGCTAACCGCGTTCAGAAACGAAATGGAGCGCGAGCACGCCGAAAGCGTCAAGCACGGCGGCGGCAACCTTGCCATATCTGAAACGCCTATCCCTGAATACGTCGCGCGATTCATTGACACTAAGGAAGCCACCAAGGCTATAGAAGCTTCTACGATTAGCAGTTACAGGACTTCGCTAAAGCATATTGAAAGCGCGTTCGCAGATACCGCGCTTAAAGACTTACAGCCCAAAGACGGCGAAAAGTGGATAGCCGACTTGGTTAACGACGGGCTATCTTCGTCAATGATTTGCAAGGCATATCGGCTTCTAAAGCAGGTTCTAAATGATGCTATGGCTGTTGGCGCGATTGACAGGAACCCGCTAACCCTTGTGAAGCCGCCCAAGCGCGTTAACAAGAAAGAGGGCATCAATTCGCTAGACGTGGGCGCTAGGACGGCGCTTCTTACCAAGATGGACGCTTTGGAGCTTTCCCCGGTTCTGGTCGCGGCGTATATCGCGCTCTACACGGGCATGCGCCGTGGCGAGATTTGCGGGCTTCAATGGCGCGATCTCGATACGGACAACCGCGTTATTTGGGTAAGGCGAGCCGTGGGGCTTGGCAAGGGCGGAGCCTATATCAAGCAGCCAAAGACCGACAGGGGAAGGGACGTTGCTTTGCCCGCGACCCTGATTGACGTTCTCAGCCGTTGGCGCAGCGCCCAGCGGGAAGCGTTCGCGGCGGACTCCGCGACGCTCAGGCCGGATTCGTTCATGCTCGGGGACGCTGTGGGCTTCTACCACCCCGACAGACTCACGAAGGACTGGGCTTCTTTGGCGAAGCTCCTAGGCGTTCGGGGCACAGCCGGTCGCTTGGCTTCGTTCCACGACCTGCGCCATACGTGGGCAACGATGTTCCTAGCGAGCGGCGGAGACGTGAAAACAGCCGCTAGCAACCTCGGGCACGCCAACGCGGCTATGACCCTAAACATATACGCAAGCACAGACCCAGACGCAAAAAGGCGTGCAGCCGAAATAGTAGAGCGCTCAATGCGGCAGGTGGAATAACCCGCCGTTTTGGCAAGGTCAACCAAAGAGAGGAATACCGAAATGAACGAACAGACACCATTAAGCGTAGATTCGGCATTGGGCTATATGCCGCTATTCTCAATCAACGGTGATATGGGAGATGCATTGGCAATGTTGCGCGGCGTGTCATGTGCGCTTTCGATGCTTTCTATGGGGGCGAATGAATGCTTGGGAAATAAAAACACCGATGCCGTGCTATCGATGCTTTCAGGCGTGACGGATGCGGCGGTACAAACGATTCACCATGAAAAGGTGCAAGCCTAGCAGCGGGAATAAGGGTAGACCATGATAAGGAACTACAGGCAAGAGCGCGAGCGATGCGGGCTAACGATCAGCGAAGCGGCGGCGCGTCTCAATATCTCCGTTGCAACGCTGCGTTCTTATGAGCGCGGCAACACGTCTCCTAATGCGGCTTGCCTTATTGGCATGTGCAAGCTCTACGGCAGCACAGCGGATTATCTGCTTGGCGTTTCGGGAACATCCGCCACAGGGCAGAGCCTTAGCCCCGATGAATCAAAGATTATCGAGCACTATAGGGCTTGTAATCCCCAATGGAAAAAGACCATTGCCATGACCGCGCAATCATCCGCGATGGCATCAAAGAAGCACCCAAACATTATCTATATGCCGCCAAAAGAAGCCGCCCTATAGGGTCGCTATAGCGGCGGTACAGGGTTTCTATTCCCCTATAACAGCGACCCAAAACAACCGCCGTACAGAAAAGAAGAGATAAGAAGAGACTTACAGCAGCCCGCCGTGCTTGTGCCCGCACAAGCACAGGCGCGGCGGGCGTGCTTGGGACTTTCAAGAAGAGAATAGAAGCAGCCGCGCATTCCTTTTTCTGTGGAAAACATGTTGATAACCTGTTGAAAACTAGCGTATTCGCTACTCTAAATGTGCTTGTTATGTGAAGCACGACAGCAATTTTAAGGCCGTTTTTTCGCTAAAATACCTGATAACCATTGGTTTTAGAGTTGGTTTAACCCAAATCGAAACCACTGGTTTTTAGAGTGGTTTTTGTTTCTGTATAAGCCCAGTTCTACATTCAGCCGACAGAAAAATATGGCGCACGGCATCACGTCACGATAGACGTTTTTGAGCGTTGCGCATCTCCTAATCAACGGCGTTTCGGAGCGTGTTTCACACCGTTTCGCCGACACGTTGCATTCAATCGCTTTGTGTTTATATGGCCGTAAGCAATTCGCGATTGCCTTTTTGTTCGCAACGATTCATAGGAGATACAGCAATGAGCAATGCAACCAACAGCGCTACCGCTTGCGCCTTAATGGATATGCAGGGCATCAATTCGCTAGACGTGGGCGCTAGGACGGCGCTTCTTACCAAGATGGACGCTTTGGAGCTTTCCCCGGTTCTGGTCGCGGCGTATATCGCGCTCTACACGGGCATGCGCCGTGGCGAGATTTGCGGGCTTCAATGGCGCGATCTCGATACGGACAACCGCGTTATTTGGGTAAGGCGAGCCGTGGGGCTTGGCAAGGGCGGAGCCTATATCAAGCAGCCAAAGACCGACAGGGGAAGGGACGTTGCTTTGCCCGCGACCCTGATTGACGTTCTCAGCCGTTGGCGCAGCGCCCAGCGGGAAGCGTTCGCGGCGGACTCCGCGACGCTCAGGCCGGATTCGTTCATGCTCGGGGACGCTGTGGGCTTCTACCACCCCGACAGACTCACGAAGGACTGGGCTTCTTTGGCGAAGCTCCTAGGCGTTCGGGGCACAGCCGGTCGCTTGGCTTCGTTCCACGACCTGCGCCATACGTGGGCAACGATGTTCCTAGCGAGCGGCGGAGACGTGAAAACAGCCGCTAGCAACCTCGGGCACGCCAACGCGGCTATGACCTTGAACTAGCGATAAGGGGGTTACAGTGATGAGCAGCACGACGAACAGCGATACCGTTTGCAGCCTTAGAAGCTTGCAAGAGCTTGTAACCGTTAAGCAGGTAGCCGACTGTTTACAGGTTTCCAAAGGCACTATTTACAACCTCATAAAGGACGGGCAATTAACGGCGGTCAAAGTGCGCGGAAACATGATTCGCCTTAACCGTGACCAAGTGTGCGCTTATTTTGGCCTGTAGTTGGCGGGCTAGCTATGGGCACCAACCACAACGCAAGGGGCAACGATAGCGCAGCAAGGGCGCTATCCCGTTGCCCTATCCCTTGGGCTAAGCACGAAGCAGCCAACGCCGCTAACCCTTGCGTCAATCAGCTAATCGACGTTGCGGGCTTTGAGGGTTACGGGCGATATTGGCGGCTATTCGAACTACTTTTAGCAGACGCGAGCCATTCAGTACCGCACAGAGACGAACAGGGCTACAAGCGCTATATGTTCGGTCTTGGCTTTGCCGACGCTGAATCATTTGAAACGTTCTTAGGGCTGCTGTTAGACCTTGACTTGATTAGGACAGACGAAAGCGGGCGGCGTTGTATAGCCGCTGTTGAGGATGCCGCGCTAGCCTACGGGCAAAGGCGCTACAACGGCGGCAAGGGCGGAACGCAGGCGGCGCAAAACCGCCGCGCTATTAAGTTTTAGAATCGGGAGCATACGATGCACTACGAACCGACAACCATAAACGTAACGAACGAAGAGCGCGAAGCGCTGCTAGATGCTTTCAGCACGTGCGAAACGTTCCTAAGAGAGGAAACGGCGCTTGTTGATCAGGCGTTTGACGATTTGCGCAGATGTTGCCCCAACGACCTTGAAACATGCAAGCCTAAACGCTTGGGGCGCATAGAAGAGGATGGCGCAAACGCTAGGTTTATAACCCTTCTGAGCGCCCTTGGCATTGACACGGCGAAAGAGCTTTCAGCGGCTACGGGCGTTGAAATAGCCACGTGTGACGATGTGCTAGCCAACCCCTTAAAGTGCGACGCAAAGAGGCGGGCACGTATTATGAGCGCCCTAGAGAATCCCCCTGTTTGCGCTTGGGATGCCATAGACCCATTTACGGGTGAATCGGTAGGAAAGCAGCTAGCAATATGGTCGCGAGAATACTTCATAACGCCTTGGCAGTTCAAGCGCCATGCCGCCGAATGTGATTTAAAGTGCTATTTGATTGGGGCGGTGTCAGGGTTGAGTGATGCGGATATAGATAGCCTGCTTAGTGCGCTGTCTTTTATTGGCGTACTCAAAGCGGCGGCGTACGTTGCGAGGGCACGCAAGGCGGCGGACATGCAAGCGGCTAGCGCCATAGACAGCGCCATTCAATCACTTTCCGCCACAAAAGAAGCCATAGAAGAAGCGGCGGCGTGCATTGTCCCAAAAGCACACGATTAGGGACGGTACTTGCATGGCGGTGTTTTCCTTAATTCACACGTCTAAATGCGTCTCTAAATACGTCTCTTTACTGTTGTCCCGAAATACCTTATACTTTTAGGGACACTTAAAGAGAGAGGGCAGGCTATGAGATTCGGTTATGCGCGCGTGAGCACCAAGGAACAGAACCTAGACCGCCAACTAGACCAATTGGCGGCGGCGAACGTTGATAGGGTGTTCAGCGACAAGATAAGCGGGGCAAAGGAGAGCCGCCCCGAACTCGATAAGATGCTAGGCATGCTTCGCGAGGGTGATACCGTCGTTGTTTGCAGCTATGACCGGTTGGCACGAAGCAGCAAGCAGCTATTTGACCTTGCCGAAAGATTCAGCGCCGAAGGTGTTTCCCTTGTATCCCTGAAAGAGGGAACGGACACAAGCACCCCGCAAGGGCGTTTCTTCTTTGCAATGTGCGCGGCTATGGCTCAGTTCGAGCGCGAGCTAATCAAAGAGCGTCAGGCCGAGGGTATAGCGGCAGCGAAAGCACGCGGGCGACAATTCGGCAGACCCGCCACAGATCCTAGCAAGATGGATACCGCCGTTAGGCTCTACCAAGACGGCGGGCTATCCGTTAAAGAGATTTGCGAGAGAACGGGCGTTAGCCGTGCGCCGCTCTATAGGGAGCTAAAGAAGCGGAACATAGAACGATAGCGGCATTTGATATAATCGCCTTGCCCATAGCTAGCGCCTACCGTCTTTCGGTGGGCGCTATCTTTTTGCGGCGTTCTAAGGCGTTTGCGGCGCGGCTCTAGTGTTCATGCCCGCGCGTATCGCCAAGGGGGCTAATTCAGCCGCCATAGCCAAGCATTTGCCTATTCCCAAACTATTTAGCCGCAAGTGTGTAGCAACTTTGTAGCAAGCGCCCCAGCGACACTAGAGCAACGCTATAGCGCAGCTATGCAACGGCAGCAGCGACCATATAGCACCGCTACGCCGACGCAACAGGGGCGCTATCACTAACGGATGGCAATTCGGTAAAACTCTAACTATATCTGCGCAATTCGGGGCAGAAAAGACCACCCCCGTTCGAAAAGTTCTAACGCGCTAAAAATTATCTCCCGACATTGGTGCCCAAGGGCGTTACCCCAATTTTGGAATAGGGGGGATACCCCGGCGCTGTGCAATGGCAGCTTGCAAGGGTTTGGGTTTCGTCTCGATTGAAAGATAGATTTGCTACAAGGTTTGCTACAACGCTGCTACACATGAAGCGAAATAAGAAAGCAGCCCAGAAACTTTAACGTCCCTGAGCTGCTAAAAGTTCTTGGTCGCGGGGGCTGGATTTGAACCAACGACCTCCGGGTTATGAGCCCGGCGAGCTACCAGACTGCTCCACCCCGCAATGTCTGGACGCACCTTGTGCGCAAGAAGTCATATTACGCACTGCGCCTTCCGCTTGCAAGACCCCCGTGCAGTATCTTCACAATCCAAACATTTTTAAGGCCTCCGGGCTCATAACCCGGAGGTCGTGAGTTCGCAATCGAATCGCGAAAATGCAGCACCTTACGGAAGTACGCGGCCTAGATCAGCCCAAAGTGGCGCAACGCATGCGGCACGCCACCCTCTCGCACATGCGTGGTCACGTAGTCCGCGCGCTCCTTGAGCACCGGCATCGCGTTGCCCATGGCGACTTTCGTCTCAACCACGCCAAACATCGGAAGGTCGTTCTCCGAATCGCCAAACGCGAAGGTGTTCTCCAACCCACGCCCCAAATACTCCATCGCACGCGCGATGCCCGTACCCTTGGTCACACCCTTCTGCGTGATCTCGGCGGCAAGGCCCATGTCGCAGATGTCAAAATTCCGCTCGATAAACTCCTTGATCCGCCCGTCTTCAAACAGCGGCTGATCAACCATGATCGTCGGCTGGGTAATCTTGCAAAAGCGCAGCTCAGGGGCCAGCCGCTCAATCTCCTCCAAGCTATGGGCAACCGGCACATCGGGAAATGCCTCGACACCGTCGAGCGTCGCAGAAACGATGACGGGCGTCTCGCGCGCCTCAAACATCGCGGTCGCACCCGCATCGAGCAGCATACGTGCCAGCTCCATCATCGCAGCGGAGTCCAAGACGCTCTCGTACACGATCTTGTCCCCAAACGAGACGCACGACCCAGCACCGGAAATGCACCCCGAAAACCCGAGGTCGAGCAGCCGGCTGTTCACCAAGGAAAGCGGCCGCCCCGTGCACAAAAACGTGAGGTGACCACGGCGGTTGAGCTCCTCGAATGCCTCGTACACCTCGGCGTCGGGCAGAATGTCGTTAAAATCGCCGCTCTCGGGCATGTTGTCGAAATCCGTCCACAGCAGCGTGCCGTCCACGTCGAAAAACAACGCCGCCCGGTCTTCGGCGCCCGCCGGCGCCCGGTCCTCGGCATACGCTGCCGCGTTCATACATGTCTCACTCATATTAGTAATACCCCTCCTCGCTTGTGCTCGAACCATGATAGCAAGCCCGCCATCGATGACGGAGCTCGCTCGCGCAGGGAAGCTGCCATAATACATAGAGACTGTAAACATCCCGCTGCGCGGCACCGCACCCGTGCAGCACGCCCCACGCAAGGAGTGCCCATGGCACCGTCGTCTTCCACCCAGCCCCGCACCATCGCGCACGAGTTCTACGCGAGCTGCCCCGAGGGCTTCGAGGTCGCGCTCGAGGGCGAACTCCGCGAGCTCGGGATGCGCCAGGTGCGCCGCCTCAAGGGCCGCGTCACCTTCGCCGGCGACCTCGCCGACGCCTACCGTGCCTGCCTGTGGTCCCGCCTGGCCAGCCGCGTCTTCGCCACCGTCGCGCGCTTCGACTGCCACGACGCCGACGACCTCTACGAAGGCACCCGCGCAGTCGCCTGGGAGAGCATCCTCGCGCCCGGGGCGACCTTTGTCGTCTCCGCGCGCGGCGTCACCGATGAGCTGCGCAACACGCACTTCTCCGCGCTGCGCGTCAAAGACGCCCTCTGCGATCGCCTGACGGAAGTCGCCGGGCGCCGCCCCAACGTGGACATTGAGGACCCCGACGCGCGGATTCTGCTTTCGCTGCGCGGCGACCGCGCGAGCCTGCAGCTCGACCTTTCCGGCGATCCCCTGTTCAAGCGCCTGCCGCGCGAGGCGACGCGCGAACACGGGGCGCACGTGCTGAGGCCCGATTACGCGGCCCTCGCGCTTTCCCACATCGATTGGCAGAGCACGTGCTCTCACGCCGTAATCAACTCCGGCGACCCCGAGGCCGCCGAGGGCTCCACGTTCCCCGTACTCGTAGACGTCTGCTGCGCCGGCGGCGGCATCGCGCTCGAAGCCGCCCGCATCCTCGCCGATGAGGCCCCCGGGATTCAGCGCGCAAACTGGGGCTTCATGGCGTGGGCGGAGCACGATGAGGCGCTCTGGCGTCAAATCCGCAACGAGGCGCTTGACCGCGCAGAGGCCGCGAAACACCGAGTCGGCCGCATTCTCGCAACCGACCTCTCGGGGGACGCCGTGGCATGCGCCCGCCGCATCCTCAAGGCCGCGGGCGTTGCCGACCGCGTGATTTTGGCCCAGCCCGACGCATCCAAGATGCTGCGCAAGCTCTCCATCCCCGTCATCTCCGGCGCGTCCGTCAGCGGAGGCATGGTGCTCGACACCACCGAGCTGCCGATCACGAAGATCCCGCGTCTGCTTTCGCTCGTGTCCGACATGCGACAGGCGCCCGAGGGCGCTCGCGGCAACCAGGCGCTCGAGGGCGACAGCGCCATGGGCCTCTCCGAACGGGCATCCGCCTTGCTCGCCACGCTACCCATGGCGGCGCTCACCCGCAACAGCGCCCTTGAGCAGGCGCTCGGCACTCCAACGCACACCGTGTCCGTCATGCCCAACAACGAGGACGCCCAGATCCTGGTGTTTGAATCCGCCCTCGACGAGAGCGGCGAGTCGCCCAGCTGGCCGGCAGGCACCACCGTCATCGACTTCGGCGACGGCACGCAGTGCCCTGTGTTCATCCCCGAGTCCGAGCAGTTCGCCCGCCGCCTGCGCAAGGTCGCCAAGCTGCGCCGCAAGTGGGCTCAACGCGAGGGCATCACCTGCTACCGCGTCTACGATGCCGACCTGCCCGATTACTCGGCAGCCATCGACCTATATGAGGGCAGTGCCGCGACCCCGGGCCGTTGGCTCGTCGTTGCCGAGTACGCCGCCCCGCGCCATGTGAACCCGGCGCTTGCCGAGGCCCGCCTGCTCGACATCCTCGCCATCGCGCCGCGCATACTCGATGTCGACCCTGAAAACGTGTTCGCCAAGGCCCGCATCCGCTCGCGCGGAGGCTCGCAATACGGCAAACAGGCAGGCGGAACCACCGCTGCCGCCGGCCGCGACAAGACTGGCGGTCGCACTCGCACAGGCGGCACCCCCAAGAACAACCGCGCTGCTCAAAGCGCGGGATCGGGCACTCCCTCCGACATCCGCACCCGCCGCCTGCCGCTCATCGAAGAGGGCGGCCTCACGTTTGCGGTCAACTTCAACGACTACCTCGACACGGGCATCTTCCTCGACCATCGCATCACGCGCAGACTCGTGCGCGAGCATGCGCGCGGCAAGCGGTTCTTCCTCAACCTGTTTGCATACACCGGCACCGCCACCTGCTACGCCGCGGACGCCGGCGTCGAGGAGACCGTCACCGTCGACCTCTCAAACACGTATCTCGACTGGGCCGAGCGCAACATGGAGCAAAACGGCTTCGTGGGCGGCGACCACCATTACGTCCGCGCCGACGTCATGAGCTGGATTCGAGACATGCGCGCCACCCGCAACCGCTGGGACCTCATCTTCTGCGATCCGCCCACCTTCTCCAACTCGAGCAAGATGGGAAGCCGCACGTGGGACGTCCAGCGCGACCACGTTGAGCTGCTCGTGGGCCTCTCGCGTCTGCTGTCGCGCGAGGGCGAGGCGATTTTCTCCTGCAACCTGCGCACATTCCGTCCCAGCACCGAAGAGCTGGCGCGCGCCGGCGTGGTCCTCACCGACATCACGTCCGAGACCATCCCCGAGGACTTCGCGCGCAACCAGCGGATTCACCACTGCTACCTGGTGCGCCGCTACACCCCCGAAGAAGCCATGCGTATGGTCGGGATGGACGAGGGCGCCATTCGCGAACGCACGCGCGAGCTGCGCGAGAACGCCCGGCGCCGCGAAAGTTAACTCTCGCGAAAGGAAGTGCGCCAAACAGGCCAAAAACGTCACCGAGAGTCAACTCTCGCGTAAAGATGGAAAGGGAGGTGCCCTCTTGTTGTTCCCGCAGCTTGAAACGTATAGCGTTTGCCCTGCACAATCCCTATAATTGCTTGAACGTTAGATGGCATTGAATATGCCTCTCGGCGCTCACGCATCCGCAGCCGCGCCGGGGTCACCTTCGCCAAGGAGCAACACCGCAATGGCACAAGCAACTGAATCTACCGCGGCGGAACACGGTTCGCACGCGATTCCCGTGAGCATCGGCGCGATGCTCGTGACGCTGGGCGTGGTATACGGCGACATCGGTACCTCGCCGATGTACGTCACCAAGGCCCTGCTCGCAGGTCAGGGCGGCATCATGACCGTCACCGAGGAGTTCATCCTCGGCGCGCTCTCCCTCGTCATCTGGACGGTCACGCTGCTTACCACCGTGAAGTACGTCCTCGTTTCCCTCAAGGCAGACAACCACGGCGAGGGCGGCATCTTCGCGCTCTACAGCATCGTGCGCAAACATGGCCGCTGGCTCATCATCCCCGCCATGCTCGGCGGCGCGGCGCTGCTCGCCGACGGCGTGCTCACCCCTGCGGTCACCATCACGACCGCCATCGAGGGCCTGCGCACCATCCCCGCCGTGCACGCCATCATGGGCGACAGCCAGATGAACGTCGTCATCATCACCCTCATCATCGTCTGCCTGCTCTTCGCGGTGCAGCGTGTGGGCACCTCCAAGATCGGCCACGCCTTTGGACCAGTCATGACGTTTTGGTTCCTGTTCTTGGGCGGCGCGGGCCTCATCTACGTGCTCGGCAACCCCGTCGTGTTGCTCGCGTTCAACCCCATTCGCGGCATCAGCTTCCTGCTGTCCCCCAACAACCACGCCGGCATCATGATTCTCGGCAGCTGCTTCCTTGCCACCACCGGCGCCGAGGCCCTGTACTCCGACATGGGCCACGTCGGCCGCGGCAACATCTACGCCACCTGGCCGTTCGTGAAGATCTGCCTGATTCTGTCCTACCTCGGCCAGGGCGCTTGGCTGCTCGCCAACGCCGGCAACCCCGACCTCATGCTCATCGAGGACCTCAACCCGTTCTTCCAGATGCTGCCCGAGGCCGTTCGCCCGTTTGGCGTCATCCTCTCCACCTGCGCCGCCATCATCGCCAGCCAGGCCCTCGTGACGGGCGCGTTCTCGCTCGTCTCTGAGGCGAGCCGCCTCGACCTCATGCCTCACATGCAGATCTTCTACCCCGCCGAGACCAAGGGCCAGCTGTACATCCCCATGGTCAACAACGTCATGTGGGTCGGCTGCATCATCGTCGTGCTGCTGTTCCAGAGCTCCGCGCACATGGAAGCCGCCTACGGCCTCGCCATCACCATCACGATGATCTGCACCTCCGTGCTGCTGTTCTTCTACCTGCACGGCGTGCGCAAGATGAAGGCGTTCCCCTGGGCGTTTGTCGTGTTCTTCGTCGCGCTTGAGGGTTTCTTCTTCGTCTCCTCGCTCACCAAGTTCTTCCACGGCGGTTACTTCACCATTCTCATGGCCGCTCTCATCATGGGCATCATGGTGAGCTGGTACAACGGCAGCCGCGTCGAGCGTCGCCAGTACACCATGCTCCCCGTGCGCAAGTACCTCGACCAGCTCGACCGTCTGCGCAACGACCACCACTACGAGGTCCTGTGCGACAACCTGGTGTACCTCACCAACAGCACCTCCACCGACATGCTCGACCGCGACATCCTCTACTCGATCTTCGACAAGCACCCCAAGCGCGCCCGCGCCTACTGGTTCCTCAACGTCGAGGTCACCAACGAGCCGCACACGTTCGAGTACTCAGTCGAGAGCTACGGCACCGACTTCGTCTACCGCGTGCATCTGTACCTTGGCTACAAGGTCAACCAGCGCGTGAACGCCTACCTGCGTCAGATCGTCTCCGACCTGTCGGCCTCCGGCGAGCTGCCGCCGCAGGTGCACGACTACTCGGTGTACGAGAAGCCCGGCACCATCGGCTCGTTCCGCTTCTGCCTAATTCGCAAGACGCTTGCCCCGGAGTCCGACGTCGACCAGCGTGAGCGTCACGCGATCGCGCTCAAGTACGCGATTCGCCGCTTCGCCGGCTCCCCCGTGCAGTGGTTCGGCCTTGAGAACTCCAACGTGTTCTATGAGTACGTGCCGCTGTTCACCAAGTTCAAGCCGGTCGACCGCATCGCGCGCGTCGCAGTCGATGCCCGGAGCTAACGCCGGAAGCAACTTGAAATTCCAGCGCTGAGGAGGGTCGCAGCACAGCCTGCGGCCCTCTTTTTTCTATCTGCAGCCTGTCGCGATATCCGTGGATGCGGCCCCAACACGATGCCTGTGAAGTCTCTGTGCATTTCACTTTGAATATGTGTGGGGTTTATCGTGACGCGTCGAGTACAGGCACCCTTCCGCCTCTCGCCAACTGCCGTTATTCCCCCTTGGATAGACCTGTACCAGAGAATCGATAGATCAACCCCACACAACTTATTATTAGACACCCTAAGCCATATGATATAAAGCTCTTCCATCCATCGTCTACGCTTGGAGGATGCCATGCATGGAGAGCAGGACATTTTATACGGGCTGACGTCATTTCGGCTGCACCGAATTCCCTATCAGGTGCTCATGTTGTGCCCGCCCATACCGCCCTTGTGGCAAAACGTTCGAAGCCCCGACCTCCCCAATCATCCTGTGATACGCGAGATCCTTAACACCCCGCTTCATGTGCTCGTCGACAATCGAAAAGATCGGCGCACCGCCAAACTCATCCGAACCCATCTGGTTGAATCCCAGCTTCCTCCCGGCGTGATATCCGAATCCATTCTCGATGTCCGAACGTGCTCCCCGCTCTTCACTTTGCTCACCCTTGCCAGAGACCTCAGCACCATCGAACTCGCGATGGCAATGTACGAGCTCTGCGGGAACTTCTCAGTGTTCAAGCCGACCCCGGCCATAGAGAACCTGCTCAAGACCCCCGAGGCAATCGCACTCTCGAAAAATGACCCCAACGCGTGGAAGCGGGTGAGAAGCGCCGCGCAGACCACATCGGGCAACGCCTCGAGCCTTTGGATGCGACCTCCGCTTATCAAACTCGACGAGCTTCACAAGTTTGCGCGCCAATGCCCGCACATTCGGGGCCGCAAGCGCTTTGAACAGGCGGCTCAACTCGTCACAGGTGTCACGTCTTCGCCGTTTGAGGTACAACTTTCAATGTTGCTGGCCCTCCCTGAAGAGATGGGCGGCAAAGGTATGTCCGGGTTCGCGAACAACGGGGAGATCCGTCTTTCAAAAGAGGCGCGTTCCGTGTATTCGTGTGATAACGTCTATGCCGACCTGCTGTTTGAGGGAGACGAGACGCATCACACCCTGGATGTCGAATGCCAAGGGGCGATCATCCATGATGACGAGAAACAGGCATTGAACGACGCCGATCGCGCCACGGCGCTTGCATCGCTTGGGATCGACACGCTTTGGGTGACTCATCGCAACATCGTGGACGCCAAGAGCTTCCAAGCGATAGCCAACCTTATTGGCAACAAAATCGGCAATCCGCCATTGGAGCCGAATGACCAAACGCGCTGGAGAGAACGCGAGCTGCGAAGAACCCTCATGATCGACTGGGCTGACCTCGGCCTTCCCGCCGCCAACGCATGATTATTGCAGCCGCAGCAGCGGGACCACCGTCTCAGCAGAGCCGCCGCGCGCCTGCCCTGACATTGCACCAGAACAGCTCGACCCTCTTCGCGAGGCGTCAACCACCGCCTGACATCCATTTTGACCGGCATGAGGGGGTTATAAATTGATATGTGTGGGGTTTATTTTGGTCGCTCGAGTAGAGCGCTCGTTTTATTGGCATTTTGCCCGAAAATACACTTCAAAAGAGGCGTCTACTCTGCGCTTCCCGATAAACCCCGCACATCTTTTTTATTAACCCCTCGTATGGACCAATTTCAAGCAGTCCGCTTCCCCACAACCGACCTTGTCACCTGATAACCTGATATCAAATGCGAAGACGCGGCATTACCAGGTATCGCCACACCAGTTGCGCAGCCACAGCTCCATCGAGCGGCCCATCTCCGCCATGAAGGGGCTCGTGTGCTTGCGCGTGTAGATGTCGCGCACCCGCGCCCCCGCCTCCGTCGCATGCGGACGAAACATCGCGTCCATCTCCTCAACCTGCGCATCCATGGTCGAGTCATCGGCCCGGCAATACCGCTCGGGCATCACCAGGTTCACCGTGGGATGAGGGGTGGCAGGGCGTTCGCGCTTTGGCACGCCAAGAATCAACATGGACAACGGCACCGTATGCGGTGGCAAATCCAGCAGCTCCCGCACGTCCTCCGCACGTTCAATCACATCGCCGATATAGCACGTTCCCAGCCCGACCGCCTCCGCCGCAATCGCAGCGTTTTGGGCGGCGATCACCGCATCCTGCGCGGCAATGCCAAACTCGCCCAAACCTGGAACCGAACGAGGAGCGCGCCCCAACTCCGCCGCGAACTCCTCGCTCAAGCATCCAACATGCTCAAACAAATCGATCCGCTTGCAATAATCAACCACGAACACAAGCGCCCAGGGCGCCTTCGCGATCATCGGCTGGTTATCGCACAACACGGCCAATCGGTCGCGAGTCGCCTGCTCGCGGATATCGATAATCGAGTACATCATCATCGCGCCCGCACTCGGCGCTCGCGAGGCGGCATGCAGCACGGCGGCGCGCTGCCCATCCGTGATCTCCACCCCTTCGGCAAATTGGCGCGTAGAGGACCTGCGCTCGATGCACGCAAGCACCGCCTCCGACATAGGCTGCCCGTTCATTGCCCCTCCTCTTACAGGTTCCTTATACTTCTCGGACCATTCTATGGAAACCGCGCTAAACCGCAGCTTATCGACCAAATATCGACAAACGATAGGTACTATGTACCCTTGTTGCCGAATCTTTGTATCAAAGGGTCATCTTCGCAATGTAAACGCGCGCTCAATTTTGTGCGCTACGCTCGCCATTTTGTTTATGCAGAAGAGGTCGACATATGTTCACAGCCGCAGTCTCGCTCATTGCCCTCGCCGCGTCGGCCTACCTCGGCCGACGCGAAGTACTCCGCCGCAAGGAGTCGGGCGACCGCACCGGGTTCTCCTGGGGCATCGCCTTTTGCGTGATGCAAGGCATCACCGCCGGGCTCGGCATGGCGGGTATGGCGCCGGATGACATCTTCTCGCCCATCGTTCTCAACTCCGTGCTCGTTGCCTGCGCATGGGGAAGCTTTGCCCATGACGTCGTTTGGACGCGCGTCACCGCCTACATCGAGCGCGGTGAGCGCGCCGCACAGCGCACCTTCATCCCCAACTGCGCCGCATGCGACAAGTACGACAGCTGCCGCAATCGCATCTCCAAGCCCGAGGACCTCACTCTCGTCGGCCGCGTGGGCAAGCGCCTCCGCAGCCTGGGCCACGCCGCGTCCCTGCGCCTGCACACGCCGCTCGCCGTGCGCATCGGCATCCTGCTTGTTGCGGGCCTCTTCGCCATGCTCGGCCTCGAGATCCCGTCCAACCATGACCTCACCTGGGCCTACCCGCTCTGCCTGCTCCTCGAGTGGTCGCTCATCAGCGCCGTCATGGTCGGCGTGTACCACCTCTTCCAGCGTCGCGGCGTCGCTCCCGCGGTCATCGCGGTGATCTGCTGGGGCATCGGCATGGCGCAGTTCTTCGTCATCACGTTCAAGTCCATGCCCATCCAGCCCGCCGACCTCTCCGCCCTGGGCACCGCGGCGGCGGTCAGCGGCGGCTTCACCTACATCTTCAGCGCCTTCGGCCTCTACGGAATGGCCCTGCTCGCCGTGTCCATGTTCCTGTGCTCGCTCGCCTCGGAGTTCCGCACCCCCAAGGCGCAGCGCATCCGCAAGGTGCTCCTCACCAACCTGCTGGTGGGCGCCCTGTGCATCGGTGGCGTCGCGGCGCACGTCACCATCATCGACTACTACAACACCCTCAACATCACCGTGTATACCTGGCGCCCGCTTGAGAGCTACTACCGCCAGGGCTTCATCCCCACCTTCATCTCGTCCGCGCAGACCATCAAGCCTCCCGTGCCCGAGGACTACAGCATGGACGCGGCCGAGCAGCTCGAAAACCAGCTCGCCGGCGAGTACGACGACAGCGAGGGCATCTCGCATAACCGCGTGCAGGCCGTCGAGCAGTTCGACCAGGAAAAGCCCACGGTCATCGCCATCATGAACGAGACCTTCGCCGACCTCTCCATCTACCAGAACATGCACGCCGGCTACGACGGTCCGCAGTTCTTCAAGAGCCTCTCCGACACGCTCGCGCGCGGCACCCTGTACGTGAGCGCCTACGGCGGCGGCACCTGCAACACCGAGTTCGAGTTCCTCACCGGCAACTCGATGTCCTACCTCGGCTCGGGCGTGTATCCCTACACCATCTACGACCTCGCCGAAACCAAAAACCTCGCCGAGCAGTTCAAGCAGCTCGGCTACACCACCACGGCCATGCACCCCAACCACGCCACCAACTGGAACCGCGAGAACGTCTACGCGGGCTTTGGCTTCGACCAGTTCATGGCTATCGAGGATTTCCAAAACGCCGACAAACTGCGCGGCATGGTGACCGACGAGGCGACCTACGACAAGATCCTCGAGATGCTTGAGGCCAACGACGACCCGCAGTTTATCTTCGACGTCACCATGCAGAACCACTCCGGCTACGACACCGGCCTGCTCCCGCCCGACAAGCTCAACAATTACCTCATCGACGGCATCAGCAACAGCGAGGTCAACGAGTACCTGTCCCTCATCGAGGAGTCCGACCGCGCGCTTGAGGAATTCATCGGCAAGCTGCGCCAGCTCGACCGCCCCGTTGTCGTGGTGTTCTTCGGCGATCACCAGCCGTTCTTCCCCGACAAGTACAACAACCGCTGGTTCACCGACGAGGACAAGGCCCAGCACAACATGCGCCTCTGGACGACCGACTACCTCATCTGGGCGAATTACGACGTCGCCGGCAACAATCAGACGAGCGAAGTCGACGACCTCTCGACCAACTACCTCGGCACTGAGCTCTTGAACATCATCGGCGCGCCGCTCACCAATTTCCAGAAGGCCCAGATCATGCTGCGCCGCGACCTGCCCGCCATCAACACCACCGGCTACCTCGATTCCGCCGGCACCGTGTTCTTGTCGAGCACCAAGAGCGACAACAACGCCAGCGATGTCCCCGGCATGGAGACCACGCTGCAAAAGGCGCTCGAGGCGCGCGCGGACTACGCGACGATCCAGTACTACGAGCTGTTCGGCGACGGTAAGGACGTCTACACCAAGCTCCATCAGAGCGCCGCGAACGAGACCGACCCGAACCTCGCCCCAGGCACGACGCAGATCAAGTAGCATGGCATTCGCCCCCGGTACCCTTTGGTGCCGGGGGCGAATTTCACGGGAGCAACTCTCCAAAACAGCAATAGCAGGGGATTACAGGTCGCGCCCCTTATACACGCGCAGCGACACCAATGCGCTCACGATATAGCATGCAAGGCCGAACGCGCATGCGCCCGCGGAAAACGCGGCCAGCCCCTCAGGCGTCTCCGCAAACGACATCGCCTGCTCCAGCGCGCCGATGGCCTCCTCGCCCAAAAATCCAACGACCATAAAGGGCGCCACACCCAAAAACATCATGATGAACGGCAGCCACTGCGTCGCTTTGGTCTGGCCGAATTTGAAGAACACCGGCATGGACACCGAGGCGATGATGAACCCCATGGCCCCGCAGAACGAGAACGTGAACATCCCCGCCTGGAGCGCGTCCGTGTCGAGGCGCGCCACGCTCGCGATCACCTCGGGCAGCGCCGACGCATCGGCCAGCATGGACAGAACGAGCGCCATCACCGCAACGAGCAGCGAGACGACAAGCGCGCCCGCAATCACGAACAAGTACCGGCCGAGCACAACATCCCTGCGCGACACCGGCATCGTCAGGCGAAACCCGGCCCAATCGTTCTGCTCGTCATAATGGCTCGCGCTGTTGGACAGGCTGAACATCCCCATCATGAAGATGATCCCCGGCAGCGCCGAGGTGCTGCCCGTGCCCGCCGCAAAGCACACCGCCATGAACAGGATGCTGAACGTCAGCTGCCTGAGGTACTGCCCAAACACGACGAGCTCCATCTTGACCATGCGCATCATCGCACATCACCGCCTTTCCGGGCGCCACCGCGCGGGTGCAGCACCGCGCCCTTGAGCATGAGCGCCATGTAGTCGTCAATCGACACGCGATCGCACGGGATGTCGGGATACGCGCGCATGAACTCAAAACGGTCGGGAATGAGCACGTCGATCCCGTAGTCATGGTGAAGCACGCGCACCTCCGCCGGAGCGTCGGGACTCTCGAGCACCTGCTCAACCTCAACCGCGCGGCAACGCGCCACGCCCATGAGGTCGCAGATCTCGTCCTTGGCGCAACTGAACATGATGCGCCCCTCGTCGATGCACACGACCTCGTCGGCGATTTTGTCGAGATCGCTCGTGATATGGCTGCTCATGAGGACCGCGTGCACGGGGTTGCCGGCGGCGTCCTCCTCCGCCACGAAGTCGCGCAGCATGTCGAGCACCTCGTCGCGCGCCATCGGGTCGAGCCCCGCCGTCGCCTCGTCCAAGATAAGCACCTGCGGGTCGTGCGCAAGGGCGCAGGCCAGGCTCAGCTTCATGCCCATGCCGCGGGAAAGCTCCTTCACGGTCTTGCCGGCATCGAGCTTGAAATGGCGAAGATGCCCCTCAAACGCCACCTGATCCCAGGTGTTATACGCTCGAGCCATGAGCTTGCTGATCTCGGCGATCTTAATGTGCGGCGGCATCGATACGGTGTCGAACACCACGCCGATGCGCTCCTTCATATCGGAGCGCGCCCCCGAAAGTTCATGTGACGAAACGCCCAGGATGCGCGCCTCGCCCGCGTCGACACCGATAAGGCCGAGCAGGGCCTTGATGGTCGTCGACTTGCCCGCGCCGTTTTGGCCGATAAACCCCACGATCTGCCCGGGCTCCACCGCAAGGCACACGCCCTGCAGGCTAAAGCCGTCATAGTGCTTGGTGAGGCCACAAGCCTCGATAAGCGGAGCGGACACGGCGCCAAGCTCCACCTGGCTCGTCGCCCGCATGCCGCCAGTGTTCTGTGCAGTCATTTAGTCGTCACTCTCCAAGAGGGTTCTCATCATCTCGATCAGGTCCTCATCGGCCAGTCCGAGGCCGCGCCCGGCGTCAATCGCCTGAGCAAGACGCCCCTCGATCTCGAGCAGGCGCTCCTCACGCAGCAGCTCATCGTTACCGCCCGCCACAAAACTGCCCTTGCCTTGCACGGTCTCGATAAACCCTTGAGACTCGAGGTCGGCATAGGCGCGCTTGGTGGTGATTGCACTCACGCGCAGGCTGTTGGCGAGCGCGCGAATGGAGGGGAGTTGTTCGCCCGCCGTTAGGTCGCCCGCCATGATCTGGCTTTTGATTTGCCGGACAATCTGCTCGTAGATTGGCTGATTGCTCGAATTCGAAATGATGATTTCCACGAATCACTGTTCCCTTCCCGTCTGCGCGTTGGGCGTCCCCACCGCGCTGCGGTCGCTCCCAGACGTCATGGGTCGACCGTAACCGAGCATACTGTGTATACTCGATAAGTACAGTATATACATACCTATACACAGTGCAAGTACTTTTCGAACGATTCGCTTGGTTCAGGCGCGTATGCGCAATCCGGGGACGGGTGCGAGATTGCACATGCATCAAAAAAGACAGCAGGATCTCGTCCTGCTGCCTCACGCACAATGTGCAATCTCGCACCCGTCCCCGGATTGCGCACGTTGTTGCTTACGCCAAGCGAGCGCCAATCATCTGCGCCGCGGCGGGCTTGTCAAAATTGCCGTTGGTCGCCTTCGTCAGCGCGCCCATCACGCGGCCCATATCCTTCTTGGACTCCGCACCCACCTCAGCGATGACCTGCTCGATCAGCGCCGCCAGCTCGTCGCCGGAAACCTGAGCGGGAAGCAGGCTCTGGAGGATCTCGACCTGAGCGCGCAGGTTCTCGGTGCGCTCCTCGTTGTTGCCCGCCTTCTCAGACATCTCGAGGGTCTCATTCGTCTGCTTAAGCGTGCGCTTGATCTGCGCCGTCACCTCTTCCTCGGTGATCTCATGGGCGCCGCCGCGCGACGCGGCGTTCTTCAGCTCGCCCAGCACCAGACGCGTCACGCCCAGGCGCGCCTTGTCCTTGGCCTTCATGGCCGCAACCATCTCGGCGTGAAGCTCTTCGTACGTCATTGAACCCTCCTTCGATAACAGACCGCAAGCACATCTATCGCCGTGCAGCCCCAACCTGTTCCACTTTAGCGCCGATGCGCAGGGCATCCGTCCCGCACTTCGACGCCGCCCGCGCTACTCTGCCGAGTCCTCGCCGTCCTCGGCAAGCGCCTTCTCGATATCGACGTTATACGGCACCTCGGCGGGCATCTTGTTGATCTTGATATCGGCGGCCTCGGTGTATTCCGTCAGCCACTTGCCATATGCTTCGCCCTCTTTGCCGTTCTTGATCTTGGAGACGATGGCCTCGCGGATGCCCTCGGGAATCTCGTCGATCGATCCCACGCTCTCCACGTTGAACTGCTCGGTGCACATAATGATGTGGTAGCCATAGGTCGTCTTGACCAGCCCGCTCATCTGACCCGGAGCCAGGGCGTTCAGCGCGTCTTGATACTCCGTCACGAACGTGGTGAGCTTGTCCCAGCCCACATCGCCACCGTCGTCGGCAGACGTGTCGTCGGAATACTTCTTCGCGGCGTCGGCAAATTCAATCTCGCCGGCGTTGAGCTTGTCGAGGACCTTCTGAGCCTTGGCCTCGGCCTTGCTCCAATCCTCCTCACTCGCGTCGCTCTCGACCTTGAACAGGATATGCGAAGAGCGGCGGGCGTCATTGTAGACGCTGAGATTCTCGTTGATGTACGCCACAACCTCGTCGTCAGTGGGGTCCTCGACCCCGGCGACCTTGCTGCGGAGCTTTTGCTGCGCAAGCGAGCTCTTGATGTTCTCCAGATACGAGGCCTTGTCAAAGCCCACCTGGGTGATCATCTCCTCGAAGGCCTTCTCATCCCCACCGTATGCGTCGACCACGTCGGCCCATGCCTTGTTGAGCTCATCCTCGGAGACGGCGATCTTGTACTCCTTCTCCGCTTGGGTGAGCAGGTACTGACGGGCGATACTGTCGATGACGCTCTCACGGTAGCTCTCGGGCGTCAGGCCTTGCTGAGACAGATAGGTCGCCCACTCCTTGTCGCTCTTATACGCGCTGTTGCGCAGGCTCATGATCTGGGTGGTGACGGTGTCCTCTTTGATGTTGACCCCATTGACCGTTGCCGCGACGCCGCCCGTGAGCGTGTACTCCTCCTTGTTCTGAACCTCGTTGAGCACGCCGGAACATGCCATCGCGGTCACGGACAGCAGCATGGCCGCGATGCCGATGCACACCAGCACGATTTTGCCCGCATGGGAAAGCTTTTCCTTGCGCTCCTTTTTGACCCGAGTTTTTGTTGGCGCCTTCTCGGGCGCGGGGTCGCGCTTGATCTTGGCGCTGCGTTTATTTACTGCCATCGGGGATCTTCTTTCGCGGTTCCAAACGGTTCGTCGCCAAAGCGACGGCACCTCTCATCACATGTCTGGTCATTGTCTCACACGCAGGTCGGCCAACCGCTCGTTTTCGCGCATTCCCACACACTTCCCTTTGCGAATCGCGGCGCGCAGCCCTATGCGCACATGCAGAAGACCCCGCGCTCCCAGGAGAAGGTCGAAGTGATCTCGCCCCACGATTACGGGCGGCGAGCGCCACGTCCAACACAGACTCAATCTCAATTGCCAAGGGTTTCCCTCAAACACAAGCGCGCGCCCAGCGTATACCGGGCGCGCGCCTTACAAACGATAGTTAGCGAATCTCAACGGTCAAGTTCTCGCGCACATGAACGCGACCATCGGCGAGCATCTGCACGACCTGCGGGTACAGCACATGCTCGATGGCGTGAATGTGCTCTTCGAGCGTGTCCACGTCCCAGCCCTCTTCGACCACGAGCGCACGCTGGGCGATGATCGGGCCCATGTCGTACACGGCGTTGGCGATGTGCACGGTCACACCCGTGACCTTCACGCCGCGGTCAAACGCATCCTGGATGCCATGCGCCCCCTGAAAGCTGGGCAGAAGCGCGGGATGGATGTTGATCACGCGATTGGGGAACGTGGCGAGCAGCGGGGCGTACACCATGCGCATATAACCCGCCATGATCACGTACTCGCACCCGCACGCCAGAAGCTCGTGAGCAATAACCTCGTCGGCCTGGATAGGGTCGGCGTAGATCTCCTTGGACAGCGTGAGCGTCTGGATGCCGGCCGCCTCCGCGCGCTTGAGGCCATATGCCGAGGGGCGGCTCGCAACGACCAGCTTGATCTCGGCGTTCAACTCGCCCGCGGCGATGGCGTCGATGAGGGCCTGCAAGTTGGTGCCCGACCCCGACAGGAGCACGCCGATGGGAAGCGGCGGGCGCCCGTCCTCAGGCATCGCGGCCCGAAGCTCCTGCAGCTCGTTGATGTCCTGCGGCGCGTTCGTCAACAGGGCATCGGCAAGCACGGCCTCGCGATCCGCACCTTCGCCAAAGAACGCGTCGCCCGGGAGCGCCTCGGGGGCGAGCCCGGCCTCATCCACAAGACGACGGTACTCGTCCGCCGCGCTGCGGACCTCGTCCCTACTGCTCATCGGTGTACTTCACCTCGCCGGAACCGGCGATGCAGGTGCCCACGCGGAAGGGCTTCTCGCCCATGGCCACGAGCGCCTCGGTCACAGCCGCCTCGTCCTCGGCAGAAACGATGAGCATCAGGCCGACGCCCATGTTGAAGGTCTTGCAGGCCTCATTGGGGGCAAGCTCGGCGTGCTCGGAAATGTAAGTGATGACCGCAGGCACGTCCCAACCCATCTTGGAGCCGTCGCGCACAACGAGCGCGTCCACGTTTGCGGGCAGGGCGCGGTTGAGGTTCTCGGTGATGCCGCCACCCGTGATGTGGGCGATGGCGTGGACCTTCGAGCCCGCCTTGCCGCGCAGCAGCTCGAGGATTGGCTTGACGTAGATGCGAGTGGGGGCAAGCAGGGCGTCCGCGAGGCTCAAACCAGGGGCGACCTCGATCGTCTCGAGCTCCGCCTTCTTGGCCTCGGCCTCAGGCGTGCCAGGCACGATGCCGTCGACACCGATGACCTTGCGCACGAGAGAATATCCGTTGGAATGAACGCCGGTAGAGGGCAGGCCGATGATGACGTCGCCCTCGCGCACGTTGGCAGGGTCGATCATCTTGGGGCGGTCGACGACGCCCACGGTGAAGCCGGCCAGGTCGTAGTCGTCCGGGCGCATGACGCCAGGGTGCTCGGCCATCTCGCCGCCCACGAGCGCGCAACCCGCGAGCTTGCAGCCGTCGGCGACACCGCGCACGATCTTGGCCATATGCTCGGCCTCGATGTGACCGATGGCGACATAGTCGAGGAAGAACAGGGGCTCGGCGCCGGAAGCGAGGATGTCATTCACGCACATGGCGACAAGGTCCTGACCCACGGTCTCGTGACGGTCGAGGATCTGGGCGAGGACGAGCTTGGTCCCCACGCCGTCCGTGCCGGAGATGAGAATCGGGTCCTCCATGTCTTTGAGCGCAGCGGCGGAGAACAGGCCGCCAAAGCCGCCGATACCACCGATGACCTCAGGACGATTGGTGTCGGCAACCATCTGCTTGATCGCATCGACCGCGCGGCCGCCTTCGGCGGTGTCGACGCCGGCGTCCTCGTACGTCACGTGCTTCGTATTCTCGGCCATGTATGCTTCCTTTCCAGCCAAGGGATTTCCTACCACAGCATAGCAGCATGATACCAGCCCCTTCGCGCCGCGCGCCCCACGCGGCACGGCGCGAAGAACTACAGCGTCATGTTGGGGTCGGCGTCGACGTTCAGCGGCGCGAACTCGCCGCGCCCGAATTTCTCGCGAGCCACCACCGCGATCATAGCGGCGTTGTCGGTACAGGCGTGCTGGGGCGGCACCGTCACGCGGATGCCCTGACGGCCGAGCTTCTCGATCATCATCTTCCTCAGGTGCGGGTTGGCCGCCACGCCGCCGCCGATGCAATACTCGCGCGCACCCGTCTCGCGCAGCGCGTTTTTGGCCTTCTTGTACTGCACGTCAAAGACGGCTGCCTCGAACGACGCCGCGAGGTCGGGCACGTTGATCGTGCGACCGGCCGCCGTCTCCTGCTCGATATACAAGGTCACGGCAGTTTTGAGGCCCGACAGGGAGAAGCGATAGTCGCCGCGGCTGTTGAGGGCACGCGGGAAGTCGATCGCGCGGGGGTCGCCCGTCTCGGCGAGACGCGAGATGACCGGACCGCCGGGATACCCCAGGCCCAGCGCCTTTGCGACCTTGTCGAAGGCCTCTCCCACGGCGTCGTCGAGCGTCTCCCCCAGCACGACGTAATCGCCCCAGGCACGCACATGCACCAGCATGGTGTGACCGCCCGAAACCAAGGTGAAGATAAACGGAGGCTCTAGGTCGGGGGTGGTGAGCTTGTTGGCAAACAGGTGCCCCTCGAGATGGTTCACACAGATGAGCGGCTTATCTGCCGCCGCGGCGAAGCCCTTGGCAAAGGCGACGCCCACCACGAGCGCACCAACCAGCCCTGGCCCCTGCGTCACGCCGACCGCCGCGAGCTCTGCCGGGGCGATCGCTCCGTCCATGCCGAGGCTTTGAGCCGCCTCCTCGAGCGCCGCATCCACAACGCCCACCATGACCTCCACGTGCTTGCGCGAGGCGATCTCGGGCACCACGCCGCCAAAGCGCGCGTGGAAGTCGATCTGCGTGGACACCTGGTTGGCCAACAGCGTTCCCTCGGCGTCCACGATGGCGACGGCAGTTTCATCGCACGAGCTCTCGATGGCGAGGATCAGCTGACGGCGTTCAAGCTCCGCGCGCTCGGCGTCGGTGCGCTGCGGATCTGGCAGCGGCCACTCACGCACCGACGCGGCGGTCGGCTCGGGAGAGGCGGCGTCGATGGGCAGCACGAGCGGCAGCGGCGCCTTCATCACCAGCGCGTCGACACCCGCGCCGTAATAACCACGGCGGCGCCCGATCTCCGCAAAGCCCAAGCTGGCATACAGGGAGATGGCGACGTTGTTTCCCGCCTCGACCTCAAGCGAGGCGGTGGTGCAGCCCAGCATCTGCGCATCGTAGCTCACGTGCGACAGCAGCTTGCGCGCAATCCCCTCGCGGCGATGCTCCGCCGCAACGGCCACGTCCAAGATCTCGATGTCCCCGTCGACGACCATCCCGCCGGCAAAACCGATGAGCTTGCCGTTGTCGTGGGCGACCCACCAGGAGCGGGGCGCGGGCGCATCGGGCGCCAACTCCGCCAGAAACGCCTCGGCGCTCCAAGGCTCATGCCCCATGTCGGCAAACGTCAGCGCCTCGAGCTGCGCCATGGCCTCAGCATCGGCAGCCGCCATCGGACGCATCTGCAGATGCCTGCCCGCCAGTTCGTCGGCCACGCCCGTCACACAGGTATTCGCGCTCTCGGACAACCCCAGGCGACGACGCTCGTTCTCCTCGGCATCGGAAAGACGCGTATACACGGGCAACACCAACGCCGGGTCGCCGCTTCCCATGGAGGCGTAGCTCTCGGGGCTCGCGGCGGCAAGCAGCAGGCTCTCGCCCGAGGGCCACCACAGGCTGCGCTCGAGAGCGCGCTCCATCAGACCCGCCTCTTCGAATGACTTGCCGTAGCGAACCAAGCCGTCACCGGTGAGGTGCAGGTCGGCGGCGTCTGGCAGGGCGGCCCACTCCGCCACCGCATCCGCGGCCTTCACGACGCGCTCGCGCTCAAACAGGCGCTTGGGGCCCTCGTCGTCAACGCGATACAGCGCGGGGTACACCTCGCCGCGCATCGCGTCGGCGGCAACGCCCAGCAATCCACGCACGCCGGCCTTCCAGGCGCGCCACGCCGTGGCGTCCAGCGTCGACGTCCCGTGCAGCATCACATTCGCGCCACGCGCCAAGCCCTTCGCCGTGGAAATGCCAATGCGTACGCCCGTGAACGAGCCCGGCCCGCGGCCAACCAAAAAGCCGCCGACGTCGGCCATGCTCATGCCCGCATCTGCGAGCACCCCCTGCACCGTCTGCACCAACTCGACGTTGGCGCGGCGACGGCACAGGTGGTCGCGGCTCGCCAGCAGATCGATATGGGCACGCGAGGGCTTATCGTCAAAAAAGACCTCCGGGACCCACCAGCCCACCGCACAGGCAAGCATGTCGGTCGATGTGTCCAGCGCCACGATCAGCGTGCGAAATTCATCAAGTCTCATCGTCTGTTCTCCCAAGAGCCCTTTCTGCGAGCCCTATGTGTACCTATCAGTCATGCCCCGTGCACCGCGGGGCACACCAAAGGCCGTGTTTTCACGCATTCGTGCAAGCAGCCCTGACCGCATCGTCAATCGCCGCCGCCAGCTCCTCGGCGCGCGCGCCATGGGGCTCAAGCGAGATCACGCGGCGATCCGCATCGTGAGCATCGCGCGCGATCACGACACCCAGATACTCCTCGCACAGCTGGTCCTGGAACTGCTCGCCCCATTCCAGCAGGCAAGCACCCTCGTAGCCCAGCACGTCAAAGATGCCCGTGTCCTCGAGCTCCTCGGCGCGCTCCAGGCGATACAGATCGAAGTGAAACAGGGGGATGCGCCCCTCATCATGCACCGCCATCAGCGAGAATGTGGGGCTCGTCACCGGGCGGGTGTCGCCCAGCCCCGCGGAAACGCCCTTCGTGAAATGCGTCTTCCCCACGCCCAAGCCGCCTGTGAGAACAAGCACATCCCCGTCTTGCAGGCAGCTCGCCACCAGTTCGCCAAAGGCGATGGTGTCCTCCACGCTCGACGAGACGTAGCTGCACCTCGCCTCATATGCAATGGACATGTCTACTCACCGATCCTCGGCAGCACGTGGTCTGCGTCCGCGCTCGCGGGCACCGGCGCGCCCGCTGCGCCCGCAGCCATCGCGGAATCGGCCGCCGCATGCTCGGCCAGATATGCTCCGAGCATGCGGAAATCCTCCTCGATGAGCTGCTGCCATGCGGGGTTGCGCAGGGCAGCAGCCGGATGAAGCGTGGGCATCACCATGAAATGGCCCATCTGGTGGAAGCGCCCGCGCAGTCTGGTGATCCCGACCTCCGTCTTGAGGACGAAATGCGTCGCCGGGTTTCCCAGCGTCACGATGATGTCCGGCCAGATGCTGCGGATTTGCTCACGCAGGTAGGGCGAGCAGGCGAGTACCTCGTCCGCCTTGGGGTCGCGGTTTGCCGGAGGACGACATTTGAGCACGTTGGCGATGTAGATGTCCTCGCGGCGCAATCCCGCCAGCGACAAGATGCGGTTGAGGTTCTCGCCGGCGCGGCCCACAAACGGCTCGCCCTGCAGGTCCTCGTTCTTTCCCGGGGCCTCTCCCACAAACATCACGCGCGCGTGCGGATTGCCCACGCCAAACACGATGTTGGTGCGCGTCTCGCACAACGGACAGAGGCGGCAGTCGCCAACCACAGCGCGAATCTCCTCAAGAGAGACCTCGCGCGGCCTTTGATGCTCATGGCCGGGGATGCGCAGTGCTCCCATCGTTTCCCCTTTCCGCCCGAGCCGCAGCCGGCTCCAGCGAGTTACACGTAAATCTTCTCCAAGCGCATGCCAAAGCCACACGCCAACTCGTAATTGATGGTGCCGCACATTTCTGCAAGCTCATCAAGGGTAATCTTGGCGTCGTCATCGTGGCCGACGAGCACCATCAGATCGCCCACCTCCGCCTCGGGCTCAGGGTGCATCGGGTTCTCGCTGATCGCGACCATGCATTGATCCATGCAGATGTTGCCCACCTGCCTGATCTTGCGGCCGCGGAAGAGCACCTCCATGCGATTGGAGAGCACGCGGGGCAAGCCGTCGGCGTAGCCGATGGGAAGCGTGCACACCTCGACCCTGGTGCGCGGCACGCGATACGTAAAGCCGTATCCAACTCCCTCGCCCATCGCGGGGTGGCACACGTGCGTCACCCGAGCCTTGATGCTCATAACGGGCTCGAGCGGCATCACGCGCGACGTGCGCTCGCACGGTTGCAACCCGTACAGGCCGATGCCAGCGCGAATCATGTCGAAATGCATGGCCGGATTGAGAATCGATCCGGGCGTGTTGTCGCAGTGCACGATGCCCGGGTCGAACCCGTCTGCGCGCAACCCCTCAATCGCCTCGGAGAAGCGCTTGCACTGCAGCTGATGGTCCCACCCATCGGGCTCGTCGGCAGTCGCGAAATGCGTGAAGGTGCCGTCGCACTCGAGGCCCGCGTGAAAATCGACGGCCCTGCGGAAATCGCATGCCTCGGCGTAATGCACACCGATGCGGTTCATGCCCGTGTTGATGGCCATGTGGTACTTGCCCACGCGGCCCAGGGCAGCGGCGCGCTCCCCATACGCCCAGGCGAACTCGGGGGAATACACCGACGGCATGATCTCGTACTCGAGCAACGTGTCGATCGCCCCCTGCGGAGGCTCGCTCAACAGCAGGATGGGCAGCCTCTGCCCCGCCTTCCTGAGTGCCACGCCCTCCAGCACGGTGGCGACGGCGAACATGTCGGCCCCCGCCGCATGCATCACCTTTGCGCATCGCTCAACACCATGCCCGTACGCATCGGCCTTCACCACGCAGCACAGGCGCTGGCGTGCGCCGATAAGGCTCTTGAAAGCGCGTGTGTTGCGACGGAGCGCTCCCGTGTCAATCTCCGCCCACGCCCAGCGCGTGGGCGGTTCGCTCAGTGTTTGCATGGGACCTACGCCTCCAACCCAATGCCCTCGGCACTCAGAGCCTCGGACTCGACCATATTCATCGCCTCACCGATCACCTCGATGAGATCGGTGGCGATCACGCTGCGCTCGCCCATGGCGGCCGCGGCGATCAGCCCCGTGCAGGAGTGAACTGCGACGGCGTAGGAACACTGCAGCTCCCAGCGATCAACCTCGCCGTGTGACACCGCGACCCCCGCCGCGATGATGCCGGCAAGGACATCGCCCGAACCGGCCGTGGCGAGCGACGCGGGACCCGACATGGGCAGCAGCACGCGCTCGACGCCGACGATGGCCGTCCTGGGGCCTTTCGCGACAACCACGAGGTTGTCCGACCCGGCGGCCCACACCAAAGTTTGCGCTGCGGAGATGGCTGTTCCCAGGTCGTCAACGCGCTCACCGCCCACCAGGCGAGAGAGCTCCTTGTTGTGCGGCGTGAGGATGAGCGGAGCCTCGCGTCGATACACCTCCGGGGTCTCCTCAATGCCGCCGATGGCAAGCCTGCTCATGCAGTTCAAGGCGTCGGCATCCAGCACAAGCGGGACGTCGGTCCGCAGCAGCTCGGTAACGACCTGCATGCCGCCCGCGGTCACCGTCATGCCCGGTCCGCACAGCACACAGTCGAATTTTGCGGCCAATTCCCTCACGGCCGAGCTCGCCGCAGCGCCAAACGCGCCTCGCGTGTCACCGGGAATCGCCACGACAGGTATGCAGGGCAGCGCCATGCGAATCAGGTTCGCGCAGGCCTCTGGGGTGGCAACCGTCACATACCCAGCGCCAGCGCGCGCGGCGGCCTTGGCTGCCATAATCGCCGCACCCGGGTACTGTGCCGACCCGCCCACAACAAGCACCGATCCACGGCTGTACTTATTCGCATTTGCCGGAAGATCGGGGAAATAATCGACAATGTCGGCGGGCTCGACGATGTCGGCGGCGTGATCCACATCGTTGATGACCTCATCCAGGCGATCGTAGAGCTCACCGCACGCATTCTCGCCGGAGTATTCTGGACCTTCTCCGCTAAACAGGCCAATCTTGGGAGCGAGCATGGTTGCAGTCACCGTTGCCTGCACGCAAACCGAAGCCACCTCGCCCGTCTCCGCATTGAGACCAGAAGGCACATCGACGGAAACGACGGTGGTGTCGAGCTCATTCAACGCGGGAATCCAAATCGAGAACGGCGCTCGAACGTTGCCGCTAAAACCTGTTCCCAAAATAGCATCGACAACGACATCGGCCTGCACGAGAACGTCAAGCAACTCATCGCGCGAGGGCCCCACCAGAACCTGAACGTCTCGACCAGCCGTACGACGAGCAACATGTCGAGCGATGGGGCTCTTGATCTCGTTGGGCTCGATGGGAGAAATCACGTCGACGGTGATGCCCTTGTGGCTCAGGATATCTGCCGCAACCCAGCCGTCGCCGCCGTTGTTGCCAAAACCGCAGAGCACTGCAACGCGCTTGGGCTTAAACTCAAGGACCTGCTCAGCGACAAATTCCCCGGCGTACTCCATCAACGCGGCCTTAGACGTACCAGCCTTCTCGATAACATCTTCTAACCTGCGGACTTCTTCGGTGTTGAGCACGGGCTTCATGCTTCATCGCCCTCCTCGACAATGACGGACTCCCCCGTTGATTCCAACAGGGCGAAGTCTTGCAAACGATCAAGTTCATCAAGTACGGAACGGGCTTCTTTGAACGACTGCGCGAGCCGTTCCTTTTCCGACACTTTTTCGACTTTAGGCTTTGGACGAGCCTCGGCGGTTATGGCCATCGCGTTGGCAACTGCCAAATCACTCGTAAACGATAGCGAGATGGCGACTTCCTGCACGCCAAGCGCCTGTGCGACCGCCAAAGCACCACCGGAGAGCACGGCGATTGGCCGCCCGTTTGCATCTCGAGACACGCTTACGTCGCGACGCCCAACACCCTGCTGGCCAAACCCAACACCAAGCGATTTGAGGACAGCCTCGCGGGCCGCAAATCGGCATGCGTAATGAGCCGCAGGGCGCGCGGATGACTCGCAGTACATCCGCTCCTCTTCGGTAAACATTCGAGGGAAGAACCCTGGCGTAACATGCATAATGCGCTCCATACGAGCGATTTCGACAATGTCGACGCCAATACCGGCTTCGGGCACCTTGACCTCCAAAAGCAATAAGACAGTCGCACTATTGTACCGCCCGCATGCATAGAGACGCCACGCGGATGCCCAGCGCATCGAAGTGCCTACATATTAATGTTGAGTTGCATGCATATAAAAAGAGAGAGGAGCTCCCGTAGGAACTCCCCTCTCGCGCGATCGCGCCCGATATGCGCGAAAGCCGTCCACCGGTCAGCGG
>ERZ838839.581-NODE-581-length-45892-cov-19.054454_pt1 | contig 45892 bp, 42 predicted proteins | sample MGYA00519909_ERZ838839 | MGnify/ENA primary metagenome ERZ838839 (study PRJEB31850, sample SAMEA3708843) | human gut metagenome | biome: human gut; feature: human-associated habitat; material: faeces | place: China | collected 2014 ... | reverse complement strand
CAGCCATTCCAGTTCGTCCTTGTGCTTGGCAAACCGGGACTCAAATTCCTGTTTTGCTGCCATGGTTCAGCCCTCCACTTCCGCCAGCGTCGGCATGGCGGGAATTGCACCGTGACGGCTGGTGGTGATGCTGGCCGCTTTGTTGGCAAAGGCCAGAATGCTTTCCAGCTTTTCCACCGTCAGGGTATTGAGATTTTCTTTGCACAGCTTGGACAGTGCCGCACCAAAGAAGGTATCGCCTGCGCCATTGGTATCGCCCACCTTGCAGGGAACACCCGCCACATGACCGGTCTTTTCGCCGAAGCGATAGAACACACCGTCCGGGCCGAGGGTGACAAAAATTAGCTTGATGCCGTTCTGTGCCAGCTGTGCCGTGCCGCTCTCGCAGTCGGTGGTGCCGGTAAGCAGGGGCAGTTCTTCATCGGAAACTTTCAGGATGTCCACCAGCGGCAGAGGTGCTTTCATCTGCGCGATGGCATCCCCTTTATCTTTCCAGAGGTTTGCGCGGTAATTCGGGTCGTAGGTGATGGTTGCACCCAGCTTTTTGGCGCGGGCGGCGGCATCCAGCGTGGCGGCGCGGGAAGGGTCGGCGGTCAGGCTGACCGAGCCAAAGTGCACGATTCTGGCAGCTTTCAGAGCTTCGTCCGAAATGTCCTCTTTGCACAGCATCACATCGGCGTTGGCACTGCGGTAAAAGCTGAAATCGCGCTCACCGGCGGCATCCACGGAAACCACTGCCATCGTGGTGGGATGGTCTGCATCCACCGCCACATGAGACGCATCTACGCCGTTCTCGTTCAGTACATCGGTCAGGTAGCGGCCGAAGGCATCTGCACCCACCTTGCCGATGAAGGCCGTCTTTGCGCCCAGCTTGGAAGCAGCCACCGCCAGATTGGCCGGTGCGCCGCCGGGATTTGCCGCGAACTGCGGGATGCCGCGTTCATCCTTGCCGGTCTGGGTCAGGTCGATCAAAACTTCACCAATCGTTAAAATGTCCATGAGTCCTTCTCCTTATCATTCATCGTAGCGGGGTGTCTGCTCCGGGAACTGCTGCCGGATCTTTTCCTCAATGCCATACGCGGCATCAAAATCGGAATATAGCAGGAAGAAGCAGACGAACCAGATAAACCACACACCGAGGAACGGCACCAGAAAGCCCGTCCACGGCAAAAACAACACGAACAGAAGCCACCAGCCCAGTTGCAGGATCGCCGTGCCGATCACATGCTTGCCATATTTCAGGCAGAACAGGATGGCGTTTTGCAGTCGGTGCAGGTTGCTTTCCTCAAACAGGACGACTTGCGGCCAAAAGGCGGTGAACAGCATCAGCAGCAACAGCAGTCCGACAAAGAAAACGGCCAGTGTCCCGATGCCCGGCAGCTGTTCCGCAGAGAACAGCACCATGCCGAAGAACAGCTCGATGCCCAGCGCAAGGCAGAATACGATGCCGGGCAGAAGGGATGCTTTCCAGTTTTGCTTCATGCCCTTGCAGTAATTTTCCCACCAGCCGCGGGGTGCATCCCGGTAGCTGCGGAACAACGCATCCATCATGCCGGAGATCGCCGGGCCGACCAGAAGCCCGCCCAGAATGCAGACCGGGAGCAGCACCAGTAGGCTGGAAGAAAGCAGCGCGTAGCCCACGCCCAGACCATACGGGATGCACAGGCCCAGCGTCACGAAGTCGGCGAAGAGGAAACTTTTCCAGTCGCGTTCCAGAAGCTCCTGATAACGGGGCAGCCCCTTGGCGCGCTGGCCGTGGACGATGGGGTCACTCGGAAAAAACAGTCCCATGGAAAGCCCTCCTTTAATAAGTACAGCTGTTCAGAAAATCGGTCAGGACTTTCAGCGCATCGCCGGAATAACTGTCCTGACAGGAAAGCTCCCACTCGATGGCACTGGTGCCGCGCTGGGCGAAGGCCGCAACGCCGGTCGCATACGGATTGCTTTCATCCTGATAGGTGAACTGAATGACCGTATATTCCTGCCCGGCGGCAGTCAGGGTCTGTGTGTCGGAAATATCGTAGTTCTGCTGTGCCAGCGTCTGCCAGCCCTCTACCGCAGAGGCGGCTTTGTCCTCCGTCTTGTTTTCCTGCACCACAAGCGTGAGCTGCGCATCGTAGAGGTCCACGGTCTTACCCTCACTGTTTTCGTAGGGCTGGGCATCGCCGTTGACCCACGAAGCGTAATACAGACCGTTTGCAGAGAGGATATCCTTGTTGTCCAGCAGAACGAAATCATCCTGCGGCGCAGGAGCGACCAGTGTACTGCCCACCGGTGCTGTGCCATCTGCATTGACCAGCGGGTCGCTTTTCAAATCCTCGTCCTTTACGCCACAGCCGGTACACAGCACCGCCGCCAGTGCAAGGACGAGCACAAACAGTCCATTCCGTTTCATGGGGTTGCTCCTTTCGTCAGGTTCTGCCACAGCCGTTCAGCCCCTTCGCGGGCGCGGGCGGCTTTTTCTGCTTTTGCATCTTCATAAAAAGCCCGGCGGCCCAGATACAGATTCTCGACCAGTTCCGCATTCTCGCCGGTGACGGTCGTTCCCAATACAGTGGTCTGATACGTTCCAAGGTCCGCTTCGGCCAAGGCTGGACAGTCTGCCCAGCACACGGTTTTCCCGGCGGCGGTATAGTCGTTGTTACCCGGCGGGGTGCCGTCCCAGTTGGCAAGAGCCTGATAATCCAGCTGGAAGTGTGCCGGGTCGTCCAGCAGCAGGAAATAGCTGTCCTCTGCGTTCATGTCGGAAAGAACCTGCATCTGCGCCGCCAGTGCATAGGTCGAGGCGTTTTCCATGTCCTCAGTGTCGCTGACATACTGGTTGAGCTTGACCGAAACGATTCCGTCGCCGTTCAGATCTTCGCCGTACTGCGCAAAGGCTGCTTCAATGGCGTGGGCGGTATCCTCCGGCAGAGCACTTTTGCCCACATAGGCGATCTGATAGTCCGGCAGGGTCTCGCCCCAGTGCAGGGCGTTGGCCAGCCAGCTGATGCCCACCCAGAGCACCACGGCTGCGATGACGAGATAGACCCAGTGGTAATGCAGCCAGTTCCTGACCCAGTACCACCGGCCTTTTTCCGGGGCGGTCATGCCTTGGTGGTGCCGCCGTAAGCATAGCTGACCGGCAGGCACAGCAGGGAGGGGGTATTGGCGCGGTTCTCGTTCAGCACGACTTCCACGCAGGTCTCTGCGATGGCGTCCACGGGCTGAACGATGGTGGAACAGTAATAATCCATGTCGCCGAAGGTGCGCAGCCCGTCAAAGCCGATGACCTGCACGTCCTCGGGCACCCGAAGCCCCATGAGACGCAGCAGCTGAACAATCTGGTAGGCCAGACGGTCGGTCACGCAGAAGATGCCGTCAAACTCCAACACGCCGTCCTGCAGATGATCGTCCAGGAACACCGCGAACTCGGCTATGGGGTCAAAGACGATGCCGTCCCGCGCATCTTCCAGATTCTTTATTTCATAAGGAACGCCTGCGGCTTCACAGGCGGCCACAAAGCCGTCCTTGCGTTTGTTGGTCTCGCCCACGATGCTGGAACCGACGCGCAGGAAGGCGAGCTTCCTGCAGCCGTTTTCCATCAGCTTTTCGGCGGCCAGCCGCCCGCCTGCGTAGTTATCGGATGCCACGCAGGGGATGTTGGCGCCGAGATACCGGTCGATGGAGACGGAGTTGATCTCCGAGGGTACTTCCAGCTTCGGGTCATAGGTCAAGGCAATGATGCCGTCCACCTTGTTCTGCTCGGCCATGCGGATCATTTCCTGCTCTTTTTCATTATCATAGTCGGTATCGCAGAGCAGCATCCGGTAGCCGCGCTTTTGCAGCGAGCTGTTGATGCAATGAGCGATCAGGCCGAAATAGGGATGTGCGATGGTGGGCAGGATGACGGCGATGGTATTAGTGCGGTTGCTTTTCAGGCCGCGCGCATAGGCGTTCAGATGGTAGTCCAGTTCCTTGATGGCCTGCTCCACCTTTTTGCGGTATTCCTCGCCCACCGGGATGCCGTTGATGACCTTGGACACGGTGCCGAGGGACACGCCTGCCTCCTTGGCCACATCCTTCATAGTAGGGGCGGTGTTCTGTTTTGCCATGCGGGCCACTCCTTTGTTCGTGAAACGTTTCTATTTCAAGTGGATATATATCAAAGGAAATCTTGCTGTATTCCTGCTAACTCTGAGGTTCTTGCAGCTTCAGTATAGCATGGTTTTTTCAGAATGTAAAGGCTTTTTCGTGAAATTTCATGAATCGTTTCACGAACACATGATGACGCATTTTGCACAAAAACATCCTACAGCAAGTGTACAAAACATTGAAAACATGGATACAAGGCATTTTTTGCGTAAAAACCTGTTGACATAAAAACGCTGGCGTGCTATCTTTGTGTTGTAAGTCGTGTAACGTTTCACGAGAAACGGCAAGAACGATCCCCGAACGGCAGGGGACCCCGCCCACGGGCCTGTGGGCAGCGTAAAAACAAGAAGGAGGAGTTTTTATGACGCAGACCTCGCCAGCTGCTGCACGTCAGCTGGACGCTATCCCGGTCCACCGCAAAAGCCTCAGCCAACGGCTGCGGGAAAACTGGCAGCTCTATGTGATGCTGCTGATCCCGGTGGTGCTGACCATCGTTTATAAGTACTGGCCCATGTACGGCATCCAGATCGCCTTCCGGGATTTCAAGGCAAGCCGCGGCATCACCGGCAGCGAGTGGGTTGGCCTGTACTGGTTTGAACGGTTCTTCACCGCACCCAATTGTGTGCGCATGATCAAGAATACCGTGCTGCTGAGCCTGTACAGCCTGCTGTGGAGCTTCCCCATCCCCATCATCCTGTCCCTGTGCATCAACCAGCTGCGCTTTGCAAAGTTCAAGCGGGTGGTGCAGACGGTGCTGTACGCACCCCACTTCATTTCTACCATGGTCATCTGTGGTATGATCAAGATCTTCCTCAGCCCCTCGGGTGGTCTGCTGAACCTGATCCTGGGCACCAGCGTGGACTTCCTCTCGGAGAGCGCCGCATTCCGTACCATTTATGTGGCCTCCGGCATCTGGCAGGAAGCTGGCTGGGGCACCATCATCTATATGGCTTGTCTGGCTGCTGTGGATACCAGCCTGTACGAAGCCGCCAAGATCGATGGCGCGTCCATGTTCCAGCGTATCCTGCACATTGATATCCCGGAACTGGTACCCATGATCGTGCTGCAGCTCATTATGAGCGTCGGCAACCTGATGAACGTGGGCTTTGAAAAGGTGCTGCTGCTGCAGACCGAACTGAACAAGGCCACCAGCGACATCATTGCCGTGTACGTCTACGAGCAGGGCATCATCAACGCCAAGTACAGCTATTCCACCGCTGTGGGTCTGTTCAACACGGTGGTCAACATCATCCTGCTCATCATCGTCAACCGCATCGCCAAGAAGGCGGCAGACGTCAGCTTTGTGTAAAGGGGGCGAACCGTTATGGCAAAAAACATTGCAGCATCCCGTCAAAAGAAGCCCGGCGGTCTGTCCGATAAGGTCAGCGACATCGTTCTGGTGGTCATCTGCGCCGCCGTCATGCTCATCGTGGCATACCCGCTGTACTACGTTCTGGTGGCATCCTTCTCAGACCCCTACGACGTGTACGCCGGCAAGACCTTCCTGCTGCCCAGCCAGTTCACCCTGAAGGGCTATCAGGCTGTGTTTGCAGACAGTGCGCTGTTCTCCGGTTTTATGAACAGCATCAAGTACACCGTCATCGGTACCATCTACTCGGTGGTCATGATCTATCTTGTGGCTTACCCCCTGAGCGTGAAGGATCTGCCCGGGCGCAAGTACATCAGCCTGTTCTTCGTCATCACCATGTACTTCGGCGGCGGTCTGGTGCCTACTTACCTCATCGTCAAGCAGACCGGTCTGCTGGGCAGTATGTGGGCGCTGTTCCTGCCCGGTGTCGTGGCGGTGGGCAATGTCATCATCGTCCGCAACTTCTTTGAAAACAACATCCCCCGGGAACTGCTGGAAGCCGCCGAGATCGACGGCGCATCCAAATGGACGGTGTTCGTCAAAATGGTCATCCCCCTGAGCCGCTCCATCATGGCCGTTATGGTGGTGTACAGCATGGTGGCCTACTGGAACGACTGGTTCACCGCTCTGATCTACCTGAGAGCCGATCAGGCTCCGTTGCCGCTGGTGCTGCGCAATATCCTGATCAAGAGCTCCACCAGTGCCAGCCAATCCTCCATGGTAGCGGGCGGCTTTGCGGAGCTGAATAAGCTGACCGAAATGATCAAGTTTGCTTCCATCATCGTGGCAGCCGCCCCCATGCTGATCGTTTACCCCTTCGTACAGAAATATTTTGAAAAAGGCTTCATGGCAGGTGCGGTCAAGGGCTAAAATTGCGACCGCCGCCTGCGGCGGAAACAGGGAGCAATTTTTGGCGCAGCGGTCTGCAAGACGCGAGACCCGCCCAAGGCACGAAGCGGATGCAGGGCACCGCAAGAGGTTTTAAACGACCGCAGCCCATTCCAGAAAACGAAAAGAACCTGATATAACATTACAGAAAAGGAGAACAACCATGAAAAAGATGATCTCTCGCCGCAATTTCCTGAAGGTTTGTGCCGTTGCCGGTTCTGCCGTGGCACTGTCTGCCTGCGGCGGCAGCAAAAAGGCCGCTGCACCCGATCCTTCCAACACCGACCAGACCAGCTTTGACATCGTGGGCGGTCAGTCCGCCCTGAGCCCCGGCTACAACGACAACGAGGTGCTGAAGAAGCTGGCAGATAACGTGGGCGTTAAACTCAACTACGAGACCATGAGCGACTCCCTCAGCGAGCAGGTGAACATCCGCATTGCAGGCGACCAGCTGCCGGATGCCTTTATGGGTGTTGGCTTCTCCAACTACGATATCGCCAACTACGGTGCAGACGGCACGTTCCTGGACCTGACCCCCTATATCAACGCCGAGATCATGCCCAACCTGACCAAGATCCTGGACGAGCACCCCAACATCCGTGCAGCTATCACCATGAGCGACGGCTGCATCTACGGTCTGCCCGCTGCCGAGCAGATGGGCACTGCCGGCATCGGTGACGACGAAGATTACAGCATCTTCACCATTCCGCAGTTCTCCATGATCAACAAGCGCTGGCTGGACGAGCTGGGGCTGGCAGTGCCCACCACGCTGGACGAGCTGCACACCGCCCTGAAGGCCTTCAAAGACAACGATATGTCCGCCAAGGTCTACGGCAATGCACCCGGCAGCACCATCCCCATGTCCACCGGCTTTGACGAGTGGTGCTGGGGTCAGAACATCTTCTACGCAGGCTTCGGATTCACCAACTGGCCCAACGATGTGTGCAACGATCTGGTTCTGCAGAAGGACGGCAAGTGCCGCTTTGTCTGCGCCGAGGACAACTACCGCAAGGCGGTCACCTACTTCCACGACTGGTACGCCGAGGGTCTGATGGACGTGGAGATGTTCAGTCAGGATACCAACCAGCTGCTGGCTAAGGGCGCACAGGGCTATCTGGGCGTTTCCACCTGGTGGTACATCGAGGAACTGATGGGCGATTACGCCAAGGACTATGTGTTCCTGCCCGTGCTGGACGGCCCGGACGGCACTCACAACGTCACCGTGCGTACCGGCGGCGGTACCAACAGCGGCAACCTGAACGTGACCAACAAGTGCCAGAGCCCCGCCAACCTGCTGAAGTTCTTTGACCAGTGGTATGACGGCGAGACCGTGATGCAGCTGCAGTACGGCCCCATCGGCGTGTTCTTCACCGAGCAGGACGCCAACGGCAAGTGGAAGTCCATCACCGAGGAAGAAGCCAAGGCAAAGTACAACAAGGGTGCCGGTGAACTGAAATCCACCTACGAGGTCTGGGGTCCCAAGCTGATCCTCAGCGAGTACTACGACAAGTACTTCTACATGGAGGACCGCGCCATCGAGCGTCTGACCGACCTGAAGGACTTCTGGATGCCCTTTGTGGACGACACCACCACCTACCCCATCGACTGCGTGTTCACCAGCGAGGAACTGGACACCATCGACCGCTACCGTGCGGATTTTGAGAACGCAGTCTCTGAGCAGGAAGGTCTGTGGCTGAAGGACGGTGGCCCCTCCGACAGCGAGTGGGCAGCCTATCTGGACACCCTGACCAATAGCTGCGGCATGGATAAGCTGCTGGCAGCTTACCAGGGCGCATACGACCGCTACAAGGCGAACGCCTGATTCTAAGACGCAAGGAGGCATCCGCGATGCCAAGTGAAATTTTGAACAAAGCCCGTGCCTACGAGGCCGAGCACGGCGCAGCGATCTCCCCGGCGGAACGCCCTGCCTACCACATGACTCCTTATGTGGGCTGGCTCAACGACCCCAACGGCTTCTCTTATTATAAAGGCAAGTATCACCAGTTCTATCAGTATAACCCCTACGATGTGCGGTGGGCGCCCATGCACTGGGGTCACGCCGTCAGCACCGACCTGCTGCACTGGGAGTATCTGCCCTGTGCGCTCGCACCGGATTCCCCGGCAGACAATGGCCCCGGCTGTTTCTCCGGCTCTGCCACCGAGATGGATGACGGCAGGCAGCTGCTGATGTACACCAGCGTGGTGGCAGAAAAGCAGCCCAATGGGGAGATGCGGGACATCCAGACCCAGAGCATTGCCATCGGTGACGGTCTCGACTACGAAAAGCCTGCCTGCAACCCGGTGCTGACCCAGAAAGACCTGCCGGAAGGCTTCAGCAGGTTCGACTTCCGGGACCCCAAGATCTGGCGTGAGGCCGACGGTACCTACTCTGCCGTCACCGTCTGCCTTGCCGAGGACGGCAGCGGCGCAGCAGCACTGTTCCAGAGCAAGGACGGCTTCGACTGGCACTTTGTCACGGTGCTGGAACGCTGCAACAATCAGTACGGCAAAATGTGGGAGTGCCCGGACTTCTTCCCGCTGGACGGCAAGCAGGTCCTGATGCTGGGGCCCATGGAGATGCTGCCCAAGGGCGAGTTTCACAACGGTCACAACGTGATCGCCTTCATCGGCAGCTACGACGAAGCCACCCACACCTTCACCAGGGAAAACGTGCAGCTGATGGATGGCGGCATCGACTTCTACGCTACCCAGACCACCCTTGCCCCGGATGGCCGCCGGCTCATGACCGCATGGCTGCAGACCTGGTCGGACACCGAGGATAAGCCTCAGGGCTGCAAGTGGTTCGGGCAGACCATCTGCCCCCGCGAACTGCACATCAAGGACGGACGCATCGTTCAGACCCCGGTGCGGGAGCTGGACGCCGTCCACGGCAAGCGCACCTTCCACGAAAATGTGACGGTGCAAAACGAAACTTCTCTGGAAGGCATCAAGGGTCGGGTGGCCGACCTGACCGTCACGGTACAGCCCGGCGAATACCGCTCCTTCACCTTGAAGCTGGCTGCTGACGCAGACCATCACACCAGCCTGACCTACGATCCCTACACCTCGCAGCTGACGCTGGACCGCAGCCATGCCGGTTCCCGTGCCGACATCGTGCATACCCGCAGCTGCAAGGTCCGCAGCCAGAACGGTGCGCTCAAGCTCCGCATCCTGCTGGATAAAAACAGCGTGGAGGTCTTTGTCAACGATGGTGAGCAGACCATGACCGCATGGATCTACACGCCGCAGTCTGCCGATGGCATCACCTTTGCTGCCGATGGCAAAGCAACTGTTACGGCAGAACAGTTTGAACTGGACCTGTAATCAGATATTCCCTTCATTTCTCCTTCATTGAATACAGCCCCGCTTTGGTTTCTTCTTCGCCAAAGCGGGGCTGTGTTTTTGTATTGGTTCTATGCGCTCTGCTTTGCAGCCGGAGCGTTTTCCTGGGGGATGTTTGCCTTATTCCCGGCAAGCTGCAGCTTCCATACGATCTTTCTCGGTTATCTGGCGGATGACCCGGCAGGGATTTCCGGCAGCCAGACTATAGGGTGGGATGTCTTTTGTCACAACACTTCCGGCTCCGATCACACAGCCTTCTCCGATGGTAACGCCGCCACAAACCACTACGTTGGATGCCAACCAGCAATTATCCTTTATGGTGATGGGTTTGGCATATTCCAGATTATAAATGCTTCCATCTTCTCGCTTTTGGATATTCCGTTCTTCCGGCAAAAGCGGATGCATGGGAGTTGCCAGTGTGACATTTGGCCCGATCATCACATTGTCCCCGATATGGACTTCACATACATCTAAGCAGGTGAAATTAAAGTTGACAAAGCTGTACTTTCCAAAGTACGTATTGCAGCCGTAATCAAAGTAGACCGGTGCCTGCAAATACGGAAACTGCTTTGTTGCAGGTAATAATTTTCGCAGAATTTCGGCTTGTTCTTCCGGTTGGTCCTCATCCGTCCGGTTGTACTTTCTTGCCAATTTGCGTGCATTCAAGCGTAATTGCTCCAGTTCCTGATCGGATGGATCGTATAGCGCGCCATTTATCATTTTCTCTCGTTCTGTCATTTCTGATGTTGCCTCCAAATTGGGTCTTATGGGTCAAGATAAATATACCATACTTGTCAAGAAAGGGACACCTCTATTGCAGCAAACAGGATCATTTCAAACTTGATTTTTGTGTGCGACCACTCAAACCAATGCCGTCAAGTCGGTGGGGATAGGGTGATTTTCGTTGCAAATGATAACAGAACATGAGGTCGCATTTAAGGTGATCCGGCGGCTGCATGGGGGATGTTTGTAAACAAGATCCTGGTATTTCGTAGAGAGCGAGTATAAAAATCAGATACAAGACCCAACTAAGAGAGGTGCAGTCCGTGATGTCGAGCTGTACAGCAATTTCAAAACCATTGCCGAAAGTATTCCCGAAACGCCGGTCTTGTTGTATAATGATTCCGGACGGCCCGGCCAAGCGGGGCTTTGTAAAAACCATGCCCGAAGCCGGTCTGCTGTAGATCATACCCCACAAGGAGGTCGGTTTCATGAATCTGACGCTGCGAAAGGATGCCGATGCCATCATCGCATCCAGCCTGAACGCCGTCCTGCCGGACGAAGCTGTCCGCCGCGCGCTGAAAGCCTTTGCGCCCAGAGGCGGCAGGGTGCTGCTGGTCGCAGCGGGCAAGGCCGCATGGCAGATGGCACACGCGGCGGTGGAAGCGCTGGACCGTGTGGACGGCGGCGTGGTCGTGACCAAATACGGGCATGTCAAGGGCGAGATCCTGGGAGTAAATTGTTATGAAGCGGGCCATCCGGTGCCGGACGAGAACAGCTTTGCGGCCACCGAGAAGGCATTGGAGCTGGTGCAGGGGCTGACAGCGGAGGATACCGTGCTGTTTCTGCTCTCCGGCGGAGGAAGTGCATTGTTTGAAAAGCCGCTGCTCCCCGGTGCAGAATTGCAGGACATCACCGGCCAGCTTCTTGCCAGCGGTGCCGACATCGTGGAGATGAACACCATCCGCAAGCGGCTTTCGGGCGTCAAGGGCGGGCGGTTCGCGCAGACATGCGCCCCGGCCCAGGTGTTCAGCATCGTGCTGAGCGATATTCTGGGCGACCCGCTGGATATGATCGCCAGCGGCCCGGCGGTGCCGGACACCTCTACCTGCGCACAGGCGCTTGCCATTGCGGAGAAGTATCACCTGAAGCTCTCGGAACAGGCAAAAGCTCTTCTGGCGCAGGAAACGCCCAAGATGCTGGACAACGTGACGACCCGGATCACCGGCAGTGTGCGGGAGCTTTGCACCGCCGCCGCTGCCGCCTGCCGGGAGCTTGGCTATGAGCCCGTCCTGCTGACCGACCAGCTCTGTTGTGAAGCCCGGGAGGCGGGCAGCTTCCTTGGCTCCATCGTCCGGACCCACGCGGGGCAGGGAAAAAAGCTGGCCTACATCGCAGGCGGCGAGACGGTCGTCCACCTGACGGGCAAGGGCCTCGGCGGACGGAATCAGGAGCTTGCCCTTGCAGCGGCTCCGGCAGTGGCCGGGCTGGATGCAGCGGTGTTCTCGGTGGGCAGTGACGGCACTGACGGCCCCACCGATGCTGCCGGCGGCTATGTGGATGGTGATACCCTCTCCGCACTGACCGTCAAGGGCTGGAATGTGTTCGACACTCTGCAGAACAACGACGCCTACCATGCACTGAAAGCTGTGGACGGCCTGATCATCACCGGCGCTACTGGCACGAATGTCAATGATGCTGCCGTGGCGCTGGTGGGGGAGAAGTAAAAATGTGATTCTGGTATGAAAGAGGGGGCGGCTTCCATGTACGTCGATTGGGAATACTACAAAATTTTCTATTATGTGGCAAAGTATCAGAACTTTACGAAAGCGGCGCGGGTGCTGGGCAACAACCAGCCCAACATCACCCACTCGATGAACCGGCTGGAAAGCCAGCTGAACTGTGTGCTCTTTACCCGCTCCAACCGGGGCGTCACCCTGACGCCGGAGGGCGAGATGCTCTACTCCCGCATCGCCTCGGCGGCAGTGCAGATACAGGACGCGGAGGAAGAACTGAGCGCCAGCGCCACCCTCGAGCACGGCTCCATCAGCATCAGCGCGACGGAGACGGCGCTGAACATCTATCTGGCCGAAAAGCTGCGGACGTTCCACACCGAGTATCCCGGCATCCGGCTGCGCATCTCGAACCACTCCACGCCCCAGGCGGTGCAGGCTGTGAAGAACGGAGAAGTGGATTTTGCCGTCATCTCCACCCCGGCGGAAGTAGAACAGGGCCTGAAGATGGTGGAACTGAGACCGTTTTATGAGGTGCTGGTGGGCGGAAAGACCTTCACTGCGCTGGCCAGCCGGCGCCTGACGCTGAAGGAACTGAGCGGCTATCCGCTCATCTCTCTCAGCGATGAGAGCATGACCCGGAACTTCTACCGGCAGTTCTTCCTCGACCACGACGCCGTGCTCCGGCCCGACACCGAGGCCGCCACCACCGACCAGATGCTCACGCTGGTGAAAAGTGAGCTGGGCCTCGCCTTCGTGCCGGAACCAATGGCAAAAGAGCTTCTGGCCCGCGGCGAGATTGTCGAGCTGCATCTGCAGGAGATCATTCCCTCCCGCTCTATCTGCCTCATCTACGACCATCACCGTCCGCTGAACACGGCGGCCCGGAAGTTCCAGCAGATGCTGACGAAAGCGGAGCCGGGCCATCCGGCAGCGCCGAAGCAGGCGGAGGGCGTCTCTTTCATATCCCAATAAAATGATTTGTCGTTGTCTCATACCGGAAAGCCGCGGCCTACAGAGGCCCGGGCCTCATCGAATCCATCTGGCGCAAAAAGGCCGAAGGGAAGGAAAAACAGAATGATAGACAAAATGCTCGTGCGCGGGGCAAAGGTACACAACCTGAAAAACATCGACGTGGACATCCCGCTGAACAAGATCGTGGGCATTGCGGGCGTGTCGGGCTCGGGCAAATCCTCGCTGGCGCTGGGGGTGCTGTATGCCGAAGGCTCCCGCCGGTATCTGGAGGCGCTGTCCACCTACACCCGCCGCCGGATGACCCAGGCTTCGAAAGCCTCGGTGGAAGAGGTGCTGTATGTCCCGGCGGCGCTGGCGCTGCACCAGAGGCCGGGCGTGCCGGGCATCCGCAGCACCTTCGGCACCGGCACGGAGCTTTTGAACAGCCTGCGGCTCATGTACTCCCGCCTCGCAAGCCACCGCTGCCCGAACGGGCATTACATCCCGCCGACGCTGGCTGTCGCGGCGGGCAGGGAGCTGGTCTGCCCGGAGTGCGGTGCGCATTTCTATGCGCCGTCGGCGGAGGAGCTGGCTTTCAACTCTCAAGGTGCCTGCCAGAAGTGCGGCGGCACAGGCAGCGTCCGGACGGTGGACATGGCGTCGCTGGTGCCGGACGACTCGCTGACCATCGACGGCGGCGCAGTGGCCCCGTGGAACAGCCTGATGTGGTCGCTGATGACAGACGTCTGCCGGGAGATGGGCGTGAGGACGGATGTGCCGTTCCGCGACCTGACCGAACAGGAAAAGGACATCGTCTACCACGGCCCGGCAGAGAAAAAGCATATCTTCTACCACGCCAGAAACTCGAACCAGGCCGGCGAGCTGGACTTTACCTATTACAATGCCGTCTACACTGTAGAAAATGCTCTTGCAAAGGTCAAGGATGACAAGGGCATGAAGCGGGTGGAAAAGTTCCTGCGGGAAGATGTCTGCCCCGAGTGCCACGGCTCACGGCTCTCAGCGGCGGCGCGTGCGCCAAAGCTGCGGGGCATCTCGCTGGACGAAGCCTGCCAGATGACGCTGGAAGCCCTCGTGGAGTGGGTGAAGGGCGTGCCGGGCAGTCTGCCGGAAGAGATGCGCCCGATGGCGGAGAGCATCTGCGAGGCATTCGAAAGTACCGCCAAGCGGCTGATGGACTTAGGTCTGGGTTATCTGACGCTTGACCGCTCGGCCTCGACCCTTTCCACCGGTGAGCGCCAGCGGATGCAGCTGGCCCGGGCCGTCCGCAACCGCACCACCGGCGTGCTCTATGTGCTGGATGAGCCGTCCATCGGCCTGCATCCGTCGAACATCGTGGGCCTGACCGGCGTGATGCACGACCTCGTGGCCGATGGCAACTCGGTCATTCTGGTGGACCACGACACCCAGATCCTGAAAGAGGCCGACTGGGTGATCGAGATGGGGCCGGAAGCAGGAGCTAAGGGTGGACATGTCATTGCCGAAGGGACGATAGCTGATCTGGAGGCAAAGCCGGAGTCCCAGATCGGGCCGTTCCTCTCCGGAAAAGCTGAGACAAAGCTGCGCCGGTGTGCTGGGACAGGGGAGATGTTCGCAGAGGGGGGGATCCATCTCTCCACCGGCAGCATCCACACGGTCAAGCCTTTGGAGCTGGACATTCCCAAGGGACGGCTCACCGTGGTAACGGGCGTGTCCGGCTCCGGCAAAACGACGATGGTGCTGGAAAGCCTCGTACCGGCGCTGGAAGCAAAGATAAACGGCAGCGCCCTCCCGGCACATATCCGGGAGATACGCGCCGAGGGCATCGCGCACGTCAAGCTCATCGACGCGACGCCCATCGGCATCAATGTGCGCTCTACCGTGGCGACCTACGCGGGCGTCCACGACGAGCTGCGGAAGCTCTATGCCAGATCTCCGGATGCCAGGCAAAAGGGCTTCAAGGCCAGTGATTTTTCCTACAACACGGGCAGTCTGCGCTGCCCCGGCTGCGACGGCACCGGTGAGGTGAGCCTGGACGTGCAGTTCCTGCCGGATGTGAACATCGTCTGCCCCGACTGCCGGGGTTCCCGCTATGCGCGGGCGGCTTACGGCGTGAAGTTGATGAACAAGGCGGGGCAGGCCGTCTCCCTACCGGAACTGATGGAGATGGACGTCAACTCCGCCCTTGCGTTCTGCGGCGGGATGAAGACAGTGAGCCAGCGCCTGCAGACATTGCAGCAGCTGGGTCTGGGCTACCTGACGTTGGGCGAAGAGACGCCCAGCCTCTCCGGCGGCGAGGCCCAGCGCCTCAAGCTGGCCAGCGAGATCGGCCGCACCCAGACCGACGCGGTGTTCGTTTTCGATGAGCCCAGCATCGGGCTCCACCCGCTGGACGTGCAGGTGCTGCTGCGGGTGTTCCAAGCCCTGCTGGACAACGGCGCAACGGTCGTTGTCATTGAGCACGACCTCGACGTCATCCGCAACGCGGACTATGTCATCGACATGGGGCCGGGCGGCGGCGAGAGCGGCGGCCGCGTCGTGGCAACAGGCACGCCGGAGGAGATCCGGGAAGATCCGGAGAGTATTACCGGAAGATATTTATAACAAAAAGGGGGCAGATGCTGCATGGCATCTGCCCCCTTCGTCGATATTCTTATTTGCTTTCCGGGACACCGCGCAGTTCGGCACGGATGGCACGGAAGCGCTCGGGAACATCTTCTTCCCGGATATTTTTGACGACTCCCGGAAGCTTTGCGGTTTCGCCTACGGGATAGACCATGATGCACTTCCGATGCTTTACTGAAGATCAAAACAAAAAGTTAATTCTCGGAAGAAATATCCTGACCGAAATATTTCTCGCCCAGCTCCTTGAGGGTGCCGTCAGCGCGCAGCTCGTCGATGGCGCTGTTGAGGGCGTCGAGGAAGGAAGAGTCTTCGCTCTTGACGATAGGGATCGCAACGTGAGAAGCATCTTCGGTCTGGGCGACCAGCTTGAAGTCGGCGTCCGGATGGACGTTCAGGTAGTCGTAGAAGGAGACGTTGGCGTTCAGGGTGGCGTCGATGCGGCCGGCGGTCAGCAGCTGGATGGTCTCTTCCAGCGTGTCGATGCCCTGCACGGTCGCGCCGTAGCTCTCGGCCAGCTCCATGTAGGTGGAAGCGAGGCTGTTGGCCGTGGTCTTGCCGGCAAGGTCCTCGAAGCTCTTGATGTCCTCGTTATCCTTGCGGACGGCGAGGGCGGTGTGGATGTAGCCGTAGGGAGTGGTGAAGTCGTAGGTCTTGGCGCGCTCTTCGGTGACTTCGACACCGTTGCAGACGAGATCGTAGCGGCCTGCATCCAGACCGGCGAACAGGCTGTCCCAGTCGCTCTCGACGTACTCGGGCTCGACGCCCAGCTTCTCGGCAATGGCGCGGGAGACTTCGACGTCGTAGCCCACGAGGGTGTCGCTCTCATCGTGGAAGCTCCAGGGCTGCCATGCGCCTTCCAGCGCGATGACCAGCTTGCCGTTGGACTGGATGGTCTCCAGCTTGTTGGCGGCAGCAGCGGAAGCAGAAGCAGCGGTGCTGGAAGCAGTGGAGGCGGAAGTGTTGGAAGAGCAGCCGGCCAGCGAGAGAACACCGGCAGCGGCCATGACGCTCATGAGAGAAATAAAGGTTCTGCGTTTCATAGGGGATGATCCTTTCTTATTCAGTATGGGAAATTTTCTGAAGGAACTCACGGGTCCTTGCCTCTTTGGGATGGGCGAAGAACTCCTGCGAGGGGGCTTCCTCGACCACGACACCGTTTTCCATGAAGACGGTGCGGGACGAGACGTTGCGGGCAAAGCCCATCTCATGGGTGACGACCAGCATGGTCATGCCCTCCTGTGCCAGCTGCCGCATGACGGCCAGCACCTCGCCGGTCAATTCCGGGTCGAGGGCACTGGTGGGCTCGTCAAAATAGATGATCTCGGGGCCGGAGGCAAGAGCGCGGGCGATGGCCACGCGCTGCTGCTGACCGCCCGACAGCTGACGGGGGTAGTAGTCGGCCCGGTCGGCGAGGCCGACTTTTTCCAGCATCTTCATGCCGACGGCATCAGCCTCCGCTTTGGGCATCTTCCGGGCAACGATGAGGCCCTCGGTGACGTTCTGCAGGGCCGTCTTATTGCGGAAGAGGTTGTAGTTCTGGAAGACGAATGCCGTCTTGCGGCGCAGCCGCGCGATGCTGGCGCGGTCGGCGTGGGCGAGGTCGAAGGTCTCACCGTCGAAGGTGAGCTGGCCTGCGTCTGCCGTCTCGAGGAAGTTGAGACAACGCAGCAGGGTGGTCTTGCCTGAGCCGGAAGGGCCGAGGATGGCCACGACGTCACCCTTTTCCACCGTCAGATCGACGCCGCGCAGCACGTCCAGGCTGCTGGTCGGCTTGGGGGCGCGGCCAAAGATGCCGGGATGGACGCCGGGCTTTGCGTAAGTATGGAAGGATTTGTGGACGCCGCGTATCTCTAACATTGCCATAACAGCCACACTCCTTTCTTACTGGAAGCCGTGGGCGTTGAGCCGGCGCTCCAGCAGCCCTTGCAGCTTGGTGATGACGGTACAGAACAGCAGATACACCACGGCCACCTCACAGTAGATGGGCAGGAAGATGTAGGTGCGGGCGGCGACGCGTTGGCCGGCCATGAACAGCTCCGCTACCGTGATGTTGGAGGCCAGAGAGGTGTCCTTGATCATGCCGATGAGGGAGTTGGAGAGGGCAGGCACGGCGGTGCGCAGGGCCTGCGGCAGCACGATGCGGCGCATGATCTGCCACCAGCTCATGCCGACGCAGTAGCCGGCTTCCAGCTGGCCCTGCGGCACGCTCTCGAGTGCGCCGCGCATGGTCTCGGCGCAGTATGCACCCTCGTTGAAGGCGAAGGCGATGACTGCCGCCGGGAAAGCGTCCAGCATGATGCCCACACTGGGCAGGCCGTAAAAGATGATGAAAAGCTGCACCAGCAGCGGCGTGCCGCGGATGACCCAGATGTAGAACCGGGCCAGCTGGCTCAGCACCGGCACTTTGGCGTACTGCACCAGCGCCACGGCCACCGCCAGCACCATCGCCAAGGTGAACGAGACGAGGGTGAGGGGGATGGTCATGGTGAGGCCCGCCGAGAGGATGCGGGGAAGAGCCTCCCAGAGCACGCTGACGGTGCGGTTGGATAAGAGTGTTTCCAGCATGGATACTCCTTTTTCAAAATTTGAATAAACAGACAGGGCAAGTAGGTGGATACATTATATACCTTAAAGCTGGGTCAAAGTCAAGAGGAAAAAATGAAAATCCTACCAGAATACTATAACATGATTTGGAAATGAACGCAAATGGTTTCGAAAAATTGCATGGTATAGACGAAATGGACGAAAAACAGGTGCTGACTTTGTGCAGAACGGCAGAGTAGTTGACGCGGCAGAAGCTTTCGGGTACAATAGAGCTGTATAGACCTGTAAAGGTACAAACAGGCCGCACGCCCCGCCAGACGGGAGCGCGGCGGATACGGAGGACAAACGTGATGAAACGTATTGGTATTCTGGGCGCTGGCACCTGGGGCATGGCCCTTGCACGGATGCTGACTGTGAGCGGGAATGATGTGCTGGTGTGGTCGGCCATCGAGAAGGAGATCGACAGCCTTTCCACCACCCGCAAGCACCCCAACCTGCCGCAGATGAAGATCCCCGACGAGCTGCGGTTCACCAAGAGCATCGAGGAAGTCTGCAAAGACAAGGACATCCTGCTGTTCGCGGTGCCGTCGGTGTTCGTCCGCTCCACGGCGGCAAAGGCCCGGCCCTATGTGGCCGACGGCCAGATCATCGTGGACGTGGCAAAGGGCATCGAGCCCGATACCCTGTACACCATGACCGAGATCCTGGCCGATGAGCTGGGCAAGGAGGGCGGCCCGAAGGGCGTGCGCCTTGTGGCCCTGTCCGGCCCCACCCACGCCGAGGAAGTGGCCATCGACCTGCCCACCACCATCGTGTCGGCCAGCAAGGATAGGGAGGCCGCTGCCTATGTGCAGGAGGTCTTCACCAACAATGTCATGCGCGTCTACACCAACGAGGACATCAAGGGTGTAGAGCTGAGCGGCGCCATGAAGAACGTCATCGCGCTGGGCGTCGGCATCTCCACCGGCCTTGGCTACGGCGATAATGCCCGCGCTGCCCTCATCACCCGCGGCATCGCCGAGATCGCCCGTCTGGGCGTGGCGATGGGCTGCAATGTCCACACCTTCGCAGGTCTGGCCGGCATCGGCGACCTCATCGTGACGGCTACCAGTATGCACAGCCGCAACAACCGCGCCGGCATCCTCATCGGCAAGGGCGAGACCCCGGAAAATGCCGTCAAGGAAGTCGGCATGGTGGTCGAGGGCATGAACGCCCTGCCCGCTGCGCTGGAACTGGCCGAGCGGTATCAGGTGGAAATGCCCATCGTCCAGACTGTCAACGCCATCGTCAACAAGGGCATGAGTGCGGCAGAGGCTGTCAAGTCCCTGATGGAGCGCGGCCTGAAGAACGAGCTGCCGCAGGGCTACGAAAAATAAACGAAAAGGGGCGGTATCATGCCTTCTACCTACGCACACCGCCGCTTTGGCGCGGATGTTCTGGCCCTGCTGCCGGACGGTCTGCGCGCGACGCTGGAACAGCACCGGGAGCTTTACGACATAGGTCTCCATGGGCCGGACCTGATGTTTTATTACAAGGCCCTGCAGTCGAACCCGGTGAACCGTCTGGGCAACGCCATGCACGAGCAGAAGGGCGAGGTGTTTTTCACCCGCGCCCGCACCGTGGTGGAAAATGCAACGGATAAAAGCGCCGCACTGGCTTATGCGCTGGGCTTTGTCTGCCACTTCGCGCTGGACAGCACCTGTCACCCTTATGTGGAGGCCTATGTCCGGGAGAGCGGTGTGGGCCACTGCGAGATCGAGACGGAGTTTGACAACGCCCTGATGCGGGAAGACGGCCTCGACCCCATAAAGTTCTTCACGGCCAGCCACATCAAGCCCAGCCGGGAGCGGGCCGAGGTCATCGCGCCCTTCTACGAGGGCGTCACGGTGGACGAGACGCTGGCGGCGATGAAGGGGATGATAACGGTGCATCATTTTTTGCAGGCGGCGAACCCCGTCAAGCGCTGGGTGGTGCTGACCGGGATGCGCGTCGCGGGCAAGTATGAGTTCATGCACGGCCTTGTGGCAAACCCGCAGCCGAACCCCAAATGCGTCCAGAGCAGCCAGAAGCTCGAAGAGCTGTATAAAACGGCTGTGCCGCTGGCGGTAAGGCTCATCGAAGAGTATGCAGAGAACAAGCCGCTTGGGGCGGAGTATCAGCATACGTTTGGGGAGAACTGAGAAAATTTGTTGCCCGCAGGACGTCGGAAATTCTGCGGGCAATCATTTTGATTTATTTGATGTTTTGCTATTGATAGAGAGGGGTATTTATGGAAACGGAAAGTGTGAAAGCAAAACCGTTTTTGAAATGGGCGGGGGGGAAAGGACAGCTGCTGACTGAAATTCAAAAATATTATCCGTTTGCAGATAAAAAAATAACAAAATATGCAGAACCTTTTATTGGTGGCGGAGCTGTCCTTTTTGATGTTTTGAACAGGTATGATTTATCGGAAGTCTATATCAGCGACATCAATGCAGAGCTGGTGAATTGTTATTGGGCGGCACAGCAATGTGTGGAAGAACTTATTCAGGCGCTGACCAAAATGCAGGACGAATACCTTCCGCTGAATCATGAAAAGCGAAGAGAATATTACACCGAGAAAAGAGTACGTTTTAATGAACTTAAAAACGGAGAAAAGAAAAAAGGTGACATTGAAAAAGCTGCGTTGATGATCTTTTTGAATCGAACATGCTTTAATGGGCTGTTTCGGGTAAATAAAAAGGGTCAGTTTAATGTTCCGATGGGGGCGTACAAAAATCCGATAATCTGCGATGCACAGAATCTCAGGGCAGTATCTCAGAAGCTAAAAGCGGTGAAAATCGTCTGCGGGGACTATAAAAAGTCAGAAGGTTTCGTGGATGAGAACACTTTTGTTTATTTCGACCCTCCATACCGCCCGCTAACAGAAACATCAAATTTTACATCTTATACAGAAAGTCAGTTTGATGACAACAAGCAGATTGAGCTTGCACAGTTCGCAAAGATGCTGGATGCGAGAGGTGCCAAAATTGTAATCAGCAATTCGGACCCGAAGAATGAGAATGCAGAGGATGATTTTTTTGATACGCTTTATTCGGCACAGAGAGTTCATCGGGTGGAAGCAAGCAGAATGATCAACTGCAACAAGAATTCCAGAGGAAAGATAAAAGAGCTGTTGATTACAAATTTCGAACGGCAAGGCTCTAAGGAGAATGCGTCAAAGCAAGATAGAGAGAGGAGTGAAAAAAAGATGGAAAAAAGAGAATTTAAGAACTGGATGGCAAGCTTCAAAGAGAGCATTGCGGACTATGGATATTATGTTGATTTTGACAAAGTATATCGTAACGTCAATGAAGTGAAAGTTGAGCTGAATATTCTGAATTCACTGATTGGGGTGCCGAATATTGAAGTAGAATTCGAAAATTTGATTCGAAAGTATCCAGACGTGCTGAAATGCATTCCTCTTCTTTTGGCAGTACGAGAAAAGGAAATTTACTGTCAGGATGAAAAGGGAGGTCAGACATATAAATTTACCCCGAAGCAAATGCGTCCAGAAGAGTTGGCACCGGAAAAGTATGCGTATTTTATGGAGCATACAGGACTGTTTGACCTGCTGAAAAATCATATTATCCGAGATCTGGTGGACTATGTGACGGGAGTAGAAACCGGACTGGACTCGAATGGAAGAAAAAATCGCGGCGGTCATCTGATGGAAGATTTGGTGGAAGGGTACATAAAGAAAGCAGGCTTTGTCAAGGACAAAACTTACTTCAAGGAAATGTATATCCACCAGATTGCAGAAAAATGGGGATTGGAGTTATCTGCAATTTCAAATCAGGGAAAAATGGAAAAGCGTTTTGATTTCGTGGTAAAAACGGGTAAAATGGTATACGGAATTGAAACCAATTTTTATGGCAGTCAGGGAAGTAAGCTGAATGAAACCGCAAGAAGTTATAAAACACTTGCATTAGAAGCAAATACCATCCAGGGTTTTACATTCGTTTGGTTTACCGATGGCAAGGGATGGTCAAAGGCAAAGCATAATTTGGAAGAAACATTCGATGTAATGCAGCACATTTACAGCATTCAGGACATGGAAAATGGAATTATGAGTGAGGTTTTCCGGTGACGAAGAAAAAGATTACAAAATGGGAACCAGACGGTTTTGAGCTGGAAATGACGACTCACTGGTCTTTTCCATCGCGTGGAAGCTGGGCAACACATGACGCAAAGTGGAGAGGAAACTGGTCGCCATATATTCCCAGAAATGTCATACTCAGATATTCAAAAGAAAACGACTTGGTACTTGATCAGTTTGCCGGAGGCGGCACGACGCTGGTAGAGGCAAAGTTGCTGAACAGGGATATTATCGGTGTGGATATTAACGATGTGGCATTGGAAAGGTGCAGAGAAAAAATAAACTTTGAGCATGAAGGTGCAGATGGGCGTGTATACCTGAACAAGGGTGATGCACGAAATCTGCCCTTTGTACAAGATGAGTGCATTGATTTGATTTGTACCCATCCGCCATATGCAAATATTATTGGATATAGCGAAGACATTGATGGGGACTTGTCTCGGCTGGACATAAAGGATTTTTTGAAAGAAATGAACCCGGTAGCCTCCGAGTGCTACCGAGTTCTGAAAAAAGGAAAATTCTGTGCAATTCTGATGGGAGATACACGCAGAAAAGGTCACATGGTTTCGCTGGCCTTTGATGTAATGAAGGTCTTTGAAAGTGCAGGATTCAAGCTGAAAGAGATTATCATTAAGGAACAGCATAACTGCAAAGCGACAGGCTATTGGAAAACAAACAGTGTGAAATATAATTTTTTGCTGATTGCGCATGAGTACCTGTTTGTGTTTGAAAAGTGATGATTAGGCAAGCCCTGCTTCACAGAGTGCGTTAAAAAGCATCTGTCGTCCGGAATAATTCCAATAGGCACAGTCCTGCTCCATAAATAGCCACTTTATTGCAAGCAAAATAATCTGAATCGGATGCTCTGTGCTGGCATAGTCAAGAAATCCGGCATGAATTTCGGAGAGCGCGGTGTCATTGCAGGCATAAATATCTCGAATAGCGGATGCAACAAGTGGATACGATTCAGGATAGCATATTTTGCAGCTTTCAAGTGCGGTGATGATGTCGTTATGACTGGGAGAGTGGTAAATACGCTGCTTTTTGAAGGCAAGTCCGGAGATGTTGACGGTGAAGTCAAAGCCCTTATTCAACTGTGTTGGACGCAGAAGATAGATACTGTAATTCCCATAAGACTCGACGTTATATCGGTAGCGCGAGGCGGCATCTCCATTTCCGTGGCCGGGCTCTTCCTGCATAAAGTGTGTGATAAGGGAAAAGCGTTTGTCAGCACGGCTTCCAGAGGGTAAAATATAGTTGGAAATTCTGCGCTCCATTTTATTCCTCCATAAATAATTTATAAGTCTCGATTTCTAGAGCATCCGCAATGCGTTGCACATTCTCCAGTGCGATGCTCCGGCGATAGCATTCAATCGCGCTGATATAGGTGCGGTGTAAGCCGCACTTAGAAGCAAATTCTTCTTGTGATAACCCACGGGCAAGTCGGTACTTTCGAAGGTTAGAGCCAAAGACTTTTATAATATCCATAGAAACCTCCTACAATATTAAGATTAATGTCTGAATACTAAAAATCTACATACAATAAGTCACATTTGAGAGGAGCACCGGATGGAAAAGAGCGGCAAATTCCGCCTGACGAGCTTGGAGCGGAACTGGATCCTGTACGACGTGGGCAACTCGGCCTTTGTGCTGATGGTGGCCACCCTTATCCCTATTTTCTTCAACGCGCTGGCAGAGAGCGGCGGCCTGAGCTCGGTGGAGTATCTGGCCTACTGGGGCTATGCCAGCTCGGCTGTGACCGTCATCACGGCTGTTTTGAGCCCCATTTTGGGGACAGTGGCCGACACGAAGGGCTTCAAGAAGCCTATCTTCATACTCTGCGTTTTCGTGGGCATCGTGGGCTGCTGCGCCATGGGCGCGGCGTCGGCGTGGCTGCCGTTTCTGGTCATCTTCGTCATTGCGAAGGTGGGCTTTTCGGGCAGCCTGGTGTTCTACGACTCGATGCTCAGCGACGTGACCACCCCCGAGCGGATGGACGAGGTGTCCAGCCGGGGCTATGCGTGGGGATACATCGGCAGCTGCGTGCCCTTCGTGGTCTGTCTCGGCCTTGTGCTGGGGGCGGGGAGCATCGGCATCAGCCAGATGACGGCGCTGAACCTGGCACTCCTGCTGACGGCGGCGTGGTGGCTGCTCACGACCCTGCCGCTGCTGAAAAGTTATAAACAGCTCTACTATGTGGAGGTGGAAAAGCACGCTGTCCGGCAGAGTTTTGCCCGCATCGGCCATACCCTGCGCCATCTGCCGGAGGATAAGCAGGTGTTCTGGTTTTTGCTGGCGTTCTTCTGCTATATCGACGGCGTGTACACCATTATCGACATGGCGACGGCCTACGGCACGGCGCTGGGTCTGGACACCACCGGCCTTTTGCTGGCACTTCTTGTGACCCAGATCGTGGCGTTCCCGTCTGCCCTCATCTTTGGGCGGCTGTCAAACAAGTACCCCTCGGCAAAGCTCATCCCGGTGTGCATCGCGGCCTACGCGGGCATCGCGGTGTTTGCGTTTTTCCTGACCCAGCAGTGGCAGTTCTGGGTGCTGGCCGTCATCGTGGGCATGTTCCAGGGCGGCGTGCAGGCGCTCAGCCGCTCCCACTTTGCAAAGATCATCCCGCCGGAAAAGTCGGGCGAATACTTTGGCCTCTTCGACATCTGCGGCAAGGGCGCGTCCTTCCTTGGTACCATGATCGTCAGCGTGGGAAGCCAGCTCACCGGCAGCGCCAATGTGGGTGTCGGCTCCCTCATCGTGCTGTTCATCGTGGGATTCATGTTGTTCAGAGTGTCGTTCCGTCAGGGTGAGACAGTGTAAATCGTTTTGGCCTCTGCTTTGTCTTCGGACAGGGCAGAGTTTTTTTTGTTTACCAGCGAGTTATGATTCACAAACCATTCATTGTGTTTTGGCGGGCAGGATGATACAATAGAATCAAAATCCAGAAAATACAAAGGAGCAAGACCATGAAACAATATCCCGGCTACACCCTCGTCAAGCGCGAGGACTGCCCCGAACAGCACGGGACGCTGACCGTGCTGACCCATGACGTCAGCGGGGCGGCTGTCCTGCTGGTGGAAAACGACGACGACAACAAGGCTTTTGGCATCGGCTTTGGCACCTTCCCCTCCGACGACACCGGCGTGTTCCACATCCTCGAGCACTCGGTGCTGGCAGGCAGCGAGAAGTACCCGGTGAAGTCGCCGTTTTTGCAGCTGCTCAAGAGCAGCATGGCGTCCTTCCTGAACGCCATGACCTTCCCGGACAAGACGGTATATCCCTTCGCTACCCCCAACGAGACGGACTTCAAGAACCTGATGGACGTCTATCTCAACGCGGTGTTCTGCCCGCTGGCCATGGTGGACAAGGGCGTGTTCGAGCAGGAGGGCTGGCACCGGGACGAAGACGGTACGGTGAGCGGCGTCGTCTACAACGAGATGCAGGGGGCGCTGGCGACGCCGGACGCACAGCTGCAGAACGCTCTGAGCCGGGCAATGTTCCCGGATACGGCTTACGGCTTCGTCTCCGGCGGCGACCCGGCGTCCATTCCGGCGCTGACCTATGAGAAGTATGTGCGGGTCTACCGCCGCCACTACAGCGCCGACAACTGCTGCATCACCCTCTACGGCAAGATGGACATGGCCGAGAAGCTGGCCTTCCTCGACGAGCAGTATCTGAGCCGTATGCCCAAGAGCGCCAGCCGCCCCCGCCTGACGGTGCAGGATGAGCAGGCCGGTGCGAAGCGGAATATCCCGTACTATACCGAGAAGCCGGAGCCGGACGAGGCTCAGTGTGCGCTGGCGTGGTACACCGGTGCGTTCAGCGACCGGGAGCGCCAGCTGGGCGTGGAGATCCTGCTGGACGCCCTGCTGGGGACGAACCAGGCGCCTCTGAAAGCCGCCCTGCTGGAAGAAAAACTGGGCGCGGACATCGACGTGGGCTTCGATGACAGCACGCTGCAGCCGACCTTGGAGCTTGTGCTCCGGGGCGCGACGGAAGAGTCGGCGGGCAAGTTTGCCGCCGCCGTGCGCAAAGCCGTGGACGGCATCCTCGAGAAGGGCATCCCCGAGGAGCTGCTGATGGCAAGCCTCAACTCCACCGAGTTCGCTTCCCTTGAGCGGCCGGGCAGCATCCCGGACGGCGTGCTGGACGCCATCAATGCATCTGCCGGCTGGCTCCACACCGGCGACCCGGCCCTGCTGCTCCACACGAACGCTCTGTTCGCTTCCCTGCGGGAGAAGCTGGAACAGGGCTGGTTCAATGAGCTGCTGCGGGAGCTGTTCGCGCCTGCGCCGGTGGAGATCATCCAGGTGCCGACCCTGCCCAGGAAAGAGGAAGAGGGGCGCGCCGCCCGCACCGACGGCAAGCTGGTGCTGGACCATCCGCTGACAGCCGCCGACCTCGGCGAGGGCAAAAAGCAGACACCGGGCAGCAAGGAGCTGCTGGCGGGTGCAGAACTGCTGCACCACCCCTCGGCAGGCAATACCTACCTGTACCTTTACTATGATCTGGGCGGTATGGCACCGGAAGACATGTCCTGCCTGCATCTGCTCACGGATGTCATGGATGAGCTGGACACCGAAAAGCACACGGCCCAGGAACTGAACACTCTGCGGAACACCTGGCTGGGAAGCAGTGGTGCGTGGATGGACTGCTGGACGGGACGGCAGGAAGGCAGGCCCTGCCACGCAAAGCTCATCGTGGGGATGAGTATGCTGGAACGCAGCCTCGAAAAGGCTGTGGAGCTGGGCAGCGAGTGGCTGTATGAGACAAAGTTCAGCGGCCCGCAGGCCGAAGCTGCGATGGAGCGGGTGGCAAGCCAGCAGAAGCTGCTCATGGAGCAGAAGTTCCTGCGGGAGGGCCACGCCTTCGCCGCCATGCGGGCGGCGGCACATTTCTCGGTGGAATCCGCACTGAGTGAGCGCTGCAACGGCGTGAGCTACTACCACTATCTCTGTGAGCTGCTGGAAAAGGCCGACTGGACCGCTCTGGGCAAAAAGATGGAAGAGCTGTGGAAGAGCGTGCTGAAAAAGAACGCCCTGACCGTCAGCCTCCACGGCAGCGACGCGGCGCTGGATACCCTGAAAAAGCTTCTGCCGGGCAGTGCCTTTGCGGCAGAAAAGCGCGGCGAGGCAAAGCCCTACACGGAGGAGCTGACAGCTCCGGTGAACGAGGCCTTCATCATCGACGGCGGCGTGAACTACGATGTGCTGGTCTGGCCCATGGAGCGGCGGTTGGAACGGAAGGTGCTGGCCCGGGTGATGAGCTACGAGTATCTGTGGCACAACATCCGCGAGGTGGGCGGCGCGTATGGCACCGGCATGGTGACCCAGAACGACGGCACCGAATATCTCTACACCTACCGCGACCCGCACCTGAAAGAAAGCTATGAGACTTTCGCAAAGGGGCCGGCAGAACTGGCCGGCCGCGACTACACCGGGAAGGACATGAACGAGTTCATCGTGGGCGCGGCAGCAAAGCTGGACACCCCGCGCAAGCCCCGGGAAGAGGCTGCGTCTACCGACTGCAAATATTTCTGCGGCATCACCGACGAGATGACTGCCGCCGAGCGCAAGAGCCTGTGCAGTGTGGATGCTGCCGCCCTCAAGGCCGAGGCGGCGGACCTGTCGGCCCGGATGGAGAAGGGCGTGAGGGTGGTCTTCGGCAGCAAGGAAGCTGTGGAGGCCGCAAAGGAGCTGTTTGACCGGGTGGAAACCCTGTAAAAATACGCAGAGAGTCTCCCGGAGACTTTGCGCAGAAAATTGAGTGAAAGATCCCCTGCCTGTGGAAAAGAACACAGGCAGGGGATTTTTGTCACTTTGAAACATTACTTACAGGATAAAATACGCGGTAAAATACAAATCTGAGGAAAAAAAGTATGTACTCCTGCGGCGGAGAAAAGCGTGGTATCCTTTTGCCAGCGACAGAACGAAAGGAAGTGAGAACACAGGATGGGGCAGGAAAAGCAGGCTGCGGCCAAGGGGCTGGAAAGTCTCCGGAAAGCCACCGACACCCTGAGCACCATGCTGGCGCAGGAGGTGAAAGATCTGAACGCCCGCCAGCGCACGGCCCGCAGAGAGAACAGCACCGACCCCGGCATCATGAAGGGACTGAAAGAAGCGACTGCCGTGCTGAAAGATCTGGCGGGCGTGTCGAAGACCCTGAACGACCAGGGCGTGGACGCAGAAGGGCGGGAATGCGGTGTGGTGCTGCTGCCGCCGGTGGAGGATATATGACGACAGAAAACAAGAATGCGGGCGTCGTGTGGAGGCCTCAGCCGAGGCAGATGGAATTTATGCGGAGGCCGGAGCCGGAAGCACTTTACGGCGGCGCGGCAGGCGGCGGTAAGAGCGACGCCCTCGTCATCGAGGCGCTGCGGCAGGTACACATCCCGCACTACCGGGCGCTCATCCTCCGCAAGACCTATCCGCAGCTTTCCGACCTCGTGGACAAGAGTCAAAGCTATTACCGCCGGGCCTTCCCCGAGGCGCAGTACAACGCCACGAGCCATGTGTGGGTCTTCCCCAGCGGGGCGAAAATTTACTTCGGCTCGATGCAGTACACCAAGGACCGGACGAACTATCAGGGCAAAGCCTTCGATTTTATCGGGTTCGACGAGCTGACTCACTTCGAGTGGGAGGAGTACAGCTACATGATGAGCCGCAACCGCCCCACCGGACCCGGCACCCGGGTGTATCTGCGGGCCACCACCAACCCCGGCGGGGTGGGCCACGGCTGGGTGAAGGCGCGGTTCATCACGCCCGCCCCGCCCGGCACCCCCATCGTGGAGGAATACCCGGTGCGGATGCCGGACGGCACCGAAAAGGTGCTGCGGCGGGCGCGGGTGTTCATCCCGTCCAGCATCTTCGATAACCCAGCCCTTCTGGAAAATGACCCGGACTATCTGGCCAGCCTTGCGGCCATGCCGGAGGCCGAAAAGCAGGCGCTGCTCTACGGCAGCTGGGACAGCTTTTCGGGGCAGGTGTTCACCGAGTGGCGGAACGACCCGAACCACTACGAAGACCAGCGCTGGACCCACGTCATCGCGCCGTTCACCATCCCGAAGCACTGGAAGATCTACCGGGGCTACGATTTCGGCTTTTCGAAGCCGTTCTCGGTGGGGTGGTACGCGGCGGACGAGGAAGGGCGGCTCTACCGCATCAAGGAGCTGTACGGCTGCACCGGACGCCCCAATGAGGGTCTGCGCATCGACCCGGTGGAGCAGGCACGGCGCATCCGGGAGGCCGAGCAGAACGACCCGGTGCTCCGGGGCAGAGTCGTTCAGGGCATCGCCGACCCAGCCATCTTCGACGAGAGCCGGGGCGAGAGCATCGCCGCCATGATGGAGCGGGGGCCGAACTTTCTGCACTGGATGCCCGGCGACCACACCCGTCTGGCGGGCAAGATGCAGATGCACTACCGGCTGAATTTTGACGGCGAGGGCAGGCCGATGCTGCAGGTGTTCAATACCTGCAAGCACTTCATCCGCACCATCCCGAACCTCGTGTACGACGAGAGCAATGTGGAGGACATCGACACCCGGCAGGAAGACCACATCTACGATGAGTGCCGCTATGTGCTGATGGAAAATCCCATCTCGCCGCCCCGGCATACATCGGCCCCGCCGGTGCTGGATGATCCGCTGGAGCTGCATCGGAAGGCGAAGTTTCTGAGGGTGTAAAGGCTCTCCCTTTGGGAGAGCTGGCGAGCGAATGCGAGACTGAGAGGGCGAGGATGCTGACGGCAAAGTACAGACCCGACGATAGTATCACTCTGACAAAGGGGCTGCCTATCACTGTGCGGCGGCTCTCGGGAGACAGGCTTGCCCTCTCCGTCACCTGCGGTGACACCTCTCCCAAAAGGGGCAACAATTTCGACCGCCGCCAGTGGCGGAAACAGGAAGAAATTGTTGGGGCAGCGGCCAGCAGGATGCAAGCGAGAGCGCAGCAGACGCTGGGAGCCGCAACCCGGGTGCGAAGCACCATTGGCAGGCCGGTCAACTTTGTGTGAGACGGAAAAAGCCCGATGGGGCGTGAACGACAGCGCCCTGCAACAGAGGGCAGGAAGGAGAAAAACGAATACTATGGATGAAGCAACAAAACTGCCCATCGGGCCGGAAGAGGTGGCTGAGGCTGCACAGATCTTGCAGCGGTACAAGGCGGGCAAGGCCGCGCTGGACAAGCGCCTGGTGGACAACGAACTGTGGTTCCGGATGGGACACTGGAAGAACTGCCAGAACCCCATGATGGAGGGCAAACCCCAGCCGTCCAGCGGCTGGTTGTTCAACTCCATCGCCAACAAGCATGCCGACGCGATGGACAACTACCCCAGCCCCAACGTCCTGCCCCGGGCCGAGGACGATGAGGCAGCGGCACAGGCGCTTTCCAGCGTGCTGCCCGTGGTGCTGGAACAGGCGGACTATGAGCAGGTGTACAGCGACACCTGGTGGCGCAAGCTCAAGCAGGGAACCGGAGTCAAAGGCGTGTTCTGGGATCCGGAGCAGCGGGGCGGTGTGGGCGAGATCGCCATCCGGCCCATGAACCTGCTGATGCTCTACTGGGAGCCGGGCGTGGAGGATATTCAGGAGTCGCCCCACTTTTTCTCGCTGAGTCTGGCCGACACGGCTCAGCTGGAAAGCCGCTGGCCCCAGCTGGCCGGACACACTGCCAGCGTGCTGGACGTGCCGCATTACATCCACGACGGCGGCCTTGATACCAGCGACAAGAGCGTCGTGGTGGACTGGTACTACAAAAAGCTTTCCCCCGAGGGCAGGAGCGTCCTGCACTACTGTAAGTTCTGCAATGGCGTGGTGCTCTACGCCAGCGAGAACGACCCGGCGCTGGCCGAAAGAGGCTTCTACGACCACGGCAGGTATCCCTTTGTGTTCGATGCGCTGTTCATGGAGGAGGACAGCCCGGCGGGCTTCGGGTACATCGATGTGATGAAGGAGTGCCAGACCGCCATCGACAAGATGAACCACGCCATGGACGAGAACGTCCTGCTCTCGTCCCGCCAGCGGTATGTGCTGAGCGACACGGCGGGCGTCAACGAGGAAGAGCTGACCGACCTGTCACGGGACATCATCCATGTGGTGGGGCGCCTGAACGACGACAGCTTCCGGCCGTTGCAGACGGCGGGCCTGCAGGGCAACAGCCTGAGCTACCGCAACAGCCGCATCGAGGAGCTGAAGGAGATCAGCGGAAACCGCGACATGACCCAGGGCGGCACCGCAGGCGGCGTGACGGCAGCTTCGGCCATTGCGGCCTTGCAGGAGGCGGGTTCGAAGCTCAGCCGGGATATGCTCAAGAGCGCTTACAGGGCATTTGCCAAAGAGTGCTACCTTATCATCGAGCTGATGAGGCAGTTCTATGACGAGGAGCGCATCTTCCGCATCACCGGAAAGAGCGGCGAGAGCGAGTTCGTCCGCTTTTCGGGCCAGGTGCTCCGCGCCCAGCCTGCAAGGGTCGTGGGCGGTGTGGAGCTGGGCAGTCATGAGCCGGTGTTCGACATCGTGGTGAGCGCGGAGAAAAAGTCCACCTTCTCCCGCCTGTCGCAGAACGAGACGGCCAAGGAGTGCTATCAGCTGGGCTTTTTCGCCCCGGCCAACGCCGACGCCGCGCTGGCGGCGCTGGAAATGATGGACTTTGAGGGCATCGAAAAGGTTCGCCAGCGGGTGCGCCAGAACGGCACCCTCGCCCAGCAGCTGGCGCAGATGCAGGCCCAGATGACTCAGCTGACGGGTCTGCTGGAAGTGCAGAAAAAGTCCGAAGCCCCCAAGCTCAGCGGCCCGGCACAGGAGCTGAGCACGGCTGCGATGGCGAGGGCGATGAAGACGCAGAAAGGAGAAATGAGATGATAAAAGTAAACTACACCGAGCTGGACGGCCCGGCAGGCCCCACCTGCCGGCTGGAAGCCTCTGGCCACGCGGGCTATGCCCCCGCCGGGCAGGACATCGTGTGTGCGGGGGCCAGCACCCTGATGCAGACCCTCTGCGCCCTGCTGGCGGGCGAGGAAGGCACCAGGAGCGGCGTGTGGGACGAGCCGGACGGCCCGCGTCTGGCCGTGACGGCAGCGGCACCCCAGAAGCCGTGGGTGGAGGGGGCGTTCGAATTTGCAAAGGCGGGCTTTGCCCTGCTGGCAGAACGCTACCCGGACAATGTCCGCTTCGCCGATTTGAGCGGACGGGGAGAACAGTCGATGGTGGATCTGCAGCTCTTTGCCTCGGAGGGCGGCGATGCCGCCGCCCCCTCCGCTCCTGCCCTCAGCCATGCACAGGCTCAGCAGGCCATCGCCTCCGGGACGATGAAGGCGGATGGGGGCCGGGAAGCTTCGGATGTGCCGACACCGGCGGCAGTGCAGGAGCCGGAAGAGCGTCCTGCACCGCCCGAACGCCCTGCGCCGCTTCCGCTCCCGCCCATCCCGGGCCTGAGAGAGGGCGCGAACACCGTCCACGCCCTCCACGCCCGCTGGGCGGCGGAAGAGGCGATGCTTCGCCGGGATATGCCGGATTTTTCGCTCAAGCAGGAGCTGGCGAACCCCGAGATGCGCCGCCTGATGGAGCTGCCCGGGATGCGGATGGGTGACGCCTACCGTCTGGCCCACTACAACGACGCTCTGCGTCAGACCGCCCAGACCGTGGAGCAGGGCGTCGTGGAGCGCATCCGTCAGCGGTCGGCCCGCCCGGCGGAAAACGGTACCAGCCCCGGCAGTGCGGCCATCACCCGGGCCGATGTGGCCAGCATGACCCGCGCCCAGCGTGAGGCACTGGAACGCCGTGCGATGCACGGGGTGAAGATCAGTTTTTGAAAATTTTGATACAGAAAGGACAAATGACATGAAAAACTACAACCTGAAGATGGACCTCCAGCTCTTTGCCGACCCTTCTGCCAGCCTGCAGAACACCACCGGCACCATGACCAACGAGATGAAGACCTTCTACGAGAAGCGCCTTATCGACCAGGCAGAGCCCCGTCTGGTGCATGACCAGTTCGCGGACTACTATCCCGTACCCCAGAACGGCGGCAAGACCATTGAGTTCCGCAAGTACGACAGCCTGCCCAAGGCCGATACCCCGCTGACCGAGGGCGTGACTCCCAACGGCCAGACCCTGAATGTGACCACCATCACCAGCGACCTGCACCAGTACGGCGGCTGGACTCCGCTCACCGATGTGCTGCAGATGACGGCCATCGACAACAATGTGGTACAGGCCACCCGCGTTCTGGCAAGCCAGGCGGGCCGCACCATGGACAGCATCACCCGCGATGTGCTGGCCGGCGGCACCAACGTCATCTATGCGCCGAAGCTTTCCGCAGACGGCACCGAGACTGTCGTCACCAGCCGCAAGGCGCTGGACAAGAGCTGCACCCTGACCCCGAAGCTGTTCTTCCAGGCCGCGGCACAGCTGGGCGCGATGAACGCTGACCCCATCGGTGACAGCTACATCGCCATCATCCATCCCTACGCCGCCTACGACCTCAAGACCTGCAAGGAGTTCATCGAGGCCCACAAGTACGCCGACCCCGACACCATGTACCGCGGCGAGATCGGCAAGCTGGGCAACATCCGCTTCATCGAGACCAGCGAGGCGAAGATCTGGAAGGACGCTACCTGCCCGGAGGGTCTGGCCGTCTTCGGCACCCTCGTGCTGGGCGCCCACGCCTACGGCGTCACCGAGCTGGAAGGCGGCGGCCTGGAGCACATCGTCAAGCAGCTGGGCTACGGCGACGATCCGCTGAACCAGCGCGCCTCTGTGGGCTGGAAGGGTATGCGCGCCGCCGAGCGTCTGGTGGAGCAGTACATGGTGCGCATCGAGAGCGTGTCCAGCTATTCCACCACTGCGGCGGCAAACTGAGCAGAAAGGAGAAACTATGGCAGAAAAAAAGAATGTCCGCATCCGGCTGTTCAAGGACAACAGCCGGTACAAGGGCGATCTGTTCGTGAGCGTCAACGGCGTGAACTACAAGATCCGCCGGGGCGTGGAGGTGGAAGTGCCGCCTGAGGTGGCCGAGGTGCTGGAACACAGCCAGCAGCAGGACGAGTACACCGCCGCCCGCATCGCTGCGGCAGAGACTGCGGCCCAGTAAAATAAGACAACGCGGCCCGGCAGAAACGGCGGAGAAGGCCGCTTCTGCCGGGCCTTTTTGGAAAAAGCGAAAGGAGGCTTTTTATGACGGTAGGAGAAGCGATGGAGCGGGCCGAAGAGCTGCGCCCGGGCAGCCGTGTCGCGGCCCGCACCCGGCAGCGCTGGCTGTGCGAGGTGGACGGGATGCTGCGGGAGAAATTTTTCCGGCCCAGCAGCGCCGACAACCGGGAGGGCGTGGGCGCGGACATTGCGTGGGACAACGGTCTGCGGGATGACGACGTGCTGCTGGTGCCGCCGCCCTTCGACAGCCTGTACCCGCACTATCTGTGCGCCATGACGGACGCCGCGCTGGGCGAGAACGACCGGTACGCCGGTGAGCAGGCTCAGTACAACAGCATCTTAGCCGAACTGGCCGCGTGGCTGCGGCGGAAGAATCTGCCCACCCGGGGCTGCAGCTGGCGCTGGTAAGGAGGGAGAAAGATGATACTTTCGAACCGGAACGGCCTGAAAAACACCCGGAATATGCTGCGGGTGTTCGGCGGGCTGAACGAGACGTACAGCTGCACCGAGGCAGAGTACAGCGCGGGCATCAACTTTTCGGCCCGGAATTTCCCGGCCCTGAGCACCCGTCTGCCCCGGCGGAAGCTGCGGGAAAAAGCAGACCTGAACGGGATGTATCACCTGAACGGCCTGTTGACCGTCTGCGGCAGAGACCTCGTCTACACGCCGGATGACAGGGATGAGATGGAAGTGACCCTGAAAGACGCCGTGGAGAACGGCAGGAAAACGCTGATGGGCATCGGAACGAAGATCCTGATCTTCCCGGACAAGCTGGCTTTCGACACTGCCAGCCGGAAGGTGAGCGCTCTGGGCGCGGTGTGGTCGGGCAAGAACGCCAGCGTGGAGTTTGCACCCTGCGACGCGGAGGGCAAGGTCTACGAGGTGAGTGGCTGCGGCCCTGCTGAGCCCGACAAGCCGACGGACGGCCAGCTTTTTCTGCGGGTGGAAGACCCGGAAAAGCCATGGAGCAGCGAGAGCACGCTGGAAGTATATAGTGAGGCGTCCGGCAACTGGTCGGCGGTGGTGCTGGACTACTGCCGCATCTCGGCAAAGGGGGTGGGGACAGACTTTGCGGCAGAGGACACTGTGACCCTCACCGGCTCTGCAGCGGAACAGGCCGGGCAGTGGAACGAACTGGACGGCGACCGCATCGTCTACGACGCCGGCGCAGATGCCCTGCGCGTCAAAGCCGACCCGGGCGGCGAGTGGTTCTATGGCCGTCTGACCCGCACCGGCGCAGCGGTAAGGTGGGTGAGTCTGGACGGCAGCGTCAGCCGGGAGTTCGTCTCGGCAGAGGTGGTGGAGCTGGAACGCCGGGTGCCGGACATGGACTACCTGACCGAGTGCGACAACCGGGTGTGGGGATGCTCCAACAAGGAGAACGTCATCTACGCCTGCAAGCTGGGCGACCCCACCAACTGGTTCTCCTACCGGGGCATTGCCGCCGACAGCTATGCCGTGACCGTGGGCAGCGACGGGGCGTTTACCGGCGCGGCTACCTGTATGGGATACGCGCTTTTCTTCAAGGAAAACACCCTTCACAAGCTTTACGGCTCCAAGCCCTCGGATTTCCAGCTCAGCAGCCTGCGCTGCCGGGGCGTGGCAAAGGGTGCGGCCCGGAGCCTCTGCGTCATCAACGAGACGCTTTATTATCTCTCGCCCGACGGCGTGATGGCCTGGGACGGCAGCATCCCCACCAAAGTTTCGACGGCCCTCGACCCGGCCCGGCTGCGGAACGTGAAGTCGGCGCTGGGAGGCGCGCTGGACGGGCGGTATTATCTGCACCTCGTGCGGGGCAGCGGCGAAGCCCAGGCCGTGCGGCTGCTGGTCTATGACACCGAACGGGGGCTCTGGCAGGAGGAAGATGTCTGCTCCTACGAGATGGCCGGAAGCGGCGGGCAGCTCTACCTCTGGGACGGAAAGGCCATCTGGGCCGCAGATGCAGACCGGGAGGAGAACTGGCAGCAGGCGGGCGGCATCGAGGACGGCGTGAGCTTCGAACTCGTCAGCGGGGACATCGGACTGGACGGCCCGGAAGAGCTGTATCTTTCCCGGCTGACGCTCCGGCTCGAGGCCGAGGTGAAGAGCCGCATCGAGGTGGCTGTGAGTTACGACAGCGGAGCGTGGGAGACACTGGCCCAGCTGACCGCCGACGGGCGGCGCTGCTTCGATGTTCCGCTTGTGCCGAGGCGGTGCGGGAGCCTGCGGTTCCGGCTGAAGGGCAGAGGTCAGCTCACCCTGCGCAGCCTGACCCGGACGAGCGCCGCCGCGAAGGGCGGCATTCTGGCACAGGAGGTGAACTGAACATGGCAAGTGTCACGGGACTTTCGAAGATCGGACTGCCCCATCTGAGCGAGAACATGGACGCGGAGGATGCCCGCGCCATCCGCAACTACTTATACCAGATGCAGGAGCAATTACAATATGTGCTCTGCAATCTGGACGTGGAAAATATGTCGGAGCCGCTGCGCGCCCGGCTGAACAGCATCCAGTGAGAAAGGAGAATTTATGAGCACCGAGAAAAAGAAAGAACAGCAGCTGCTGGAAGATGTGACTGCCCAGCCTGCAGCCCAGTCCTCCTACAGCACGGCGGGACTGAACAGCCGCAAAGAGGTGGAGAATGCACTGACAAATGCGGTGTACACCCCCGGTCAGAGCGTCACCGACGCAGCAGCGGACCTGAGAAACTGGCAGCAGAACCGGCCGGGCAAGTATGAGAGCGCCTATCAGGGCCGCATCGAAGACCTCATCGGCCAGCTGCTGGAGCGGAACAGCTTCCAGTACAGCTATGCACAGGACCCGCTCTACCGCCAGTATGCCCAACAGTACACCCAGAACGCCCGCAACGCCAGCGCGGACGCCGCCGCACAGGCCGCGGCCCTCACCGGCGGCTACGGCTCCAGCTATGCGGCCAGTGTGGCCCAGCAGGCGTACCAGCAGCAGATGGGCGCGCTGAACGACGCCCTGCCGTCCCTCTACCGGCTGGCGCTGGACACCTACAACAGTGAGGGCGACGATGTCGTGACCCGGATCGACCAGCTCAACACGCAGGAGCAGAACGCACAGGCGCAGTATAACGCGGAGCTGTCGGACTATTACAGTCAGCTCGACCGGAAGGGCAGCGCCTACAATGCTGCCTACGAGCAGGACTATGGCCGCTATCAGGACTATCTGGGCCGGCTGGACACCCTGTACGGCTACTATTCCAATCAGGAGCAGCAGGCCATCGCCAAGCGCAAGCAGGCGTTCAATGGTGTGCTGAGCATTCTGGGTGTCATCGGCGACGCGGTGCAGCTGGCCATCACCGGGACCACCGGCATCGGCTCGCTGGTGGGTGCGCTGGCCAACACCGGATACAATATGTACGCGAAAGACCGCGCCTACGCGGCCGAGCGTGCTGACGCTGCGTGGGACCAGCAGATGCAGGAGACCCAGCGGCAGGACAGCCTTGCCCAGCAGAAGTACAAAAACGAGCAGGCGGAGCGGCAGTATCAGGACACCCTGCGCCAGCAGGAGTTCAACAACAATGCGACCAGCGAAAAGCTGAATATCGCAAAGGGCGAATGGGCGCTCAAGCAGTCCAAGGCAGCCCAGAGCGCCCAGCAGGCTGCGGCAAACGCCGGGGCAAAGAGTGCGGGCAGTTCGGGAGGCTCGGGCAGCGGGTCAGTGCTGTCGTCCGGAGGCAGCACCATCGTGCCTTACAGCGCAGCCCGCCTCTACCGGCAGGGCAGGAGCGATACGGCCATCCGCAGCGAACTGCTGAAGGAGGGCTACTCCAACGATGAGATCAATAATATCCTGAATCAGCTGGGAAGCTGAGAAAGAAAAACGCCAGAGTGCAGAGTACCTTTGGGTGCTCTGCACTCTGGCGTTTCACTCTATTTATATGTTCGGGTCCTACTGGACATCCCCACAATAAAAAAAGACCCGCAAGCATATGCTCGCGGGTCTTTTTAGTGGGGTGCCCAGTGGGACTCGAACCCACGGTCTCCAGATCCACAATCTGGCGCGTTAACCGACTACGCTATGGGCACCACATCAATGCGCCCGAAGGGACTCGAACCCCCGGCCCACTGCTTAGAAGGCAGTTGCTCTATCCACCTGAGCTACGGGCGCACGTTGTTATCCCATTGGGTTCTGATATGGTTTGCAGCTGTGAGTCGAAGCACGCTGCGAGAAGTATAATACCATAGCTCCAGGGTTCTGTCAAGAGAAATCTGAAACTTTTTTGCGCTTTTTGCAAAAGGCTTCTCACAGCAGCCACATCCCCACAAAGCCGAACGTAAGCCCGAAGGCTGCGCCTGCCAGCACATCCCGGACGAAGTGCGCCCCAGAAAGCACCCGCAGCAGACAGATGAGGGCGGCGATGGCCAGCATCACGACACCGACGGCAGGGTAGAAGTAGAGCCACACCATCCCGAGGACGGCGGCACTGAGTGCGTGGCGGGAAGGGCAGGAATTGCCGTGGGTCTCCTTAGATACCAGCGGCACGAAGCCCGGCTGCTCATAAGGGCGGGGAAAGTTGAGCCTCGCCCGCAGGATGGTCCCCAGCCCGAACGCCAGACCCGGAACGAGAATGGCCCGGGCAATGACCTGCATAAAATCAAGAGCGCCGCCGCCCCGTCCGATGGTGAGCATCCTGAACCACCGGAGATTGAGCAGCACCAGAAGCACCGGATAGCAGACGAAAGGCACGAGGGGGAGCCAGCGGTTGAGCAGGATGATGCCCTCCCGCAGGGCGGGATGTCCTTCGAGCCAGTCTGTCAGTCGTTTATATCGTTCCGGTGTCATGCAATTCCCTCCCTGAGAGATTCATTCAAAACAGGCGTTGAGGTAGTTTTCCACATCGAAAGGCTCCGGCGTGGAGTCCTTGCGCAGGTAGAGGGGATGGTGGGGGTGGCCCTTTTTGCTGCGGGGGCCGAAGGTCACCCAGGGGATGTTCTTTTCCCGCGTCAGGGCAACCATCTCCCGCATCAGGCCGGGCAGATAGTCCCGCTTTTCGATGAGGGTACCCCATGCGGCCCACATGGTGGGCTCGGTCTGGGCCAGCACGGCCTGCAGCCAGCGGAGATTTTCGTCGCAGAGGGTGCGGTCGGGCGTTTTGTCCATGTCGTTGGGGTTGGTGGCCCGCTGGGGGTAGACGTTGAACATGATCCAGCTGTCGAAGCCGTTGGCGTTGGCCAGACGCTCGACGCTCTTCAGAGTGGGGTCCAGCGCACCGGGCTGGGCGGTGCTGGGGTTGATGCCGATGCACACCAGCGGGCGGCGGCCCACCCGCCCCAGCACATAGCGGTAGGGCTGGTAGGTGTGGGGCTCGTAGTACCACAGACCGCCGGGATATTCGTCGGCTTCCAGCCGGGGAAGAGTTTCACAAAGCATAGCTTACCTCACAAGAAACGTGTGTTTCTTTTATCGTACCTTAAAAATTGTGCGAAAGCAACACCTTGCGGCGAGAAAGTCTCCCATAATTTCGATTTTCATGCTATACTATCCCTTAGAGGAAAGTATCCCTCTTCGCTTGCTGAAAAAGCAGAAGGAGTTTTGTTTATGATAGAAGATTACCGCAGCGCCCAGCGTGCGGGCCAGCGCGCCTACCGGGCCAATGTGGCCCGGGGGCAGTCGCCCTATCTCGCGGTGCTGGACGACATCCTCACCGATGTGGACATCGTGGCGCAGGAGCCTCTGGGTCTGGTGGACATCCCGGCCGAGAGCATCGTGGGTACCAAGACCGCCGGACGCCACACCGCCTTTGCCTCCAATTTCATGCCTCTTCTGGACGACGACACCGAGTTTGCAGTCAAGTGGTCGAACCTCTGTGACGCCCATCTGGAAGAGGGGATCCACACCCCTATTATTGCCTTCGAATACCTGAACAAATTCTATGTGCAGGAGGGCAACAAGCGTGTCTCCGTCCTCAAATACTATGAGGCCGTGAAAATTCCCGGCACCGTCACCCGGCTCATCCCGGCAAAGAACGACACGCTGGAGAATAAGCTCTATTACGAGTTCCTTGATTTTTACAAGTTTTCCCGCATCAACTACGTCAGCTTCTCCCGGCTGGGGGGCTATGCAAAGCTGCAGGCGCTGGCCTGCAAGGCCACGGGCGAGGCGTGGACGGAGGATGACCGGCTGAATTTCTCGTCCCTCTACACCATGTTCAGCCAGCAGTTCTATGCGCTGGGCGGCGGCTCACTGGGCCTGACGCCGGGCGACGCACTTTTGGTGTACCTGTCGGTGTACCGTTATGCCGATGCCTGCGAGTCCACCCCGACCGAGGTGCGGGAGAATCTGGCCCGCCTCTGGGACGAGGTGAAAATTCTGGCAGAGCCCCACGCTGTGGAACTGCTGCTGGAGCCGAAGCGCAGTTCTGAACCGCTGCTGAGCAAGCTGAATATTTTCAGCTCCCGCCCCAGCGAGCTGCGGGTGGTGTTCCTCCACGAGCACAACGCCCAGACCAGCGCATGGGTGCGCGGACAGGACAAGGGCCGCGCCGCGCTGGTGAAAGCTTTCCCGGATAAGCTCTATGTCAGCTGCCGGGAGAATATCAACCCCGAGGTGGATGCAGAGCAGGTGCTGGAAGAGGTAGCCCATGACCACGCGGACATCGTCTTCACCACCAGCGCCCGGATGCACACCGCCTGCCTGAAGGTCGCGGCCCAGCACCCCAAGACCCGCTTTTTGAACTGTTCCCTCAGTGCGCCCCATCCGCTGGTGCGCACCTACTACCCCCGCACCTATGAGGTGACCTATCTGCTGGGAATGCTGGCGGGCATCGTCTCCCACAGCGACAAGGTGGGCTATGTGGCTGCAAACCCGGTGTATGGTGTGCCTGCGGCCATCAATGCCTTTGCCCAGGGCGTGCGTGCCGTCCGGCCAGACAGCCGGGTGGTGCTGCGCTGGGCCTGCCTGTGCGATGCGGCACACCCGCAGGATTTCTCGGACAGGAAAGACATCGAAGTCTTCTACAGTCAGGACTTCCGGGAGCCGGAAGGAACCTACCGCGATTACGGCCTCTGCCGCCGTCTGCCCGACGGCGTTCTGCAGCCGCTGGGCCTGCCGGAGTGGCGGTGGGACGTGTTCTTCACCGAGATCGTCCGCTCTGTGTTCGCCGGGACATGGGACAGCGCCCCCGGCGGCAGGGCGATCAACTACTGGTGGGGACTCAAGAGCGGTGCCGAGCGGATGGAATACCCCACCCGGCTGAACGACGGAACCATGCAGCTGCTCAAGATGGCAGAGCGCCAGCTCTGCGATGGGGAGATACAGGTTTTCCCGACCGAGAGCTACAGTCAGGGCCATGCCCTTCACCATGCGGCTTCCGGCATCTATACGCCCAAGGAACTGATGGAGATGGACTGGCTGGAAGAGTGCGTGGAGGGCGAACTGCCCAGCTACGACGAACTGGACGCCAAGACCCGCAGCCTTTTGAACGTCAATGGTCTGGACATCGTAAAGGGAACGCCGCAGTAACAGGCAAAGCCCCAAGGATAGAAAAGAATGGAGCAAAAACATCGTGAAAATACTTGCGATCTCGGATGTGCCGTCCAAACTGCTCTGGGACGAGAGTGTCCGCAAGCGGCTGGAAGGCATCGACCTTATCCTCTCCTGCGGTGATCTGCCGAAAAAATATCTCGAATACCTCACGAACTTCACCACCGCCCCCATCCTGTACGTCCACGGCAACCACGACGGCAGTTACAAGGAATCGGAGCCGGGTGGCTGCATCTGCGTGGACGATGCGGTCTATGTCTGGAAGGGCCTGCGCATCATGGGTCTGGGCGGGTGCAATCGGTATAACCGGGATGACACCTTCCAGTACACCGAGGCTGAAATGCGGCGGCGCGTCCGGAAGCTCTGGCTCGCGGCCCGGCGGGCGGGCGGCATCGACATCCTGCTGACCCATGCCCCGGCATCCGGCCTCAACGACGGCACCGACAAGGCCCACAAGGGGTTTCAGGTGTTCAACGATTTGATGGACCAGTATCAGCCCAAGTGGTTCATCCACGGACATATGCACCTGAATTATGGGGCAAACCTGCCCCGTGTCTGCACCCGGGGCAGCACGACGGTCATCAACGCCACCGAGCGGTACGAGTTTGAGATACCCGACCCCGTTCAGGTGCCGAAGCGGAAGCTGTTCGGTTGGGGATAAAAATCAAAGAAAAAGGAGAAAGACAATGGAGATAGAACGCGCCTTGCAGCAGCTGGAATTGCTGCAAAAGAAGCTGTACGCCTACCACTGTGCGGACAGCTCCCTTTATCTGGACGCCGTGACCACCGCGCCCAGCGATACCTCCGAGGGCAGGGGCGTGGCCATGAGCATTCTTGCCGGGGAGAGCCAGAAGCTGATGACCAGCCCCGAGACGAAAGCGCTGCTGGATGAGCTGAGCGCCCGGGCCGGGGAGCTGGACCTCATCCACCGCCGCGAAGTGGAGGAGCTGCGCCGCAGCTGTGAGCAGCTGACCCGCATCCCGGCGGACGAATATATGGCCTACAAAGAGCTGTGCAACCGGGCGGACGACGTCTGGCACAAGGCCAAGGCACAGGACGATTTCGCCCTGTTCTGCCCCGTCTTGCAGGAGCTTGTAGACTACAACCGCCGCTTTGCCGGTTATTATGACGCCTCGAAAGCGCCCTATGACGCTCTGCTGAACGAGTATGAGCGCGGCGTGGATAGGAAGATGCTGGACAGCTTCTTTGCGACGCTGCGGGAGGGGCTGGTGCCGCTCATCCATAAAATCGGCGAGAAGCCGCAGATCGACGACAGCTTCCTGCATCAGGAGTACCCGGCAGCACAGCAGAAGGCATTCGCCGACTATCTGATGGAGGTGATGGGCCTCGACCGCAGCCATTGTGGTCTGGGCGAGACGGAGCACCCCTTCACGCTGGAATTCAACAATAAGGATGTCCGCATCACCACCAACTACGACGAGCACAATGTGGCATCCTCGATGTACTCTGTCCTCCACGAGGGCGGCCATGCTCTGTATGAACTGGGCATCCGGGATGACCTGCAGTACACCTGTCTTGCGGGCGGCGTCTCGATGGGCGTCCACGAGAGCCAGTCCCGTTTCTATGAGAACCTTATTGGCCGGTCGCGGCCCTTCGTGGAAGCGATCTATCCCAAGGTGCAGGAGTTCTTTCCCCGGCAGCTGGGCGGCGTGAGCGCAGAGCAGTTCTACCGCGCGGTCAATAAGGCTCAGCCCAGCCTCATCCGCACCGAGGCCGACGAGCTGACCTACTGCCTCCACGTCATGGTACGGTATGAGATCGAAAAGCAGCTCATCGGCGGCACGCTGGAAGCAAAAGATGTGCCGGCTGTCTGGGCGAAGCTTTATAAGGAATATCTGGGCATCGAGGTGCCGAATGACCGGGATGGCTGTCTGCAGGACAGCCACTGGTCAGGCGGCGCGTTCGGCTACTTCCCGTCTTACGCGCTGGGCAGTGCCTACGGCGCTCAGATGCTCCGCCGGATGGAGCAGGACGTGGATGTCTGGGGCGCAGCGGCCCGGGGCGACCTCACACCCATCACGGCGTGGCTGCGGGAAAAGGTCCACCAGTACGGCGGGCTGATGGAGCCTGCCGACGTGGTGAAGAACGCCTGCGGCGATTTCAGTGCTGAGGATTATATCCAGTACCTTACCCGAAAGTACACCGAACTGTACGGCTTATAAAAAAGCAAAGGCGTCTGCACAAATGACTGTGCAGACGCCTTTGTTCGTGTTGAGGAACATCACAGCTCCAGCTTGCCGGAGACTTTGTTGATGACATAGTAGGCCATACCCTCTTCAGGCTTGACGTAGACCTTGCAGGACTGGACGCCCACTTTATGGGTGGCGCGGTAGTCGGCCTTGGCGCGCTCGATGACATCGGTGATGTTGTACTGGTTGGTGCCGAACTCGACATAAACCTCCGGGGAGAGCGGGGGACGGCCGCGCCGCTGTGCAGCACCAGAAGATCTGCGCTTCTTCGGCTCTGCCGCAGGAGTCTCAGGAGCAGCGGCCGCTGCGGGGACAGCAGACTTTTTCTCAGACATAGCTTATACCTTCTTTCCTGTATTCCACTGCAAATTGGAAACGTGGATGATTTCCGGGCCGGAAGCTGTATTATCGGTCAGTCCGACCGCTTTCTGTTCGTGCCAACGATTGGAAGCACTATACTTATATAATAGTTATTTCTTTGACGTTTGTAAAGTGTTTTTTGGAAAAAGCATCCCCATATTTCTGCGCCCGGAGCACTATCGCAAGTCAAGGAATTAGCGCAACATTCAAACAGCATAGTTGCGATATGCAATTCAACGTTGTTGCTGCTGCATTAAAAAGTTGAATTGCTATAAATTCTGACAAAAAGGGGAAAGAATGCCCTATAAAAAAGAAACTGACCGGATTTGTGTGCGGTGCAGCGGAGAGAAAAGAAATGCAACGTGCGGGGAAAAGCAGAAATTTCCAGAGAATTTACCCGGCACAGCAGTCCTCGGCCCGCTTCACGACGGGGGCGAGAAGTTCCTCGTCCCAGTCTTCGGCGAGGACAAAAAGGGCCTGGTCGATGACCTCCTGTGCGCGGGCGTCCGGGCGGCCCTGTGCCAGCCGGAATACTGCTGCCAGCAGCCGCAGTTTGAGGGTGCGGATGTTCTCCGGCGCGGCCCAGAGCCGGGCGAGGTCGTAGTTGTCGGTGTTGCCGCAGCGCATGGTGCAGATGGCGCAGTTGGGGGCGACGCGGTGCTTTTCCGTCTCGACGATGTGGTACATCCGGCGCAGTGCGTCTTCGGCAGCGTCCGGGTCTGCAGCCAGCCGGAGACCGGAGGTCAGCACACGGTCGGTGTCCTCGGTCTTCGGCTCGTTGACGGTGGAGCGGGCCAGCCCCACCAGCGCCCCTAACAGTGCGTCGCGCTGGCGCTGGGCGTCGGTAACGGGAGCAGAAAGAAACTGATTCATAGAGAGCACTCCTTTGGGTATGATGTTGTCTCTCTCAGTATACACGCCCGCGACCCAAAAGGGGAGAGGAAATTTGCAGAAATTTGATGAGTTGTGAGCTGCATCTTGATTTTGGGAGAAAAATCCGCTATAATAACTATGTTGTCTGTAAAATAGAATACGCCGGTGTGTCGGAATGGCAGACGAGGGGGACTCAAAATCCCCTTCGTGATTTTCCGTGTCTGTGCGAGAAATTCACGAGTGTACGTTGGGTTTTGAGGGTTTGTCGGAGCGAGATTTCTTACATCCCTCCTGAACATCCCTCCAATCTCCAGAAACCGGTACTAATGTCCCAAAATTGAATATCAGCCGATGTGGCGGAATGGCAGACGCAAACGACTCAAAATC
>ERZ838839.566-NODE-566-length-46550-cov-65.182278_pt1 | contig 46550 bp, 48 predicted proteins | sample MGYA00519909_ERZ838839 | MGnify/ENA primary metagenome ERZ838839 (study PRJEB31850, sample SAMEA3708843) | human gut metagenome | biome: human gut; feature: human-associated habitat; material: faeces | place: China | collected 2014 ... | reverse complement strand
GATGGAAATTGGCTGACTTGACACGCCGTTTATGGGGTAAATCCAGTGAAAAACGTCATCTTCCCGAAGATGCCGGCCAGCTGAGCATCTGTTTCGAGTCTCCGTCCGATGTCAATGACCCGGTAGCGGAAGAACAGAAAACCGCTGGGAAATCCGTCACATCGGAGAATGGCTACAATCGTTTCCGTAAAAGCTTCACGAAAAAGATCACTCCCCACGCCCGTAAGCCCATCGCCCCGTCCCTTCCCCGTGAGGAGATTATCATTCCCATGCCGGAAGGCCTTTCGTTGGAGGGAGCGACGAAGCTGGGAGAGGAAGTGAGCGAACAGTATGCTGTCAGCCCCGCCCGATTCTATGTGAAACGCATCATCCGTCCTAAATACCGGCTCGCCGACGGTCGTATCATAACCGCTCCCATGCCCGTAATGGCACATCCCCACAGCAATGCCTCGGAAAGTGTACTGGCCCACATTGCTACCGCCAAATATTACGACCACCTGCCTCTGCACAGACAGCTGGATATCTTTGAGCGTGAAGGAATCCATCTGAGTCCTTCCACCGTAAGTAACTGGATGATGGCTGCCGCACAGCGTCTGGAACCAATCTATAATGAACTTCGTGAACTGGTCAAGGACAGCTATTACGTCATGGCCGATGAGACACCCCATCCCGTACTTGAAAGCGACCGGCCCGGTGCTCTTCACCGCGGGTATATGTGGAACTTCTATCTGCCCCGGTTCCATACCCCCTTCTTTGAATATCACAAGGGCCGTGGCAGCAGCGGAATAGACACACTGCTGGCAGGACAGGTCCGGGTGGTACAGAGTGACGGCTTTGCAGTATATGACAAGTTCGACACGCTACCCGGAAAGTTGCATCTGTGCTGCTGGGCACACGTCAGGCGCAACTTTGTGGAAGCGGAAGGAAATGACCCTCCCAGAGCAAGGCATGCACTTGGACAAATAGGCGGACTGTATGCCGTGGAGGAGAAAATCAGAATGGAACATCTGGAAGGGGAGGCGGTGGTAAAGCTTCGCCGGGAAAAATCGTACCATATTATCAAAGAACTGGAAAAATGGTGCAAGGAGGAATATGGACATACGGTCGATAAATCGCCTATTGCCAAGGCCATGTTCTATATGTACACACGCTTTGAACAACTGTCCGGATATGTCAATGACGCACAGTTCTGCATTGACAATAATCCGGTGGAGCGTTCTATAAGGCCGTTGACTTTAAACAGAAAAAATACGCTCTTCTCCGGATCACATGAGGCAGCACATGCAGCGGCAATTTTCTTTTCACTGATGGGATGCTGTAGGGAAAATAAGGTGAACCCAAAACTATGGATGCAGGACGTGCTGATTAGGGTACAGGAGAAAGAAAGAGAAGAGAAAAACGATTACACCGATTTACTGCCATTTAATTGGAAAGGATAAACAGGAAAGCTATAATAAAGTCAAAAGCCAGACATGCTTCGTCTGGCTTTTGACTTTATTATAACTTGGAGAGAAACACGCACGAGGCCGAATGCTTACTTTAATTAAATCAGTTTAGAAACGATAGCCTACGGAGAACTGGAAAGTTGAATTCCTCAAACCATTTTGTGCCTGTATCTTTTTTATTCCGACCCTATAATCAAAACTTATCGTATAATGATCGGCAATAACAGCCTTCATTCCAACAATGCCCCCATAATCCCAACGGCGGAAAGCCTGAAGATTACCACTATTATTGGGCTCCCCGGCTTTATAGGAAAAACCATCCAAGGGCTTCCATTTTGCAGGCTCGGTAGTTATATTATCCCCCTCTTGGTGAATAACATCCAAAGAACAGTTTCCAGCACCAAATCCGTAAGAAGCATAAACTCCAACCGACGGAATGAGGCTGAGTTTATCCGAAACCCGAATATTATATCCCATTTTTAACGGCAAAATCAGATTATTCATCTTTATCTCTGTCTTAGGAAAATAAGTAACCATGTGATCCATCATTTTCATGGTACTTCTATTCTGCAACCAAGACAAACCGGACATTAATATCCAATGCTTTCCTATCTCGTAGTCCACAGTCACCCCCAATTGAAAGCCGGGCTTCATTCCACCTACCTGTTCGGCTTTATATCCGTCAGAACCGGAAACCAGATAATGAGACAGGTTCATTCCACCTTCCACACCAACTTTTACCTGTGCAGACAAAGGCAATACACACATGGCAGCCAACACCACCACTACAATCATTTTAGTCTTCATACTTATTTTTTTATTTGATGTTGCAAAATTAGAAAGAAGATATAAGCATAAAGCTCTATCCATATAACATCACTCACCTATACAACACTAAAAATCAACCATATAACATATTTTATCATAACATGAGCAATAAAATAAGATTCAGATATGAACTTCACATTATCAATAACCTTAGATTATCAACTAAAATATTATCATACAGCCTTAATTGGAATTACTTAAAAACTTAAATTTATCTGAGTCGAGTAAGCACTTCCTTTATCACACTTAGGAAGTACAGCTGTTTTTTCAAATGCGTTATTCATAACTACACCTTTTCATTACCATCCTTATCTAGCATAGTAATGTCAGCATCATCTAATGAAAATTGAAATGTGAGATACAAGCAGTCATTTATATCTTCGGTTTGTACTGAAAAAATAAAAGGAATTCTAGTAGCCACCTTTTCATAAACTTTGCAAACTGCATGAGGCTTCTTTTGGTGATGCTCCGAAGCAAAAACTCCCAAACTCAAGGAAACTAAAAATAACATCAATAATAACTTTGCTTTCATACTTCTTTTTGTTTAAAAATGATGCCGCAAAGTTAGAGGGAAAGGAAAGAACGTACAACTATTTACTGTGACATAATATTTCTATAAAACACTGATAAACAATATATTTCAGTTTATCACTCTGACATTTTCTTTTTTAGACGCGATTTACTTTGATTGAGGGCTACCGTATCCGTATGTCCGAAACATAAAGAAATGGCCAACGGAGAAATACCCGCTTCTTGCAGGCAAAGGACCAACAAGTCATCCTCCGTCAGTTGGGAGTATTGTGCTTGCAAAGGAGAAATATAATCAGCATAGATTTCAAAGGTCGTTTTCTTCAGTTTGTCCAATTCAGCAGCTGCCATCACCTTACGGATTTTCTTATTCACCTGCTGCTGGTCAGACAATGACATCACCTTTTTGTATATAGAAGTCTGCTGAAATAACCATGTACGAAGTGCCAACTTTTCTTTCTTCAATTGAGTTATCAATTGCTCTTTTTGGGCAATTTCATCAAGATTTTGGTTTTCCCTATCCTGTAACAGTGCAAGAGCGGATTCATTTTCTTCTATGCGCTGCTGCATCACATTCTGTTTCTCATCAGCATATTGTAATGCTTGCCGATAGAGTGCCTGCTGGTTATTTTTCTTATTTATCCAACGTTGGTAAATCAAAGCAACGACAAAGCAAATAATAACGGATACAAAGACAATCCATCTTATAATCCTTTTGGATTTTATCTGTTCATCCTTTACTCTTAATTCCGTCTGATGTTTATAGACTAAATGTTGCACTTCCGTCAATAGCTCACTGTTATCTAATGAGTCCTGAACCATAACAAACGTATCCAGATAGTGATAGGCAGACTTAAAATTTCCTAGTTCAGCCTCCATTACGGCAAGTGACCAGTAGGGTATAGAGCGGGATGGAGAAAGAAACAAACTCTTTTCTAAATAATGGCGTGCTGAATCATATTGTTCCAAATCAACATATAAATCCCCCATATTATAATAAGCATCTGCTTTTCCATTCCCATAAGATAAATGCTGTAAAACCTTATGCGCATAAACAACAGCCGAATCGACATTTTCAAAGTGTCTATAACAAATGCTCAAATTATGCCAAGAAGTAAGTATCATGCTTCTATCTTTAGAACGCATGGCATACTTCACTGCTTTGCGCTGATAGGTTATGGCAGAATCCTGCATATTTCTCATGCCATAAATATATCCTATATTAATATAAGCAATGGCAGTATCTTTAGCATCAAAAGAATAATGAAGAGATTGGTGCAACACCTCCAATGCCTTGTCATTCAATCCACAATTCCCATACCACAATCCCAGCGCACTATAAATTAATCTTCTATATTTTGTATCTACCGGATAATCCTGCAATATTTCCAATGCCTTCAAATTCATCTCTATCGCTGCCTTTTCATCATCCATCTCTGCCAGCAGCCTTCCCTTATACATCAATGCCACAGCCTTCTCCCTATCATCATCTCCATAATAATCCAAGGCGAAATTCAATAAGGAATCGCAAGGCAATAAGGGTAGTTTGTTCTTGTCCGTAGCCTCAGCCAGCAACAAAGCATAGTATGCCTTGTCTACTTCCGGCAAATCCTCTAAAACAGATATATTTTTTGGCATTAAGGAACAAATGGACACTTGATAAATAAGCTATAACAAAATGTTATAATTATATATTTTCTGCTTGTGTCAACTTAAATTTATAAAGTTATATAACATAATATTATAGTCTATCTTTTCTTTGTATTTATTTGCATATTTAACTTTTTATCGTTATATTGCAAAAGAATCAAAGAAAAGGAGGCTGTATGAAAAAGTCAATGAATTTTCTAGAGTTTATACAGATTGTAAAGGATGAAAATGCTTGTTATGATCTGTACGAACAATGGAAATGGGGTGACAAAGTTGTTTCTCCATTTGATCCCACCTCCAAGGTTTATAAGTGTAAGAACCATAAGTATAAATGCAAGAATACAAACAGGTATTTCACGGTAAAAACAGGAACGTGTTTTGCAAACAGTAAGATTCCTTTTACTAAATGGTTCTATGTTATGTGGTTATTTGCTCAAGGGAAAAGAGGCATATCTTCCTATCAGGTATCTAGAGATATTGATGTTTCTCAAAAGACCGCATGGCGTATGTTACATAAGATACGTAAGGCTATGACAGGAGAAAACGACTACTATCTTGAAGGAGAAGTTGAGATTGATGAATCATTTGCAGGTGGAAAAAATGCAAACCGACATAAGGATAAAAAAGTGGAGAGATGCCAGGGGAGAAGTTTTAAAGACAAAGTTCCTGTTTTTGGACTAATAGGCAGAAATGGGGATTTGGTTGCCAAAGTAGTAAGCGGAACAGGTTCATCCAAGCTGCTTCCAATTATAAGAAAGTATGTTGAAGAAGGAAGTACAATATATACTGATGGATGGGATTATGGCGAAGTATCCGAAATGTACAACCAAATATCTGTAGATCACGGGCGTAAATATTATGGTATTACTTATTACAATGATAATAAAGAAACGGTGATGATTACTACCAATACGATAGAAAACGCTTGGTCTGTTTTCAAGAGGATATACGCCACATATTATCATATAAGCAAGAAATATATGCAACGCTATGTAGATGAATTTGTCTTTAGATTTAATACCAGAAAACTTAGCGATTCTGACAGATTTAGATTACTTTTGCAATACTTAGATATAGGAGATTACAGATATGCAGGATGATAAGAAAGAAAAGCCAAAGGACGAAAAGAAAAAGAAGAATAAATACATCGTAAAAGATGGAGATGGGAACATCATGGATGTGGAAGTTCCTGAATCATGGATAAAGATTCTGGAAGCAATGAATAAGGGGGAAAAGAAAAAATGAATACCTTTTCTGAAAAATTATCTATTTTTATTTAGTTAAACAAATATGATTTATTGCGTAAAACAGTTGGATATATTAAATATTATATCTAGTACGCTGGTATAATAAAGTAGAAGAAGCAGGGGTGCATTTCCAGCTGGGACAAAGCGTTGGCAGCAATGAAGTTCTGATTAATCGGGGTGAAACAATTTAAGCACTTCATACTTTTAATTGGAAAAATATTGTTAATGAAGCCAAATCGTTTAGAAAGGTTTAGAAAATCATGCTTGAAAATTTGTGTGTATGATTACAATTGACTAATTTCGCAACCTAAAATTATGGTTATACAAAATCCATATTCGGAGATTCCTCACAAGGTCTTTAATCGGACTTTTCTACAGGAAGTTTCGGCAAGTATAAAATTTGTCGAAACACCTTTGTTGAATAATAAAGAAGCAATAACTCATTTCTTGAAATCAAATTTTGGAATAATTGAATACTTTCCGGGAACCCTGACAGTTGGAGGAATAACCTTATCAGCCGAAACGGCAGTTGAAAGATATAATTTCTCAACTACTTCTGCATCGTTAACACTCGATGCCAGCATCTATCGGTGCTATAAAGTTACTTTGGCTCCTAAAATGAAACGCCTTGTTGAATTTTTAAAGGCTTTAGGAATTGAAAAAATAGAGGCTTTGACAATCTCTAAGAAAAATTTGTTTAAAGCGACTTCTCCCAATGCTTATTCTTCATGGAGATTTGCGTTACATGAATCTTTTAAAGATGAAAGTCTCAGAGAGCTTGCTGCTAACTCATCTGTTAGTGACAAACCGTTTAAAATAACAATTGAGGGGGCTGGAAAATTTGATGGGGGCGAAGTTCGTGTACCTTTTTTGGTTGAAGTTGTTGATAAAGATAATTTCTATTTTCAAATGGATTTAATAGGAACTGTTTATGATATTGACACTAAAGATATAATTGCGAACGCAGATGTATTGAATCATATTATATTCAGTGCATTTTGTAATATGGTTTCAGATAAAACGATTAATTTATTGCAGCAATAATATTATGGAAACAACTGATTACACTTTTTTATCTCCAGCATCTTTGCCTAAGGCTAAAAAGAGAAAGGTTGTAACACGATTTGTCCTTGCTACTATAGTTGCAGTTGCTTGTACGTCTGATAATGTTGAGACAAGTGATGTTTCCAATAGTGATTTAGTTAGTGTTAATGATATTGTATGTCCTGCAAAGATTGAACGTATAGAAAAGGAAATCTTGACTTTTACAGGTTCTTATTCTGAAAAAGAAAAGATGCTAGGGAAACTTTCTAATTTCTTCTGTAAATTGAACAAAGAGGGTTGGGATGGTTACAATGCCTTTCCCATAGAACGAGATTCATACTTAAATGCCCGTAAAATAGTAATGGATACCCCTGATTCGATTCTTCGGTTGTGGAATGTCTTTCCGTCACCTAACGGCACTATTTCCTTTGAGTTCAAAGAACGAGAGATTGCGGCAATGAGTGTCGGAAACAAAGACTTCTCGTATGTTGCCATGAAAGAATCAGGAGATTCTATAATGGAACAGAGGGAATTTAATATAGATAAAGCGGTTGAGGCTCTCATTGCTATGAGCAACCTATTTGGCTATTTTACTTAATATGGCTCAAACATTATACGATGTTGATGAATCAGAAGAAGTTGCCCGTATCCTTTTTTCTCCAACAATGGTTCAAGAAGGGAGGATAAGCCGTAATGCGTTTTTCTTAGAACAATTACGCAGTGGTAAATGGGAGAAATATCTATCCGTATGGCGCACTTTACACAAGACTCCCACACGAGAAAATGTGACTTTTCCTCCGCGCACTCCTGGCGATGAAGTGTTTGGATATGCAACATTAAATGTTGGTATTATTCATACTCAGGATATAATGGATTGTACGGCAAGGGTTAAAAGGAACGTGGAGGATGAAAATCATTATCACGTAGGTATTTTCTATGAGTTAGCTCAACAGCCGATTGTAGGAAAATGTGATGCAGTGTCATTTATGGCTCTCACAATGGCATTAGCAAACAAGGCTACCCTTATTCCTTTTCCCAAATAGAAAATAGTGTTTTGGAAGTTGCTAAATAGAGATAAGGGTGCACAAGGACTATTTATTTAAATGACTTATCGCCTTTTCCCATTCTTTATATACTCCATTCATTGTTATTTTGTTAAGATAAATATATGTATCCTTTAGTAACTTTCAATGCCTCTTCTTCTGTATCAAACATTAATGTTGATTCATGCTCATGGCCATAGCAGATAGATTTAACACTTATCTACCATTTATAATTGCCACTTCCATAATCATCGTAATTTCATTGTATAAAATGGCTCTCTAATATCTTTGCACCTGTTTAATTTTGCAATTTTATTTTACTAAAAGCATATTCTTCAAATAGTTAACATTACATAAAAATAACTTAGATTTAATGCGATAAAAATATAAGTTTATATTTTTGTGCAAAAATTAATATTATTAGATTATGCACAGCCGAATTTGTTTATTATGCGCCTCTTTACTTATAGGTGTTTCTGTCTATGGACAAAGTTTGAAAATAAACGAAGTAGACAAATTTTCCAAAGAGAAAAAAGTATATACTTCTTTTGAAAAAATATCTTCTGAATCTGTAATGATGGTATCTCCTATTGGGAAAAACATTTGGTTACGTTTTGCACATGATCATGGATTGGATTTTGCCCAGTTAAGATGGTGCAGTAAAGAAGTCTTATCCGTTGATTCTGATGCTGATATTGTATTTCTTGACAAAGATGGAAATACTTACAATTTTAAAAACAAAGATTATACTTTATCTACACCTGGAGGTGGGGCTGTCGTTGCTTTTGGAATGAATCTGCTTGGAGTTGAATTAACTTTGATTGGAAACTGTTCGGTTTTCAAAGATAAAACAATGACTGCTATTAGGATTTATACCAATGATGGATATTACGATTTTGATATAAAAGAAAAGAACGCAAAGAAACTAATTAAGACATATTCACTATTTGAAAAAGCATTGAAAAAATGAAGATTGTAAAATTTGGAACAGCAGCATTAATAGCCTTTGTTGGATGTGTTTTAAAAGTTTGTATGTTAATTATCGGACTGTTTAATTTTAGTATAGTAACTCCAACAATAAATACTATAGCAGATATTATTTCTTATTCTCTCATTGGATATTTCTTCATTATATTATATCTAAAAATAGGATGGAAGATAAATTGGGATCAAACAAAAAAGGGAGCATAACCACACTCCCTTTTTTGTTATCTTAGCAACTTGAAATATGGAACAAGTATAACCATTTGTTATAACTATTTGTAATGGTGTCAATTTGTTCCTTAATACCTATTTTTTAAAATAGTCAATGCACTGTCCGGCTTCATTTCCAACAATGAATCTACTTGCTGTAACATCGGATTGGAAGAATGGTGGTTACAGGCAAACAAACAGACAGCCAGCAAACTGACGAAATTTAAATATATAATAAATGAACGCATAGTAATTTTGTCTTTTAGCTTTCTATGCACAAAGATAGCAAAATGCCTTTATAACCTGATATACAAACATCTATTAAAAAAACATTATGTAAATTCTGTAACACACAGTTATTCCATCTTACTTTTCATACGATATTTGCGTTGCGCTACAATCTGTGCATCATTATTACCAAAGCATAAAGCGATGGCAAAAGGAGATAAATCCGCCAATTGCAGACATAGCAAAAGGACATCATCTTCGTTCAACTTGGGATACCGGGTATGCAGTTGCTCTATGTAATCAGCATAAATCTGTCCTATAATCACTCTGAGTTGGCGTTGCTCAGCATTGGTGAGCACTGCAATACGCTCTTTGTGATGCTTTTGCTGGTTGGCCAGTTTGTCTATTTTCGTATAGAGGGCACTTTGCCGGAACAACCAGTTGCGCAATTTCTCCTTCTCCATCTTCATGGCCTCTATAGCCCGTTCCTTCTCTTCTATTTCCTCGACACGGCTTTCTTGTTTCTGTTTCAATTCGGCTATCACCTCTTCATGTTGAGCAATATTCTGCTGCATATCCATCAGGTTCTGTTTCAGCTTCTGCAACAGATATTTATAATTGGATTGCTGTATCTTCTTGTTCTTCAGTATCTGTTGATAAATAATCACAATGACCAGCAGCAACACCACAGCTATCATCGCAATGGTGTATATCCTCCGTTTAGCCTTGAACTGTTCTTTCCTTACTTGCGCGTCGGCATTCCAACGATAGGTCTTCTTCTCCAGTTCCGTAGCCACATTGGTGGAATAGATAGAATCTTCCAACTGGGTGCTGATTTCCAGATATTCCAAAGCTTTCTCCACATTTCCCTGCTGCTTGGCTATGGCATACAAGTCAAAGAAAGAGAGATACCGGATATGAATATCGACAGCTTCCTTGCTTCGGTTCAAATAATAAAGAGCCGAATCAAGCTGCCCGTTATTATAATAAAATTCCCCTAGATTCCAAAGACACTGCAAGCTGTCTTCTCTAAGACGACAGGCATCGTATGCCCTTTTCAGACAAATAATAGCTATACTGTTCCGTCCTGTACGTCCGCATAAATCCCCTATATTTCCATAAAGAGAATGCAAAAGGAAACTATCAGTAGAAAGAGAAAGCTGCAAAGCGCGTTGCTGACAGATAAAAGCGGAGTCTATATTTCCATACCCGATGTAAGCTACCCCCAGGTTGCTGAGTGAACTGATGAAATGACGGTTATGCCGTGCCAGCGAATCATTATAACAAGCCTTGACATACATATCTTTGGCCTGTGCGTACAAGTTCTGTTTGCCATACAGCCCACCCAACATATTATATACAAACCCTTTCCAATAGAATTCGCATGGATAGGCGGAAAGAATTTCAAGCGCCATACGGTAACTTTTCAGGGCATCGGCATAGTTTTCCATTTCCTGTTGCACTTTACCCTTATACAGAAGAGCTATGGCATGTTCTTTGGCTTCTTCATGATATACATGGAGAGCAAAATTCAATAATGAGTCACAAGGAAGCAGTGAATAACCATTTTTATCCGCAGCCTCAGCCAGCAGCAAAGCGTAACCGGCCTTGTCTTCCGGGCTCATACCGGTTAGGGAAGAGATGGATTTCAATAATAAAAACGCACTGTCGGCATGTTCTTCCATCAAGTATCCGGCTTGCCGCAAAGCAGGATGTTCCGTGCGCTGCAAAGTACAGGAAAGACCAAGCCAAGATAGAAGGCAAACAATACCCAACTGTTTTATATAAACATACATGCAACTCTATTTTTATTCTCCGGTAACAAAGATACAGAAAACTCAGAACTTATATCCTACACCGGCCGATAAACTGACACTCCGCCCGAAAGGTCTCTTACGAAGAGAACACTTACCATCGATAGTGTAAATGAAATGCTCGGATTCCAATGAAACCCCGGCCCTTCCGCCGTAAGTAAAATGATCTGGAAAATCCTGATGCCACCAGCCCAAACTAGAATGCATTCCGTTGCCATAGGCGTAATCAATGGATTTATCCCTGCCAAACATAGCATAGGACAGATACGGTCCCGCATTGATGCGCAAATTCCATTTGTTATTCAAAGCAACATTATAAGAAGCAAGGATAGGAAGCTCCAAATTGAATTTACTAAAAAAAGAATCGGTACCAAGTCTTGTCTTGGATCTGAATTCTTCATAAGTAAATAATAATTGTGGTTGTACATACCATGAGTTTTTAACATGAACGTCATACATTCCTCCGGCATAACCGCCCAGGCTGAAGCGTGCATCCCTGGACAGAGATTTAGAAAAAAGTCCGCCTCCTACAATACCCCAGCTATTCTGTGCGGAAGCGGGAAGAATAAAGCAGGCTAAAAGCATGCAAAGTAGAATTTGTTTTATTTTCATCGGGTTTGTTGCTTAAGTTTAATAATGCAAAGTAAGGTATAAAGCCCTTTTCATGAAAATAAAACAGATAACATTTACCGCATATAAAACTTTGATAATAAACAATATAACACTATTAAAGATAACATTCGGAGAAATTTCACTCCTATTGGGCATAGGGACAGGTCTAAAACCTGCCCCTACACAGCAAGAGAAAGAAATATCTTTTATTGCGTGCAATTTATATTCCGCAACTTCCCTCTGAACCCATTCTGCACATCCCCAATCTGCCGCATGGGAAACACCAAAGTTTCCTGCATATACATCTTGTCCTTGCGTTTATGAGTATAGTTGTAAAACTGCTTGACACGTCCTTCCAAACGTTCCGCTTTCTCACCGTTTATGTAAAGAGTAGTACCTTTGTGGTCTCCCTCTATGCGTACCTTCGTCCATGCTCCGGCAGGCAGTGTGGCAGCGTGGAATACAAACGTATAGCCGTCACGGCTGAAAGCCAATTTTCCCTTATTTTCCCAATTGGCATATACGGTGGAATGAGGACCTTTAAACAAAATACCGTTGATATTTTGGTCTTTGTCCGGATTTATTTCAAATTCTACCACGTATGGATAGCCTACCTCCGGCAACATAGTGGCAATGCTGTCCGTACCGTTCAAAGACAGTTCTTCATTCTGCCCCGGAAGGACTACCTCACCCTGCACACGCCCCAGCAGGTTGACACCGGGAGCTTCAGGCATCTGTTTGCACAATTCCTCAAATTCCTCGTAAGAAACCATTTCATTCTTCCCTCTCCACATCTTCTCGGCCAGTACCTGAGCGGCCGGGAATGTACGGAAATGCACATCCTGTTGTGACACACCGTTACCACAATGGTCATTCCATACGGCAAACATACCTCCCAACAGTCCCGGAGTTCCTTCAGGCAACTCTTCCTTAGGATTCACTTTACCCACACGCCATTGCTCATACAGCCATTTCGTGTCCAGGAAATCACGATAATATCCGGCAGCCGGAACAATATAAAGATAAGCATCACACGTATTGATAATCTTATATCCGTCTTTCAAAGAAGCATTAGGATCAATCCAATCGTATGACCAGGCATTAATAGTTACATTATCCGCTTTCACCGGAGTGTTTCCTTTCAACCAGCGCAGTGCTCCCCACATACGGACATTCTTCCCGTATTTCTCTACATACTTCAGATACCGATCTGTAAAATAGCGGAATTTCTCAGCTTCCTTGGCATTGTACTCGTCTGTACCGATATGTACGTCGGGACCTATGAAAACCGGTTTCTCACCAGAAAGATACTCATCCAGCAAAGAATCTACAAAACGATAGGTTTCCTCCTTGTACAAATCCAAATGATCCATTCCATATTTATCACTGCCTATCTCGGGTTTATAATGTGTAAAGGCCAATGAATGAGCCGGAATATCAATCTCCGGAATCACATTCACACCATATTCCATGCCCAGACGTTGCAGATCGGTGAATTCTTTCTTGGTATAAGAACCATCCTTGGCGGTCAGCCCCGGAAAACGCTCACTCTCCAGGCGGAAAGCAGCATAGGTCTTGTTCCAGTCGTTATCAAAGAACTGTACAAAACCATTGTCATTGAGATGAATCTGGAATTCATTCAGTTTATAGAACGATAGTATTTTGACATATTGCCGCAGGAAATCCATTGTGAAGAACTTACGGCCCACATCCAGCATGAAGCCACGACTGGGATATTGCGGCCAGTCACGGGCAACTCCTTTGGGCAACTGTCCTTTTTCATTATAAAGAATCTGCAACAAACTCCGGGTTCCCCAAAAGACTCCCTGACGAGCCGGTGCTTCAATACCGGCATAGCGTCCGGCAGTCAGCACATACCCTTCCTTTCCCAATTGTTTGTCGGGTTTCATCAATGAAAGATAAATATCATTCTTTCCCGGTTTCCCGGTCCTAATGGTGTAGTTCCAATCCAACAGATCTTTCAAGTCCTGTGCCAGCACAGTCGCCACACTTTTCAGTGCCGCCTCATCGGCAGGAGCTACAACAATACTGCCTTCAGCAAGCAATACGAGTTTTCCACTTCCCCCCTTCCACTCTTGCAGGGCGGGAATTACTTTCGGACATGTTTCCTTGGCCGAAACACACAGACACAAGGCCAACATCCATAAGGTTAGTAAGTGTTTCATGATAATGATTAATGGTTAGTAATTAACGGTTAATGAAAAATGAAGGCATTTATTTGCCTTTTACTATCTTCTTGATATCATTCAGTTTATTCAATGCTTCAAGAGGGGTCAGATTATTGACATCCAAATTCAGAATCTCATCCCGTATCTGACTCAATACCGGATCATCCAACTGGAAGAAGCTGAGCTGCATTCCGCTCCGGCCGGACGCTATCTCAGCCGTAGGCTTGGCAATGCCCTGCTGGCGGTTGTCCGTTTCCAGTTGATGCAGAATATCATTGGCACGCTTCACGATGCTTTTCGGCATACCTGCCATCTTTGCCACATGAATACCGAAAGAATGTTCGCTGCCGCCACGTTCCAGTTTGCGCAGAAAAATCACTTTATTATCTATCTCCTTCACAGATACATTGTAATTCTTGATACGCTTGAAAGATTTCTCCATCTCGTTCAACTCATGATAATGAGTGGCAAACAACGTACGTGCCTTGGCTTTAGGATGCTCGTGAATATGCTCCACAATAGCCCAAGCAATGGAAATACCATCATAAGTGGAAGTTCCCCGTCCCAACTCATCAAACAGCACCAAACTGCGGCTAGAGAGGTTGTTCAAAATATTTGCCGCCTCATTCATTTCAACCATAAAGGTAGATTCGCCCACAGAAATGTTATCGCTGGCTCCCACACGGGTGAATATTTTATCCACCATACCGATCCGCGCACTTTCGGCAGGAACAAAACTACCCATCTGCGCCAACAAGGTAATCAGCGCAGTCTGGCGTAGCAAAGCCGACTTACCCGCCATATTGGGACCGGTAATGATAATGATTTGCTGGGTTTCCGAGTCCAGAAAGACATCATTGGCAATATACTTCTCCCCTACCGGAAGCTGCTTCTCGATGACAGGATGACGGCCTTGCCTGATGTCAATCACCTCACTGTCCTCCACAACAGGACGGATATAATTGTTCTCTTTCGCCACATTGGCAAAAGCCAGCAGACAATCCAATCGGGCAATCTGACTGGCATTAATCTGAATGGCTGGAATAAACTCTGCCAAAGCGACCACCAATTCGTTATAGAGCTTTGTTTCAAGCACTAAAATCTTATCTTCGGCCCCCAAGATCTTTTCTTCGTATTCTTTCAGTTCCTGAGTAATATAGCGTTCCGCATTCACCAGCGTCTGTTTACGGATCCAGTCGGCAGGTACCTTGTCCTTATGCGTGTTACGCACCTCAATATAGTAACCGAACACATTGTTATAAGCAATTTTCAAGCTGGGAATGCCGGTCAGCTCACTTTCACGTTGCTGTACTTTGAGCAGATAATCCTTGCCGGAAAAAGCTATCTGCCGCAGTTCGTCCAGTTCCGCGTTCACCCCGTCTGCTATCACACCGCCTTTATTCACCAGCAAAGGAGGATCATTCTTAACCTCTTTCGCTATTTTTTCACGGATAGACAGACATAAATTCAGTTGCTCCCCAATACGGCGGAGACTCCCGTTATCCGCATTCAAACAGGCATTCTTAATCGGCTCGATGGCTTGCAAAGCTACTTTAAGTTGCACCACCTCGCGTGGAGAGATTCGTCCTACGGCAGCTTTCGAAACAATACGTTCCAAATCTCCTATCAGATGTAGTTTCTCTTCTATGAACTCTTTGAAATCCGGCTCGCGGAAGAAGTATTCCACTACATCCAGACGCTCATTGACAGGCTTCTCATCTTTCAACGGAAAGACTACCCAGCGTTTTAGCAGACGGGCTCCCATAGGGCTGATAGTGCGGTCGATCACATCCAGCAGACTGGTTCCGCCCTCATTCATGCTACCTATGAGTTCCAAGCTCCGTACCGTGAATTTATCCAGCCGCACATAACGGTCTTCCTCTATACGGGAAAGAGAAGTTATATGGCCGATCTGATAATGCTGCGTCATATTGAGGTATTGCAAAATAGCTCCCGAAGCTACAATACCATTCTTAAGGTGCTCCACCCCGAAACCTTTTAAGTTCTTGGTCTCAAAGTGCTTTAACAGCTTCTCGCGTGAGGAACTTTCATTAAACACCCAGTCATCCAACTCAAAAGTAAAGAACTTGCTTCCGAAATTTCCTTCAAACATTCCCCGTTTACCACGTTCGAAAAGCACCTCTTTGGGGGCGAAATTATTTAACAACTTGTCTATATAGTCAAAAGGCCCCTCTGCGGTAAGGAACTCACCGGTAGAGATATCAAGGAAGGCCACACCACAACTGGCTTTCCCAAAATGAACGGCAGCCAGAAAATTATTTTCTTTGTAAGAAAGAACATTGTCATTGATGGCTACACCCGGAGTCACCAATTCGGTGATACCGCGCTTTACCAGTTTCTTGGTCATCTTGGGATCTTCCAATTGGTCACAAATGGCCACCCGCTTGCCGGCACGTACCAGCTTGGGCAAATACGTGTCCAATGCATGGAAAGGAAAGCCGGCCATTTCTACGCTCTTTGCCTGTCCATTGGCCCGCTTGGTCAGCGTAATACCCAAAATCTCTGAGGCAACAATAGCGTCTTCTGAATAAGTTTCATAAAAATCCCCGCACCTGAATAGCATAATCGCATCGGGATGCTTTGCCTTCAACTCAAAAAACTGCTTCATCATCGGGGTTAAAACTACATCATTTGCCACTGTATCGTCCTTTCTTTTTTTAATTAATATTTCTCGCAAAGATAATAATTAGCAAATTTAATCTGAAACAGTAAAAGAAAAAAATTATATCTTTGTACTAGCTAAAAATACGGAAACAATGAAAGAAATAAAAGTAAACGAACTGACTGACAATCTGTTTGAGACAATCAGCAAGGAATGGATGTTGGTAACCGCCGGTACCAAAGACAAATTCAACACCATGACGGCAAACTGGGGAGGTGCAGGATTTCTATGGAACCGTCCGGTAGCCTTTATCTTTATCCGCCCCGAACGTTATACATTCGACTTTATAGAGCAGAATGACTATCTCACTCTCTCTTTTCTAGGTGAAGAGCATAAAGAAATACATAAGATATGCGGTTCCAAATCGGGACGTGACATGGATAAAGTAAAAGCGACAGGACTATCGCCCTTGTTCACCGAGAACGGAAGCATCACTTTTGAGCAGGCGCGGTTGACTTTTGAATGCAAGAAACTGTATGCCGATCTGATCAAGCCCGGAAACTTTATCGACAAGAGCATTACGGACCGATGGTATGGGGAATCACACGGTGGTTTTCACAAGATGTATGTGGTGGAAATTGTAAATGTGCTAAGCCGCTAATTAACGGCATCGATTGTTTTTTTACTGCTGCTCCTTGTATTGACTATATTAAAGGATATGATCCGATACGAAAAAGCCCGTCAAACTGTATGTTTAACGGGCTTTTGTTTCATTTCGGATTGAAAACTGTTGGACTACCAAGAAACAAACTTGCTTCTTATTTTATCCTTATTTTCAATATATTACGTAACCAAGAATAAAAGAGGTTTCCCGAATTAATCCCCGATTACATTAAAATCCCGTCTAAGAATGCTTCTCAACATTTCTACATTGTTTCGACAAAGGTAGGTTTTATTTTGGAAAAACAAGATGAATTGGGATAAAATATGCAGCAATGTTAGTATATTTGTTGAAAATAATTCGATAGTATGATGACGCAAAGAAAAAAGACTGGTTGGGATTATGTTTCACAACATATAAGGATACTGGCTAAAGATGTGTGGAGGTTATTTTTCCCTATATACTGATACCGGATAGATGCCCTAGATTGGACAGGGAACGGTGAAAGTTTCGATGCGGTGAAATCGAAAAATGATATGGAAAGAAAAGAAGAAAGGGAAGGCTCATGCCTTCCCTTTCTTCTTGCCAAGACTGCAAAGCGGTGTGGATGGGTTACGGTTTGACATCTGCGATTCTTGCATCTGAGATGCTTTTGTTTTCCTCTTCGGGAATGTATTTCTCAGCTGCGGCGGATTTTATGGCTTTCTTCAGTTCTTTTGCAGGACTAAAGATTACGTTGACTCCTGCAATGGCTGATTGGGCGTTAAACTTGGAGGGGTCTTTTAGGTATTCGGCAACAGTGGGGCAGCTTCCCCCGTGGTTTCGGATGGTAAGACGGAAAGTGCCTAAGCGGTCAATCACTACGATCTTTCCAGCTTTCAAACCTGCTATGATTTGTTTCATGATGCCATCGACTACGATAAGGCAGTCTTCTTCGTTTGGGGTGCAGTCTTCGCTGATGGCCGTGGCTATGGTGGAGATGGTGTCTTGTGATACGCTCTTAGCACGGGCATACCATTTTTTTTCGGCGTCTATATCTCTAGGATTTGCCATCTGTACGGCGGTGTATTTTACTGACATTGAATTAGTGTTTAAGGGTTAATATTATGCTTTTATTGTTTTTTGACCTACACGGTTGTAGGTTACTGCAGAACGGCTTTCGGCAATTTTTCCTTTGGGCTGGAAGTTGATGTATTTGTCAGTGATGTTAGCGGCGGTCACCGTTTTTTCCGTTTCGGACCCTTGGGATTTTATGCCGACACGGAAAAATCCGAGGTCTTCGAGATAGACAGAATTACCGTTCGCAAGGGATTTGGCTATGCCGTTCGCGAATGCGAGGGCTACGCCTTTGACATCGCCACGGGTGGCGGTACTGTTGCGCTCGATATTGGCGCAGATCATTTCCATGGTGAGGTGTCCGGAACTGACAACAGAGGCGTACACTTTACTTGCTGCTTCCCTGTCTGATGGGTTTTGGCGTGCTGATAATTTGTAATTCAACATTATGTTTTGTTTTTGATGGTTGGGGTAAATGGTTCGTGTAACGGTTACGGGGCAAAGGTAGCGTAACGGCACAACGCCAAAGGCGGTGTGTGTGGTTTCATGCGTTTTTGTACGGATAGAAACGGAAAAAGGACACCGGGGCACGGAGTGCCGGGGTGTCCTTTCGGCTGGTGGGCGCCTGTGGGCGCAGAGCGCATGGGTGGTGCGCCATGATCTGACAAATCAGAGGGTGATTTCTTGTTTTTTTACTTCCACGTGTCGCGGAGGTCTTTTACAAGGTCGGTCCAGTTTTTGTCGGTGACAAAAAACGCTGCCAGCTTGGCGGCGGATTTCATGATGCGCCATGCTGTCTTAATTGTTGCTTTCATTATTGTGTTTTTTGGTTCGGGGGTAAAGGTAGTGTAACTGCACAACACCGGGGGCGGTGTGTGGGTTTGGATGTGGTTAGGGGCTTTTTCGTGTGGTTGCGGAAATGTGCTCACCTTATTGCTGAGGTTAGCAGAATGGTGATGAGGTAATGTCAGAGATTAGAATATTCGGGGATGGCATTGAAACAGGGGCATTGCTTGATGTACTCGCAGGGTTCGATTGTGCCGTTGTGGTTGAGATCGGGTGAGAGATCGCGGTGTCCGAGGATCAAGGCGGAGGGGTAAACGGTGTGGATGGCCGTAAGCAGAGCGCGGAGCGCGGAGCGTTGTTCGTGGGTGCGGGTGTCGGCCGGGATTCCTTGTGCGTTTAGGCCGCCTTCGTAGGCTATTCCGATGCTGTTGGCGTTGTGACCGTAGGCGTGGGCTCCTATTTGGTTGAGCGGACGCATGGGGTGGATTGTGCCGTTATGTGTTATGTAAAAATGATAGCCGCAGCAGGAGAAACCGCGTGAGCGGTGTAGCTTGTCGAGTGCTTCGGGAGTGAGGGTTGAGGTGCAACGTGAGGCGGTGCAGTGTATGATTATAAGGGTGATGGGGCGAAGTACCGGAGGTACGGCGTAGCCGGGCATTAGGGGGCCGAGCGTTGTTTGTATGGTGGGGTGTTGCATGGTTTGGGCGGTTTTAGAAGGGTGATCCGAATGTTTCGGTTATGAGTTGGACTTGGATGGGTTTAAGGATGCGGTTGGTGAGATGGTAGTTTGTTTTGTACATGCTCAGCAGCAGGTCGGGGTCGTCCTTAATCCATGCCTTGAGGCGGATGCTGGCGCTGGCCGGGGCGATATTAGGGAAATAGGCAATAGCGATTTCTTGGAAACCGTAGGCGCGGTTTTCAGGTGCAGCGCTGACGGGAGTTTGGGGGTGGTTCATTATGATTTGTTTTGGTTATGTGTAACAAAGATAATGCTTTTTTTACAGGTGTATACTTTATGGTCTGACAGGTGTATGGTTATGTATAGTTAGACTAACGGTAGTCCTTTGATGGGGGCGAAGCTGCCGGAGGCAGCGTAGCAATCGGACGGGCAAAGCCCGGTGGAGGAACGGAGTGACGTGGGAAAACGTTATGCTCGGGTGGCTGCCGGATGGAGCGTTCCGCATGGGGTAATTAAAGATAACCGGGTTTCGAGGGGATAGGTCCGGATGGGGAAACGTGCCGAATGGTTAAGCGCGAGGACGCCGTGCCGATGCAAGAGCGTGTGGCGGGGGGCGGTTAGGGGGGGTAATGGGGCCACACCCCCCGCCCCCCGGCACGCTGCTGCAATGAGAGGGAGGGCGCGGCTATACCTATGATGGCCCCGACAATCATAGCCGCGCCCGGAAGTGAGCGAGAATCACGGCTTTATGTAGCATAGATGCAAGGGTCTGCCTTTTAAAAAATCCCGCACGACGAAGGAGCTCAGGAGATTTTTTAAAAGGATGCCCATTCCAAATGGGGTTTGGGGCTTGCCCCATTCAAACAAGGTGGGCACCCTTGCAGCTATGCTGCATAAAAAAGCCGTGAGGCGAAGACGAACACCGCTTCACCTCTTCGGGGGCGTTTTTTGTGGAGAGAAACGGAGCAAAAAACGTCTGGGGGTGTCCCCCTAGGAAAATTTAGAATACCGCCCGAATGGAGCGTGCCGCATGGGGTAATGTTTGGTAGCGTCCGGATGATGGAAGGGTTGCGATGCAGTAGAATGGTGGAGGTATGGTGCGATAGTTGCCGGAACTTGCAAAATGCATGGTAGATAAGCAGCCAAAACCTTAACCCCGGGAGCAAACTTGCGGAGGGGGGCAGGACTGAGCGTAGAATGGTGGAGGAATACCAGCTATAACGGCACAATACAGGCGCGGACGGTAGACTGTGGATTCCGGATGGGTTCGGGGCTGTGCCTGTAAGGCGCTGCACCGATGCTGTCCCATTGGCGTTGTAGGTCCGGATGGCGGATGGGTTCGGTAGCGGCTTCATGGGTGGGGGAAACATTAGGATAGGAAATGGATTCATGAAGCGGCTGCCGCCGGGGTATGTGCTGGGGGGAAGGGATTTCTATCGCGTGCTTGGTGGGTTCCGGCATTCATGGGATTGCATACAACAAGAAATGATAGTAAAATAGAGTGGCCGGTTTGAAAGTTCTTTTTAATTTGCCATCATTTATCTTGTTTTGTGCTGATTAATCTGTACCTTTGCCTCCATACCGTGCGAAAGTGCGGTATACCTGTGTTCAGAATCTCCCATCGCCAAGCGAGGCGATTCATGGGGGATTTTTTATTTTCTCGAAATCCGGTGTCAGTTTGATTGTCCGGATTTCGATGCCGTAGCCGCCTTCCATGTTGATGATTTGGTCTAAATAGAAGTCTTTGAGTATCATAGCCACGCTGTGATACTTGGTTTCACGGAGCAGGAGGCTTTCGCCTCTGCCCATGTGAGCCCATATTTGATAAAACGTGCTCATTGTTCCTGGAACAATTGATCGTTGGCGGCATGAGCCAAGAGGCGATTGTCGATGCGGGTTAGCTGGGAACTATTGACTAAGGCAATGGTATCAATAACGACAGACTGAACGGCGATAAGTCTGCCAAAGATGTCACCTCCGCCGTATTGCCGTAAAAAGCGGGTAACTGCTTCAGCCGGATAGTCGGTACTGTTTTTCGCCCAATTGGCGATCTGTAAGGCGAGAGTACGCTTTTCGTTCCAATAGATTTCGTACTGCTTTTCATTTTCGTGGTTCTTCTGATTCATGATGTTTTGTTTTTTAATGGTTCGTACTATGGTAGAGGCGATTGTGACCAGTGCGCAGCCCCCCCAATTTTTTTTCTTTTTTCCTATGCTCTTTTCATCGATTCGGCTTGTGATGTGCAAGGAATTTCGGGGAAATACTCTTTTTTTCGGTATTCCCGAAAAAAAGGAAGATTTCCCCGAAATAGCGTAGCGATCCTTGCTCATCACAAGACGGAGTGATATTTTCGCATCGGAAAGAAGAGAAAAAATTGGCTGACGACTAATGTCTTTTCGATGATTATTCCGTTCCTGCCATTTGCCCTTCACTCGATAAGTTGAAGGGCTTTGAGGCGTTCGTAGGCTTCGAAGTAGTTATTTAGGGCTTGATGGGCTTCGGCAAGTTTACGAGCCTCGGCGGTGTGTAGCTTGATGGCTTCGTGGTATTGTTCTAGCATACGCTCATGATTGGATATGAGGTACTTAATGAGGTCACTTCCGGTGGTGCGGCCTGTGAGTTGCTTGAGGTGCTCGAGTTGTGCGGTTTCTTCGGAAGTAAGGCGGAGAGTGAGGGTGCTTCCTTTCTGTTTAGCTGGGATAGTCATGGGCGGCCTCCTTCCTGTATGGGGTGTGCTGCGCATTCGGCATTGAGGGCACTGGCGATGCGGAGTGCTTCTGTGTAGCTGCTGCAGGTGAGTTTGATTTGTTCGATGTAGACACCTCTGACCTTTTCGGGGTATGCTACGGCCCACTTGGTGTCTTTGCGGCGTGGGTAAAAAAAGATGGTTTTGTTCATAATTTATCTGTTTTGAATTATTGTTTAAATTCCGGTAAAACACCGAGATATAAGTACCGATTATCAACGGTTCTGTGTGCTGTAATGTAGAATAATACATCGCCTTCATTTTTAATGGCGTCGCATCCTTGTATAAAGTCTCTTGAGTAATATGCAGGAGGTATGATTTCCCCTATATAGTTATATAACCTTTCGTCAATATAATCACCTGGCGATAAAAAGTCATCCAAGTCTTTATCCTGTTTTACCCATTGTTTAAAAGTCTTTTTCATTTCTATATCGTTTTGAATGGGTTATACTGCTTTTTGGTCTGTTCCGGCGGGTTGCCTCAACTGCTTGAGGCGGCTGATGATAAATAGTCCGGGCATAGTGATGCGTCCGCGGCTGCGGCGGATATCATCGAATAGTGTCCAAACGGGGTGGCCGATTTCGCCATAACGGCACAATCGGCATATATCTCGCATTTGGTGTGGGGGGATGTTGAGCTGGCCAAGTTGTTGCAAGAGTCCGGTTTCGTTCCTTTTGGGGGCTTTTTCGTCCTCGTTTTCGGGCTTCGGGGATTGGGATGCGGCTAGTTGCCCCCTTTGGAGAGAGGAAAGAAGTTTTTCCGCCTCCTCCTTCAAGCTCGGAACGTGGTTTGTGAGGGGGATAGAGGAGGAGTTTGTTTTATTTTCTTTTCTTTTGTCGGATTCCGTGCGAGTTTTTCGCGAAGTTTCGCGAATGTTCGCGAAATCGGAATTTTGTGGTATGGAATTGGTAGTATATGTTCGTGATTCTTCTGTTTCGCATACCTGTGTTCCGGTGGTGGGTTTACGGGCTGCAACGGGTTGTGCCGTTATGTCGTGTTCCAACAGTTGGGGTTGTCCGTAGTGGGGTGTTCCGGTGGCTGGTTCGGGCTGGTTGTCTTCGCTGAATAATGGTAAGGTGACAGGGCGGCGTACTTGTTCGGTCTGTATGTCGATGAGCCGGATTTCTTCGGGGAGTATGATTGCTTTGTGGGCGTGTTTGCAGACAGACACGTATTTCTGCTGGATATGTTCACTAGTAAGAACTTGGCGCGATTTCCACGTAATGGAATCGAAGATGTCGATGTCTGTACAAAAGTTGATGATGGTTTCTACTTGTTCTTCATCAATGGCCCAGTATTCGGCGATATCGAAGATGATATCGTCTGTGGCTTTAATGAAGCAACCGTTGTTGCGGTAGATTTCATTCTCTATATAGGTATAGACGGCGTATCCTTCGCAACCGTATTTCTTTTTCAGACGTTTGATTTTGATGTCTTGGAAACGGTCTGTTTCTGCTTGATAGTATGATAGTCCTTGTTTTGCCATGGGGTTATTCGTTGGTTGTTGTTTTTAGTTCTTTGGATTCAAGTATACTACCCGGACGGAGGGCAGCTTCGATGTCTTCTTTCCTATATAAGAAGGTGTTGCCTAGTACGTAGTACGGGATTTGTCCTGTTCCGCGCAGCCATTTGAGTGTACTGTTGGAGATGGAGAATATTTTGCATACATCGGCACTGCGAAGGTATTCACGGGTGTACTGAGTTAGTTTTTCTGCGGCTTCGGTTGCCCGGAGTTCAATTACTTTTGTTTTCATTGTCTTGGGTTTTATTGGTTACTTATTTTCTTGGTTTTCTCTTTAACGGCATATAGTTGCTTGAGTGCAGCCATGTCATCCATTATCTTGTTATCAAGCACTTTTGCGTAGATTTGGGTAGTGGATAGGGCGGCATGACCAAGCATTTTGCTGACGGTTTCGATGGGGATTCCGTGTGCGAGGGTAACGGTGGTTGCGAAAGTATGCCGGGCACAGTGGAAAGTGATAGGCTACGCAAGGAAAAGCAGACAGAAGAAGATTAAACGTAAACCGTTTGAAATGAGCATTGTTTCAGTATTTTGCCAAATTGAGAAAATGCAAATGACAACGTAATATTGAGGTTGTTCAGTTACCAGACCGTTAGCCGGGCAGTTACCGGAACAAGAACAGGTAACGGAAAGCAATGAAAAGAAATCCTCACCGTTTTGTTTGCGCTCATACACAATGTTTTGCATATCAAGGAACGCTTATACGGCAAGTAATTTTGCACTAAAAAATATAAGCGTATGAAAGTAGAAAAATTCAAGGTGTTGCTCTACCTCAAAAAGAGCGGACTGGGCAAGTCGGGCAAAGCCCCGATAATGGGAAGAATTACAGTGAACCGCACGATGGCACAGTTCGGATGCAAGTTGTCCTGCACTCCCGAATTGTGGAATCCCCGTGAAAGCCGTCTGAACGGAAAGAGCCGCGAGGCGGTGGAGACTAATGCCAAGATTGACAAGTTGCTACTGGCGGTAAACATGGCATTCGACAATCTTGTGGAACGCAAAATTGATTTCGATGCCACCGATGTGAAAGACCTTTTTCAAGGCAGCATGGAAACGCAGATGACCCTTATGAAAATGACCGATGTTGTCTGTGATGACATCAAGGCACGTATCGGTATTGACCGTGCCAAAAGTACTTATCCCGGCTATCACTATATGCGGCTGGCTCTCGGAGAGTTCATCAAGCATCAGTACAAGGTCAAGGATTTGGCTTTCGGGCAACTGACGGAACAGTTCATCCACGACTATCAGACATTTGTCACGGAAGATAAAGGACAGGCAATCGATACTGCCAGACATTATCTTGCCATACTTAAGAAGATTTGCCGTACAGCTTATAAAGAGGGACATGCCGATAAAATCCACTTCCAACATTTCACCCTGCCGAGGAAAACGGAAACGACTCCACGGACATTGAGCCGTGAATCGTTTGAGAAAATCCGTGACGTGGAAATACCTGCATACCGCAAATCCCATATGCTGGCAAGGGATATGTTTCTCTTCGGATGTTATACAGGTGTATCTTATGCGGATGTCGTTTCGATTACCCATGCTAATTTGCAGACAGACGGGGAAGGGGCATTATGGTTGAAATACCGCAGAAAGAAAAACGAACTCCGTGCCAGTGTAAAACTATTGCCCGAAGCAATTGCGCTTATCAATAAGTATCGCAGTGAGGACAGAGAAACTTTGTTCCCTTTACTTCGCTGGCCCAATCTTAGAAGGCACATGAAAGCGTTGGCGGCACTGGCAGGCATCAAGGATGACCTGTGCTACCATCAGGCGAGGCATAGTTTCGCCTCGCTGATTACGCTCGAAGCTGGTGTGCCGATTGAGACCATCAGTAGGATGTTGGGGCATTCCGATATTTCCACCACTCAGGTGTACGCCCGTGTCAGTCAGAAAAAACTCTTTGAGGACATGGACAGGTTCATCAAAGCTACCGAGGATTTCAAACTTACCCTTTAATACAGCAAACGATATGCGAAGTACATTTTCACTGTTACCCTATATCAACCGCAGCAAGGTAAAGGCTGACGGTACGACCGCCGTTCTCTGCCGCATAACCATTGACGGGAAACAGACGGTCATAAGCACAAGTATCTATTGCCGTCCCGAAGATTGGAATGGCAAGAAGAACGAGATAAAGTCCACAAGGGAAAACAACCGCTTGCAGGAATATCTCCGGATCATTTCAGAAGCATACGAGGAAATACTGAAATCGCAAGGTGTAGTCAGTGCAGAGATGTTGAAGAGCCACATCACCCAAAACAACATTCATCCGACTACCCTCCTGCAAATGGGAGAATGGGAACGGGAGCGGTTAAAAAAACACTCCGAGGAAATAGATTCAACCTCCTCCTATCGAAGTTCAATGTATTACCAGAAGTACCTGACAGACTATATTGTGTCATCGGGTAAAAAGGACATCTATTTTGAAGAAGTTACAGAGGACTTCGGCAAATCTTATAAGGCATATCTGAAAAGATGCAAGAACTTCGGGGCATCTCAGACCAACCATTGTCTGCGATGGTTGAACCGCCTGTTGTATCTGGCGGTCGATAAGGAGATAATCCGAGTGAATCCCTGCGAGGAGTTGGAATATGAAACCAAACCGGAGGCAAAGCACAGATACATCAGCCGCGATGAGTTCAAGAAGATACTTTCCACCCCGATGTATGACAACAGGCTGGAGTTGGCGAGACGGGCTTTCATATTCTCCTGCCTGACAGGATTGGCGTATGTGGATATACAGTTGTTGCATCCCCACCACATCGGGATGAATGCGGAGGGCAGACGGTATATCCGTATCAACCGCAAGAAGACAAAGGTGGAAGCGTTCATACCCCTGCATCCCATAGCGGAACAGATATTGTCGCTGTACAACACGGTCAATGACGAACAGCCCGTATTTCCGCTTCCTAACCGTGACGCCTTGTGGTTTGAAATTCATGAGTTAGGTGTAATCATAGGCAAAGAGGATAACTTGTCCTACCACCAAAGCCGACATAGTTTCGGAACTTTCCTTATTTCAGCGGATATACCGATAGAGAGTATCGCCAAGATGATGGGGCACTCCAATATTCGGACGACACAGGGATATGCACGTATAACCGATGACAAAATCTCAAAGGATATGGACAAACTGATGGAACGCCGGAAGAAACAATCTACCGGCGAAAAGACAAACAAAAGTAACTAAACAATGTCAATGCAATATATTATGGATAGAGGTATAATCACAATCAGTGAAGCGGGTATGGTCACTATTCCGACCGCACCCGTATGGATGACACAATTCGAAATCGCCGACCTGTTTGGAGTATTCTCTTGTGACATCCGTAAAGCGATTCATGCTATATATAGGAATAAGGAGTTAAACGAATGTGATACGATAAAATATATCAAGCAACCAGATGGTATCAGTTATGATGTTTATAATCTTGAAATGGTTATAGCCATTGCATTCAGGATATGCAGTAGAGAAAGTATCTTGTTCAGACGGTTTGTGATAAATGAAATCTACGCCACCAAGAAAGAGAACTCAATAACATTGTTTGTATCTTGTGACAGAGGAAGCAACCTATGGTATAGTTGAGGTTCATCCCATCAGTCACCTGTTCCCGATGCTCGGATGCAAAGGTAGCGCATGGCACTGATGGCAGTGGCAAGGTCAGGCGGCAAAGCCGTTTCGGGCAGAATCTTCCTCCTGCGGAGCGTATTCAGCCCGAAAACCTTGCCTCTGCCGACCATACGCTCGAAAGGCATCCGGCAACGGAAACAAGCGACTGACGGGAAATCAGAAGACAAAGAAAAGGAACGGCTAACAGACGAAGAGGAATCTTGATGCTTCATCCATAAATCGTTCCTTTTTCTTTTTGCTGTCAAGTCCATTACTGCCGCAAATTATAGGGCAGACGGCAAACTGCGCTCCTTCAAGAAAATCAGATCGCCGTTTGTCGGTAAGCGGAACGGTAGCCATCATTCAGCATCCTTTCGATGTCCGATTCACGGTAAAGGATTTTACCGCCCAATTGGATATAGGCTATCCGTCCTTCATTGCGGTAATCTTGAAGTGTTCTTCGGCTCACTTTCAACCGTGCCGATACCTCTTTGTCTGTGAAGAAACGTTCTCCGCCCAATGTCGGGCGGTAGTTGGCGGTCAGGCGCTCGTAGTTGTCCAGCAGACGGTCAAGGCTGCCCATGAAGTGGATTATCCACTCGTTGTCTTTGTTAATCAATTCGTTCATGTTACTTTGTATTTAGTGGGTATTGTTATTATACTTTATTTATTGCACTGAGATTATATCGTCCGTCCTTTGAATCTCGCTTCTTTTCGTCTATCCTCCACAACGGAAACGATACGCTGCACATCTTCGGGACGGTAATACGTCTTATGGTTTATTTGTGAGTAGGCAAGCGTACCGTTGTCCCGCAGAGTCTGCAACGTGCGGGGACTGATGTTCAGCATCCGGCACACGTCCTGATTGTCCATCCACTCACTTATTCTCTTTTCGCCGTGCCGCTGGCAGATTGCTTCCATACGGTGAACGAAGCGGTCGAACTTGGCGACCATCGCCTCAAAGGTTTGTCTTTCGATAGATACGATTTCCATATACGTTATTCTTTGATGTTATTGTTTCTTTTGCCGCAAAGGAATATATAATCAGTTATCCGACAATGGATTTTCTAAAAGTGGAAGCATGTGGCACCGGTATGGCATAGGTTGTCCGGGGTACTATTTATCGTTATCATCTTAATTGGGGATTTTAGCAAGAATGCCAAGAACAAAATAAGGGCTTAATTCAAATTTACCCGTAAATACATCTTTGTTCTTCCTGTGATTCATATCCGGCAAATCGAAGAAGTCTGCACCATTGTTCATACCGCCATAAGGCAAAACTACACAAAATTGCCTAACAGAATCCAAGTCCTTGACTGCCTGAACTAAAGCCTCTTACTTTGCTCCCGACAAACGGTCAACTATGCGCATACAGACCAACAAGTATTCACTTTAACAAGAAACAACAATGAGCAAGAAATTCAAAAACATTGAGAACGATGAAGCGTTCAAGAACTTCAAGTTGGAAGACTATATGCCTTCCATGCCCAAACACGAATCGGAAGAGAGTTCTTCCGTAACAGAACAAGAACCTGTTGTGGAAGCGGGCAATCTCTTTCCTGTATTGGACGAGCCGGAAACAAGCGAGGGACCAGACAACGAGACAAAGAGAATAGAGGCGGATAACGTTAGCGTGGAACGGACAATCGCCAGACGTATCAGCAGCAAACAGCGCAGACTGTCATTGGACGAATACCGTGCCACCTTTCTGCGGGTACCCAAGATTGCCGACCGCAAGCCCGTGTTCGTCAGTGGGGAGGTCCGTGATAGGCTAGACGAAATCGTGCGCCGCCTCGGTGGACGTGGCATGAGTGTATCAGGGCTTATCGAGAACCTCGCCCGTCAGCACATGGAAGCCTACAGAGAATACATCGAGCAATGGCGTAAATTGTAGGAATTAAGACGAGACTAACCGGGTACTTTTAGGGCATCTTTCAGAGTTGCTCTAAATCACTTGTAACGATGTTTGGAGGGGCAAGTTTATGTTTCGGGCAGACCGAAACCACTTGCCCCGCTCCAAACATCGCAGGGAAGGCACATCCCGTTGGTCTATCTACTGTATAACTACTATAATCAGTAATCAAATCAAGAAACAGAAAATCATGGACAACGAAAAAAGGAAGAATAATGTAAAAGGCAACAGACGGGAGCGAGCCAACAAGGGAGGCCGTCCCGTCAAAGGAGCCACCGAGAAACTGAAATACCGTGTTACGGTGAAAATGGCAACAGAGGACTACTACCTATTGAAATCCAAAGCAAAGTCGGCAGGTGTTTCTGCCAGTGAATTCATTCGTGGTTGCATTACAGAAGGCGGTGTGAAAGAACGGATATCGAAAGAGCATGGCGAACTTATCCGCAAACTCTGCGGTATGGCGAACAATCTGAATCAACTGGCACGAAAGGCGAATGCCGAGGGGTATGCTTCCGTATTTGTTACTTGCCGCACACTGATGATAGAGATAGACAATCTTGTAAACCGAATACGCCTATGATAGCAAAAATCATGAAAGGCTCGGACTTCAAGGGTGTGGTTTACTACATACTGAACGATGAGAAAGGTACTCAAATTATAGATTCGGACGGTTTATTTCTGGAAAATAACGACACGATAGTACAAGGATTTATCGGGCAAGCACAAATGAATCCGAGGGTAACAAAGGTTGGCGGGCATATCGCATTGAGTTTTTCTAAGGAAGATGCGCCACGACTGAACAACGTAGTCATGGCGCAGATTGCCCGTGAGTATATGGAACGGATGGGTATCAAGAACACACAGTACATCATCGGGCGGCACTTTGACAAGGAGCATCCGCATGTGCATATTGCGTTCAACCGCATCGACAATAATGGCAAGACCATATCCGACAGAAACGACCGCTTCCGCAGCGAGCGTATCTGTAAGGAACTTACCAAGATGTACGGGCTTCATTTTGCCAATGGCAAGGAGCAAGTGAAGACAGGCCGATTGCGTGAGCCGGATAAGACGAGGTATGAGTTGTACCAAATCTTGAAGACGGAGGTCAGCAGATGCAAGGTTTGGAATACCCTGCTTGAAAGATTAGAACGGCAAGGCGTAGATGTGCAGTTCAAATATAAGGGACAGACGACTGAAATTCAAGGTGCCATCTTTACGATGAACGGCTATCGCTTCAACGGTTCAAAGGTGGACAGGCAATTCAGCTACTCCAAGATTGATGCGGCATTGAACCGCAACAATTACGGGGAGTGGAAGATGCAAACTCAATCGCAGACTAATCGGGAAGAAATAAGCCCGACTTCAAGTGTCGGCGGCGAACTTATCAATGGCTCATTAGGCTTGTTCACACCAACCAATATGCCGGAGGAGCAACAACCTTACGACCCGTATCTAAAAAACAAGAAAAAGAAGAAACAACGTAAAATCAACTGGTAATCATGGCAGACAACAATGTATTCATCCTCTTTGAGGAAATCAAGACCGCCTTAAAAGGCATAAATGGCAAGCTGGAAGCATTGCCCAAGGTGGCAGGACAACAACCACAAATAGAAAATAATGAACCGGATTTATCTCCAATTAAGGAGGCTATTGTGGAAACGGCAAAAGCTCAGTCTGGAGAAATTAAGGGCTTGTTGTAAGCACTGGAAGGCTTACGCACAGATTTCCACCCTGATTCTGCAACAACTTGATACAATCAAGAGGTCGCAGAGTGGACAAAATACACAACAAGAACCGCAACCGCAGGAGCATATCCACCGGCATAATTTTGACATCAAGTCAAGCAAGGCTTTTTCTTTCGTTGTGGGATTGGGTGTGGCATGTGCCTTATCCCTGTGTGGCAATATCTTGCAATGGCAGTCCAATAGGAAGTATTCCGATGATGCGTTGAGGTTCCGTGCTATCCGCTCTTGGGGTGGATGTGATGCCAATGATTTGCTTTGGTTGAACAAGGTGTTTGACATCCACCGAGACGAGAAGGCCATTGAGTGGATACGGAAGCAGGCTGATGGGTATGAAACATCCCTGAAAGCGGTTTCCGACAGCCTGATGCAGGAGAGTATCAAATCAAAATCCGATTGATATGGCATCGGTAAAGGTCAAGTTTCGTCCCTCCACCGTGAACGGCAGGGAGGGTACACTCTACTATCGGGTCATCCACAACCGTGTGGTCAGACAGATAAACACCGAGTATAAACTTTTCGTTTCGGAATGGGACCGCCATTCCGAAACGGTTGTCTTACATCATATATCAACAGGACAAGAGCGGAACAACTATCTACTTTCAATCGGTTCACGCATCAAGTGGGACAAGGACAGGCTGAACAAGATTATACATGCGTTATCCCAGTCCGGCACATTTGTGACGGATGATATAGTCATGCGCTTTCACGACAACAGGCAAGAACAATCGTTCAACGCTTACATCAGCCAGCAGATAGCAAGGCTGAAACGCTTGGGGAAGATACGTACTTCGGAAACCTACACTGCCGCTCTCAGGCGTTTCAGCGGTTTTATGAATGACAAGGAGGTCTTGTTTGACCAGCTTAACGCAGATTTGTTTGCTGAGTACGAGGCTTATTTGAAAGGCAGGGGAAATACGCCCAATACCATATCCTTTTATATGCGTATCCTGAAAGCGGTTTATAACCGTGCGGTGGAAGACGGATTGACCGAGCAACGGCATCCGTTCAAGTCCGTTTATACGGGAGTGGAGAAAACCATGAAGCGAGCCTTGTCGCTCAATGACATTAAACGCATCAAAGGATTGGACTTGTCATTGAAACCCAACCTAGATTTTGCCCGTGATATGTTCCTGCTCTGTTTCTACACAAGGGGGATGTCGTTCATTGATATGGCTTATCTGAGAAAGAAAGACTTGGAGAATGGCACTCTTTCTTATCGCAGACGTAAAACGGGGCAACAGCTATTCATCAAATGGGAAAAGTGTATGCAAGAGATTCTTGACAAATATCCGATAAACGAAACAGAATACCTGCTACCAATTATCACAAAACGGAATGAAGATTATCGGAAGCAATATGCCAACGAACTTCACCGGGTGAACCATTTGCTGAAGAAAATCGGGAAGAATCTGAATCTGCTGATACCCTTGACAATGTATGTCGGTCGGCATTCGTGGGCAAGTGTCGCCAAGAGCCGTAATGTGCCTATATCCGTCATCAGCGAGGGCATGGGGCATGATTCTGAGAACACCACACAGATTTATCTTGCATCATTAGATACTACAGTGGTGGATAAAGCCAATAAGAAGATACTGGATTTGCTGTAAAGTCGTGAATGTTTTGCGAATCAGTCCAACGCTTACCAAGAGACGGATGAGTTGCCTTATTCCATTGATATTGAGTTGTATTTTCCCTCTTTATGGATAATTTCGCAAAACATCCGATATTCCTCGCAAAACAAAAGCATGGCAATAAGTAAGATTTTCAGCGTTTTATATCCTAAAAATCATTATTTTGCGTAATTTTGCATTGTAATATCCGTCTCTTGGTAAGAGAAGAACCTTTTTCCCTTATTTCTATAAGAGACGGGCGTAAACTTGAAATAAAATGCCCGTTGAAGTTGACATATTGGAAGATAGTATCTTTCGACTCTCGCCCGAACTGTTGAATATCCTGCTCAAAGACCATACAACGAGCAGGGAGGATATTCAGCGCAATATCTTTTGGGCTACTTCCGATTATGAATATCTGGGCGAAGGGTATCAATATAATTCGCCAATTCTTCCCTGTCTTATTACCGGAGATAACGGGCATGTCATCATGCCGCGTATCCTCAAAAGTCGTGACACCCAAACCGCACGTTCGCGAGAAATGGCAGAGGTGTTCACTCCGTCATGGATATGCAATGCGCAGAACAACCTGATCGATGAAGCGTGGTTTGGAAGAAAGGATGTGTTCAATACGGAATACACCGATGAACAGGGTTGTCATCGGTGGAGACCTAACTCAGAGAAAATTCAATTTCCGGAAGGTAAGACTTGGAAAGATTATGTACGTGACAACCGACTGGAGATAACCTGCGGGGAAGCCCCTTATATCGTCAGTCGCTATGACACCACAACGGGAGAGACCATTCCTATTAAGGAACGCATCGGTTTGCTTGACCGCAAGTTGCAGGTTGTAGGCGAAAATACGGAAACTTCCGGCGAATGGTTGGAATGGGTACAGGAAGCGTATAAGAGCATTTACGCCTACGAATGGCAAGGTGACAATTTGCTGATTGCCCGTGAATCCATGCTTATCTCCTTTGTCGAATACTATCAACAAAAGTTCGGCAAGCGACCCTTGTTGAAATCCATCAATTATATCGCTTACATCATTTCATGGAACGTCTGGCAGATGGACGGGCTTAAAGGTGTCATCCCGAACAGCTGCGGTGAACGCCGGACTGTTGTAGCTGATTTGTTCGGGACAAGGGAAGAAGTCAGTCAATGCGAAGGCTGCCAGAAAGATGACATCCGCAGGCACAACGGCATCTATTGCCAAATCAAGGACTGGCGGGCCAAAGACCCCGAAACGGGAAAGCAGGGAAAACGAATCCGATTTATCGACCTTATAAGATAGTGCAGTATGAAATTCTCTTCTTCACTGAAATTAAAGCTGATATATGTGTTCCGCATCAATGATGCCGCGCACAGGGGATGCCTGAAAGTGGGCGAGGCCACTTGTGACAATGACAATGTGTTCGGTTTTGCACCGAACAGCAAAGCTCTTAACGAGTCCGCAAAGAAGCGCATCAACCAATATACGCAGACGGCAGGAATCGCGTACGACCTTTTATATACGGAACTGACAATCTACTGCAACCAAAAGAAAGAATTGTGCTCTTTCAACGACAAGGAAGTGCATAGCGTGCTGGAGCGTTCAGGTATCAGGAAAAAGATATTCGACACAGAACACAAAGCCAACGAGTGGTTTGTCACCGACCTTGAAACCGTCAAGCGGGCAATCGCAGCCGTAAAGGAAGGACGGGAGTCGTTGTATTCCGCCGAGGTTTCACACGGCCAAACGCCGATTGTGTTCCGCCCGGAACAACGCGAAGCCATCGAAAAGACAAAGAAGCAATTCAGGAAAAGCAACCAAATGCTTTGGAATGCCAAAATGCGTTTCGGAAAAACGCTGTCGGCCCTGCAAGTGGTGAAAGACATGAATTTCAGCCGTACTCTGATTCTTACCCATCGCCCCGTGGTGGATAGCGGTTGGTTTAAGGATTTCGGCAAGATATTCTATGACAGTCCCGGTTTTGCATACGGTTCAAAGAACAAAGGTGACAGCCATATATCGCTTGAAACGAGAGCACGGCAAGGAAAATGCCGGTATGTGTATTTCGCTTCCATGCAGGACTTGCGCGGTTCTGAACTTGTGGGCGGCAACTTCGACAAGAACAATGATGTGTTTGCCACCGCTTGGGATTTCATCATCGTGGACGAGGCGCACGAAGGCACTCAGACGGAATTAGGCAAGGCGGTGATGCTGGAACTGACAAAAGCGAATACCAAAATACTGCGACTTTCCGGCACTCCGTTCAACCTGTTGGATGACTTCAAGGAGGATGAAATTTACACCTGGGACTACGTAATGGAACAACGGGCAAAAGCTTCATGGGATTTGACCCACTTCGGCGACCATAACCCGTATGCCGAACTGCCCACAATGAATATCTATACCTACGACCTCGGGCGCTTGCTCCATGAGTTTGCGGATGAGGACGTGGCCTTCAATTTCCGCGAGTTTTTCAGGGTGAATGAAGCCGGGGACTTTATCCATGAAAAGGATGTCAGCGCTTTCTTGAATCTTATCTCCAAAGAGGATAAGGACAGTTGCTATCCGTTTGCCAACGAGGAATACCGCAACATCTTCCGTCATACGCTATGGATGTTGCCGGGTGTGAAGGAGGCTCGCGCCCTGAGTGCCATGTTGCAAACGCATCCCGTATTTCAACATTTCAAGGTGGTGAATGTGGCAGGAGACGGTGACGAGGACGAAGAGAGCAAGGATGCGCTTGTTGCGGTGGAAGAAGCCATCGGCAAAGACCCTGATGCCACCCGTACCATTACCTTGTCCTGCGGACGATTGACCACGGGTGTCAGTGTCAAGGCGTGGACGGGCGTATTCATGTTGTCCGGCTCTTATAATACCGCTGCATCAAGTTATATGCAGACCATCTTCCGTGTGCAGACGCCTGCCACCATCAACGGACGTGTCAAGGAACAATGTTATGTGTTTGACTTTGCTCCCGACAGGACACTGAAAGTCATTGCCGAGACTGCAAAGATTTCTTCCAAGGCAGGAAAAACCAGCGGCAACGACCGCAAGATTATGGGTGAGTTCCTGAACTTCTGTCCGATTATCTCCATCGAAGGCTCCAAGATGAGCCAGTTCGATGTACCCAAGATGTTGGAGCAACTTAAACGTGTTTATGTGGAAAGGGTTGTCCGCAACGGTTTCGAGGACAAGAGCCTGTATAATGACGAGTTGATGAAGCTCAATGACTTGGAATTGCAGGAGTTTGATGACCTGAAAAAGATTATCGGCCAGACCAAGGCAATGCCCAAAACCAATCAGGTGGACATCAACAACCAAGGGCTGACCGATGAGCAATACGAGGAACTTGAAGACCTTGAAAAGAAATCCAAGAAGAGGGGCAAGGACAAGCAACCTTTGACGGAAGAAGAGAAGAAGCGTCTTGAAGAGTTGAAGAAGAAAAAGAACAACCGCGAGGCTGCCATATCCATTCTTCGGGGTATCTCCATCCGTATGCCATTGCTTATCTACGGTGCAGAGTTGAGCGATGAGAGTCAAGATATAACGATTGACAACTTCGCTTCACTCATCGACCCGCAATCGTGGGAGGAATTCATGCCCAAGGGTGTTACCAAACAGAAGTTCAACAGCATCAAGAAATACTATGACCCGGAAATATTCTGTGCGGCAGGCAAGCGCATCCGTGCCATGGCTCGTGCTGCTGACAAGTTAAGTGTGGAGGAACGCATTGAGCGCATCACGGATATATTCAGCACGTTCCGCAATCCCGACAAAGAAACGGTGCTTACCCCTTGGCGTGTCGTCAATATGCACCTTGGGGATTGTTTAGGCGGTTATAACTTTTTTGAAAAGGGGTATGAAACCACTTTGTCAGAACCTCGTTTCATCGACCGTGGCGAAGTGACTGCCAATGTGTTTGCCCCGGATTCCCATATCCTTGAAATAAATTCCAAATCTGGATTATATCCTCTCTATATGGCATACAGCATTTACCGTACAAAGGTCAAGAACTCTTTGTTTTCGGTGTCCTGCATTGAGGATGAACAGCGCATTTGGGACAAGGTAGTGGCTGAAAACATCTTTGTCATCTGCAAGACTCCGATGGCAAAGAGCATCACCAAACGCACACTTATCGGATTCCGCAAAGCGAAGGTAAACACCCGATACTTCGAAGACTTAATCAACCAAATTAAGAACAAACCGGAGAACTTTGTAGCAAAGGTTGCCAAAGGAAAATCTTATTGGAAGGCAATAGATAACGATAATATGAAATTTAGCACTATAGTAGGCAACCCGCCTTATCAGGTTATGGATGGCGGAACTGACAGAGGAGCGATTCCTGTATACCACCATTTTATGAATATTTCAAAACGAATCCGGCCAAATTATATCAGTATGATTATGCCTGCCCGTTGGTACGCAGGTGGCCGAGGTTTGGATGAGTTTCGTTCAGAAATGATTTCTGATACTCATTTGTCCCGACTGCATGATTATGAACTGAGTAAAGACCTGTTTCCCACGGTTGATATAGCAGGAGGATTGTGTACTTTTCTATGGGATAGCAACTATAATGGCCCATGTATGGTTACAAATTACAATGCGATAAAGGATATTAAAATCAAACGATATTTGAATCAGTTTGATACCTTGATTCGCTCAAATGCTGCGGTTTCTATCCTTGAAAAGATTATTTCTATATCGACATCATACCTCAAAGATTCTGTTCTTTCTATTAACCCATTTGGTTTTAGAACTTATTTCCGTGGAAAAGACAACGGTGATATAAAGATACTTACAAGCAAAGGATGGTCCAAAGTTGACAGAACTGAGATAACTAAAGGAATTGAATATATTGACCAATATAAGATAATTGTTGGTCGTTTCGTTCCGAGCAACGGAGAAATGAGTGTAAAACCTGGGGATGGGTATAGAGTGTTAACTGAACCTCAAATACTATCACCAGCAGAGATCAATACAGAAACGTATATTGATACTGCCGTCTTTAGCACTTTAGAAGAGGCTACCAATTACAAGAAATATCTTCTATCAAAATTTGCTCGTTTCCTTCTTCGTCAGGGAATCACTTCAGTGAATGTGACAAGAGAATGCTTTGCTTTTGTACCACAGCAAGATTTCACCTCTTCGAGCGACATTGATTGGAATAACTCTATTGCAAAGATAGACCTGCAACTCTATTCAAAATATCATTTGACAAACGAAGAAATCTCATTCATTGAGTCAATGATAAAACCGATGTAAAATTAAACAAGAATTTGCAAACCGCAGTTGCAAGTATTACGGCGACTATCAATTTCGCAATGAAATGATAGTCGCCGCAGTTGTAATATGCCGCTCCATACGTCATGTGTTACTTGAAAGCATACATATTCAGGAGCGAAGTTTAAGAAAGGCAAGATTTCACATTCGGTACAATCCTAACCAACCATTTTGGAAAACGCAACTTCCTGCGTTGTTTCGGCTAGCTTGAAGGTTATGTGTGTGAAAGTGTAGTTGGACCAACAGCTGTTACAGAAGCTACGAATATACCTCCTGTGAAATCTTTGCCTGTAATTCTTTATTCAAATTAAACATTGTCCAGCGAGTGAAAATGTACTTTTGCTTCCTAGCAAAACGCATTATCATCTGCTGATCTTTCATCTCAGTAATACCAATCAATTTAAGAAGTTCTTGCTTGTATGCATCATCCACAAATGGACAAGTCATCATATCAGCCGTGAGAATAGTGAGTTCCGAATTACGTTTGCGCTCTGATTCCGCAACAAGCCGATACTTCTTCAAAATCTCCTTTTTCAATAAATCTTTTTGTGCATCATAGCACTTGTGATTCGCATAGTAATACAATAATATAATACATGCGAAAAGGTTATATTGCAGTTCGCTTTTAGCAATGAATGATTCAATAACTTCTGGTGCAAGTAGATATGCATGGCCTAATTCTTTGGCTAATATTAACAGATAGAGGCTTTCATGTAAGGTATTTCGATGTGAATCTGTTGTTGCAAGCACCAAAGCTATTTCATCTTGAATCTTTTTAAAGATAATATCCTTACTTATAGTTTGAAATCTAACCTTTGGATTAACTTTGAAATCGCCATGCCGTTTTCCATATATAACGATAGAATTCATTATCTTCTGTAATTTCAAAGTTGTATTTACCTGCCTGTTGCTGTTGAACACGAAGAATGCCACATCAATCAGAGATACAAGATAACTCGTAAGTTTCCTTTGTACTCGTTGTGCATGAACTTCAACCTTGTTCTTATCCATATTCTCTATTGACATTAGACGCTCATACTTCTTGAAGCCTATTTCATATCGATTAAGAAAAGCGTCAAGGCGTTGACTTATCTTCTCTAGCAGATAGTTTGCTATATCGCGATATTCAATTCCACATTCCCTTACTATTGCTTTTATTCTAGCATTTACGCTATTTGCAGGCAGGTATATATTGAATTTCTTATCTAGTATTTCATTGTCTTTATTCGAATCTTCGTCTTCTGAGTCTTCTTCTCTTTCCGTACTCAAATTTGATTCAACTTCTTCCCAAAGCGGAATCAAGAATATATTGCTAAGCAAATCTTCAATTCGTTGTTTGGCAATAGTCACCTTTGTTATGAAAGGCCTTTCAAATTCTTCTGTTTTGGATGGACTAATCTGCAATTTGAATTCCTTCAGCCATTTTGTTAGACTTTCCATGAAGAGATTCCTATCCTTTTCGTCATTATAGAAGAGGAAATAGTCGTCAACATACCGATAGCACTCATAAGTAGATTTCTGACGAAGACCTACTTCCCATAATTCTTGTTCAACCTTTTGATCTATATATTGAAGTATAATCTCTGCAAAGATTCGAGAGAACTCAGGTCCTATTACAATACCATTCGTTTCACGGGCATTGACCGACTGCATTAGATTGTCAAATGCATCACCGACCCATGTCCCATGATATCCAGGCAAAACCTTAACCTTGTCTGCACCACCAGCAGTCGCCCAACTTATGGTATGGGTATAAATGCTATCGAAACAACTCTGAAGGTCGAACTTCACAAGATGCTTAAATTTCTTTTCAGCTCGCTGATACCTATAGTCCTCGTAGAACTTGTATATATTCGAGTATTTATCATAACTGAAATAAGTTTTCAGGTTCTCGTATTCATTGAAAAACAATTCAACTTTATCACTTTCATGCCCGGACAACCTTCGGTGAAGTCGATCTCTATAATAAAAGTATTGAGCTATCTTGTATGGTTTACGAATAGAGTATTTACTCTGATTACAAAGATAGAGTATAGAATACTTATATTGATCATAAAACTCCACTACTTGCCACTGGTTATACGGATGTATAATTGACAATGTTCTGTTCTTATTCGTCTTGTGAGCGATATTGAATTGATATGGATAGAATAGAGCACTATTCTTGTGTTTCAAATCGCTTATAGGCTTACCATGCTCATAACAACCAAAAAGCAATGCTGCAAAAACAGATGAATCTTCTTCATCAATCCGCTTGGTTTGTTTCAGTTGTATTTCTTTATTGCCGACTTGACCTACCCATAGGTATTTTGCAAGAAATCTGTATAGATACCTATTTGAAAATATAATCGGACATTCGTATGGCAGAACGTCAGAAAAAAGCACTCGCTCTTTACTGTAGTTTAGTCTTATCTTTTTTCTACGCCTCATACCCACGATGATTTAATTGTTCGAAGTCTCTGTTTCTTTACTTTGTAACGTTTGTGAGGATAATTAAATCCTTTTGTAAAAGATAGTAAAGCAAGCTTTCTTTTCAGATTTTTCTCTATCGCAGCCCTTTTTTCATCTGCGATAGATGTCTTTAAAGAAAGACTTAATCTGCCTATGTTGCGCTTCAATTGTCCATCCAAATATGATAAATTTTTTTTATTATCCAATAACTGATTGGAATAAAAAATACCAACCTTAACTCCTTTCTTTGCGTTGTACAGATTTATGTTGCAAGTCAGCACGTGAAGAGCATCAAATAAATAGTGTGCAGCAACATCAAAACCTGCGACATCTACCATCTTGTCAAAAGTAGTGAACGACTTATCTATCCTGTCTGTAATACGCTTCAACTTGTCCTGAGAAAGCGAAAATACCAATTTTGCTTTATTGTCATTATCAAGATGGATATTATATCCTAAAAGATTAAAATCTAAATCTGCAGCACTAGCAGAATCATAAGTGTAGCATTTTCCGGATCCATCTGATGGTATGTGTATATCCAATCCCATTTGGGAATAAATATTTTCGAGCTCATCAATGTACCATTTTATAGGTTTGTGATATTCATTTCTTATATCAGGATGAATAACAAGCACGATATCGTCAACATATCTACCAAGAAATAATATGCCAGGCAATGTACGTTTAATATCCTCATCTATCTTGGATAAATAATATTCAGATAGTAATGAACTGATAGCACAACCTCGTGGAACACCAGTTTGTGGAGCCGGTACAAGTGGGCGCAGGTTTTTGACTTCAAACTCTTTTCGGATGAGTCCGCGCAAGAGGGATTTACTTTTCACATCAAGCAAATTATTGCCCTCCAAATACTTAAACAACTTATCATGTGGTATCGACTCAAAACAGTGACAAACATCCGTTCGGATAATATAGTATCTACTTTTGTCTTCTCGCAATAACATCTTTAATTGAAAAAGTATCTCGTTGCGGCTTGACATAGATATTTTAAACAACTTCTTCACATTTCTGCAAAGGACCTGCATCGCAAAAAATTCTTCAGCGGTAGCTCCGATAGTATAAAGTGGCTTCAGCGGGTCTTCTGATGCATCTGAAGTAAGGTTGAAGCGAAAACTACTTGATAAAATTCTTGAAGATACCTGATTAAGATGTTCGTGCAATAAAATTTTCTGTTGCTGAGCATTATCCTTTATCTGTTGTCTCAACTGGTCAACCATACTTGTCTCTGCTTCCGTACGCTCTTCCTTTTTCTTTCTAAGTATTCTATTTAGTTCCTTCCTCATTTCACGATACTCCTGAGCCGCAGTCAAATATTCAGGTGAAAGATACCTTTTCTGTATCTTTCCCTTCCTATTCACCGCATTGAACGCATCAGCCAACGAATCGTAGTTATATGAGAAACTATATTGAGACATCTCTTTGAGTTTTCCTTAATTTAGCAACATAGTCGTCAGTAATCCTTATAAGGGCGCAGACTACAAAATGTATATATAGATTTTGTCATGTCAGACTTTTCACTTATCCTAGTGTTGCGAAACCAAAGACAATGAAAATCATAACAATCGTATGCAAAGGTAGCAATAAAAATCAAGAAACTTACTCGTTTTGGAGGTGTATTCTCAATCATAAAGCAATTTACTATGCATAGAACAAAAAATGAACGATAAAGACACCATAACGATGGCATTCTGAAATTTGTTTCGTACCTTTGCATTTAGAATCAGCGTTCTTTTGATTATAATGCAAAACAAGGAAGAATACAGAGCTTCGCTCGTTTCTAAATCGTTACCTGTCAAGAAACGAATTTCTGCAATCTGTTCATTTTCAAATTCAAAGGCAATTCGTTATGTCTCGCACAGTGGAATGTGACGGTCTTATCTATTCCGGCTTCTTTGGCTATGGTTTTGAGATGGCGGTTTATTTCTTGGTTTGTAGGCATGGGAAATAATTTGTTTTTTAATTTATTATTATGATATGTGGTATATTTGTTGATAATACATTGTGCTGGATCAAGCAAAGGCAGAGAGACGCGCTGGTCGGTTTTTTGGCGGCTGTACTGGAGCCATAGACTGCGGTCAATGCCTTGGCGTATATTTCCGATGGCGAGGTTTGACACATCTACGTAGGCAGCTCCGGTATAGACGGAGAATAGGAAGATGTCACGGACTATCTCCAAATGAGGTTTTAGGGTGAGTTCTTCTATTTGCTTGATTTCCTGTTCGGTGAGGAATTCTTTTTCTACATGTTCTTTTTTGACGTGCAAGAGTGTGACAGGGTTTCGGTTTATCCATTCGTTCTGAAGGGCTAGGTTCATTACTCGTTTGAAACGAGTAATGTGTTTCAATGCTCCGTTAACGGCACATCTTATTTTTCCTTCACGGCGGTAACCTTGCAAGTAGGCGAAGAATTCTTGCACGAATGGTTTGTCAATGGCGTTGATGTCGTAATCGGCTACGTGGTATTTGATTCTCACATAGTCTAAAAGGTGTTTTTTGGTGATGATGTATCCGCGGTAGCTTCCTTCGCGAAGGTTCTTGCGGTCGATGATTTCATGGTAGTCAAAAAGACGCGAGATGGTGTTGTACTCATTTTCTTGAGAATAGAGATTTAACCGGATGTTCTCGATGTTGAGTTCTTGCCCTTTAACTTGTACACGGTCTATGGCTTCTTGTACTTGGATGCGAAAGTCTTCGATGGAACGATTGGCGATCCTGTCTGTTTCTGTTTTTCCTACGCACTTCTGCGCATCTTTATTCCAAGAGGTTTTCCGGATTGTACAATTTAGGGATATTTCGTATCTTTGTCCCATAATTGTAATCCTGCAATACAACCTAGCTTCTTGCTGGTTGTTGTGTATCATTCTAATAAAGAATAATACGTTAAAAGTCCTTTTTTTTCGTTTCATTTCGTAGTTGTTTGGCGAAACGTTTAAAAAAGTACTCTTATACAGGATTGATTTCCCGATTACCTCCCCGAATTAATGTCGCTTTTTTTCGTAGAGGTCTTTTTCGGAATAACAAAAAGCCCGTCAAACTGTATGTTTAACGGGCTTTTGTTTCATTTCGGATTGAAAACTGTTGGACTACCAAGATTCGAACTTGGACAAACAGAACCAAAACCTGTTGTGCTACCATTACACCATAGTCCAATCATTATGTGCTTTCCTTAGAAAGCGGTGCAAAGATACGTTTTTCCTGCAATATATTCCAAATATTTTCGCACTTTTTTTTGCAATAAAGTGCAAATGCTTAACTTTGCGTACAAACTAAAAGAAATAAATACATGAAAAAACTTCTAACTTGCCTTGCTTTAAGCTTTGTTGCAGCAAGCAGTTATGCAGCTACACCTTTATGGCTGCGTGACGTGCAAATTTCCCCCAACGGCACGGAAATTGCATTCTGTTATAAAGGAGACATCTATAAAGTACCCGCCAACGGAGGAACTGCCACCCAACTCACTACACAAGCCTCATACGAGTGCAGCCCCATCTGGTCACCGGATAGTAAACAGATTGCCTTCGCCAGTGACCGCAATGGCAATTTCGACCTGTTCGTCATGTCGGCCGATGGCGGAGCAGCCCGGCGTCTTACCACCCATTCGGCTTCCGAAATACCGTCAACCTTCACCACCGACGGCAACTATATCCTGTTCTCGGCCTCTATCCAAGACCCTGCCAACAGTGCCTTGTTCCCTACCTCGGCCATGACAGAACTATACAAAGTCCCGGTAACCGGCGGACGTACCGAACAGGTGCTGGGTACTCCCGCAGAAATGGTCTGCTTTGACAAATCAGGAAAAACATTTCTCTACCAAGACCGCAAAGGTTTTGAAGACGAATGGCGCAAACACCACACCTCGTCCATCACCCGTGACGTATGGTTATATGATTCGGAAAACGGCAAGCATACCAACCTGACCGCCCATGCAGGCGAAGACCGTAACCCTGTATTTGCGCCCGACGGGCAAACCGTTTATTTCCTGAGCGAACGAGACGGAGGTACATTCAACGTATATTCCTTTCCGATAAGTAGTCCTCAATCATTGAAAACGGTCACCCATTTCAAGACCCATCCGGTCCGCTTCCTGTCAATGGGCAGCAACGGCACTCTCTGTTATACGTATGATGGAGAAATATACACTCAAAAACAAGGAGATAAACCGCAGAAAGTCAAAATCGATATCATCCGTGATGACCAAAATACAATAGCGGATCTGAATTTCAGTAACGGAGCAACCTCAGCTACCGTATCACTGGACGGCAAACAAGTTGCTTTCATTGTACGAGGTGAAGTATTCGTCACTTCCGCCGATTATAATACCACCAAGCAAATCACACATACCCCTGCCCGTGAAGCAGGACTTACTTTCTCACCGGACAACCGTACTTTGGCGTACGCCAGTGAACGCAACGGAAACTGGGAACTTTACATGGCCAAGATTGCACGTAAGGAGGAAGCCAACTTCCCCAATGCGACTGCCATTGAAGAAGAAGTACTCCTGCCTTCGGACAAGACAGAACGTACCTATCCGCAATTCTCACCGGACGGGAAGGAACTTGCCTTTATAGAAGACCGTAACCGGTTGATGGTGCTTAATCTGGAAACCAAAAAGGTACGTCAGGTCACTGACGGTTCCACCTGGTTCAGTACCGGCGGTGGCTTTGACTATTCATGGTCGCCGGACGGCAAATGGTTCACATTGGAATTTATCGGAAACCGGCATGATCCATATTCCGATATAGGTATGGTAAGTGCACAAGGAGGAAAAATTATCAATCTGACCAATAGCGGCTATACCAGTGGCTCCCCCCGCTGGGTACTGGATGGTAATGCCATTTTATTCATTACCGAGCGTTATGGTATGCGTGCCCATGCCTCATGGGGATCACTGAACGATGTGATGCTGGTATTTATGAACCAGGATGCATACGACAAATTCCGCCTGAGCAAAGAAGATTACGAATTGCAGAAAGAACTGGAAAAAGAACAAAAGAACACAACCGAAACCAAGAAAAACGATAAAAAGAAAGGTGATAACAAAGAAAAATCCGAAGAGAAGAAAGAGGAAAAAGTAAAGGACATTGTGGTGGAACTGAACAACATAGAGGACCGCATCGTACGCCTTACTCCCAACTCTTCCGATTTGGGGAGCGCCATTATCACCAAAGACGGCGAGACCTTATATTACCTCTCTGCCTTTGAAGGCGGCTATGACCTGTGGAAAATGAATCTGCGCAAGAAAGATACCAAGTTGCTCCATAAAATGGATGCCGGATGGGCCAACATGGAAATGGACAAGGATGGAAAGAACTTGTTCTTGCTAGGCAGTAACACGATGCAGAAAATGGGTACTGATTCTGAAAGTTTGAAGCCCATCAGCTATCAAGCCCACGTGAAAATGGACCTCGCAGCCGAACGTGACTATATGTTCAACCATGTATACAAACAAGAACAGAAACGCTTCTACAACCTGAACATGCACGGAATAGACTGGGATGCCATGACCAAAGCCTATCGCAAGTTCCTGCCGCATATCGATAATAATTATGACTTTGCGGAATTACTGAGCGAATATCTGGGTGAACTGAACGTTTCACATACCGGAGGACGTTTCCGTCCGCAACTGAAAGGAGATGCCACCGCTACCTTAGGATTACTGTATGACTGGAATCATAACGGCAAAGGTCTGTTGATTTCTGAAGTAGTGGAAAAAGGCCCCTTCGACCACGCCCGTTCCAAAGTGAAGGCCGGAAATATCATTGAAAAGATCGACGGTCAGGAAATCACTCCCGAAAGCGATTACTCTGTTCTGCTGAACGGTAAAGCCAGAAAGAAAACACTGGTTACGCTCTATAACCCGCAGACCAAAGAACGTTGGGAAGAAGTAGTTGTTCCTGTCAGCAATGGTGTAATGAGCGATCTGCTCTATGCACGCTGGGTAAAACAACGGGCAGCCGATGTAGACAAATGGTCGAACGGCCGTTTGGGATATGTGCACATTGAATCCATGGGAGATGACA